>Ga0209181_10001563_pt1 | contig 39665 bp, 24 predicted proteins | sample MAT05_FD_187208 | JGI IMG/M metagenome (GOLD analysis project Ga0209181, IMG submission 187208) | Freshwater microbial communities from Lake Fryxell liftoff mats and glacier meltwater in Antarctica - MAT-05 (SPAdes) (version 2) | ecosystem: Environmental > Aquatic > Freshwater > Ice > Liftoff... | reverse complement strand
CTAAAACACCGTACAATCGCTCCCAACAACAATCGTCCGCGCAGGCAAGCCGGCGCCGACAGCGAACGGACCAACAGATGAGCCGTTTGCAGAAGTCACCGTTACAGAAGTGGCGGTATGTGTTGGCAGGCCAGACACCGTGAAAGCAGTGCCAGCGACGTCATTCGGAAAGCACAAATTGTAGGTTCGCGCTCCTTGCCCAAACCAATTGTCAGTGCCGCGAAGCACCGTCGCTCCAAAAACCCCGCAGGCGGCAAATGAAGTCTGGACACCGCACAAAACGACGGGGCCAGTGTTGTTGACCGTCACCGTGATCTGGCAACAGGCACGTTCACCCACCACGCCATCCGTGTTCAGCACCTCTTTGACAGGTGTTTGCTGTTGTTCTTTGGCACAAAAGGCGAAGAAAACGGCCATGAGAGCCATCGGAAGCGCGAAAAAGAATCTTTTGATTTGCATGATAAAAAATTGTAAAAGTGAAGAATGTGAGGAAAGCCAACTGGCTGCCGGGTTACAGGGACAAAAGTCCGGGCAGTCGGTCTCCCAATTCTATAACACTTCCGGGTGAAGTTTCCGGGCGGATACACAGGGGCCAAAAGGCAGAAGCGAGTGGCATAAAAACACAGTCCTCACTGCGCTGGTCGGCAGTAAGGACTGTGGTAAAAATAATAAACAGGTCAATCAGATGCGGCACTATCGCAACGCCTTGAAGTCATCCAGCCCCGTCAGTTGTCCTTCGCTTTCCAGGGTCTTCGCACACGCCGCCGCATGCGGCAATTCGTAGCGGAAAAAGAACTGCATCGTATGCACCTTCCCTTCGTAAAAGGCCCTGGTTTGTTTTTTGAAATCTTCAGCCGCCAGGCATCGCTCCGCCGCAACCGCCATTTTGAGCCATTGCCAGGCAATGACAACATAACCGGCCATTTCCATAAATACCGTCGCATCAGCCAGATAACGCTCAGCATCGCCCGCCTGGGCATATTGGGCAAGGTGTTTCAAAGCGGTTCCGACCCGCCGGACCTCGGTTTGCAGCGCATCGGCGGACGGTTTTAATACATCCGACTCAGCGGCTTCGGCGATCGTGGCTGAGATGGCAGCCGTCAGCAATTGAAGGGCCTGGCCGTTTTCCATCGTCACCTTGCGGCCAAGCAGGTCGAGCGACTGGATACCTGTCGTCCCTTCATAAAGCGACATGATGCGCAAGTCGCGGTAATACTGTTGTACAGGAAAATCCATCGTATAGCCGTACCCACCCAGCACCTGGATCGCCAACGACGTAGAGCGGTTGCCCTGCTCTGTGGCATACACTTTTACGATCGGCGTCAGTATTTCAAGCAGCAGCCAGTGGCGCTGGCGCTCCTCGCCGGAAGTGGCGTGCACCAGATCGAACAACTTGTAGCATTCCGTCACGAGCGACATTGTCCCTTCCACGATTGCTTTTTGCGTCAGCAACATCCGCTGCACATCGGGGTGGCGGATGATGTAGGCGGACGGTTTCAGGGGGTCGCGCTCCCCGATGACGCGGCCTTGCGGACGCTCCTCCGCATATTGCAGCGAAGCATAGTAGGCGGCCATGCTGACGGAAGCGGCCACTTGTCCCACCGAGATCCGCGCTTCATTCATCATCTGGAACATATACTGCAAGCCCCGGTGCGGCTCGCCGACCAGCCAGCCCCGGCAGTCGTCGTTTTCACCAAACATCAAATGCGTGGTGACGTAGGCGCGTTGACCCAGTTTCTGGTAGTCGCCTGCGCAGAACACGTCGTTATACACCAGGCTGCCATCCGCTTCGGGCCGCATTTTCGGGACAATGAACAATGAAATACCTTTCGTACCGGGCGGCGCTCCTTCGATGCGGGCCAGCGTGAGGTGCACAAAGTTGTCGCAGGCCAGGTGTTGGCCGCCGGAAATGAAGATTTTCTGGCCTTTGATGCGATAAAAACCTTTGTCTGTCGGGGTCGCAGCCGTCGTGATATCAGACAGTGAACTCCCCGCCTGCGGCTCGGTCAGCGCCATGGTGCCCTGCCAACTGCCGTCAAACATTTTAGGAATGTAAGCCGCGACCTGTTCGGCTGAGCCAAAGTTGGTGATGAGCCGCGCCGCGCCCGCCGTCAGCAGCAAATACCCCACTGCGCCGTTGTTGGCCGCTTGAAAAATATGGTGCGCGGCATTGAACACCGTCTCCGGCAATTGTAAACCGCCATGCTCAAAACTGGCGGAGCCGCTGATCCAGCCCTGTTCCGCGCCCTGGCGGATAATTTTCTGGAGTTGCGGATGCGACCACACCACACCCTTCCCCTCATAATGTACGGGCTGCTCGTCCATTTCCTTAAAAAACGGGTACAGATCGCGGTCGGCAAACGACTTGGCAGCATCGAACAACAAAGCGACCTGCTCCGAATCCACGTGCGCAAAAGGTTGATATTGAAACAATTCCTCCACGCGGTGTACTTCATGGAGCAGGAATTGGAGTAAATTGAGGCTGGTGTATTGCTGCATAGGGCGTTGTGAATGACGGGTGATGATTGTTCATCGGACTACTAACTGTTAATCGGAATGTTTTGGTGCGGACAAATTTACAACTCCTTTCGCTCCCGCCCGGGGCAATTGCGTTATCTTTGCAACCACATCGGTTCATGGATGTTTAGAACAAAATAATCAAAACTTGCACGTTCATTTTCAAATCCTCTTTTCAATATGGCACACGAATTTTCAGATGCAACCTTCCAGGCAGAAGTCATTGACAGCGGTAAAGTAACAATTGTGGACCTTTGGGCGGAATGGTGCGGACCTTGCCGCATGATGTCGCCAGTCATCGAAGAACTGGCGACGGAGTACGAAGGCCGCGCAATAGTAGGCAAACTCAATGTAGACGACAACCCGGAGGTGCCGACCAACTACAATGTACGCGGTATCCCGACCTTCCTGATTTTCAAAGGAGGCGAATTGAAAGATAAAGTCGTAGGCGCACAAACCAAAAAAGCGCTGCAAGATAAAATTGAGGCTTTGTTAGCGTGATCCGAGCCAAATCACAGCCTGTATTATTTGACGAGAGCCGTCCCGATATCGGGGCGGCTCTCGTTCTATGTGGTAAACCTGCTCTTCGCCGCCCGATCCCGAAAATTTGACGGCTTCTGGCATCTGGAAAACCCGATTTAGGGACGTGTGAAAGAGAACTTGTGAGTTTGAGGCGATTCCTTTTTACCAAAACTACCCATCTTTTTGATTAAATAGCCCCACTATTCGCACAAAAAGATAGTTGTTTTGGCAAAAAATAATCTACCTCAAACTCACAAGTTATCTTTCACACGTCCCTTAACTACCTTTCCCCAAATTTTTGAATGCATGCTGAGACCTTACACCATACCCTCCCACCCAAACTTCTCTCTCCTCAGGGGAGATCAAACTTCAAACCTCCAACTTCAAACTTCCTACTTCCTACTCCTATCCCTTCTTTTCCCGGCTTTTCTTTTCGCTCAACCCGGCCCTACCGCCTCCGATATCCGGCTACAAGGCTTTGAACAGCGCAAAAGCCTCGAAAAAAACTCCCTGCTTTCCACCGTCAAACCGGAAAGTATCGGCCCCGGCATTTTCTCCTGCCGAGTCACGGATGTAGACGTAAATCCAGCAGATCCCGCCAAATTTTACGTCGCCTACGCTTCCGGCGGCCTGTGGTACACGGAAAGCAACGGCACAAATTTCAAACCCGTATTCGATCACGAAGCCGCCATGACCATTGGCGACATCGCCGTAGATTGGCGCAACAACGTCATCTGGGTTGGCACCGGCGAGTGCAACAGCAGCCGCTCCTCGTACGCTGGCACCGGAATGTACCGAAGCGCCGACGGCGGCAAAACCTGGGAATGGCGCGGCCTGCCCGAAAGCCACCACATCAGCCGCATCGTGCTGCATCCGACCGACCCCACCACTCTTTGGGTCGCCGTGCTGGGCCACCTCTACACCCCCAACTCCGAACGCGGTGTGTACCGCACCACAGACGGCGGCAAAACCTGGACGAAAACCCTGTTTGCCAATGACATATCAGGAGCCATTGACCTGGTCATCGCACCCAGTGCCACAATGACGAATCAGCCCAATGACGGTTTTGCCTTATACGCCGCCACCTGGGAACGCACCCGGGCCGCCTGGGACTTTGACGGCGCCGGCAGCGGCAGCGGCATCTGGAAAAGCACCGATGGCGGCATAAACTGGACCAACGTCAGTGATGGGAAAAGTGGCTTCCCCAGCGACCCCAATACCGGGCGCATCGGACTCGCCGCCGGGCGGAAAAACGGCAAAACGGTGCTCTACGCCAGCGTAGACAACCAAAATTCAAAGCCCAAAAAAGATACCCCGAAGGAAGATGAGCTCACGAAAGACCAGTTGCGCACGATGGTAGCCGCTGAATTTTCGAAAATTTCGGATGAAAAACTGGGCGACTTTTTGAAGCGCAATGGTTTCCCTGAAAAACACACGGCAAAGCAGATCAAAGAGTTCATTGAAAAAGGAAAATACACGCCGCTCACCCTGGTTGAGTATCTCGAAGATGCAAACAGCAGCCTGTTCGAAACCGACTACATCGGCGCAGAAGTCTATCGCAGCGACGACGACGGTAAAACCTGGACGCGCACGCACGGCGACGCCATCGAGCAGATGCACTTCACGTACGGTTATTACTTTTCCAATATTCGCTGTATGCCCGAAGACGCCGACCAGGTGTACCTCGTCGGCTTCTTTGTCATCCGCAGTGAAGACGGCGGCAAAACATGGAAAAACATCAACCGCGACAACGTACACGTGGACCACCACGCGCTGTGGCTCAACCCCGCCCGGCCCGGCCACCTCGTGAACGGCAACGACGGCGGCCTGAACATCAGTTGGGACAACGGCGAATCCTGGATGAAGTGCAACACCCCGCCCGTCGGTCAGTTTTATGCGATGGCAGTAGATGAAGCGGAGCCGTACAACGTCTACGGCGGTGCCCAGGACAACGGCGTCTGGGTCGGTCCCAGCGACTACCGCGCCTCTGTTGACTGGCAACAGGAAGGGCACTATCCGTATAAATCCGTCATGGGCGGCGATGGGATGCAAGTGCAGGTGGATACCCGCGACAACAATACGGTGTATACCGGCTTTCAGTTCGGCAACTATTTCAGAATCAACAAAATGACGGGGAAAACAACCCCCATCACACCCAAACACGAGCTCGGCGAACGCCCCCTGCGCTTCAACTGGCAAACCCCCATCTGGCTCAGCCGCCACAACCAGGACGTGCTGTATCTGGGCGCCCACAAACTCTACCGCTCGCTCGATCAGGGCGACCATTGGGAAGCCATCTCCGGCGACCTGACGGCCGGCGGCATCAAAGGCAACGTCCCCTACGGCACCCTCACCACCCTCCATGAAAGTCCGTTGAAATTTGGGTTGTTGTACGCCGGGTCTGACGACGGGCTCATCCACGTCAGCCGCGACGGGGGCGAATCCTGGACCAAAATTTCGGACAATCTGCCCCAGAAACTATGGGTTTCCCGGGTCATCGCCTCCTCTCACGAAAAATCACGGGTCTACGCCAGCCTCAACGGGTACCGCTGGGATGACTTCACCGCCTATCTTTACTCTTCAGATGATTACGGCCAGACTTGGCAACACATCGGCCTGGATCTTCCCGCAGAGCCTGTCAACGTTGTGCGCGAAGATCCCGTCAATCCCGATGTGCTCTATGTGGGAACCGACCACAATGTATATGTCTCGCTTGATCGCGGCATATCTTTTCAGACCCTGAATGCGGATTTTCCCGACGTGCCCGTGCATGATCTCGTGGTGCAGGCCAAAGCCGCTAATCTGGTGATCGGCACCCATGGGCGCTCCGCATACAAGGTGAACGTGGCACCTATTCAGCAACTTACACCGGAAGTATTGGCAGCCACCTTATACTTGTACGATCCGGGCAAAAAGAAATATTCCAAAAACTGGGGCAAACGGCAGCCTTGGGAAGATTTGAAAGACCCCGTATGGCCTGTTACATTTTATGCCAACAGCGTCGGAATCACCGCCTGGACGGTGAAGGCCAAAGAAGGCGGGTTGGTGCTCAATAACGGAACGATCCCCACTGTCCGGGGACTCAATCAATGGGAGTACAACCTGGATGTGCGTGAAGATGCCCTGAAAAAATACCGCGACCTGTTGCAAAGTGCTCAAAAAGACCCTAAAAAAGCCCTGGAACTCGAAAAAGCGGATACCGGAAAACACTACCTTCGCAAGGGCGTTTATACGTTGACGCTTGAAAAAGACGGAAAATCGGTGACCAAGGAGTTCCTTATCGAGTAAAAAAATCACTCAAAACATGAATATTCAAGCTGAAAAACTGTCCATCATCCAGCAATTGCTCATGACTCAAGACGAAAAGTTAATCACAGCAGTCAAAAAATCGCTTGAATATGCTATTCGTTACCCTGGCAATACGCCAGAGAATTTACCGCCTTGCTCCTTTATTCGAAAACCGATTTTGGAAACGGTTCTGTAGAGGATTGTATTTCAGAAGTTGAGCGAATACTCAAAATCATTGCCCAATTCCTTTTTCTTTTTGTCTCTTTTCGGGATTTTCAAAAACCTCCGGCCACTTCGTCCTCCATTCACTAGCCAACCACACAACACATTCATTTTCAATGAGAAATTTTCAAAAACTGTTTTTAAGTATCCTTGCAATAGCCACCTTAACCTTGACCGGCTGCCTGCATATCATCGAAGACGTCACCTTCCGCGACAGCGGTAAAGGCACCTATAAAATGACGATCGATATGAGTGAAGTAAAAGGCATGATGGAAATGATGAAAGGCATGGCACCTGCCGACTCTACCGGTGAAGCGGGCGCTGTTCCCGACGGCTCCATGGGCCAGATGGGACAGGGTCTCAGCGATGTAGCCGCTTCGCTCAAAGGCATCCAGGGCATCAGCAACGTGGTGGAAGCCAACGACACCTCGGCTTTCATGTTTGGCTACACCTTTGATTTCGCCGATGCAGCAGCCCTCAACCGCGCCCTGAAAGTCATCAATAAAGACAAGTTTCAGAGCAATACGGATGAAGTGTTCAAGTTCACAGGCAAGTCGTTCGAACGGCTCGGCTTTGGCGACATCGGTTCGGAAATGAAAAAAGCCATGTCGGAAAGTGAAGCCAGCGAAGATGCCGGCGGCATGGACATGGACATGATCAAAAATTTCTTCGGGGATATGACCTACAAACAGGTCTATCACTTCCCCGACCGCGAGATCAAAAAGTCGAGCAACGAACTGGGCGAGGTCAGCGAAGACAAACACAGCCTCACGATCACGCTCAAGCCCTTCGATGAAGAGCAGGCGAAGAAAAAAGCCACCGTGGCAACGGAGGTGAAGTTGAAGTAATCGTTGGCATAAGACCCTCGGTTTTCAAAACCTGCCCGGTGTCGGGAATAGCAGCAGTGGCACCTGTTAAAACAGTGGCATGCTCGGGCGTAGGTATTCGGCATAACATAGGAACGGGCAAATAATAACTTGTAAGTTTCAGATAGATTGGTTTTTGCTCAGATGGGCTATCTTTTTGAGCGAATAGTGGGGCTATTTAATCAAAAAGATGGGTCATCTGGGTGAAAAGAAAGCATATCAAATTTACAAGTTATTATTTGCCCGTTCCATATGGAGGTTTTAGGAGAAATTGGCGGTGGTTTCTACAAAGATTCCGTTCCTACGGAACGAGGACGGTGGCAGGGCGGGCGTTTCTACAAAGTATAGTGTTCCTACGGAACAGAAAAAAGGCACACCCGCCCCGCCCCGCGTTCCATAGGAACGGAATCTTTGTAGAAACCGCCCGCCCCGCCAAACCCCGCGTTCCGTAGGAACGGCATCTTCAGGAACAGGTTTTAAATAAGGGTACAAGTCTCTCCGGAACATGTCCCAGATTTTCTGTACCCTTATTTTGGAAACGTCTCTTAAACCCCAAACTCCAAACCGGGCTCTTCAAACCCGGCATTCCGCTTGCCCGAAGCGAGATCAAATTCCAGACCGGGCTCTACTTCGTCTACCCAGCGCCGCACTGGCAGCCGCTTTCGCGGGCTCCATTGGCCAGTTTTCCAGTTCATCTCTTCCAGGTTATTGAGATTCAGTTTGTAATCAAACTGCGACGGCACATCATAGCAATAGCCGTGGTAATAATATTTTTTGCCTGCCGCTTGGGCATAGGCGATTTCGAGCAGCATGGAGTATAAGCCAAGACTGAGTTTTTCAAAATCCGGATTGAAAAAACAGTAGGTGCCCGACACGGACTCAGCCCCCGTATGGAAAAAACTGTACGCTACCGGATCAGGCCGGTCGGGGATCAAAATATGCAGTTCTGTACCCGGCACCGGTTCGCGGTGCGACTGTGGATTGAGGAAGGAGGCTAGCGAACCCGGTCGGCGTTCGTCAAATCGCTCCGAATGGCGCAAAAACAGCACCTCTTTCTGTTCTGTGACCCGGATCGGTCCGTGCTCCACAATCAGGTACTTGTTGCGCTGCATCAGTTTGCGCTGGCTTTTGGAAAACTCAAAGCCGTCGAGCCGGATTCGAAGGGGAATGGTGCTGCACATCACCCCGCGGCAAATGGCGAAATTGTGCCGGATGATGGAATATCCCAGCAATCGCCAGCCTTCGGCCAGATAATCGTCGAAAAGTGCGGGGTGCATCGCCTGCATGACCACACTTTCATCCACTACGTCATCAAGTTGTCGCATGAGTTGCTCGGCTACCCAATTGCCAGTTGGCAAAGTTTGGAAAGGCGAAGTTACCCCGTTTGTGCAAAAGCACCCGCTGAAAGCATCCTTCGTCTTACTTTTGGCGCACTGAACGCGATATGCTCAAATTTTTGCGCCCAAGTTTGCCTGTTGAACATCCCGACGAACACCTGTTGGCCGAATACGTCCGCAGTGGCGAGGCACGGTATTTGGGTATGTTATACGAGCGGTATATGCCGATGGTGTATGGTATTTGCCTCAAAATACTGAAAGATGCAGGCAAATCGGAAGATGCAGTGATGGCGATTTATGAAGAACTGGTGCGCAAGGCGCGGGAACATCAGGTGGAATCTTTCAGAGGCTGGCTCTACGTGCTGGCACGCAACCACTGTTTGATGGAATGGCGCAAAAACCAGCGCCGGCCCACCGATTTACATGCGCCGGAAGATATGAGCCGGTATGATGCCGTGGAGGCCGCCTTTGATTTTGAGTTGCCGCAAAAGAGCCCGCCGCTGGAAAAATGCCTGGGCGAACTGCCCGCACACCAGCGCAGAAGTGTGGAAATGTTTTATTATGAAGACAAATCCTACAAAGAAATTGCAGAACTGATCGCCGAAGACGTGGGAAAAGTCCGTTCCTATATTCAGAACGGGCGACGAAATTTGAAGATTTGCCTGGAGGGGTGAGCGGACGTTGGACGTTGGACGTTGGACTAGGGACGTTGGACTAGGGACGTTGGACTGAGGACGTTGGACTGAATCTCGTCCAACGTCCTCAGTCCAACGTCCCCAAATAAAATGCAATGACAAAGATGATCAATAACCACGACGACGCACATTTTCTCGATTTGCTGCAAAAGTGGCAATCGGGCGATTTCACGCGCCGCGACGAACAGGAGTTGAAAGCGCTGACCGCTGACGACAACTTTCGGCGGGAGGCGTGGGAAGGCTTCGTCGCACATCCTGAAGCCGCGCACAATGCGACGCTGGCGACGTTGCGGTCACGGCTTCGCGACCAGAGTGGACGCAGCGGCGGACGGCGGTTCGGTATGCTGCCGATATGGGCGGCAGCGGCAGCGATGGTCGTGTTGATCGGAGCAGCGTTGTTTTTTCATCAAAAAAATGAGTCGGCAGAACAAGCCCCCATCGCCAGCAACACGCCTCCGCCCATGGAGCAGGAAAGCCCGGCCATTTCCGCTCCTGTCCCGGAAGGCGCTTTTCCAACCGACCCAAGTACAACCAACCCGTCAGAACACATCAAACTCGACAAATCGCCCGCCGCGCCCGGCTCATTCGACCAGTTTAAAACCGACGATGCCGCTGCGGATTTAACACTGAACGAATCCGCCCAGCCGACCGCCAGCGCAGGAAAAGCCCAACAACCCTACGCAACGGAAATCAAATCAGAAGAAGCGCCCGACCTCCAGGAAGCGGAAAGAGACCGGGCCATTCCGGCTGCCGATGCATCCAAAAAGAAAAGCACAACTGCAGCCAAACCCTTGCCTGCTATCCCGGGCCAGGCTGCGGCTGCTGACACCGCCTGGAATAAAAATCGAATCCCTCCAAATATGGCCGAACGTCGCAAACAAATCCGCGACGACAAACAACCGATTGAATCTGAACCTGCCGACGGCTGGGACGCTTTCCAGGAATACCTGCGCCAGAATGCCCGGCTGACCCCGGCTGCCCGCAACAACAACGTGAGCGGCACAGTCCGCCTTCAATTCACCGTCAACACCAATGGCGATACACAGGCTTTCATCATGCTCCGCTCCATCGGCTACGGATGCGATCAGGAAGCCGTTCGGCTCGTGCGGGAATGGGAATGGGTACGCGGGAAAAATGCGACGGTGGTCGTGGATGTGCCGTTTGTGCGGTGAGGGACCGAGGGGTATGAACACAGAGATACAGCGGTACAGCGTGTGGAAACTTAAAAAAACTCCGTGCCTCTATGTTTAAATTCACCTCCATACCTCTTGTCTCTGTGTGTGTTTAAATTCACCTTCGTGCCTCTTCATTTCAACATGAACCGAAGCTCTACCTTTTTCTTTTTTTCTTCCGCCTGCGCACCATTCCTTACTGCCCTTCGGAATCGTTCGTCATTCGTCGTTCCTCGTTCCTTATTCCTCGCAGCCTGCGCATTGCTCTTCGCTGCCTGCCAACAGCATCGCCTTCCCTTGCGCGACCGGCTCGCCGAAAAATCGGAGCCATACGATCTGTTTGCGTTCCAGCGCTCTTACCCGGATTCGGTCTTCGACTGGCAAGGCTGGCGGCTGGCCTTGCAACAAGTCCGGGAAGCGGAAACGGCCGTAGCGGAACGGGCCGGTGGTTGTGGCGGCAACCCGACCCGATGGACATTGCAGGGGCCTTCCAACGTAGCCGGTCGGGTCAATGCACTGGCCGTCAAACCCGACGATCAAAATACCGTGCTGGCCGGATTTGCCGGTGGCGGCATTTTCAAAAGCACCGATGGCGCGGTCACCTGGAAGCCGGTGTTCGATGACAACCTGGAATTATCTATCAGCGATATCACATTTGACCCTAAAAACCCGAACATCGTCTATGCCGGTACTGGCGACGCGAACATGCCGTCGCAGGTCTACAACGGTTACGGTATTTTTAAAAGCACCGACGCAGGCGAAACCTGGCATTATCTGGGCCTCGGCGAACAAGGCATTATTTCGCACATCGTCATTGACCCCACCAATTCGCAAATCCTGTATGCCGCAGTCAATGGCAACCCGTTTGTCCGCAACGACCAGCGCGGCGTGTTCAAAAGCACCAACGGCGGGCAAACCTGGCAGCGCATTCACTTCGTGAGCACCCAGGCGGGTGCCAGCGATTTGGTGATTCACCCCACCAATCCGCAAATTCTCTACGCTTCCTACTGGGATCGCATCCGCAGCAACACCGAGTCCACCGTATATGGCCCCAATGCCAAAGTATTCAAAACCATTGATGGCGGCGCGACCTGGACACAACTAGGCGGCGGATTGCCAACCGGGAAAATGGGCCGCACAGGACTTGCGATTTCACAGCAGAATCCTGAAAAACTATACGTTGTCTACGTAGACACGCTTTCCCAACCCGGCGCTTTGTACCAAACTGTCAATGGCGGACAAACCTGGACGGCGTTGAATATCGGTGGCGTATCCAGTACTTATGCCGGTTTTGGCTGGTATTTTGGCAAAATAGACCTCAACCCCACGAACGACGAGGAGGTATTTTTTCACGGCATTCTGTTGTGGCGCAGGTCGGCCAACGGCGTCGGGTGGTCCGTGGCTTCCGGCGGTCACGCTGACTCGCACGATCTGGTCTGGACGCCCTCGGGCCGCCGTTACTGGGCCAACGATGGCGGGGTATATCGCAACGAACCCGGCACACCAACCACCTGGCCGAAGAGCAAAAATTTGCCGACTACCCAGTTTTACCACACCGATTTTAACCCACATACGCCCAATACTTACTGGTGTGGCGCACAAGACAATGGCATCCAAAAAGGCAGCGGCGCAGACATCAACAACTGGGTGGCCGTATTTTCAGCCGACGGATTTCATTCTGCTTTTCACCCCACCGACCCCCAGATTTTTTGGGTGGAAATCCAGAACGGTGCCATCCACCGAACCACGGACGGCGGCGTCAACTGGCAGTTCGGCACCACTTGTCTCGGCACCGGCGATCGCTGCAATTGGGACACGCCGTTTTTCATCAGCAAACATACCCCCAGCCTGCTCTATGCGGCCACCTATCGGGTTTATGCCTCGTCCGACGGTACGGGCTGGGGCGTCGCTTCCGGCGACCTGACCGACGGGCTCGTATTTGAACCGCGCTTTCACAATATTTCCTGTCTCGCCGAATCGCCCGTCCAGGCTCAAAAACTCATCGCCGGCACCTCCGATGGCAATGTCTGGTGGCGCAGCCCCGCAGGCGCCTGGACCAATGTGACCGCCGGACTGCCCGACCGCTACGTCACTTCTGTACATGGCTCCCCGACCAGCACGGTCCGTATGTTCGTGACACATTCCGGGATTAAATTCGGCGAAGATATTCCACACGTCCACCGCTCCGACAACAACGGCCAGACCTGGGTGAACATCTCCGGCGACCTTCCTAAAATCCCCGTCAATGATTTTTTCGTGCTGCCCAATCATGCCGATTCGGTGTTGTTCGCAGCCACCGATGCCGGTACTTATTTTACCCTGAACGGCGGACAACGCTGGTCGCGGCTGGGCGGTAACCTGCCCTACGTTGCCGTATTTGACCTCGAACACAACCCCGTTCGCCGCGAACTCCTGGCCGCTACATTCGGGCGCAGCCTGTGGACCTTTCCCCTGGACTCTATTTTTGTTAAAGCCAACATAGCCGTCACCACGACCGTCAGCGGGAATGTCAAAACCGAGACCAACGAAGGGATAGATGCCGTGCGAGTGCGGCAAACACCGCCTGTATTCAGCACTGCAACCGGCCAGTACAGCCTGCCCGGTGTGCCCGGCTGCCAACCTTATGAAGTCGAGCCTTACCACAACGACGCGCCTTTAAACGGGGTCAGCACCTACGATTTAGTATTGATTTCCAAGCACATACTTGGCTTGGAGCCCCTCGGGTCACCTTACAAACTCATCGCTGCGGATGCCAACCGCTCCGGCACCGTCACGACATTCGATATCGTCACGCTGCGGCGGCTCATCCTCGGCATTGACACGGTGTTCCTCAACAACACCTCGTGGCGCTTTGTACCGAAAGAATACATTTTCCCTGATCCGCTCAATCCATTCAAAACTGCTTTTCCCGAAAAAGCCGCTTTGTCGCTTCAAACCAGCCCTGCGGTGGATGTAAATTTTGTAGGCATTAAAATTGGCGACCTGAATGCTTCGGCCAGCCCGCATTTTGGCGGTCCGGCCGAAGATCGCACTGAAGGCGAGTGGCCCGTTTTTGTGGAGGAGGAAAAATTTGCCGCAGGCGAGCGCGTGGACATCCAGTTTTCGGCCTCCCTCGCGGAAGTGGCGGGCGCGCAGTTCAGCCTGCAATTCGACCGGACGCAACTGGAACTGGAAAAAATAGAGCCGCTGCTGGCAGGGCTTTCTCTTGAAAATTTTAACCTCCAAAAGTCCGGTGAAGGCTGGTTGAGCCTGAGTTTTGAACACCGCGAAGCGTTCAAAAAACAGACGGGCACCCCGGCCCAAGTGGCCGCCCAACCAATGTTCCGGCTGATATTCCGCGCCCGCACATCGGGCCATACCGCCGGGTTGTTCCGGTTGAACCCCACCCCTACCCGACCGGCGGCTTTCCGGGCTGACGGCGCGATGTTGCAGCCCGTGTTGCGGGGCTTGCCGGTCCGTACCACCCATGTAATCGTCCAGCCCAACCCGTTCGGCGCAGCGGGCATCTGGCTGATGTTGCCCGACGCTGTGGATGCGGAGGCTGTCCTGCAAATATTTGATTTACAGGGCAAATCTATTTTTGAAAAACAAATCGCATCGCCTGATCATGATCTGCCAATTCACCTTCCGGCTGGGATTTTTCCCAATGCCGGGGCTTATTTTTACCAGGTAATGATGGGTGGGAGGACATGGAGGGGAAAGATCGTAAAGGGGGAATAATGTATCAGAACATCCATATACCTTTGGGGATTGTCATAACTTAAATTTCCTTTACATGAAAAACATCATTTTCCTCTACTTGCTTCTTTTCAACAACATTTTATCCGCTCAAGGATATGGCGACTGCGCCACTGCGCTGCTGATTTGCGATAAAAGTACGATCCGCCTGACCCCACAATCAGTCGCCCAGCAGAACGCTCCGAACGAGTGGAACAATTTGCCCTGCTTCGAAAATGCTGTTCCAAGTGGGGATGTGGAAACGGAGAGTGCCTGGGTGCGATTTACCGTGAACAAGTCTGGCAGTTTGTTTTTTACGATCCGTCCAGATATTGAAGCCCATGATCTTGATTTTGCCGTGTTTCGACTCACCGATGGTCAGTGTGACCAAAAAATACCCATACGCTGCATGGCAGCAGGCGATTCTCAATTTCCCAGTCTTTGCATGGGACCGACCGGATTGATGCCGGGCGAAATGGACACTACACAAGAAGCAGGATGCGGTACGATTGGAACCAACAACTTTCTAGCACCGCTCCAAGCGGCTGCTGGAGAGACGTTTGCACTGGCAATCAACAATTTCAACAGTTCGGCAGGATTTGAAGTGTCCTTTTATGGCACTGCTCTGCTTGGCTGTGAACCCGAGATATTCACTGGGTTGGTCGCATTAGAACCCGAAAAGAATGCCCTTCGATTGGTGCCCAATCCGCTATCGGCAGGTAGCCCGCTCGTGATTGAAACAACAGGCGAAGCAAAAGGAGAGGTGTTGTTTACACTGTTCAATTTGGCAGGCGCCCTCGTCCTCCGTACCACGGCAAGCCCCGCGACAAGCACAAACACGCTTTCACTCCCCAGCGATCTGCCCAAAGGAGTATATGTCGTGACTATGCAGTCTACAGGAGGAACAACTATTTCTTACGCTCGCCTGCTCATATTTTAACCCTGCCCACCCGAACTTCAAACCTCAAACTTCAAACTTCAAACTTCAAACCCTCATTCCTCATTGTCAAAAAACACCTTGTAATACTTCTTTCCCTTGTCATCATCGAAGCCGCGTTCGATCAGGTCGCGCCGTCCGTGGACGTATAGGTGGAAGTTTTTATCCAGTTTGATGACACTTTTGAAGACCTTGAATTCCTTTTTCACCGCCTGTCCGCTGATGTCGAATTTGTCGTCGAGCGGCACCGCGTAGGCTTTGGCGTATTCGTCGCGAAATTCCTTGAAGGCTTCCTGTTGCTCCACTTCGGGAAACAGGCTGCTGGCAAAATCATTAATCTCAAACTCCTCGTTGTCTTTGAAATAGTCGCCGGAGCGGTTGAGCGCGTCAATCGTCTCGGTGCGGTCCATACCGAACTTGAACGGCGCTTTCTGGCTGATGAATTCGCTGGTCAGGCTGATGTAGTGGCGGGTGTTGAAGTAATTGTCTTCGATGGGGCGCAGGCGCAGGAACTCGTCTTTCCAAAAAGAGCGTTCGTCCTTTTTCGTCACTTTGTCGAGCATGCAGACCCGGAAACCTTCCGCTTCGTCGAGGTTGAAAATCAGGGCAGCCACCTCCGGTTTATCCGTCGGAATGCCTTCGATGATGTTGAGCGCGAAGGACTCGGCGGTGCGTTCGGTTTTGAGGAACGAATCTTTGGACTGTACTTTCCAGAGGCCGATGGCGTTGACCGGCTCGCCCTGGAGCATCAAATCTTCGAAATACGCCACGAAGAATTCGCCGCCCTGTATTTTGGGCGCGTCGGTATGCTGGTACAGTTGCTGGGCCAGTTTGGTTACTTCTTCTCCCATATTTTCCGGGTCTTGAAAAATCGTCGCACAGCATTGATAGACCGGGTGATTGCTCACATCTTCTTCGTGGTGGAAGTAGAAAAACTCTTCGGTTTTTTCAAACGGCTTGAGGAATGCCGGGAGCAGCATTTCCTCCGCGATGGCGTGCAGCGGCACCAGGGTTTGCTTCGGGATGGTCACACCTTCGTAGCGGTTCTTGTTGCCGACCCAGGTGGCGGCGAAACGGACGAGGCGGGTTGCAGAAAAATCGAGCATTGGGGAATTAATGATGAATGATGAACGATGAACTAGGAACTAGGAACTAGGAACGATGAACTAGGAAGTGAATGACTAATGGTCATCAGTTAATGACGACCTTTGCGGTGACAAAAGTAAAACACCGGGAAGGTTCCGGCTTTGATTAGTTATCCACATAGGGCGTGTTTCGTGTATTGTGTTTCTTGTTTCGGTTGACGACAGTCAAAACAAGAACAACGAAATATGAAACACGAACAACGAAACACGCAATGAATTACTTCGATTTCTACCACATACCGGTTTGTTTCCGCGTAGACGAACCGGCGCTGCGGGCCATTTTTTTGAAAAACAGCCGAAAATACCATCCTGACTTCCATACACTCGCCACGGAAGCGCAGCAGGATGAGATGCTCGAACGGTCTACCCTGAACAACCAGGCCTTTAAAACCCTGTCCGATCCCGACCGCAGGATGCGGTATGTACTGGAATTGAAGGGACTGCTGGGCGACGAAAGCAAGCAGCCTCCGCTGTCACAGGATTTTTTGATGGACATGATGGACATCAATGAAAACCTGATGGAACTGGAATTTGAACCGGATTCAGAGCGGTATGAACAAACGCTGAATGCTGTTAAGTCACTTGAAACCAATTTATTGTCAGAGGTTCAGCCGATACTGGACCGTTACTCAGGCTCCGACATTCCGCTCAATTCAGGCGATCCTCAACTCATTGCGGTGCGCGATTATTTTTTGAAAAGAAGGTATTTGTTGCGCATTTTAGAAAACCTTTCTAAGTTTGCGCCTCGTTAGCGGGAATGGCGGAATGGTAGACGCGCTGGTCTCAAACACCAGTAACTTCACGGTTGTGCGAGTTCGAGTCTCGCTTCCCGCACTTTCAGTCAAAAAACGGTGCTTCTGGTGATCCAGAGCACCGTTTTTTTTATTCTAACGTACGGGTCGTAAGACCCGCGCACGGCAAACCTTAGCGATTCATGGCTGCTTCACCACTTTGCCCGCTTTCACCCGTTCTCCACCCGCCAACACTTCCCAAAAATACATCCCTGCAGCCAAACTCACCGTTTCCACTTCCGTGATGCCGAAAGCCAACCGCTCTTCCCGTATCAACTGCCCCACCGCATCGTACATCCGAAACACCGGGCTGCGCAGGCTTGCGCTCAGCGACACAGCAATCCGTTCCCGAAACGGATTGGGCGATACCAGCACTTGATTTTGCAAAACCGGATTCTCCTGCGCCGACACCCCGAGATAAAGCGTTTTACAATGCGTGTCAGAACCATTCACGTTGCTCACTGTGAAGCAGACCTCGTATATCCCCTTCTCCGCATACTGATGTGTGGGATGTCGCTCGGCACTTTTCTTCCCATCGCCAAAGTCCCAACTCCAGGTGGCCGGTTCGTAGGAGGAAAGGTCATGAAAGTCTACATGAAGTACATCAAGTGTGTCCGATTCGTAACGGTACCAGGCCTCCGGCCGGTTGTCGAGACCCAGTGTATCACACGAAGAACCATCCACCGGACCGAGCCGAAAGTGCGGAAAATTGGGAATAGAGTTTGAGTTGCGCGTGGGCATGTGCACGGCGTGCTGCTGGTAGTTGCAGAAGGCCGCCGGCTCGTCGGGGTGTTGAATCACGTGCAGCACGGTGGACAGCGTGGACGTACAGGAATACACCTTCCCGTCCGGCATCAGTTGCATAAACATAAACCGAGTGCCTGTGGGCGCGTGGTAACCATCCCACTCTGCAATCAAGGTCTGACTGGCCCAAATATCAGCAGCCAGCATGTCGTACTGATAAGCCCAAAACCAGTTGTTGTAATAAAAGTACCTCGAATTGGGTGAAAAGGCTACTCCACCATAGCCCCCAGGCTTGATGTTGGTGTGTCGATGGTTGGAGAGCAGGCCCGTACAGCGGTCAAAATCATAGAGGTTCAGAAAACTGCCGATGGTGCTGTCGAATGTGATGCCGTCGTACATCAGGTAATGTTCTCCGTTGGGAGAAAAACAAGCCTGGCCAAAGCCATCCACGGCATTTGCCCCGACCATCTGGCTCCCAAGGTTGTGAAATCCTTGTAGATCGAGCAAGATTCTGTAAAAACGGTTGGTGTTTTGTTCGTGCGCCAGGATCCACCAGTCACGCCCGTTGGCGTGTTTCGTGGCCGTAAACTTTCCCATTGACAAGGTATCATCTATCACAACCTGTCCCCGCGAGATCACTTCTCCCGCCCCTTGATTTTTTTAGACTTTGGACATCTACCCCCTGCAAACGTAACTATCCAGCCGCTTTGAAATGCTTTTTGCCATACGACCTCGGAGCGGTCAGAGGTTTGTAGAAATGTAGCATTTCAATGTTTTCCTGACCTCGGAGAGGTCGAAGGTTTGCACAAAATAGCATTGAAACAAACGTTCGACCTCTGCGAGGTCAGGAATTAATGTCAACCCGATGCATTTCTACAAACCTTTGACCTCTCCGAGGTCGTATGGCAAAAAGTATTTAGGGGCGGCTGGATAGTTAGGAACGCGGCACCAATAACTTAGTCATTTGATGCCACCCTTTGTTCCATCATACGGCCGCTATTTTTCTTTAAATAGCCCCACTATTCGCAGAAAAATAGTGTTGTCTGATGAAAAAATGGTTCACCTAAAATGACTAAGTTATTGGTGCCGCGTTCCTTAGGAATTCCCTCCTGCACCGAAAATATTTAATTTTTTCACCTGCTTAAACATTTTCACCAGAACGAAATGGGCGGAGTCTTACATTTGCCGGGTTTCACAAGCATTTATGATGGAAATACTTTATTACAGGGAACTGGATTACTCCAAAGTCAAAAAGAATTTTAACAAAGTTGTCGAGTACCTCAAAAGCGGCAATTTTACCGGGGCAGATGTCAAAAAAATGAACCCTACCGGTTATTACCGCGCCAAATTGGACGAGGAAAACCGGTTGCTGTTCAAATTCGCCCGCTACGAAGGCCGTTCTTATCTTTTGTTGCTGGAAGTCATCCATCACCACAACTACCGCGATTCGCGCTTCCTCAACGGCGCGGTGATAGACGAGTCGAAAATTGTAGGGGTCGCCAAGCCCGAGCAGGTAGCCGACACCGACATTACGCCTTTGCCCTACGTCAACCCCCACTCCACGCAATTCCACCTGCTGGATAAAGTGATTTCCTTCGACGACGATCAGCAGCAGGTATTCCAGTTGCCTACTCCCCTCATCGTGATCGGTTCGGCGGGCAGCGGCAAAACAGTGCTGACCCTGGAAAAAATTAAAACCCTGCGCGGCAATATCCTGTATGTCACCCTGTCGCCTTACTTAGTGGAAAACTCAGCCAACCTGTATTTTTCGTTCCAATACCGCAATGAAGACCAGGAAATAGACTTCCTCTCGTTTAAGGAATACATCGAGACCCTGCAAATCCCGACAGGCCGCGAGCTCACCTTCCGGGCCTTCGATGGGTGGTTTGCCCGCCACCGTACTACGGTCAAAATCCGGGACAGCTACAAACTCTACGAAGAATTCAAGGGCGTGCTCACGGGCATGAATGTTGAAAAAGAGTATCTCAGTCGGGCCGATTATTTGGCACTGGGCGTACGGCAATCGGTATTCCTCACCGAGGAGCGCGAACAGGTGTATGGCCTGTTTGAAAAATACCTGCAATTCCTCGCAGAAAACAACTACTATGACCTCAACATGGTGGCCTGCCGCTGGCAACCGCTTTGCAAACCGAAATACGATTTCATTATCGTGGACGAGGTGCAGGACCTGACCAACACCCAACTTTTCCTCGTCCTCAAGTCGCTGAAAACACCCGGCCAGTTTGTGCTGTGCGGCGACTCCAACCAGATTGTACACCCTAATTTTTTCTCCTGGTCCAATGTAAAAACCATGTTTTACACTCAGGACAGCTTAGACAACGAGGTACGGATCCTGCGCACCAATTACCGCAATTCACCCCAGGTGACGGACATTGCCAACAAGCTGCTCAAAATCAAAAATGCTCGTTTCGGCTCCATTGACCGGGAAAGCACCTACTTGGTGAATCCTATTTCAACCAAAACCGGTGAAGTGGTTTGCCTGCCCGACCATGCCAAAATCAAGCAGGAACTCAACCAAAAAACGCGCAATTCCGCTCAGTTCGCTGTAATCGTGATGAGCAACGAGGACAAAGCCGAGGCCCGAAAAATATTCCAAACGCCCTTGCTCTTTTCCGTACAGGAAGCCAAAGGCTTAGAGTACGAGAATATTATCCTGTTCAATTTTATTGCGAACAAATCCCGCGAATTCCTGGATATCACCCAGGGAGTGAGCCGCGCCGACGTGGAAACGGAAGACCTTCGGTATGCCCGCGCAAAAGACAAGACCGACAAATCGCTCGATGCGTATAAATTCTATATCAACTCCTTTTACGTGGCGATGACACGCGCGGTGTGCAACCTGTACGTCGTGGAGAGCACCCATAAACACCCCCTGCTCGAATTGTTGGGCTTTGCCAACCTGCGCCAGAACCTGGACATGAAGGAGCAAAAATCCTCCCTTGATGAATGGCAGCGCGAAGCCCGCCGCCTCGACATGCAGGGCAAAACCGAACAGGCCGATCTGATCCGCCACAATATCCTCGGCAACCAAAAAACGCCCTGGACGCCCATCACCTGGGATGAACTCAAAAACCTGAAAGCCGCGGCACTCCATTCCGAGATGTTTAACAAAAAAGCGAAAGACCGGATCTTTGACTTCGCCTTGATCTACAACGATTACGACATCATCCGCCGACTTTCCGAACTCAAATACCGTCGCGCCGACCGGCACGAGACGGAACGCAGCGCTATTTTCCGCCGCGTATATGCCCCTTACAGCACCGACGACGTGAAAAAAGTGACCGAAAACATCAAAAAATATGGGCTGGACTACCGCGATGAGTTTAACATGACCCCACTGTTGGCTGCTTTGAAAACCGGGGCCAATAAGGTCACAGATTTTTTGCTGGAACAAGGCGCAAAACTCGATGTGACCGACAACCTCGGCATCAACCCTTTCCTCATGGCCCTGCAACAGGCCCATGCCAATGACCCCTTCCTGAAAAGCCGCCTGCCTGCGCTTTATGCCAAACTACAACCCGATTCAGTAAAAATGAAAATTGACAACCATTTGGTGAAGATCAGCGCGCGCAGTACGGAGTTCTTCCTGCTGCATAATTTCATTGCCGCCCAGACTCAGTTGATAATGAAAAAAAGGGACCTGGAAGACCGTGGCCTTACAATGGAAAATGTTACCGACATCTGCACAAAATTTCCCGATACGATCCTGCCCGAATTCCGCAAAAAACGGCAATACCTGAATTCCATTCTCTCCAAGAACGAAATTGACCGGGACGATCCGTACAACAAAAAACTGTTTCTCCGGGTAGCGCGGGGCATTTATGTGCTCAATCCAGACCTGGAAATATTGGTCGCCGAAGACCAGTGGATGAACGTATACGACATGATGTTCACGGAAAAAATGACCCGCGAGCGCAATGAGGCCATCAAACAGGAAGCCCTGTTGCGCTTTCATCAGCAGTGGGAAGAAAAACGGGAGAAAGCGCGCACCAAGGAAGAGGCCGATCGTAAACGGCGGATGGACGAATGGAACAAGCGGTGGCAGTGGTGAGGGAGGGGACAAACTCCTGGACATTTTGGTTTCACATGCCGACACGACGAAATAGCAAAATCAATCCGTTGTGTCGTTGTGTCGTCGTGTAAAACCAAAATGTTCGGTCGTGAAAACTATATAATCATTTAAAAATCAACCTTTTGCATCAAAAAAATCACTTCAATCAGGGTATAAATCATGCAAACCATTGAGAAAAAACTCCTCACACTCCTCAAAAGCATAGAAGGCAACGGATCTTTTGTAACATCCGGCATCCAAAACTTTACGCTTCCCGGCTTGCACATCCAAGGCATCGGAGAAATCGGGTTCCCTTTGACTGCGATTCAGGCAAAAGAAATCATCAAAATTTCTAAAAAAGCCCCCTTTGGGAAAGGCAGCAAAACCATCACCGACACCACAGTACGGAGCGCTTGGGAAATGGATGCCCACCAATTGTCTTTTCATCACGATGCCTGGGACGGCTTTATTAAAAAAATTCTGGCAGATACCAAAATTGGGCTTGGGATAGAGGAAGGGGTGGTAACGGCATCCCTGTATAAACTGCTCCTGTACGAAGCCGGGGACTTTTTCCTTCCGCACAAAGATTCGGAAAAGGAACCGGGCATGTTCGGCACACTGGTCATTGGCCTACCGGCTAGCCATACCGGCGGAGAATTGCACATTCGATTTGACGGAAGGGAAGAAATCATTGACTTCTCACCGGCCACCGGTAACTACAAAATGCCTTACGTCGCTTTTTTTGCCGATTGCGACCACGAAATAAAACCGGTTACGTCGGGATACAGGATTTGCCTGGTGTACAATCTTTTGCATGCTTCCAGTTCAAAAAAGGTTGAAAGCCCGCGATTTATGTCGCAAGCCAAGGACATGGCAGCGCTCCTGGAAACCTTAGCGGATTCTATTGAAAATCAACCTAAAGTGGTATTATTGGATCATCAATATACGCCGGCTAATTTCTCCTTGACAAGTTTGAAGCATCACGACAAGCCGAGGGCCGAGGCCTTGTTGGCCGCCGCCGACAAAGCCGGGTACTTCGGCCGGCTGGGCCTGGTCACTCATTACAAGATGGGAGAAATGGAGGGCGGTAATTACGACGATTACTACTATGGCAGCAGATACCCAAGTGGGCGCTACCGAGAGCCCGAAGAAGTGAGCGCAACGATGGGAGAAGTATATGAGACATATACCCGTATTGAACATTGGGCCGACAACAAGGGGCCGGATCTTGGAACTTTCATCCTCGATCAAGAAGATTTAATCACCGATAGGAAGATCGGAACAGAGGATCCAATCGAAAAGGAGGAGGAGGGATTCACAGGCAATGCCGGCATGACCATTCAATATTGGTATCATTACGGCGCCGTTATTTTATGGCCGAAAAGCAAACATTTCGCTCTATTGTCAGTCGCGGCAGTCCCAGTGAGGTTGCAATGGTTGTATTTTTATCTTCAAAATTGGGGGAACAAGGAACTGCGCTCCCGGGAGCAGGCGAAACAACTGCTCCTTGATTTTCAAGGGCTTGAATTGAAGGAAGAGCGTGGCGAGGCCCGGGATTTTAATGCCATCGCTGCCGTATTGTCGAAACTCAAGGATGAAAAATTTTTGCTGAACCATTGCGCAGACTTGCTGGTCACTGTTTTTGACAAGATTGCGGTGAAGTCCTGGGCAAACTTATTGCAACAGTATCGCCCCGATATTTTTGCGCCGATATTCGAAAAAGCCGCCCATACAGACAATGTTTTTGTCGTCAACCATCTTTTGAAGCTCCTGGAATACATAGAGGTGTTGGATGGAGTCGCCTTGAACGATTTCTTTTTTGACCAAGTCCACAACATTCCCTTGTACATAACAAAGATTGAGCTCTCACACCTGGGAAAATCTTATGGCTACGACGAAGATGAAACACGAAAAGCAGTCATCACGTCAATTCTTGAAAAGGTATTGTCATTCAGCGAATATTATGACCAGGACGAAGCATGGATGAAAAGCACACTCAATGTGATCACGAGATCCCTTCCCCGAAAATATGTCAATCGTGTTTTGGCAGTCATCCTTTTGAGCCAGGAACCTGAGCATGGCAGGCTGGTCAAAGCGTTGCACTCGATTTGTGCCCGTGAGATATCTGCGCGCGCTGCGGCAATGCCCACTCCTCCACCCGACTGGACGCGGGACGTTCCTACATCAGGCACCCACGACAAGCAAATCTGGGATACACTGAGCCCCTTCCTGCGCTCACCTACAGAACGCATTTTTGAGTATCGGATGAACGAATCCTCCCGGCAACGGATGGAAAATGCCATCAAACATGTGACCATTGACTTGCGGATGGAAACGATCAAAAAAGGAACTCCATACACCTTGAAAATTACAAAAACGCAAGGTGCTTATGAACGGGCGTTTAAAAAGTGGGAGGAAGATGTGGCGCTTTTGGAGGGGTTAGGAAAGGTCTTTATACTGCCTGCTACTGATGTCCCAACCACTCAAAATAATTTCCGGTAATTTACCTCTCGACAACGCGATAGAAATTGATCTCCGGCCTGTAAGGAACACGGCACCAATAACTTAGTCATTTGATGCCACCCTTTGTTCCATCATACGGCCCCTATTTTTCTTTAAATAGACCCACTATTCGCAGAAAAATAGTGTTGTCTGATGAAAAAATGGTTGACCTAAAATGACTAAGTTATTATTTGCCCGTTCCCTAGAGAAAAAATTGCGAAATATGGCTAGTTTTTACTTCGATAATAATGAGTTTGAGCACCCAGCAACACCCGGCGCTTTCTTCGTTCAGTCCTATCTGACTTTGCAAGGAGCGGAGTTGAAAAAGATTGAGGCATCTCTACGCTCAATCAGTCCGGATGGCCATGATTTTTACAAGCCGGCTGTATCCCATTTCCGAGCAGACTAAAAAGAGCATGGTGTTGCGGTATATCCGCTCACTGTTTCCTTTTTTAGTCGCCAAACGCTCGATCACCGGCCGGGTATTGCCATTGACTTTCTCTGGATTGGCCTGATAGCGCGGATGCAGGATGATCAGCGTCGGCTTTTGCTGTTCCGGGACATCGTCGGACGGATTGACCAGCGCATTGAACGGCGATACGCTGCGCGTCCGCTCCTGAAGCCGCTTGAGGATGTCGGCCTCGATGTCCACCGATTTGATGTCGGCTTTGGCCTGGTTGATCAGAATGTTGATGTTAGGCTTGGTATGAAACCAATACCGTTTGCCCTGTGCCCCGGTCTGGGCGTAATACAGGTAATACGCCTCGGCCTCCAGTTTATCCAAAGCCCCGTTCACACTATTGTGGTTAAAACCTTCCGGTGCCAGGAGTTGCAGTTTGAGTTCCGGCACCGAAATACCTTTGTTGGCGCCGTCGCTCCCAAAGGAATTATCAGGATCACCGATGCAATAGCCTGGGTGAGGGAATGGTGGCCATATTCCGGATTGTTGCCGTCTATTTTGAACGCATTGGAGGAAGAACCCGCCACGTCTGCCGTGATGACCGCGTCGTATCCGTTGCCATACAGGCGTTTCAACTGGCCGGACAGCGCATCCAGGTTGGCGAAATTGACCTCGCCGCTGTGAATGAGCAGGTTGGAGCCGGGCAACGAACGCTGTCGTTTCCACAAATCGCTGACTATGGCCGCCAGCAGGCGCAACGCACCGCGGGTACGTTGAAAGTCGTGGTGACTGGCCCAGCGCACCCGGAACACGTCTATCAACTCCGGATGAAAAGGATAGGCGTAGGGTTTGTAGGGGTCTTGTTTGGTGTGTTCATCTTTGCCCAGGAGGAGGGCGACTGCTTCGCGGAAGGCGGGCGGGCAGTGCGGATCGAGTGGGTCGGGCACGAGGCTGGCGAACACCACGGCGCGGCACACGGGCAAGGGTCGCCGGGCCCACTACAGGTGCAGGGTGCTGATATGGCCATGCCGGATGGACTTGTCGCGGACGCTTTCAGCGGATATTTCTTTGATGGGCAGGGCGACTTCGATGAGTTTTTTTGCGGTGGGCATGGGTTACCAGGTGAGGGCTTCGGGGGCTTGGGTGAAAAGGCTATCCAAGTCAACATCTACCGGGCGGAGTATTCCTCTTCTGTGGTAGCGCTGCATCTCTTTCCAGACGGTTGGGTGATTTTTCTTCTGGAGCTGGGTGATCATTTTTTGCAGCCGGGGCGGAGGTGTACCTGCATCCCGCCACTGAACATACTCTGTCAGTCGAGCCTTGTAGTCGCCGTAGGCTTCTTCCCGAGCCTGCCGCAAAAATTCGCGTTCTTCGTGGTTGAGCCGAAGCACGGTGTTGTAGGTGTCGTCTGATTTTTGCCAGGCTGTTGTATTGGCCGCAGCGATGATGACAAACTTGAAGGTGCCTGCCAGGTCAAGCATACAAAAGTCCAGAGGGTCTTCCTCCCTGGGGGTGATCAAGGCAGGCGCACCGGCGGGAGGTTGCTGTGTGGGTTGCCCCGGGGCCGGGTTGACGGTTTGGAACAGCCCCGTATCGGCCCGAAATACGGCGAACTTGTTGTTTTTAGGGCCGTTGCAATTGCCACAGGCATAGACATAATTGTCCCAGCGGAATACCTTTTCCGGGTAGAGGTCTTTCGGGAAAATATGCTCTACCTCATCGCCCACCGAATCTTCACAATACACACAACGCCTGGTGCCTGAGCACATCGCTGTGAGGCTTTTTTTCACTTCATCGAAGACGTTGTTTCCTTTCTTATTTCTGGAAGAGAATTTCGCTTTGCCTTCGGCGGAGCGTAATTTAAACGTTGGCTTTTCATCTATCTCCGACTGATATTCTGCCAACTTTATGAGGGTCGCTTCGGGCGGGGCGATGGTGTTGTTCAATTGAATCATGCGTGAGTGGGGAAGATGGTTTTCAATTCCTGCATTTCGTGTTCATCCTTTTCCGAAAGGAGGCCGATCATTGACTTTACATTGAGTTCAGCGAGGCGGTTCATTTTTATATTTCCTTTTTCGGAGCGAGAGGTAGTCGTACCGAAAACGCCGGTGCCGTACGCATCAAGCACATTACCGTACAGGAGCCGGTCGCGATCCGTGTCGTTGAGGATTCCGCTGGATTCATCGCTGCCTGGGGCGGCCAACCGCCATATACTGCCATTTAGTTTGCCAGACTCATCTACACAGCCGCGACAAATCAAGGGGCTGTGGCTGGTGACGATAAATTGCAGGTTGGGGAAATACTTGGTGAACCATTGTCCGATGCGGGTTTGCCAGGTGGGGTGAAGGTGGGCGTCTATTTCGTCAATGAGGACAACGCCGGGCAAACTAATGATATGTTTACCGGTAAGCACATTTCATAGTCCATCGCCGTTTGCATCGCGATGGCTTCAGCTTCATCGTCGCGGCTCATGCCGTAGTGGCTCTTGTATTCCACCTGCGTGAGCGGCACCACATAAGCGCAGCCCAGCACTTCGGGGGCTTTGGGGGAGAGTTGAGACAGGAGATCGAGTCCTGTCAAACGGGCCTGTTTCTTTGTCAGCAGTTCCCGGATCCGCTCTTCTTTTTTGGCTATTTTCTCTTGTACTTTGGTATCGCCCATCAGGACTTTAGTCTGCCATTCCTGAATCTGGGTTTGTGCATCCAGAATCACCTGCGTGAAAGCAGTGTCGAGGTATTCCCTGCGTTTAGCCGTGTCTTTCTGCACCACTTGTTGCATTTCCTCCAACTGTGGCGAGGTAATATGCTCAAAGCACCACGCAACAATGTCGTGGCTCTGCATTACGGGCGGCGGATGGACGGGCTTGGCAAATTCTGTCGGTGCATGAAGTCTAATCGAATGTTCTCCAAAACATCCTGAATGACATCGTACACCCGGTCGTCGCCCATTCCTTCCCGGATGATGTCGAGTTTGGTGAGCAGCCTTTCCAGCACCTTCCCTTCCCGGGTATTGCTGGCCACCATGTTGAACACCATCACGTGTTGTTTCTGACCGTAGCGGTGGATGCGCCCCATGCGCTGTTCGAGGCGGTTGGGATTCCAGGGAATATCCCAGTTGATGAGCAAATTGCAGAATTGCAGGTTAATCCCTTCTCCGGCGGCATCCGTACCAATCAAAATTTGAGTTTCCGGCTTAAAAAAATCCCATTGTGCCTGACGGCGTTCGTCCACGGTTTTGCCACCGTGAATAGTGGCGACAGTGTAACCGTTGTTGCGAAGCCTTTCCTCCAGATATAACAAGGTGTCTTTGTGCTCTGTGAAAAGAACCAATTTAGAGCCTTCAATCACCTTTTGTGCGGTTAACAGGGTGCGCAATTCTTTGAATTTTTGCTCTTCCTGCTGGCTTTTGAAAAGGGTATCCGCCATATCGTACAAGCGTTTCACCTCCCGGGCTTCCTCTTGTATTTCTTGTACGCTTTTAGCAGTGGTAAATAATTTAAATTTTCTAGGGTCGGAGAGGATGGAATCAAATGCATCCCGCTCGTCATCGTCCAGGTCTTCGTATTCGTCCAGATTATCCACATCAAAACTGTCCAGTTTATGTCGCTGGCCCCAGAGAGTTGGCGTTTTACTGAGTTCATCTACAATCCCTTGTAATGCTTGCCAGCGTTTGTACAACGTGTTTTTGATCGCAAAAATGGAACTGACCAAACGCCGTTGCATCACCGCCAAAGCCAGTGAGACGTGGATATTTTTGGTTTCGCTGGCCTCTTCTTTGCGCTTGGTCAGGTAAGTTGTAACCGCATCGTACAGGGCTTTTTCCTCCGGAGTAAGGTGATATGCAACCGTTTTGGTGTGGCGATCTTTGTACAGGGGCTTCCCATCCCAGTCCCGCATGTCTTCTTTCAGCCGCCGGATAAAAAACTTATTGATTCCATTGTGTTCAAACTCCTTGATTCGGGAAGAGGCCAGCTCATCTGTGGCAAAAATATCTTCATCCAGCAATTGAAGCAGCATTTTGAAAGTATCGGCGCGTCCCCGGTGTGGAGTGGCCGTGAGCAGCAGCAAATGTTCACATTGCTGAGCGAGTGATTTGGCCGCTTTGTATCGCAGGGACAGGTATTGCTTTTGGCCGTAATCGTAGGCGGAAAGTTTGTGGGCTTCATCGAACACAATCAAATCCCAATGCACATTGCCCGCGACGTTCATCACATCCTCCCGGGAAATGAAGTCAATCGAGGTGACAATTTTGGGAGCCGTATGAAATACATTGGGGTCTGCTGAAAAAGCCGCCCGATTGACGAGGGTAAATGGGAGATTGAATTTAATTCCCATTTCGTCTTCCTGCCATTGCCTGGTCAGGCCGCCTAGTGTGACGATGAGCACCCGCTCGATGGTATCCCGCAGCAGCAATTCCTTGAGCAGCAGACCCGTCATGATCGTTTTTCCCGCACCCGTGTCGTCAGCCAGCAGGAACCGGATTTTCGGAAGTGGCAGTAAAAACTTGTAAACCGCTTCTACCTGATGCGGCAGCGGGTCCACGATGCTGCAATTGACAGCAAATAACGGATCGAATTGATAAGCCGAACTGATGCGCTCCGCTTCTGCAAACAGCGCAAATTTGACCGGGTCGCCTTGAAAATTGAATGTTCCCTCGGTGGTCAATAGCTCCAGCGTTGGCAATTCGTGCTGAGATACGACCCTGCTGCTGGTTTTGTTGGTATTCACCCCGGTATAGGTGATGGAAACACTCGTCCCTAAGGGTTGGACCTTGATAACAGTGACGGGTTCAGTCGGGATGAGGTTTTTGATAATTTGGTAGGGTTCTATTTGCATGGAGATTAATTTCGTCTCACAAACATAGAAGTTTCTTCATTTCTTTATTGGGATCAAGAGTAAAAGAAATTTAGAAAAGGCGTTGTTGTTATTTGGGGGTGTAGTTCCCAGATAGAATGTCACAGATACCAACAATAAAGGGTTCATGCTCGCGCACAAACCCTTCCTAATCAACGTGGAGAATAACGGAATCGAACCGATGACCTCTTGCATGCCATGCAAGCGCTCTACCAGCTGAGCTAATCCCCCTGCTTCAAAGCGGCGGCAAAGATAACCGCGCATCTTTCAAAGCGACAACATTTTTCCAGTAGTTTTTTGAAAAACGATGAACGATGAACGATGAACTAGGAACGATGAACTAGGAACTAGGAACGATGAACGGGCAGCGATTCTCGGTTTGGAAGAGGTGTCATCTTTTGAGGTACGAAAAAGGTGACACCTCGGCATATTTTTGAGATTTCACCCCTCCATACTTCCGGGATGACACCTCAAAAATGCCACTCATTAACCAACCCGAGAAGCACTGCCCGTTCCTAGTTCCTAGTTCATCGTTCATAGTTCATCGTTCATTTCTTCGGCAGCGACAACTCAAACTCCACCCGCCGATTCTGCGCACGGCCTTCGGGCGTGTTGTTGTCGCCGACCGGCAGGTTTTCGCCCAGGCCATAGGCTTTGATGCGGTTGGTGCCCACGCCTTTCTGGACGATGTAAGCAAGACAGGCGTTGGCGCGTTGTTCGGAAAGGAACTGGTTGGCGATGCCGCTGCCCATGTTGTCGGTATAACCTTCGATACTGAGGTGATAATCCGGGTATTTGAGCATGATGTCGGCGATGTCCGCGAGAATTTGGGAGGATTCCGGGATCAAGGAAGACGCGCTGTATTCGAACCGCACTTGTTTAACCGCCAGTTTCAGCACCTTCTGGTCTTTTTCTTCGATGACCGGACAACCTTTGTTGACATTCGGGCCGGAAGAATTGGGACAGGCATCGTCTTTATCCTGGATCCCGTCACCGTCGGCATCGGGGCAACCTTTGGCGGCAGCGGTGCCGACATCGTCGGGGCAGGCATCCGATTCGTCGGCTATCCCGTCGGCATCCCGGTCTTTGACGGGACAACCTTTGAGTTCGACAGATCCCTTTTCATTGGGACAGGCATCGTCTTTGTCCGGGATATCGTCGCCATCGGTGTCGGGGCACCCTTTGAATTTGATTAAACCAGCCACCGTCGGGCACTCGTCTTCGCGGTCAATCAGCCCGTCCCGATCCGCATCTTTTTGTGGGCAGCCCGCCAATTCTGCCAGACCAATCTCGAAGGGACAGCGGTCTTTCAGGTCGGGTACGCCGTCGCCGTCGGCATCCGGGCAGCCGCCATTGACAGGGCGGCCCGGTATCGTGGGACAGCCATCGGCGGCATCCGGCACGCCGTCAGAGTCCTTGTCTTTGGCGCCGAAACGGTAAGAGACGTGCAGTGCGCCGAAGGTGTACCAATCGTCCAGTTCGGGATTGCCCGCAGCACTGATGCCATCGAGGTAGTCCGTAAAAGCATAGCGCAGACCTATTTCAAGCCCCAGCACCCAATACGCGTTGAGGTCATAATTCAAACCGCCCCCGAACAGCACGCCCGGATGCGCCGCCACTTTGCGGCCTTTTTCAATGTCCAGTTTCACTTTGTCTTTGACCTCATTACCGGCATTGTCCGAACTGCTGAAATCTGCCTGCGGGGAAGTGGAGATCAGGCCACCTCCGGCAAATACGTAGGGTGCCAATGTGTGGCCGACTTTGTTGACGACGGCCAGTTGGCGGTACGTCCCATTTTCATACGACACGGTTTTGCGTTTTCGGAAGCGTTTTTTTCCAAAAATGTCCCATTCAAGTTGGACGGTCGCTTCGCTGACGGGCGAGGTGAAGGAGTATCGCCGGTTCTGCCGCCATTCTGGTTCGGCAAAATTGACGTCGGCGCCGGAAATTTTGCCGATGAACAACTGGCCGCGCAGGGCAAAGTTGGGCGACAGGTGATGGCGGACGAAGATACCGCCGGCGAATTTACTTTCTTCCGGAAGGAAAAGGAGTTCCTCGTTCAGGTCGCCCTGATAACTCATCGCGCCGAGTGTCAGTCCCACCTCGGTGGTCCGGTCGAAGGGGCGCACAGAATCCGCTAAATGCAGCACCTCTACACCCACATCGCTCAGGATGGGTCTGGAGTCGGTTTTCGCAGGTTCTGTCTGGGCTGCGGCTGCAAGCGGAAGCAATAGGGCAAGGGATGTAATCAGTTTTCTCATGCAGGATATCGTTTCAAAAATGAACTCGAAGATTGAATTACCCGGCGTCTAATTCTCTAAGGAACGCGGCACCAATAACTTAGTCATTTTAGGTCAACTATTTTTTCATCAAACAACACTATTTTTCTGCGAATAGTGGGGCTATTTAAAGAAAAATAGCGGCCGTATGATGGAACAAAGGGTGGCATCAAATGACTAAGTTATTGGTGCCGCGTTCCTAACCTGATACCGCTGGGGTACTTATTTTATGGCAAACGTACGCAGCACCGGGTGTCCCTGCCCGCTTCTGATTGGGTTGCTCTCATAAAGGTTCCACAAAATATGCCAAGCCTTTGTCAGGTGGCCGACATTGGTCGAAAAAGCACGGAAAAAGAATATTTGAAGGGTTTTTATGCAAATTTGCCAACGCTTGCATCTTGTTAGACGTTGGATTGAGGATTGAGGACGTTGGACTGCGGACGTTGGACGGAGGAAGTTGGACGGAGGACGTTGGATGTTGGATAAAAAACGATGTAGTGGTTAGCACAGCCGCAGAGCGGCGAAAGATTTGTAGAGCGTTTGATCAGAATATATGTTTGGAGGTGCCGCGCACCGAAATGTGTAAAGATTCGGTGCGCGGCACCTTCTGAATATCATTTGCACCAGAACCTACTTTATCCAACATCCCCGCCCCAACGTCTTCAATTCAACGTCCGATGTATTGGTTGAAATCATCTATCTGAAACCTACCCCCGCGCAACGCGCGCGCCATTTTTTTCAGCGCTGGTTTAACTGATAATCCCCGACCTTTGAGGATTGTTACTTTGTCGAAATATACCTTATCTGTTATCACAACTCACAGGCTCTGCCAAATACCCGGAACCCTATTCCGGGCTACATTTTTCCACCAATCTCTTTCAAAATGCCCTTCCTCCTGAATTTTAAAACATTGCCCGTTGCCTTTTGCACGTTGCTCATCGCACTTGGCACACTTGCCTGCAAAACCGGCGTCAAAAAAGACCAGCCCGACACCAGCATCACAAATAAGTCAAAAACGGAAATGCCTACTCCTGCCCGCCCGGCGCCGCCCGGCGATTATGCCGACGATTGGAAAATCGTGGACAGCCTCGAACAACAGGGCCTGTTCAAAAGCGCGCTTGAAAAAGTCGAAACCATCTACACCCGCGCCAAAAGCACCAATACCAACAGCCCGCAGGTCATCAAGTCTTTGATTTTCAAAGGCAAATACATGGCCATGCTCGAAGAAGACGGCATGCCGAAAGCCGCCGAATTGTTCGAGACCGAGCTGGCCGCCGCCCGCCCACCGCAGCGCGCCATTCTTCAAAGCCTGCTGGCCCAACTCTATGCTACTTATTTGCAGAACCAGGGCTGGCGCATCCGCAACCGAACCGACCTGGCGAAGCCGGGCGATGGATCGGGTTCTTTGTTGACCTGGTCGGCCGAGCAGATCGAACGGCGTTCCCTGGAATTGTACGCCGCTTCGATAGAAAACCCGGCCGCTATCTTGCAGGAAGCCCTGACCGAGTATTACAAGGACATCCTCACAGAAGGACAAAACGACTCGATCGGCGGCAAACCGATCCGACCCTATCTATATGATGTGCTCACCCACAGAGCGCTCGCCTATTTTGCCAATGAACGGAGTTACCTCACCCAGCCCGCCTATGCGTTTGTGCTGGATCAGGAGGCGGCCTTCGCACCGGCCAAGGATTTTTTAAAGGCCCAATTTGAGACCCAGGATTCTACATCCGGGAAATGGCTGGCCATCAAGACTTTTCAAAAAGTCATGAATCGGCTCCCGCACATGCAAAGCAGTTCGCATGGCAACCAATCAGACAAAACATGGATTGATACGGCTGCCCTCATTGACGCCGACCTGCTCCGCCTGCAATTCGTATACAACAACTCCGTCCTCGAAGACAAGGCAAGTCGCTACCGCAATGTCCTCGAAGGGTTGCATAAGCAGTACTACAACCACCCGATGGATGCCGAAATCATCCACCAGTTGGCCCAGTTCCTGTACAGCCTCGACGCGGGCGACAAGGCAGCGAATGCGAAATATGCCGTCGCCGAACTTGAAAGCGCGATCAGCCGCCATCCCAACACCTACGGGGCGCGACAAAGCCAGGTTTTGCTGAACCAGATTCGCGCTGTTTCGGTGAATGTCAACACGGAGCAAGTGTATTTGCCCGAAAAAACCATCCTGATTTTCCTCAGTTTCAGAAACCTGAAAACGGCCCATGTCCGGGTCATGCGCGGCACCAGTGCCCCAGATTTTTTTGAAAATGTGGAATGGGACAAACGCATCGCACGCCTGCTCAGCCAACCAACGGTACAAACCCGCCAGTGGAGCATCCAAAATCCCGGCGACTATCAGGAGCACCGAACCGAACTGTCGGTCGAAGCCCTTCCGCCCGGCCACTACTGGGTGCTGGTGTCTGAAAATGCCGAATTCAATCCTGCCGGAAACGTGGTGGCCTACACGGCTTTTGCGGTTTCTAATCTGGCAGCCGTGCAATACCATGAAGTCGGGACGACTAAATTCGTGCTGGCCCATCGCTCCACGGGTCTGCCGCTGGCCGGGGTGCGGCTCGATTTTTTCCAGCAGAATTATCGCAGCGGTCGCCAGGAACGCCGCATCGCCGCCACATCCACAACCGATGTAAACGGCATGGCTACGGCCAACCTGCCCAAAGACGCTTATACCGAAGTCCGCGCTGTACTTGCAGGCGATACGCTCTGGGTGGGCAACGCCAGCAACTATCGCTATCAGGAGCCTGTCCGCAACGTGCTGCAAGTACAGTTTTTCACCGATCGCAGCCTCTACCGGCCCGGACAAACCGTATACTTCAAAGGGGTTTTGTTTCAAAGCCAGTACGGCGGCAGAAAGGGCAGCAGCATCCCGCAAATTGTTCCCAATCAGTCGGTTACGGTCAAATTTTACGATGCAAACGGGCAGGAGAAAAATAGCCTGAAACTACGCAGCAATGAATTCGGCACCTTCAACGGGGCATTCCTGGCGCCTGCTTCCGGGCTGACCGGCCAGATGAGCATTCGCTGCGACGACGTCGAGGGCAGTGCTGATTTTAACGTGGAAGAGTACAAACGCCCACGCTTCGAAGTAACCGTAAAACCCGTGGAAGGCGCATTCCGCCTCGGTGAAAAAATCGCCGTGCGCGGCGAAGCCAAAAATTACGCAGGCAATGTCGTGGACGGCGCCACGCTGCGCTATCGCGTGGTGCGCCAAGCCCGTTTCCCCCTCTGGGATTGGGGCTGGGGCTGGTCGCGCCGCATCATGCCACCCTGGAACACTGACCAAATGGAAATCACCAACGGCAAAGCCGTGACGGATGCCAACGGCGCATTCAGCATCGAGTTCGAAGCGATACCCGACCGTAGCATCCCGAAAAAAGACCAGCCGGTCTTTGATTTTCAGGTGATGGTGGATGTGACGGACATCACCGGCGAGACGCGCAGCAGCACGTACAGCGTGAGTGCGGGTTACGCGGCGTTGCAAGTAGATTTTGGCTTGAGCAACGACCTGGAACTGGATTCGCTGCGCCGGGTGGCCCTCTCCGCTTCGAACATGGCCGGGCAACCGCAGAATGCTTCGGGTATCATCACGATCCAACGCCTGATAGAACCCAAAACCTTCTATATCAATCGCTTGTGGGAACGACCCGACGTGATGACCCTTCCAAAAGCAGAGTTTGAGCGGATGTTCCCGGACTACGCCTGGAAGGATGAAGACGATCCCGCAAAATGGGAACGCGAAGGTGTTGCACGCATGATAACCTTCAATACCGCTTCCGCTAAAACGGTAGACCTGAACGATGGCAAGTTGCAACCGGGCTATTATGCCGTAAAATTGACCACCAAAGACGCGTTCGGCGAACCGGTGGAAGTGCAGCGCGTGGTGCGGGTGTGGGACAAAAACAACCGGGCTACCCAGTTTGTCCAACCGACCGCCGTGCTGGAAAAATCAACCCTGGAGCCCGGCCAAACGGCCCGCATCTGGATGGGCGGCAAACCGACGCCACTTCATTTCTTTTTTGCCCGCGAACGCAACGGCGAACTGGAGAACCCGCGCTGGCTGGCTGCCGCCAACAGTTCGACTTCCGTCGAAATTCCGATTGTAGAAGACGACCGGGGCGGTTTATCAGTCCATTGTTTCGTGATCAGAAACAACCGGCATTATCCCTTCGGCGCGCTCTACGTCAGTGTCCCCTGGAGCAATAAAGACCTGAATATCAGTTACGAAACCTTCCGGGATAAACTCGCGCCGGGTCAAAAAGAAGAATGGCGCATCAAGATCAGCGGCCCGAAAAAAGAGAAGGTCGCCGCCGAGATGGTCGCCGCTATGTACGACGCTTCGCTCGACCAGTTCCTGCCCCACGCCTGGTCGAAACTCGGCTTCCCCTACCACGGTACCCAGGTCAATCTGGGCACAACCACCTTCGGTACGAGCGCCAGCGAAATCATTTTTATCGGCAATCCCGAAAGCAACTACCCGAACCGGGTATACCCCGAGATCGATTGGTTCAACTTCCCGCTCTGGGGCGGCCGAAACGGAGGCCGGATGTACAAAACGATGGCCCTGCGCGCACCCGAAACGGAAGGGGTGATGATGGACAGTTCAGTGCCGCCACCGGCGCCGTTGCCCGGTGGGCAGGGTGAAATGAAGGAAGAAGCCGTGGGATTTGCCAGCGCTCAATCTGCGGTAGCCAATGCGGTTGCTCCACCTGCCATAGATGGAAACAACCAGCCAAAACCCGCCGCTCCGCCCGCCTCCATTCGCCGCAACCTGAACGAAACCGTGTTTTTCTACCCCGAACTGCGCACCGACGCACAGGGAAATCTGGTGCTGAAATTCACGATGAACGAAGCCCTCACCCGCTGGAAACTGCTCACTTTCGCCCACACGAAAGATTTGCAGCAAGTTTTGTCGGTGAAAGAAGTCGTGACGCAGAAAGAACTGATGGTGATCGCCAACCCGCCGCGCTTCTTCCGGGCAGGCGATGAATTTGAGTTTTCGGCCAAAGTGAGCAACCTGTCTCAACAGGCGCTCAACGGCACCGCCACGCTTAATTTATTGGATGCCAATACATTACAGCCGATCAGCCCACAGTTTGGTTTATCCGATGCCAAAGCACAGACAGTCAATTTTTCGGCGCAGCCGGGCCAATCCGCGCCGCTTGCCTGGCGTGTAAAAGTCCCTGCCGATTTCGCTGGCGCTGTGACCTGGCAAATTGCCGCCGACAGCAAACAATTCCGCGACGGCGAGGAAAGCACCGTGCCGGTGGTCACGAACCGCATGCTCGTTACCGAGACATTGCCCATCACAGTGCGCGGCAACCAGAACAAAAGTTTTGTTTTTGAAAACTTTAAAAATGCGCCTTCGGGAAACAACGCATCGCTGGTCACGCACAATTACACGCTCGAATTCACCAGCAACCCCGCCTGGTACGCCGTGCAGTCGCTGCCTTATCTGATGGAGTTCCCGCACGAATGTTCGGAGCAGATGTTCAGCCGCTTTTACGCCAACGCATTGGCTGCCAGCGTGGTAACCAAGATGCCGCAGATCAAGCGCATGTATGATCGCTGGAAAGGCACCGACGCGATGAAGTCCAATCTGGCAAAAAATCAGGACCTGAAATACGCCCTTTTGGAGGAGACTCCCTGGGTGCTGGAAGCCCAAAACGAAGCACAGCAAAAGCAGAACATCGCTTTGTTGTTCGACCTTAACCGCATGGCCGACGAGCAGGAGCGGGTGGTGCAGATCCTTTCGGAGAGACAATCTGGTGCAGGCGGCTGGGCCTGGTTTCCCGGCGGACAAGACAGTTGGTACATCACCCAGCACATTGTCAGCGGGTTTGGGCATCTGACGAAATTGGGCGCATTTGACGCGCAACAAGACCAGCGCAGCAGCGAAATGCTCCAAAAAGCGCTCGGCTACTGCGAGACGAAGATGAACGAACAGTACCGCGAACTGGAAAAGCAGGTGCAGCAAGGCAAGGCAAAATTCGAGGACGATCACCTGGACGGACTGATCATTCAATACCTCTACGCCCGTTCTTTTTTCATCCAACCCGTAGATAAACCTTCGCGCCCGCTTGCGTACTACCTCGACCAGACTGAAAAATACTGGCTCGGCAAAGGGCTGTATCAGGAAGGGATGTTGGCGCTCGCACTGCACCGCAATGGTCGCGAAGCGGCTCAACGCATCGTCGCCAGCCTCCGCGAACGCGCTACGATGAAGGATGAACTGGGCATGTACTGGCCCGTTGACTGGGGCTTCTACTGGTACCAACTCCCTGTGGAAACCCAGGCGCTGATGGTCGAGGTATTCGGCGAGGTCGTCAACGACCAAAAAGCGGTGGAAGAACTGCGCATCTGGCTGCTCAAAAACAAGCAGACCAACCGCTGGGAAAGCACCAAAGCCACCGCCGAAGCGGTGTACGCCCTGCTGTTGTTCGGCGACAACTGGCTCAACAATTCCAAACCTGTACAAGTTAGTTTGGGTGGGAAAGCCCTGCGCCCCAATGAGGTAGAAGCTGGCACGGGTTATTTCAAAGAACAATGGCGCGGTGCAGACGTGAAGCCTTCGTGGAGCAAAATCGAAGTACAAAACCCCAACTCCAACATCGTGTGGGGCGCGGCTTACTGGCAGTATTTCGAAGACCTGGATAAAATCAAGGACTTCCGGAAAACACCGCTGACGATTGTAAAACAACTGTTTACAGAGGAAAATACGCCGACGGGTCCGGTATTAAAACCCGTGAACGAAGGCGCTACGTTGAAGCGCGGTGACAAGATCAAAGTCCGCATCGAGATCCGCGTGGACCGGGCGATGGAGTATGTCCACCTGAAAGACATGCGGGCGGCGGGCTTCGAGCCGGTAAACGTGTTGAGCGGCTACCGCTATCAGGACGGCCTCGGCTACTACGAAAGCACCAAAGACCTGGCGACCCACTTTTTCATTGACTACCTGCCGCGCGGCACGTTTGTCTTTGAATACCCGCTCGTGGTCAACCATCGCGGCGACATGAGCAACGGTGTGACGACCCTACAGTGCATGTACGCGCCGGAGTTTACGAGTCACTCGAAAGGGGTACGGGTGAAGGTGGAGTAAGATGCTTTTGTCGCTTTTTTTGTCCTTCTGTCGGAATCCGTCCACACCGCGTAACTATACAGCCGGGTTCACGCATACGTCTCTATTGAATTTGACCTCGGAGAGGTCAAATATTGGTAGAAAACCCCGTCAACCCATGATTTTCGACCTCTCCGAGTAGGCTGTCCAAAGGGCGAAAATTTATCTTGCACATTTCAATTGAAAAACGATTCACGAAATTGTATTAATTGGTTGAATATCAGTAATTTGTATCTTCGTTTAGGGTAATCACTTTTGGTATCCCCTCAAAAAGTCCGGGCAGAATAATTCATTCAAAGTAACTATCCAGCCGACTCGTCCCAGGGGGACGCTATCTTTGTAGAAGTGCCAAAATTGGAGTCCTGCGTGCCGTAGGTACGCTATCTACTGTGCGAAATAGCGTACCTACGGCACGCAGGACCGCCCATTCCTCTAATGCTACAAAGATGTTGCTCCGATGGAGCAGGGCGGCTG
>Ga0209181_10001560_pt1 | contig 39695 bp, 29 predicted proteins | sample MAT05_FD_187208 | JGI IMG/M metagenome (GOLD analysis project Ga0209181, IMG submission 187208) | Freshwater microbial communities from Lake Fryxell liftoff mats and glacier meltwater in Antarctica - MAT-05 (SPAdes) (version 2) | ecosystem: Environmental > Aquatic > Freshwater > Ice > Liftoff... | reverse complement strand
TTGGATAATTGCACTGCCACTTGGTTACTGGCTTGCATTTCCGCTACAGCTTGGCGCGAAAGGAATTTGGATTGGATTGTCGATTGGCCTCGCCTTAACAGCTACTGCTATGATCGTGCGTTTCAATCGGCTTTCAAAGGCGTTGTAAACTACATCGACCAACTTGTTAGTCAATTCACCTACTCTGTCTCAAAAACCATGACTACTCTTTCCAACAAAACAGGGTTTATTTGATCGGCTCTTACGTACGAAACCACCAGCGTAGAGTCTTTCAATTCAATTAATTCGTAAACAAAGCCATCAATACCTGGCTTAATATCACCCAAATAAGTTATTCCGAGATCAAGAACGAAAGAAGTCAGCGACTTCCTCCTAAATAAATAAGAAGCTGGCAAGGGGGATGCCACAGTTCTACATTCATTCCTGTTTTCTAATACCCGACCATCACCTTCGTTAATATTTGTAAAAATTGCGGATGTAAATGAATACCGGTCGTTCAGTTCGCATAGTTGCAAAGCAGATTCGTATGCTACGCTACCATTGCGCAAAACAAAATAGGCCGATCCTGTGGGTGAGGGGAATGCCGCCACCTGATAGGGCGTGGTTTTGAACTTCCATGTTTTGCCAGCCACAGCAAAAAGTTTTTTCTCGTCCACTACACTAACTGAAATTCTTTTTCTACGGGTAACAATGCCATCAGCACTTGATGCTGCAAGTTCAATTTGATAGCTTCCTGACTGTGCGTAGGTATGTGAACCCGGGTTTTCCATATTACTGGTTTGGCCATCTCCAAAATTCCACAAATAACTTCCGGCATTCACAGATGTGTTGACTAACCCTACCCTGAGCTGGCTTGAAATAGTAGCAAAAGAAAGAGTAAAATCTGCAACCGGATCAACCCTGCCACTAACCGTTATCTCTACTTGTTTGGTGTTTATCCCAGCTTTATTTCCAGCAGTCAAGTTAACGAGATAGGTGCCATTTTTTGCAAATGAATAGGTGATTGAATTCGTAAATCCTCTTCCAATTTGATCGCCAAAATCCCAAATAAGGTAGGAAGCATCTTTTGACGTTGAGGCGAAGTTAATTGTGCGGCCATCCGTTATTTGAATCTGAAAAATAAAATCAGCCACCGGAATTGAACCCGGTTGTGGGTCATCAATTCCAGTTTCGCAACCGAAAATCACCAGCACAAACCAAAAGCGAAAAATGAATTTCATAAGTTGTTAAGTAAGACGGTTAATAACCGTTATTTTGAGTAAGCAATGGATTTATAATTCGCTCGCCTTCGGGAATCGGAAACAGTGTTTTATCTGGTGATGTTAGGCCCACCACTGTTTGCGCAAGCATGGTTCCATCATACCTATCATATCTAAGCAGATCAAACCACCGTTGTCCCTCAAACATTAGCTCGCGTCTCCTTTCTTCACGAATTGCCGCACGAAATTTTTGTTGTGTGTCAAACTGAGCAAATGAATACGGTTCAATGCCCGGTATCGATCCATCAATAAAGGTAAGGTCGCGCGCGCGGTTGCGTATGGTATTTATATTTGTCAACGCTTCGGCATTTGGATAGCCCACTTCGTTTAACGCTTCTGCTATAATTAAGTAGCACTCAGTTAAACGCATAGGTATAAAATTGAAAGGATCCTGCGGATCCCACCAAGGGAATGCGTTGCGATATTTAATGGCATAGATTTGATTTGGAAATTCGGTTCGCTGCGACATGGCGAATACCTTGCGAACGTCTTTGGGGCTGGCAGCGGTACCTTCAAATAGGTTGTAAGCTTCCAAGGTAGCACCTCTTCGTGGCGAACCATCTTGGTGAAACCACGCATACCCACCAGTATTATTAAATTGATCTGACCCTCTTTTGGTTTGAATTTCAAGAATTGACTCAACGGTATTCTGGTTATTGGTATTTTCTGGCGAATTGAAAATCCTAGTCCATTTAGGTTCTAATTTAAATTCGCCACTGGCTATAATTTCGCGGCACTTGTCAATAGCCAACTGCCACTGCTCGTTATAAAGATAGATTCGTGCCATCAATAACTTGGCCGCAGCTTTGGTAGCTCTTCCTTTTGTTTGAATAACCTGTTCTTCCGGCAGCACAGCACGGTCGTCATGATTCCACGGAAGGTTAGCCTCAGCGTTGATTAAGTCTGCCATAACCTGATCCATCACTTCTTGCTTGGGCGCCCGCGCTACCTTATTATCTTCCACGTCCGAAGACTTAGGAAATTCCAAAACTAACGGAACATCCCCATAAAACATGGTCATATTGTAATACAAATAGGCTCGCAAGAAAGCCGCTTCGCCCTGTATTTGTTGTTTCCGATTTGGGGTGGAAGAATTCGAGGGCCGCGGGAAAAGATTCGGATTAATTTCTGCCACCTGTTCGATCAAAAGATTGATAGATGCCAGCGCCCGATAGGTGTTGTTCCATAAAAATGATGGTTCGCCAGAGCCAGCATTGAGACTTGGCCTAAACATTAATAAATCAGACTGCCTCCCATCAATGGGCGCTGTTAGGTCATCCGATGACCGATTGTTAAAGAACAGCAGGTCTGTAAAAACACCATCAAAAGTCTGAATATAGGTGCCAATCAAAGCAGCTTCAACTTCCGAAGGCGTTGAGTAATAGGTTTCGAGATCAATGCGATCATTCGGTGTAATGTCTAATAAATCGCAGGTTGTCATTGTTAACAGAACAATCACACTTATCGTAATTTTTTTTATTGATTCCATACCACGTATTTATAATCCAATGTTTATACCGAAGGTGATTGTTTTGGGATTGTTGGGATAGGTTCCGCTATCAATGCCTACTGCAATATTAGCGGTTGCGTTATGACTCACTTCAGGGTCATAACCTGAATAGCGTGTAAAGGTTAATAGGTTATTAATAGTGGCGTAAAATCTCACCGAACTGAGCTTTAATTTATCAGTTCGTTCCCGCGATAAATTGTATCCTAACTGCACGGCTTTTACCCGCAAGAACGAGCCATCTTCCAAATTCTGATCGGTAGGCACCCCACCGGCAGGAAGCGAACCCGGAGAAACCACATCGCTATTAGAGTAATCAATACCTGGAAATGAGGTAACGTCTCCTGGTTTAGTCCATCGGTTAAGTGCCTCGGCAGATAAGTTAGTTCCAACCGCGTTGATGGTGGATTTGCCTACATCCTGAATAAACGAGCGAGTATCATTGATTATTTTATTGCCATACGACCAATTCAAAAAAACACTTCCATCAAAACGACCGATGGAGAAATTATTTGTTACACCTCCAATATGTTTTGGGTATGCATTCCCTAAAATAGCCAGATCGCCTACATCACGTATGCCGTTAGCATTTAAATCTTTTATTCTTCTTCTTCCGGTTTCAGAATCAACGGTTTCTTCTAACTGATAAAGTTGAATAGAACCTATGGGCAACCCAACCCTCGCAACATGTGAGTATCCGAACAATCCACCCGTCTGGTCATTTCCATCAATCAACCGAGTAACTTTGTTTCTATTAAAGGAGATATTAAAAGCGGCACTCCACTTCAGCTTTGTTTTTTGAAGGATCTTTGAGTTCAAGGCAAACTCAATACCCTTGTTCTCGATATCCCCTACATTTTTAATGGCTGCTTCAAAACCTGTGGTGCGGGGCAAGCGCACACCAAGCAATAAATCAGATGTTTTTCTTATGTACGCATCAACCGTTAAAGAGAATCTGTTTTCTAAAAATTCCATATCCAGTCCTATGTTGCCAGAGGCACTCGTCTCCCAAGAATATCCCTCGTTTTTTATGCTGATCGGCACAACCCCTACTTGAGAAAGATACTTTACAGCCAGCACATCAGCCGAGGCTCTCCAACCAAAGGCACCAATCTGGTCATTGCCTGCAAGCCCATAACTTCCTCTTACTTTCAAATCGTTAACAATCGAACTCGAAAAAAAATTTTCTTCCGAAACTCGCCAAGCACCTGAAAGACCTGGAAAAAACCCAAAGCGCTTTTCGGGGCCAAATCGAGAAGAGCCATCGGTGCGCATAGTTACCGTCAAATAATATTTCTTTTTAAAATCATAAATGGCTCGAGCGTAAGCCGAAAGCATACCCCAAGTATTGTCGCCATCAGAATATTGGGGCAATAGACGACTGCCCGCATTAAGCTCGCGCTGATTCGTAGATGCTATGTCACCCGTGCCTACCCAATACCCCTCATTGGCAGAAGATTGTGTACCAAACCCTAACAAAAAACTGTAGGTATGAAGTTTACTGGTCGATTCCAGATCGTATTTAAAATAGCTGTCTGTAGTGAAAATACGTTCGCGAAAACTTCGCTTTACAAGGGTAGCTCCTGTAGGCGATCCTGGGCCGGGAAGTTGATAGAACGTTTCATTTTCATCGCGCATATCTAATCCCACATTAGATCGAACTCTTAGTCCTTTCAGTATCTCGTACTCTACAAATGCATTTCCAATTACGCGTAACCCTTGCGATTGAAAATCGCCCAATTCGGCCAACGCCACTGGGTTTTGGATAGAGGTTAAGCTATCTCTCGAATAGCCCGTTCCGTCAGGGGCAAAAATAGGAGTGTTAGGATTTTTTGCTAGCGCGCTAGACAAGACGCTCGGCCCAAAAACCGAGTTGCCATTAAATGCATCTTGCACATTAGCACCTCCATTGTTACGCAAGCGATTATTATTTGACAATGAGAACATTAAATTGGTGCCTATTTTAACTTTTTCAGAAACCTTGTAATCAAGATTAGTTCGGTAACTCAATCTGTCAAATTTCGAATTGACGATAATTCCCTCTTGGCTAAAATAGCCGGCCGAAACCATGTATCGAATTCGATCATCACCGCCCGACACTTGTGCCGTTCCATTAAACATCGGTGCAACTTGAAAAATTGCATCTTGCCAATCTGTATTGTAGGGGGTTTGAGTGATGAAATTAGTTGAACCACCCACCCGAATCAAACCTGCGTTGACAGCCGATGCATATTGTTGGGCGTTTAGTAAATCGTACCGTTTTGTCATTGCCTGAACACCACTATAGATATTGATTGAAAGAGCCGGAGCTCCACTCTTGCCGCGCTTGGTGGTAATCAAAACAACACCATTGGCCGCGCGTGCGCCATAAATGCTGGCAGCCGCAGCATCCTTTAAAACATCAATTTTCTCAATATCATCCATATTAATACCGGCTAAACCATTAATTACTTCATTGCCAGTTTGGCCTCCGCCACTCTGACCGGGCGGGGAGGTGGAGCCGGAAAATGTATTATTGATGGGAACCCCATCTACAATATAAAGTGGCTCTTGGTTGGAGTTAATTGAAGCCGTGCCCCGAATACGAACAGTTACAGCACCCCCCGGGGCGCCCGTATTTTTAAATACTTGTACGCCAGCCATTCTGCCTTGCATAGCCTGATCCAAACTCGGCACAGGAGTTTTTTCTAAATCTGTAGCTCTTACGCTTGATATTGCGGTTGTAAGGTCCCGGTTTTGCTGAGAGCCATATCCGATATCAACAATCACAACCTCGTTTAATTCTGTTCTATTTTCTGCTAATATCACAGTGATAGAAGTTCTGCTATCTATCTTTTGTTCTTGATTGACAAATCCTATAAAAGAAAATACCAGCACTCCCTCCGCAGGTGCAGTAATTGAATACTTACCAGAAGCATCAGTGATTGTGCCCACTCTGCTTCCTTTCAATAAGATATTTACACCTGGTACGGCACTTTTCGCTTGATCATAAACAAATCCAGTAACGTTTACTGTCTGTGCTTTTGCAGCCAAAAAATTGAAAAGAGTTAACATGCAGCCGAGTAAAAGTCTTTTCATAGATATATCTATTAAATATTAAGATCCGAAAGTACATCTGTAACTAAATGAAATGCTGGTAAGTTAAGCGTTATCTTAAAAGATAGTTTCAATAGGATGCGCTGGATTTAATAGTATTATACGGTTAAATAACAACTAAAAATCGCTTTTAACCACTTTAAGAGAGTCTGAATTGCTATTGAAAACGATTGCATCACAAAAACCAACTATTTTTAAGTTTAAAATATTTTTAACTGCCTTCAGCGCAGGCATGGGTATAATAGACGCAGAAAATGAACCGCCCGGTTTATTTTTTAGCAATAACAAAGAGGCCGCGTCAATAGGGCCATAGGTAGCCTCCATTTCTAATTTATTTCCTCCGGCCAGCAAATCCAGGTAACCATCATGGTCAATATCGAGCGTTATAAAATCGTTTATAGAGGTTACTTGAGCCTTATAAGGGAATGCAACGAATTCAAACCTGCCAGTTCCATCATTTACGGCCATGCCCGAATGGCTCTCGGTTAAGGTAAGCGAGTATGCTTTGTTAAACTTTGCGCCTAGTATATCGGTAGGGCTGGCTTTAGCATACGTTGCGTAATTGACAAATTTCCGTCTCAACGCTGGCACCTGCTCCAATAATTGGTCGCGGGAGGCCATTGGCCATTCTTTATGGTCGATATATCTTGAATATACTGCATCCAAGCTTCCATTGTTATCAATATCAATTGCCTTAAAGCGAAAGGGTTCATTTATAGAACCTTTAATAACAGTATTTAACCCAAAATTTCCGAGTGCAATATCCATGTCTCCATCGTTGTCGAAGTCGATTGGTTCCATAGTTTGCCAAAATCCTAACAAGCCGTTGATGCCCGTTTGCTTGGTAATATTTTGGAGTTGGCCCATTTTATTAGCAAAAACTGTTAGTGGCATAAAATCGCCAACCAGTACTAACTCAGGCCAGCTATCATTATTAAGATCAATCCATGCAGCATCGCGCACAATACCTATCCTTTCAATTTCTTTACCTGCTTGTTGATTCGTTTTTTTTAATGTGCCGCTGGAATTTTCAAATAAAAAACTTTTGTCTGGTAGCGGATACCGTTGCGGATAAGCGCCACCCCCAACAAAAAGATCTGTATCCCCGTCTTTATCAAAATCACTAGCAGCCAAGCAGCTTCCGCTAGCTGTTTCAGTAGTAAGTTCATGTCTTTTAAAATTTCCATTCCCATCATTCAAATAAAGGCGGTCTTGGTAGTAGGGCATTTGACCAATAAACTCGTTACCCCCGCTCACAACATATAAATCCGGGTAGCTATCGTTGTTTGCATCAAAAAAAATGGCGGCCGCATCTTCAAAAACAGCATCTTGGGGTTGAAAAACAGATTTTTTAAACTTACCGTTGGGCGTTTGCTTAAATAATACCGCTGGCTTACCTGAGGCCCCACCAATAAAGACGTCTTGTGTGCTATTGCCGTCTATATCTGCTACGGCCATACACGGACCTGTAGCAGATTGCCTAAAAAGCAAGAGTGGCTCAAAGCTAAAGTCATCATGTTCATTTTCATGATAAACATAGGCTAGCCCAACCGAGTCTGTTATATCTGAAAAAAGAGGTGCGGCCCAATTAATTGGTTTATCCGTGGGTGAGCTAGCTTGCTGGTAGTCTATGGTTAACCGCTGGTTACTGCTTACCTGTTTTAAAAATTGTTGGTTGCCATCGGGCCAAAATACCTTGATATCTACCAGGCTTGATGCCGATAACCCAACGTTCAGTATCTGCGATACAGCGGACTGGTATCCGCGTGAAGTGCGTTTTTCAATGCGTTGCCAAAACACATTTTCCCTCCAAATTTCTACCACGGCTCCTTCTCCCAAGGGGTTAAATTTTGAACCTTTTAAAACAATCTGAAGGTAATTTACGGGCGGTAGATTGTTTTCAAACAAAAAGGCTTCGCTGTTTAAGTTATTAACAACCAAATCCAGATCGCCATCATTATCTAAATCAGCGTAAGCTGCGCCATTTGAAAAAGACGGCCAGCTGCCAAACCAGGCCGTTGAAACATCCGTAAAGTTTAATTGCCCGTTATTTGAAAATGCATAGTTGCTAATTTGTGCACCAGGTAGTTCAGCTATTGCGGCTCTAAGATTTTCGCGTTGCTTTCCATCCTCCAACCTGCCTTTGCGATTGCTGTAACTATAAGCGGAAAAGTCGCGGTCGGTAATATTTTTAAGATAGCCGTTTGTAATGTAAATGTCTTTGAAGGAATCGTTATTGAAGTCGGCCATCAAAACCGCCCAGCTCCAATCTGTTTCGTGCATTCCGGTTAAGATTCCTATTTCAGAAAATTCGCGCCCAAGTTGATTTAGTTGAAGTGTATTTCTCATAAAAGATGGCTGATAGCCGGCCTTTAAGGCCATCTGATAGCGATTGTAACTTACCGGCCCACTTAACCGCTTTTGCCGTTCGTTACCCGGGGGCATCATATCCGCTACCATTATATCAATCCAACCATCATTATCGATATCGCCAGCGTCAACACCCATGCTAAAATGGCTGGTGTGTTTAAGTAAAGGCTTGGCGCGATTGGTAAATGTGCCATCACACATGTTGATGTACAAAAGATCATTGAATACATAGTCATTAGCTATATAGATATCATCCCATCCATCCTTATTAAAGTCTGAAACTACCACACCCAACCCATAGCCTTCCAAGGTAATGCCCGCCTTTGCCGATACATCTTTGTAAGCATTGCCCTGGTTTTCAAAAAACTGGTCGGTACTATAAGCCCTGCCATCAGTAACCGGAGGTATGAGCGCGGTAGCATCTCTATCTCGGTTAGAGTGGTTAAGTAGATACATATCTAAATCCCCATCGCGATCGGCATCAAAAAATGCTGCTTGGGTTGAGTAGCGGGTAGATGCCAGCCCAAATTCAATGGCTTGTTCTGTAAAAGTCTCATTCCTGTTATTGATGAACAAGAGGTTTTTTCTAAGAAGTGAATCTGAATGACCAGACTTACAAACATAAATATCCAGCCAACCATCGGCATTTACATCGGCCATTGTTACACCAGTAGCCCATGCTTGGGTAGCAACGCCTGCCTTTTCTGTCACGTCTTCAAATTTAAACCCGCCCCGGTTTATATAAAGCCGCGAGGAAGTGGTGTTTCCGGTAAAGTAAATATCTTCAAGTCCATCGTTATTGATATCTCCAATGGCTACGCCACCACCATTGTATACATATTCAAAATCAAACACATTAAATTCGTCAGTCTCGTCTAATGTATTGGAGAACGTGATGCCTGAATGGTTTGATGGAATTTGCCTGAATTGACTTGGCTTTGAACAGGCAACAAGGCTAAAAGCGACTGCGCAGAGGATAAACCACCTTATGAGCATTTCAATTTTGAAACTTTAGTTTCATTTTTTTATTTCAAAAAACTGAAGGTTGGCGTTGTTGTTGGCAACTATAAAACTCTTTTTGGATGCATTGGTTATGGGCGTCAGGTGTTTTACCACCTGCGGAGTATAAAAACCACTTTCGTTAATAGTGAGTGGCTTGTATAAGACATCCTCTTTTGTAGCCATCAGCACAAGGCCGTTGCCTGCATCGTATCGGCCAAGTTCAACCTGAACGCCAAAGTTGTTGCCTGCCAAAACCAAATCTGGTAGCCCATCGGCATTTAAATCCACAGGCATAATTGCGTTTACTGGAGCTACCTGCGCCTCAGTTGGTAAATCTTTGGGTTCAAATGTCTTTCCGTTATTTATCCAAAGTGTGGATGAGAGTGTAAAGACTTGCTTATGAATGGCCTTCGATAGCTGATCAGGTGAAAAAATATCCTGAATAGTTGCTTTTGAATACTTTTCAAATCTAACAAACTTCTTTTTTAAAGATGGTATTTGCTGTATCAACACTTCTTTGCGCGGCAGCGGCCAACTTTCTCCATCTACATAGCTGCAAATGACAGCCTCGCTGCTTCCGTTTTGATCAAAGTCGCTAACAAAAATATCCATAGGGTTCTCTGCCGTTGCCTTGAGCAAACTGTTCAAACCAAGATTTCCGGTAACCAAGTCTATGTCTCCGTCACCATCGGCATCAAACTGGCTAATGCAGTTCCACCAACCATTTGATTTATCCAAACCCCATTTGGCTGTTACATCAGTAAAATTTTTTCCTTTGCTATTCTGAAATATTGTGATGGGCATCCATTCGCCTGTTACAATCAGTTCTGGAAATTGATCGTTGTTCAGGTCAACCCAGCTGGCATCGGTAACCATACCAATGTGCGCCAATTCCTTGTTGTACTGTGCCGTTACGTCTTCAAATTTTCCCATATTGTTTTTGAACAGATAGCTGCGCGGATTTTTGCCATACTGCCCTGGCACTACCCTGCCGCCAATAAATAGATCTAAATCGCCATCTCGGTCAAAATCAGATGACTTAATGCACGAACTGCTAAAATCGATAACCGGAAATTCTTCCTTCGTAAAGATGCCTTTGCCGTTATTTACATAGTGCCTGGCTTGATAGGCCTTACCGGAACTACCTTGCTCTGAGCCACCGCTCACTACAATCAAGTCCTGATCGGTATCACCATCAGTATCCAAGAAAAGGCTTGCGGTATCTTCATAGGCAGAATCGGTGGCAAAAATAGTTTGATCGGTTGCTTTAAATTGACCGTTTTTTATTTGTAAAAATAATACTCCGCTATATCCTTTGGCACCGCCACAATAAAAGTCGTCCAGTCCATCGCCATTAACATCAGCCACACTTAACGCTGGCCCATCGCTGGAAAGTTTGTGGGGAAGGAGTCTATCTATTTCAAAATCGTTGTAGGTGTTTTCCACATGGCCAAACTTAAAGTCAGTTGGCACGTATTCCTGCAACCAGGGGGCGGCTTTCTTTACGAACCTGTTTTTTGGCCGAATTTCAGATTCGATATAGCGAACTTTAATGCGCTGATTTGATTTAACATTTTTTAACACCTGCGTTTTCCCATCTGGCCAAATCACCGTTGCTGAATCCACTTCTGGCGCATCACCTACTCCAAAATGCAAAACAGGTTCCACCGAGGAGAGAAACCCGCGGCTTACTTTTACCTCGTTAAATTGGGTCATGTTTTTAGTGTACAGTTCTACCCTTGCTCCAATACCAAACACGTTCTTGTCAGAACCTTCAAATACAAACTGGATATAATTATGGTTTGGAAAATCTTCGGCATCGTTTCTATAAATCAATGCCTCGCTATCAAGATCGTTGATAATCAAATCCAGATCGCCATCTAAATCCAAGTCGCTATATACCGTGCCGCAACTAAATGTTTTGCGTTCAAAACCCCATGGCATCGACACGTTGTTGAACCTAAGCCGTCCGGTATTTTTAAACATGTAATTATGAACTTTTACCTGCGGCATTCTATCCAACCATTTTTGCATGGTTTGCGCAGTTATATAGGGATCGCCCGTCTTTTGAACTAGTTCGATAGTATCTCGCTTGAACTGGATATACTCCGAATCGGTCATGTCTCTGCGAATTCCATTGCTGATGAAAAGATCCTTATAACCATCATTGTCAAAATCGGCAAACAAGGAAGACCAACTCCAGTCTGTTGCGGCTACGCCCGCTAACCAGCCTATCTCACTAAAACTACCATTGCCGTTGTTTACTTGTAGCATGTTTCTCATAATTTGATGACCATAGCCGTACTGTTCCAGAGTTTCGTACCGATCCAGTACCATTGAGGTTGTCATCAGCTTTTGCCTCTGGTTGCTTTCGGCCAGCATATCAAGGGTGATCAGGTCGTCCAAACCATCATTATTAAAATCGGCAAAATCGGACCCCATACTATTTTGAGCAGTATGCCTGAAATATTCATTCAACCTTTCACTAAACGTGCCGTTGCCATTGTTAACATAAAGCATGTCAGGCTCAATAAAATCGTTGGCAACATAAATATCTGTATACGAGTCGTTATTGACATCAATCAACGAAGCGCTGAGTCCAAAAGCAGAGTTATTTATTCCAGCCTGTATAGAAACATCTTCAAAAGTTCCATCACCCCTATTGCGATATAAATGATCGCTATGATCGGGGCTATCGGGGTTTGTTCTACGCACCAATTTTTGGCTTGCGTCCACTTTTAATCGAACGCGCACCCCTTGATCAAAATCCTGCGGATGATTTATCTGGTAAATGTCTAAATCCCCGTCTTTGTCGTAATCTAGAAAGGCTACATGGGTAGTGTAAGCACTACCATGAATACCCATTGCTGTGGCTTTTTCGGTAAAGGTGAGGTCTTTGTTGTTGATATAGACAAAGTCTGCCCGCACGGCAGGGTCCTGATGGTGGCTTCGGCAAACATAAATATCCAACCAGCCGTCATGATTCAAATCAATCATTGCAACGCCAGTTTTAAACCCGCGCGATGCTTCTATACCAGCTTTTACACTAATATCTTCAAAAGAAAGGTTGCCTTTATTGAGGTAGAGTTTATTTGAAAAAATATTGCTAACGAAGTACAAATCCGGCAATCCATCATTATTTATATCGCCTACAGCTATGCCTCCGCCATTATAAATGTAGGGATTATCAAAATAGTTGATTTGCGAATTTTCTAAAAGAACATTTTTAAACTTAATACCTGTTGCCTGAGAGGATAGCAGTGTAAATCTGGGTGCAATCGATGTCTTCGTTACCAACCCATCTTGACCTTTATCAGTATTGCAACTAGGGGCAATAAGTGCCAAGATGGGGCAAAAAAGAGCCATTGCTCTGCCTATGTTGGTACTAAATAATCGTGAAAACATGGATGCTTAGTGAAGGTGAATATTTAAAGATACAAGGATGTGCAAGATGGCGCAATAAACTCTTTAGCCAGGCGGGCACAAGGATTCTTGCGAATAAAAAGATTATTAGGATCAAACAAAGTCTAAAAAAACGTATTTTTCAACAACTAGGTGATATTAAAGCGTATAAAAATTGATCAATAGTATTTTTAAAAGGGGCAAATAAATGAAATAAACCGTGGTATAATCGACTGCAATGGTTTGCATCGAATATTTTTAAAAATTATATCTCAAACATAAATACCATTTTTAATCTTAAACCGTAAAGTATTATGAATCAATTTAAAAGGTTTCTTTCCTTGTGGCTGTTGGCTACGGTTGCATTTTTGGGTGCATGTAAAGATGACGATCCTGTTTTTGAGGCTCCTACCATTGCTGTTACAGTCAATAACTCGCAGCCATTTCCGGGTGATGTAGTTAAATATACAGTGGCAGTTTCGGCAGCTGGCGGCTTGAATGACGTGACTCTTGGCGGTATTTCAATTAAAGCGTACGGAACTACCGCACCTGTTAATGAAGATACATTTGAATATGACTACACAGTCCCTGCCAATGCGACCCTTGGCCCTACTTCGCTTATTTTCGAGGTAACTGACAAACAACCAATACCTAAAAAAACAGAGTTTTCAAGTGAGTTAACAGTTCAAAATCCTGACTTTAGGGGAAATCCAATTGTGCTTTTTAACTTCCAATCTGCCATTCCAAATAATACAGTCAAAAGTATTACACGCGACAGTGGCCCAAATTCTTGGGAGAATGCTTACACCCTCACTTTTGATGTTGCCGATCCTGTGGCTGGTAATACTGCAAACAAGGTACTGCAAGCAGATAGAAAGGGAGCTCATGAATGGTTTTTTCAAGGTGGTGGAGCTATACAAGTTGAATTCAATAACTCAATTAGCGAAGATGATATTCAAAAAGTAGTATCGGGCGAGCGGGTGCTGCAAATGAATATGTTCTTTAAAGAAGTGCCTAAATTGGCTACGTTACACAAAAATCCGGATAACGTTGATGGCACTAAGCAAGAAAACGTAGACTTATCATGGAAACTCACCTCTACCAGCATATTCGCTCCCCCGGCCACCGCAGCCAACAAAAAAGGTTGGAAGTATGAATCGAATGACAGCATAGTAAATTCGATACCCATAACGATTGAAGTAGGCAACAGAGCCTTGTGGGCATGGAATAATGGCGATGTAAGAGGCAAAAAATTCTATCTGGCTGGCTCTATCGCTCAGGCTGGTGGCTGGCAAACCGTTACTTTTAGCCGTGTAGCGGGATCGTTTACACGTGATGAGACTAAAACAGGCGGAGCCAAATGGATAAGAAATAATTTCGCCCCGGCCATACAAACCTCTACCTCGCCTGCCGCGCTTCAAGATCAGGCCGTTGGGTTAGATCAAATTAATTACTTTTCGATAATAATAAACAACAGGCTAACTTCCTTCAAAAACAAAGACGGTTGGTTTGATATGCCTGGCGAAGGCAATGGTTGGAATGCAGGCGTGGTAGCCAGTATTAGTGACGACCATAATTCTTATTTTATAGACAATATCCGAACGATTGATGCAAAGGACTTCGATAAGAATCCGAATAAATAGGTAGGGGCATTATTTAGGAATAATTTCATTTTACAACAGCCCCGCTTGTGCGGGGTTGTTTTTTTAATCCCAAACCTTATAAATATGCAAAGGTACGTTACGCTGTTTTTCTTATGCGCTGCTTTTTGGCAGACATCGGCCCAGGTTATACCAGTAATTATTGAAGGTAGCGTGGGCAATTATCAAGTGATTAGAGAAGGCCAACCTTATTTTATAAAAGGTGGTGGTGGAGATCGGCAACTTGCCACACTGGTTGCAGCAGGGGGCAATTCGATACGAACCTGGGGAACGTACATAAACACAATCGATTTGCTGAACGAGGCTCATAGCTTGGGAATAACCGTGCTAATGGGGCTTTGGGTCGGGCACGAGCAACATGGTTTTGATTACAATAACGAGGCTGCTATTCAGGCGCAGTTAGCGGGCTTTCGCTCCATGGTGCAGTCATATAGAAACCATCCGGCAGTTTTAGCTTGGGGAATCGGGAACGAAGTTGAACTGGGCGTGGCAAATTACAACCCAAAAGTGTGGAATGCGATTAATGAAATAGCATTAATGATAAAACAAGAAGATGGCAACCATCCAACTCTTACGGTAGTAGCCGGAATTGATGTTACGAAAGCTACTTTAATAAAACAGCGAGCACCTGACCTTGATATGCTTGGCGTGAATGCCTACGGAGGCATTGGCGGTGTTGACCAAACGCTTCAAACTGCCAATTGGAACAAACCATACCTTATAACCGAATGGGGTCCAAATGGGCAATGGGAATCTCCCAAAACAAACTGGGGTGCTCCATTAGAAGCTTCCAGCACTGACAAAGCTGCGTTGTATAAAAGCAGATATCAGAATTCGATTGCAGCGCATCCGGGAAAATGTCTGGGTTCTTATGTTTTTTTATGGTCGGATAAATTCGAGCAAACCCCTACTTGGTATGGATTGTTTTTACCAAATAGTAGCGACCGCACGCAGGCCGTTGAGGAAATGCAAAAAAACTGGTCGGGAAGTTATCCGTTAAATCGCGCACCCAGAATTACATCGGCAACCATTGAAGGTAAAACAGCCACCCAAAACCCCACTATAACTAAAGACACTGGAAATTTAGTAACGATACAGGCCTCTGACCCCGATGGTGATGACCTTACATTCGAGTACCTCATTCAATCTGACTTGCAAACAGGTATGACTAACTCGCCACCGGCAACCATTCAATACATACCCGGTTTGGTTGTATCTCAAAATGGCGGCTCTGCTACTTTTATTGCACCTGACGACAAAAAAAATTATCGTCTTTTCATCTTTGTGCGCGATGGAAAAGGCAATGCCGCTACAATCAATGTGCCATTTACCGTTAGTTTACAGCCACTTGTAAGTTTAGATTCAACTATTCTATTTGCAAGCAAAGACTGCTATGTGCGCGATGGCGAATTCGCCACTAGTTCGTTAGGAATAACGGATCGAGATAGGCTTCAGGCAAGACGATCCGATAGCCAGGGGCTTAGCCGAGAAGCGTATGTGGGTTTCAATGTAAGCACCGTTAACTCACAAATTTTGCATGTTTGGTTAGAGCTCTATGGAGTTGGCCCCGAAGGAACCATGGTGGCCGCATTTCCACTGCAACGAAATGACTGGACCGAGGCTATGGCCTGGAACAACCGGAAAACCACGGCCTCTGTAGCTTTGGATACGGTTATTCTCACGGGCGGCTCCTCTCGCTACGTTCGATGGGACGTAACTTCGTATGTAAATAAGCAACGATTTTTTAAGAAAGATTCTGTATCATTTGTAATTAGACACCTAAATGCAACCGACAATCCTTCTACATGGCTTTCAAGAGAGGCAAGACCAGCACCCCCCCGGCTTGTTTTCGAATTGATAGAAGGGAATCTTATTTTAGGGGTTGAGGACGAAATCGAAATATCGTTGTACCCAAATCCGGCCAAAACAAAAATATACTTTACGGGTGTAAGCAACGCGGCTACTGTATTAATAAAACTTGCAGGATCAAAAGGCGAAATCTTTGCGCCAAAATTTAATGCACACGAAAAATCAATAGAACTTGATGGACTCTCATCAGGCGTTTATATAATAGAGATTAAAGATTCAGGTAAAATAGTGATGAAGCGGTTTGTTAAGATTTAGGCGAGCCTTTTTTATTAAACTGCTAATTAAAAACCTACTCTTTTTGAAGGATTACTGCATCCCAACCACTTCCGGGCACACGTTTGTGGTGTTTCATTGCGGTTTTTACTTTCTGTAAAAAAGACCAACACGTGCTTTGTCGCAGCGATAATTTCTCTGATAACTCAACCGAGGTAATTTCGGCCTTGCGGCTGTAGATTAGAAAGATGGCATAAAAGGCCTTATCTATTGGAATTTTGCATTTGTGCAATAACGTTTCGGTAGTTGGCGATTCTTCGTATCTACATTTGGTACACCTGCGCGATAGCGGTGTTTTTCCATCGCAATAGTGTTCATGTCCACAACGTCTGCATTTAAATCCTAATTCCCATTTTTTATTGGCTAAAAATCGAAGGCATGCCAACGCATTGGGGTACGATTTAGAAAACTCAACAAACCCCACTTCCTTCGACAATACACGCTCTTCAGTAATTTTTAAGATGTCTTTTTTTAGTGCCCAATTGTCAATGTCAAGAAGGCGATTCATTTTATTGATTTGCTCGGCCTGCTGCTTGAGCTTGTCGTTTGCTTCAACAATCTCAGCGGCTCGCTTCCGCACTTCTACCTCCAGTTCTTTGTTGAGCTTATCTTTTAATTCCTGATTTTCCCGCAGTTGCTTAACCAATTCTCGTTGCGCACGCTGCGTGTTTTTAAGTTGTAGTAAAACTTTTTCCTGCGCCAAAATCTTTAGGTTTTTGAAATGATTCAGCCTCTCGCCCAAGGCATAAGAAAGAATCGCCAAGTCAATAGCAAAACCAATATGCAGACTAAAAAATGTTAACGCACTATTAAAAAAAGAAACACCCGACTTTCGAAGTATAAGAAAAAAAATACCAACGATGATAAATGAGTGCGCCAAAACAAAATACCGTGCTGTTTTGTGGCCCCTTCTGGCTATTAAAATACCAAAGATAAAAACGGCCAAAAATGGAATAATATAAAAGTGGTAACTTGGTGTAACCTCACCACGCCATGTTAATACCAATAAATAAAGCACATAAAAAAGAATACTCCACTTTATGAAGGCATCCGCCTTTGGGTAGTAGTTTTTTAATTGGATTAAACTTTTTGCATAAAAATAAAATGCGACTATCAAAAAAATAGGTGCATAAGCTGCCACCCATTTGTTGAATTGTGGAATTGCCGGCCATAAGTACTCAAACCCAAGCATATCTTCACTCAAGAACAGCAACGAACAACTTAATAAATAAAATATATAAAATAAATAGAGTCGCTCTCGTACAAAGAAAAATATGATAAGATTGGTAATGAGCGAAATTAGAATGAGTCCGTAAAAAATCCCGAGTCCCAAATACTCGTTCTTTGACTGAGAAATAAAATCCCTTTCGGTGCGGATTTTAAAAAGTAATGTAGTTGCAGACGAAGACTTAATTTTAGCAACAACCAACACCGTATCTGCCTCGGGTGCAAAATCTATTTTGAATAAATAGTTTTTAAACTGAAAGGACTTATCTGTGAAAGGGAAATCGGCTCCCACCTCGGCACTTAAATATCGTATTTGCAACGGACTTAAAGCGGCCACGCGAATACTGTTGATGTGGGGATCAATAAACTCGACAAAAATTGGGTTTTGCTCCGTATAAAGGGTCTTTTTAATGTAAAAACCAACCCAATACGTGGCTGAAAAATTTCGAACGTGCGTTGTGTTAACCCGTAACGAATCAAATGCTAGTGGAGAAGTGAACTCTGAAAAATCGAGAACTCCTTTCACATCTTCCAAAACGAAAAAATCATTCGTTGGCACTAATTCATTAGTCGTATTTGAATTGACTGAATTAACTTTTATAGAAAAATGCTGAGCCATGGCAAAGGATTGCACAGCTATTACCACACCCAATATAGACAAGTAATAAAAAATGAACTTTAATAGACAAGTCATTCGCAAACATAGAAAAAGAAAAACCAGACTTGAGAACTCCTAGGAATTAATATTACCGTAACTACAAAGTAAGCAAATCTATCTAATTGTTTTGACTTGAATCTTTGAAACTTCTATGTCGTATTGGCAAAAAAATAAATTGACCAGCGGAGGTTCGCACTTATCTTTTTGCTATCCGGCACAGGTCTGTCAATATCTTGCTGCCTGTATGGCGGTGGGCATGTGGCCAGTATAATTTAGGTCGTCCGCCACACTCTTCACATCTCCTTAGCATAAGATGGTTTTGCTCCGCAACTTTTGCGGTTTCGTCACTTCATCAGCAGTTCATTTTCATTCATCTCATTAACACCTTCCTTCATGGTTTTCCCAAGGCTTTTCCCTGTCCGTTCAATGCCACCTTCTTACGAAGAAAGCACCGCGGGTAGTTTGGCAATCCTGCCTGCACAGTATTGCCGAGGGGCCATCCCTCATCTTAAAAAGAACTTCATGGCACAAACGAAGGTTGCACAAAACACACAAGGAAAAAACTTCGCGCCCTTTGTGAAATTTCTTTGTGATCTCGGTGGTAAAATGTGTCCATATCTATTCAAAAAATTCCTAACTTTCTCGCAAACCCAAACCCATGAAAGAGCCAGCCCATCCTGTTCGGTATTCTCAAACTACCATCACAGAATTAATGATTCCCTCCTACGCCAACTTTGGCGGAAAAATTCACGGGGGAACACTTCTTTCCTTAATGGATAAGGTAGCTTACGCTGCAGCCAGTAAACATGCTGGCAACTACTGCGTAACCGTTACGGTTGACAAAGTAGAATTTTTGCGACCTGTTGAAGTGGGCGACCTAATTTCCATGCATGCCTCTGTAAACTATGTAGGCCGCACCTCACTCGTAGTCGGTATCCGCGTGGAATCACAAAATATTAAAACTGGAAAAATAACGCATACCAATTCTTCTTTCTTTACTATGGTAGCCAAAGGTGACGATGACAAACCTACTGAGGTACCCTTTTTAATTCTCGAAACCAAAGAAGATGTTAAGCGCTTCATAGAAGCCATGGGCATGAAAGAAATTCGAAATGCTATGCGCGAACAAATGGACGATGCCAAATCACATATTGAAGTGGAGCGGGCGAGTGAAATTTTGAAAGACCAGCGGTGTAAAATTCAGTTTCAATAGCTATTAAATCACCTATACTTACCGATAAACTAAAACAACATGAAGTATTTGCTATCGGTAGCTTTTTCTTGCATTCTCACATTTTCCTATGGTCAATCTCCCCTCATCCTTACACAGCGCGATCAGGCGCGGGTAATTGATGAATTGTTGGATGACCGCCTTCGCACGGTGCTGCCTGGGCTCATGCGGAGAGAAGGTTTTGATATGTGGGTAATCATCAGCCGCGAGTACAATGAAGATCCTGTAATAAAAACTTTTTTACCTGCCACCTGGCATGCCGCGCGCAGAACCACTATGCTGGTAGCCTTTGATGGCGGAGCCGATAAGGAAATGGAATATTTGGCTGTGGCCCGTTATGATGTAGGTAAATCTTTCAAGCGTGCCTGGGATCCCGATGCGAACCCCGACCAATGGGCACAACTCGCAAAAATTATTTCTGAACGCAATCCTAAAAAAATTGGCGTTAACAAAGCACCTTCATGGGGTCATGCCGATGGATTAACATCAAATGATTACGATAATCTAATTAAAGTATTACCGAAAAATCTACAATCAAGAGTTGTTTCTGCCGAAAAACTGGCGGTTAGTTGGTTAGAGACTCGCACCGAAAAAGAAATGGTTATCTACCAGCAAATCTGTCGTATTGCGCATGATATTATTCAGGAAGGTTTTTCAGATAAAGTGATTCAACCAGGTGTTACTACTACCGAAGACGTAATGTGGTGGTATCGTGAGCGCATTAAAGAATTAAAACTTGACACGTGGTTTCATCCAACTGTATCCGTGCAACGAAATGAAGGCGATGCGCTGATGGCGAAACGTCCTCAGCCACTAGTAATTCAACCCGGAGATTTTCTTCATGTTGATTTTGGCATTACGTATTTGAGATTGAATACCGATACGCAACAGCATGCTTACATTTTAAAAGCGGGTGAAACTGAAGTGCCTGCCTATTTGAAAGAAGCCTTCAAAAAAGGAAACCGCCTACAGGATTTGTTAACTGGTAATTATAAAGAAGGCCGTACCGGAAATGAAATTTTAAAAGCCACCCGCGAGCAAGCCATAGCCGAAGGAATCACTCCTTCTATCTATACGCATCCAATTGGTTTTCATGGTCATGCGGCAGGCACTACCGTAGGTATGTGGGACTTCCAGGGTGGCGTACCATTTACGGGTGATTATCCTCTGCATTACAAAACTGCCTACTCCATCGAATTGAATTGCACCGTCAATATTCCAGAATGGAAAAAAGACATTCGCATTCAATTGGAAGAAGACGGTTATTTTGATGAGACTGGTTTTCGATATATTGATGGTCGTCAAAAACAAATAATCACCATCCCAAAAATGGATGGCATAAACGGGAAATAAAAACTAACTACTACATAGCAGCCTTCTTTTGAGTAATCAAGAGCGGGCTTTTTAATTTATCTTTACAAAAGTCTAAACCATAAATTTTGGTAGCCAGTTAATGAGATTTCTACGAACACTTCATACCATTTACGGCTTCATCATTTTCTCGCTACTATTCTTAATTTTTTTTCCGTTTTTTTTGATTCCGATTCTATTTCCAAAACAATTTCGTTTGGTGGGCATACTCAATCGCTGGTGGGCACATTTGATGTTCCCCTTTATTTTTATTCCCTACAAAATAGAATGTCGGGCAAAGCTTGATTCAAAAAAACAATACATCTTTTGCCCAAACCATACGTCATACTTTGATATACCTTCTATGGGTTTCACCCCTATCAATTCCATTTTTGTTGGCAAGAATGATATGGAAAAAATTCCGCTCTTTGGATTCATGTACCGAAAACTTCATATCAGGGTGGATCGATCGAAATTAAAAAGCAGGGTAAACACCATTGTTCAATCCATGAAAGCGATTGATGAAGGCAAAAGCCTCGTCATATTTCCAGAAGGTGGAATTTACAGTAAAAATCCACCCCAAATGACTGCCTTCAAAGATGGGGCTTTTCGCACAGCAATCGAAAAACAAATTCCCATTGTTCCAGTTACCATTCCCTTCAATTGGATAATTTTACCGGATCAAAATCCGTTACGGTTGCACGGTGGATTGATGCAGGTGATTTTTCACAAACCCATCGAAACGAAAGGTTTCACACTTGACCAAACGAATGAATTAAAAAGCACCGTATTCAACATAATTGATAACGAACTGAAAGCTCATGAACATCGACAGAGAAACACTTAATAAAATTGCGCACCTGGCAAGACTTGAGTTTGATGAAAAGGATTCTGAAAAGATGCTGGCCGATATGTCGAACATTATTTCGTTTGTCGAAAAATTGAATGAAGTAGATACGGATGGCGTTGAACCGCTTACCACAATGAGCCACGAAATTAATGCGTTACGCGAAGATGAAGTTAAACCGCATCTTGCACACGATCTGGCATTAAAAAGTGCTCCTAAAAAGGATGCCGATTATTTTCGAGTCCCTAAAGTTTTAGAATAAAAAGAATTCATGCCCGCTATTCAATTCTGGAAATCCTGGATTAAGTCCTACAAATTTTTCTTTTGGTTGCTGAGTCTATTAGTAATTCTCGTACTAGGATTTTTTTGGTATTCCTATATTCAAAACCCATCACCCGTGCTCACCTGGGAAACCTATCAGGAACTTCAAACCGAAGAAATATCGGTTCGTTCATTTCAAGTAGGGATGGAGACCATTCCGGTAAATGCCGATAACTTTTTAATTTATGAATCTGTTTCCGGAAGTCAATTGCAACCAAACATATTGGCTTCTTATATATTCTTTGCAATTTTAATTATCTCCATAGTTATAATCTTAACAATTATTACAACGTTAAGTCGGTTTTGGTTTATGGTTGGTATGGGAATTTTTTGCCTTGTCATAATAAGCTTACAATTGGAAGGGCTACAGGTCTTCGGCTTGATAAATAAAATTCCTTCGGCCACTATCATAATCATGGTGGCAGCTTTGGCTTACTACTTCCACGCATTCCAAAAAGACGCTGGTTTCTTCCTCAGACTACTTTCATTTTCAACGCTCCTCGTTTTACAGGGAATTTTCCTTGCGCTATTCAGTCAGGTTCTCAATCCAGTTCTTACTATGTCGGTTAGCGGATACGCTATTGGAATTCTTTTAACGATTGTTTTCATTTTGATGATCGGGCATGAGATACCCGCGGCTTTTATAAATATAATTACACAGGGAACGAGGCAATCAAAATCTCTTCGTCATTTTCTAATTGTCAATACTGTCTATCTGATTAATCTGTTAATTGCTTACGCCATCAAAATTGGCTACCTCGATCTTAAAATTTGGGCAATTGACTTCTTCGTTCTGTTCACGCTTTCTGCTATTCTTTCAATATGGGGCTTCCGCCAACGCGAAAATCAATACGTATCCATTTTACCGGCCGATCCACTAGGCATATATTTCAATTTAGCGCTTTTACTGGTTGCCCTAACAACAACTGGGTATCTATTTGCTACTGCAAACGATACTGCTATTAGTGTAATCCGGGACGTAATTATTTACAGTCACTTAGGGTATGGTCTAATATTCTTCGCCTACATCCTGGCCAATTTTGCAGACATGTTGAGTAAAAATCTTCAGGTACATAAAGTATTATATAAACCAACCACGATGCCTTATTTTACCTTTCGGTTGATGGGGCTATTCTGTTGTCTGGCATTTCTTCTTTTTGATACCAATTACAAATCGCAACTCAATCAAATTTATGCGACCTATTATAATGGATATGGAGATCTCTTTTATTCACAGGGCGACTATCAGGTAGCCGAAGGGTTCTATAACAAATCTGTTTTTTATCGCAATCAAAATCATCATGCGCACTATGCCTTGGCATCCATTCAGGCCGCCCGGTTTGATATTCAAAAGCAAAGGTCTGAGTTGGTCGAAGCAAGTAATGGAAATTCGACTGAGTTTTCCTTTATGAATTTGAGTGACTCCTATCTAAACTCCGGGTATAATTTGCAGTCTATTGAAGTACTTGAAAACGCTAAATTAAAGTTTCCTAAAAGTGGAATAATTAAAAACGCCCTGGGGCTAGTCTATTCAAATCTAAAAGAAGCTGATTCGGCATTGGTGTTTTTTCAAGAAGCGAGAAAAGACAAGTTTGCAAAAGAGATGGCCGAAACAAACCTGCTTGCTGCAAGTGCCAAATTCAATATCTCCTACCCTGCTGATTCACTGTTACAACTAATTGGATCGAAGAATGAAGGACCAAGAGCTAACGCACTGGCATTAGCAAATGTGCAAAATATTCCGATTGCTCTCGATTTAGAGGTTGGAACGGACACTACGCTCTCCGTTACTAAAGCAGTGCTTCTTTGCAACTACTTCATAAATCAAGCGGATAAAATTGATACCGCCAAGTTATCTAAAGCAGTTAAACTTGCGAGAAAACCTGTTAATGATTATTTCAAAGAATCAATCTTAGTTGCTGTTTCACATGCCTACTATGCGCAAGGGCAGGTGCGCAAAGCATTTGATTTAACTCGCGAAGTTGCCTATAGATCAGGTCGCACAAAATATTTTGATCTTCTAGGTACTTGGGCATTGGAGCAAAAAAATCCCCAGATTGCGGCTAACTATTTTGAGATAGCAAAAAATAAAATGCAACCCCTCGCCTTGTTTCATGAGGCCTTTGCTAATATGGAGTCTGATAGTATAGCAAACGCTTTACTATTATTAGATAGCATTAGTCGCGATGTTGATACTACTCAAGCCGCTTATGCTAAGCAAATGTTGAATATTCTTAAATCCAATCAACAGCAGGCGCTTAGCTTCTCTGACATAGACAAATACAAATATTGCCGATACAAGATTTCCAATTCAGACACGACTTTTTTTTGGAGATTAAATGAGTCAATTCAGAATGAAGAGCTTAAAGCGAGAGCTATTCTTGACCTAAGCAAAAAGTGGTATACCCAAGATGAACCGCTTATTGCGTTTGAAATAATACAACGCGTGAAAGGGTTGAAATTGACAGATAAAAATGTTTATGATCAAATCTTGTTGTTAAATATGATGCTGCTCTCCGAATTAGATGAAGATACTTTTCAAAAACAAGATCTTGATAAAGCGCTTCCATTAAAAGGCGCATTCAAAAATGAACTTCGCTATTTACATGCTTTCCAAGATTGGAAGTCTGGAAAAACTGATGAAGCAAATCAAACGTTTGAATTCCTGAGTACTGCCAACATACATTTTGAAGAGGGTCTGGTAGGGGCTGCTAATTTCTTTTCATCGAACAGCACCGATCTACTTAAATCTTATTCAATTATTGTTTCCGGTTTGCTGGCAAGACCTAACTCCATAAAATTATTAAAAGCTTATGTGAAGCAAGCTGCACTTGTTGGCTTTGATGATGAGGCGAATGAAAGTCTGGAAAAATTGAGACTATTGCTGCCCGTTAGAGCATTTAATACTTATGTGGCGGAGAATCCCGACTATTTTGACATCGAGAAGTGATAATCAATTAGGCTAAAAATAAATTCAAGTATTACATTTACCTTTTACACTACCGGCTATGGATAAGAAAATACCGCTCAACGACCTGCATGTAAAATTAGGCGGCAAGATGGTGCCCTTCGGAGGCTTTGTTATGCCCGTTCGCTACTCATCTGATATTGAAGAGCACATGGCTGTTCGAAACGGGGTTGGTGTTTTTGATGTGTCGCACATGGGCGAATTTAAAGTAGAAGGACCTAATGCGCTTGATCTTATTCAGCGAATTACAAGTAATGATGCTTCCAAACTGGTAAATGGCCAGGCTCAATATACTTGCCTTCCAAATGAAACGGGTGGTATTGTAGATGATTTGATTGTCTATAAAATCAAAGACAATGATTATTTCATTGTTGTCAACGCATCAAACATTGAAAAAGATTTCAACTGGTTTACAAAATACAATACGAATGGAGCTGCACTTAAAAATATTTCCGATAGCAAGTGCTTGTTTGCAGTTCAAGGTCCCAAAGCTGCCTCAGTATTGCAGAAACTTACCAAGGTCGATTTAAGTGCAATTAAATACTACCACTTCGCGATTGGCGAATTTGCTGGAGTAAAAGATGTAATCATAAGCAACACCGGCTACACCGGTGCTGGCGGTTTTGAAATTTATATTGATAATGAGGATGCTGAAAAAGTGTGGAATGAAATTTTTAAAGCAGGGAAAGAAGAAAATATAAAACCAATTGGATTAGGTGCTCGCGATACACTAAGATTAGAAATGGGTTTCTGTCTTTACGGAAATGATATAGATGATACTACCTCACCACTAGAAGCTGGATTAGGTTGGATAACTAAATTCACAAAAGAATTTACTAACTCAGCTGCCCTGAAAAAGCAAAAAGAAGAAGGTGTCAATAAAAAATTAATAGGCTTTAAAATGATTGACAAAGGTATTCCCCGTCATGATTACTTGCTTAAGGATTCAGCTGGGAACACGATTGGCAAAGTTACTTCAGGCACTCAATCACCCATGTTAAGCATTGGAATCGGACTAGGCTATGTAACTAAAGAGTTCTCAACACCGGGTTCAGAAATTTATGTAGATGTTAGAGGAAGATTGTTAAAGGCTGCCGTAAGCAAACTTCCGTTAATTGTCTAAACCATGATTCGTGTGATTAATATGACGTGACATGATTGATAGCCTCCGTTCTATAAAATTCTCTAACTTTTAATGATAAAACCTGAATACAAATACTCTGAATTAACAGGGCGTATTATAGGGTGTGCTATGGAAGTGCATAATAAACTTGGCAACGGTTTTCAAGAGGTAATTTTCCAGCGATCGTTAGAGCATGAAATGAAGTTGCAGGGAATTAGTTTTGAACGTGAATTCGAGATGCCTATATTCTATACGACTAAACAAGTTGGAACAAGGCGAGCGGATTTATTGATTGAAGATAAAATTAGTGTTGAATTAAAAGCTCAAATAAAATTAGAACCAGCACATTTGGCTCAAGCGATTAACTACCTTGAAGCTTATAATCTTGAAATAGGTTTATTAATTAATTTCGGTAATACCAAGTTAGATTTTCACAGGCTTCAAAATAAGAAGTACAAACCATAGTTGCCCATCATGACCCTCAAAGAAATCAACCCTATCAAAGTTAAGACAATAGATGTTTGTCTCAGTCCGGAGTTATTGCCATTATATAGTTTAGAAGACAAAACTGTAGTAGTTGTAGATATTCTTCGCGCCACCTCCTGCATGGTTACCGCTTTTGCACATGGTGCTGAAAGTATTGTGCCCATTGCAAATTTAGATGAATGTAGAGAAATGAAAATGCGTGGCTATATCATTTCCGGTGAGCGTGATGGAAAAAAAGTAGAAGGCTTCGATAAAGGCAACTCACCCTTCGAATACATGGGCGATCAGGTGCGTGGATTAAAAATCGCTTTTACCACAACCAACGGAACTCAAGCCATTGAGAAATCCAAGCAAGCGAGAGAAATTATAGTAGGTAGCTTCCTCAATCTCTCTTCCGTGGTTCGTTACCTCCTATTTAGCCGCAATAACATCCTTATAGTTTGTGCTGGCTGGAAAGGAAAAGTAAATCTTGAGGATACGTTGTTTGCTGGCGCGTTGGTAGAAAAACTTAAGAATCATATTGAACCTGATTGCGATGCTCCCCTTGTTGCTCAAAACCTATATAATCAGGCAAAAAATAATTTGATGGGGATGCTTCAAACTTCGAGTCACGTTAAGAGGCTGAACAGGCTAAACATTCACAAGGACATTGAGTTTTGTTTAACAGAAGATCAGTATCATATAGTACCGAAACTGGTTAACAATAGCCTTGTGTGCTAATTTGGAGTACGCTACTTTAATTTGGGATTTTGATGGTGTCGATCTTTATCACGTAATGTTTTCTTTTCGAGATTTTCTTTAAAGGCTTTGGTAAGATCAACTCCGGTTTGATTTGCCAGACAAATTAACACCCAAAGTACATCAGCCATTTCACCACCAAGATCTTTACTCTTATCAGATTCTTTTTCTGATTGTTCTCCATACCGCCTAGCCATAATGCGCGCTACTTCGCCTACTTCTTCAGTCAGTATAGCCATGTTGGTCATCTCATTGAAATAACGAACTCCATGTAATTTTATCCATTGGTCAACTTGTTGCTGAGCATCTAGAAGAGTCATATTTTTAATAATCTTTTGGCTCTTGTTTAACATGCCTAACCCTTAAAATCCTGACCTCCGATTCGGAATACTTATGAAATTCGACATGAATATTTTCCAAAAGCTCTGTAGTCTCCTGTATTATTTCTCTTGAATTTGTCCGGAGCAAATCTCTGCGGGTTTTGGGGTAGGTCATCAATAATCCTTGTAATTCCTGTTCTTACGTATTCGGCATTTTCGGGCGATTGTTATATCTAAAGATAAGAAATTTTAAACTCAATTTTACTCGCTCTTTTTTTTCTGACTGTTCACACTATTTTTCAATTACAATTAAAGAGGAATATTTCCGTGTTTCTTTTTAGGGAGCTTGACTGCTTTATTTTCCAGCATCGAAAAGGCGCGGATTAATTTCTCCCGAGTTTGATCCGGATAAATTACTTCATCAACATACCCTCGGTGGGCTGCCCGGAAAGGATTGGCAAACTTACGGGTGTATTCATCTACTTTCTCGTTCAACTTGGCTTCTGGGTTTTCTGCTTCTGAAATTTCTTTCTTAAAAATTATTTCAGATGCACCCTTCGCGCCCATCACGGCAATTTCGGCTGTTGGCCAGGCATAATTCATATCAGCACCAATGTGCTTCGAGTTCATTACATCGTAAGCACCGCCATAAGCCTTTCGGGTAATCACGGTTACACGAGGCACTGTTGCTTCTGAAAAGGCATATAGAAGTTTAGCTCCATTTGTAATAATTGCATTCCATTCCTGATCCGTACCGGGCAGAAATCCAGGAACATCTTCAAGCACCAGCAAGGGAATATTAAAGCAATCGCAAAAGCGAACAAACCGCGCAGCCTTTACACTGGCATCAATATCTAACACCCCAGCCATCGATGCCGGTTGGTTACCAACAATGCCAATGCTTCTGCCGGCTAATCGCGAAAAACCTACAACAATATTCTCCGCAAAATTCTTATGAACTTCAAAAAACGTTTGCTCATCAACTACACCGTCAATAACATCACGCATGTCGTACGGTTGATTGGGATTAGATGGAATTATTTCATTTAATGCCGCCCTTTTTTCATTGCTTATTATATAGGGTAAGTTCGGAACGCCATCCTCACAATTTTGCGGAATGTAACTAAACAATTTTTTGATCTGACCAATACATTCGGCCTCATTGGCACTTGTAAAATGTGTTACTCCGCTTTTAGTGCTATGGGCTGAGGCTCCACCCAATTCTTCTGCTGTTACATTTTCATGTGTTACTGTTTTTACAACATTAGGTCCGGTAACAAACATGAAGGATGTATTCTCAACCATAAAAATAAAGTCGGTCATAGCCGGAGAATAAACAGCTCCACCAGCGCAAGGCCCCATTACTGCAGATAATTGGGGCACAACTCCTGATGCCATCACGTTGCGATAAAAAATATCGGCATAGCCACCAAGAGAAACCACACCTTCTTGTATACGAGCACCACCGGAATCGTTAAGTCCAATTATAGGCGCCCCATTTTTCATTGCCAACTCCATAACCTTCACAATCTTTTCAGCATGGGTTTCTGAAAGCGAACCTCCAAAAACTGTAAAGTCTTGAGAAAAAACATAGACCAATCTGCCATCAATCGTTCCGTAGCCAGTCACAACCCCATCTCCGAGGTAGTGCTCTTTGTCCAAACCAAAATCCTTGCTCCGATGCATTACAAACTTTCCTAACTCCTCAAATGAGTCTTCGTCTAAAAGTAACTGCACACGCTCCCGGGCTGTTAGCTTTCCTTTTGCGTGTTGCTGAGCTATTCGTTTTTCACCACCACCTAAAATAGACTCCTGATTTTTTCGCTCCAGTTCATCAAACTTAGGCTGAAGTATCTCTGAGTTGACTTTTCGTTTTGTCATAATCTGTAATTACTGATTTCAAATATAAGTATTGTTACGGGTGAAATTGTACCTTAGATAGCTTGAATATATGTGCATGAAAAAAGTGGCTATAATTGACATGGGTACCAATACCTTCCATCTTCTCATAGCCGAAATAGAAGCTGGAGAATTTACAATCACGTATCGTGAAAAGGTTGCGGTAAAGATTGGCATGGGCGGTATTAATCAAGGCCATATTACCGAAAGTGGGATTAAAAGAGCATTGAATGCCATGAAATCTTTCAAAAAAAATCTCAGTGAATCAGGTATAGAAAATGTTCAAGCCTTTGGAACCAGTGCGTTTCGCAATGCAAGCAATGGTGAGCAAGTCGCCAAATTAATTGAGACCGAAACGGGCATTCGAACCGAAATTATTAGCGGCCTAAAAGAGGCCGAATATATTTATAAAGGCTCTAGAGCCGCCATTGCCATGGGAGCTGAAAAGTCATTGATTATGGATATTGGTGGTGGCAGTGTTGAGTTTATTATTGGAAATGAAAATGAAATTTTCTGGAGTCATAGTTTTGAAATTGGCGGCCAACGTTTGTTGGAGAAATTCCATAAACATGATCCCATTGCGGCTTACGAAATTGAAAATCTAAATCATTTCTTTTCAACTGAACTTGAAATACTATTTGAAGAGCTTTCTAAACACAAACCAACGCAACTAATTGGATCCTCTGGCACATTTGATACGTTGAGTGATATTTATTGCTCGCAAAACAATATTCCCGTTCGGGAGCTTCCAGAAACTCCCCTAACTATCGAAGCATTTCATGAAATTTATAGTGAACTACTCGTAAAGAACCGCGAAGCGAGAATGCAAATTCCGGGTATGATTGAAATGCGTGTGGATATGATTGTAGTGGCTTGCGCCCTTATAGACTTCCTGCTTTCGAAATATCAGTTTGAACAAATCAAAGTTTCATCTTATTCACTCAAGGAGGGTGTGTTAGCTTCGATGGCAAAATAAAAAAATGCAGTCATCGCTCCCAATAACTAAGGGGAGCGATGACTGCAAAATTTATACTGCAACTTTATCTATTGACTCTTTTGATTTAAAGACCTGAAATCTGTTTATCCTTTGGATATTTTACTTCAAACTTATAAACCAATTTTCGAGTTTCGTTTGGCTTCAACTCCAATTCCCACGTTAGCTTGCCTGTTTGTTTGTTATACTGCGCTCCACCTAAATCAGATACACCAACTTCAATCTGTGCATTTTGAGAAACTGGAATCTGGTCTTCAATGATGATCTTTACGGCTTCTTGTTTTGTATTCCGCAGTGAAATCTCCCAGGCATAACTTTCTTTTTTAGTCGAGCCAATAAAATTACGTGAGGTCAAATCTTTTAGCTTTTCACGCTTGACAACAATCCGTTTATCGCGACCCAACGAGATTGATAATGTATCTTTGATATTGTTGGGATCAATGAATGACTTACCGACAAAGGTTCCCTCAAAGAAAATATTAGCTTCACCCGGCAATAAATTATATTCCTCCCATCCAGTCGCTTTAGCCAATAAGAATGCATCCGCATCTAATTTTGGCGCTACTGAATATACATACTCCGACTTAAGATCATGGACTTTAATATCAACCACGGTTGGCTTTGATGCCGACAAGACTGTATACGGCATAGAAATATCAAATTCAGTATTTAATGTAGTTTGAATCGTTGTAACATAATCAGATGAACTCTTTGCCTCGAGTAATTCCTCGCTATCCATAGCAACTTCAGCAGGCGCGCTGCGCATCGCTGCACCAGCAAATTCTTTGGCTAATTTTCTCTTATCATACACAATCGGATTATAAAAATCTAGATACCAAGAATACAACTCTGGCTTTAATCCGCTTTGATTTGGATTGGCCGTTGAAAGTTTAAGTTTCACATTTTTCCATTCTTCACCCGTGCTTTGAAACACATTCGCCTTGTAGTTTAACTGCACTGGCCTTTTTGTATCGATCGCACGTAGGTCATAAATTGCATTCCAGCCCGCATTCGCTACTACATACTTAACCTGCAATTCAGCCGGTGTACTAGCCTCTGCGGAAACACTTACAACAATTTCACTGGTGTTTCTTTGATACAATTCATTTTGCTCACGCAGTTGCGTGTTAAGTTTCGCAATGCGCTCGCTAATTTTTTTGATCTTTTCATCTTCCTTCATTCGGGTAGTCACAATATCGCCCAGGCGACTGCGATAAAAATCAGCCATTGCTTTCAATTCTGCCACGGTTAAATTTTGATTTGTACCACCAATTTTTTGATTGCTGAGTAGCATCTGTTCCTCTTTGTTCAGAATCTCTTTTTGACTTTGCTCAAGCGCTAATTGTCGTTGAAGCGTTTCAACAGAATCTTTTAATGCCTTTAGCGATTTCGGCATGTTAAACTCACTCAAATAATTTTGCTGATGACTAATTCCAAGAATTGTAAAGTTACCCTTCCCGGATACCTGAATACTTTGAGGATCTAATAATGAAGTAAGACCTGTTATTCTTATGTTGGTTTTACCATTCTCTAACCTGGTTTTAGCTTCACGTGTAACCTGAGCCTTACTTAAAAAAACAGTTACATCCGTGATTTTGGAATCAAGCGGTTTATCGGGTTGCCCCATGGCTACTAATGAACTGACTACTAATGCTGATGATAAAAGTTGATTTTTCATTTGTTTTAAGAGTTTAGTAGTTAGATGCCTCGAGGAGTAAATTTCCATAAATACTTGATTAATTTTCACTAAAATCTTGAATATTGCCTTTTAGGATGGAATATATAGTTAATACTGAACTATAGTGTTTTTTTGTATCTTCGATTTACCAAATTTCGATGCTATGAATGAACTTGCTAAATCTAAAATTTATCAATTATTAGAGACCATTCAGGATGAATCCATCTTAAAACAAGTGATGGAAGACGTTGCTTTCTATGCTTCTAAAGCAGATAGCGTTGATCACCTTACAAAAGGCCAACTTAAAGAATTAGATGCTGCCATCTCGGAAGCCGACCTCGGTAAAACCATTTCGTGGGATAGTTATAAAAAAGATCTGGATGAATGGAGAAAAAAATAGTTGTAACTAAGCGATTTTATAAAAATACACTCCAAATTTTCCAGCATTTACTTGTTAACTTTTCATCTAAAACAGCCTATCTGTTTTTAGAAAAAATTGAAGATCGAGTAGAATTGATTTTAAAATATCCATTAATTGGAAAACCTTATTCCAAAAAGAAAAATGTAAGAAGCCTGCTGCTGACACCGCATCATATTTAATTTTATCGGTATCAAAATGATACGATTGAAATTCTCTGTTTGTTTGACATGAGAAAACGAACAGAAAGAAAACCTTACTAAAATCACATGAGCCACCCAATCTTTCAGCATCAACAACTTTGGCAACTTGCAGTTGATATTTTTTTGAAAATAAATTGCCCTAAACAAGATGCTGAGCTAGCCGCTGATGTTTTACTTAATGCTGACCTTCGGGGTATCGATTCTCATGGTCTTGCACGATTATCTGGCTATGTAAGGCTCTGGGAAGCCAACCGAATAAACAGCAACCCCAATATTAAGGTGGTTCATGAAACGCCAAGCACGGCCGTAGTGGATGGAGATAGTGGCCTCGGTTTAATAGTTGCGCCCAAAGCAATGGCAATAGCCATTGAAAAAGCAACGAAAGTCGGAACGGGGTGGGTGGCTGTTAAAAATTCAAATCACTTTGGCATTGCAGGTCATCATGCCATGATGGCGTTGCAACACGATATGATTGGCATGTCAATGACTAATGCAAGTCCCTTAGTTGCGCCAACATTTTCTGTCGAAAGATTATTAGGTACCAATCCAATCTGCGTAGCCATTCCTGCTGGCGAGCAACCACCTTTTGTTGCCGACTTTGCAACCACTACTGCAGCAAATGGTAAGCTTGAAATCTTACAGCGTAAAAATCAAGAAGCACCAGAAGGTTGGATACAAAAGAAAGATGGTAGCATTTCAACAAATGCGAATGAATTAAAAGATGGCGGAGCGTTGCTGCCCTTAGGAGGTGATCGCGAACATGGAAGTCATAAAGGTTTTTGCCTAGGTGCCTGGGTCGACATTTTTTCAGCTGTATTAAGTGGCGCCAACTACGGCCCCTGGGTTCCACCATTTGTAAGTTTTCTGGCACCTCCGGCTGACCCTGTTGGCGATGGAATTGGCCATTTCTTTGGCGCCATGCGTGTGGATGCCTTCAGACCTGTAGATGATTTTAAACACCACATGGATAATTGGATAAGTCGTTTTAGGGCGGCTGAAACTATTGCCGGGCAAGATCATTTAATTATACCTGGTGACCCGGAGAGAGAAAGTGAAATTGAAAGAAGAAAATCTGGTATCCCGCTAAATGAGAAAGTGCTTGAAGATCTTCAGGCGCTGAGTAAAAAATTAGGCGTTTATTTTTAAAAACCTGCTGTAACACCCGCACGCAATACCCATGGACTATTGTAAGGATAATAGTCCGCTGCAGAAGTAGGATTTCTGTACGAGAAGTTATAAAGTGCAATTGCAAAAAATCCTGCACGTCTGCCAATGGGTTGAAAAATTCCAGCGCCTGCCATAAAGCTTGAAAAACTTCTTCGCTCTAATTGAGCTTGAGACATAAGGTATTGAAGATTCAGGTATTCATATTCAGCATGCAGAAATAGAGGTCCACGAACTTGATATCTAACGAAAGGACTCAATCCCCAATCATTTGTTGAGATTTTAGGATTGACAAATTTATAGGTAGTACGTCTATAGGTAATGCTCGTTCCTGCAGCAAACCGTTGGGTTACACGATAGCCTATTAAAGGTGACAAAGAAAAAAAATCAAAATTACTGCTAAAGCTTAAACCAAAACCGCCACCAGTAAAAATACGATCTTTAATAGATGGCTTTTGATCTAATTCTTCAGCACCCCACTGGCCATAGGCTGTAAGTGATCCGAAAAAAATAAATAGCAGAAATACTTTTTTCATTACTCTTCTTCAATAACAAAAATATCTTCCGTTTCCTTTTTCATTAAGTACTTCTCACGTGCAAATTTTTCGAGCAGTTCTTTATTGGTCATCAATTCAGCACGATCTTTCTCTACCTCTATTATTTTTTCCTTATAGAATTCCTTTTCATTTTCGAGACTCCCAAGCTTGGTTGTCATTTTAAATCGCGAGATTAAATCATTTGAATCCAGAAACATCATCCATATAAAAAAACAAATCCCGGCAACGAAATAAAAGTTTTTGAGGATGGGTGGGAGCTTTTTGAACATACTAAGTTTAAAAAATGGTTGTACGAAGATAGAAATAAATGCTTATAAATGGCAAATCAGGCTTTCGGCCTGATTTTAAACTTACGATTTTAAGAGTGTCCATTCTTGCGAGAAGGCTTTATTATGTGTCACCTTGTCGAAGGCAGTTAATTTCATAATTGTCTTTCCTTTAAGTTGTAGTTTCACATCATACTCTTTTGAAGTAACAGGATCTACATAAGTTCCTTTACAAATCTTGAAAAATCCAATACGAAGGTTCTTTACTACACGAGTTCCAAGAATTGAGTTGTTAAGACTATCCGCCCAAACGATCGATCCTTGAAAAACAGAATCAACATCATACATCAGGATTCTAATATTGAGACGTTCGTTAAACCACACCCCAACAATGCTGTGTTGAAAATCAGCATCCGAAAATTGTTCCCTGATCAAAAAGGCGATTAAACCACCCGCCACAATCATGATCAGGAAAAACAAAACCAACATCATATTTACTTCCATAGTTGTGAGACACTTCGTTTATTCGAGTATCCCTCTTGTCCTTTTGACAAAAATCAAACAGCTTTTGAATATGAGAACTCACAGCCCTAAAATCATCATTTTTACCTTAAAAAGGCACCTATCAGCATCGCCCAATTTCTCATTTATGATAAATTAGTATCATTTAGAGATCGATATTCCCAGAATAGGAAATAAAAAAAGGCCAGACATTTAATCTGGCCTTGGACTATGAATCTTGATTCTTCAGAAATTCTTGCCCGGAAAATAAGCGGTCTCGCCCAATTCTTCCTCAATGCGAATAAGTTGATTGTACTTCGCCATTCTATCCGAACGTGAAGCAGAACCAGTTTTAATCTGGCCAGTGTTCAGAGCAACTGCTAAATCGGCAATCGTACTATCTTCAGTCTCGCCCGAACGATGCGACATAATGCTCTTGTAGCTATTGCGCTTAGCAAGATTCACTGCATTAATGGTTTCAGTTAATGTACCAATCTGATTTACTTTTATCAGAATAGAGTTTGCAACTCCCATTTCAATTCCTTTTTGCAAGAAATCAACGTTAGTCACAAACAAATCGTCACCTACCAACTGCACTTTATCACCAATCTTATCAGTAAGTCCTTTCCATCCTGTCCAATCCTCTTCCGCCATTCCATCTTCAATTGAAATGATCGGATACTTCTTAGCCCATTTAGCCCAATACTCTACCATCTCTTCCGACTTCAATTTCTTGCCATCTGATTTCTTGAAGATGTAGCTCTTAGTCTTAGCATCATAGAATTCTGAGCTCGCAGCATCCATCGCAATGAAAATATCAACACCTGGTTTAAAGCCTGCCTTTTCAATTGCCTTCAAAACAATCTCAATAGCTTCTTCATTGGATTTAATATTCGGAGCAAAGCCTCCTTCATCACCTACGTTTGTTGAAAAACCTTTTTCATGAAGAACCTTCTTCAAGGTATGGAATACTTCAGTACCCATTCTCAATGATTCCGAGAATGTGTCAGCCTTTACGGGCATTACCATAAACTCCTGAAAATCGATTGAGTTATCGGCATGACTTCCACCATTCAAAATATTCATCATGGGCACAGGAAGTGTGTTTGCATTAACACCACCGATGTAACGATACAAGGATTGCCCCGCTTCCATAGCTGCCGCTTTAGCAACCGCAAGCGAAGTCCCTAGAATAGCATTAGCACCAAGTTTTCCTTTGTTAGAAGTTCCGTCAAGCTCAATCATCACCTTATCAATCAGGTTTTGATCGAATATGGAAAGGCCAACAACTTCAGATGCGATTTTACTATTTACATTCTCAACCGCTTTGAGAACACCCTTGCCCATGTATTTTTTCTTATCGCCATCTCGCAATTCTACAGCTTCATGTGTTCCGGTGGAAGCGCCTGATGGAACAGCAGCACGACCAAACGCGCCACTTTCAGTTACTACATCTACTTCAATGGTTGGGTTGCCGCGACTATCAAAAATCTGACGGGCATAAATTCCTTCAATTAAACTCATAATGATTTTGGATTTTAGATTTACGATTTACATCCCGATAGTTATCGGGAGATGATTTACAATTTTATTTAACAAGAACTTCCTCACGAACCATTTCAAGAAACTGATCAAACAAATATCTTGAGTCGTGCGGACCGGGTGATGCTTCCGGATGGTACTGAACTGAAAATGCCTTTTTATCTTTTAAACGAATACCCATAATGGTTTTATCGTTTAAGTGAAGATGAGTAACTTCTACATTGGGATTTTTTTCAATGTCCTTTTCATTCACAGAAAATCCGTGGTTTTGAGAAGTCATCTCACTCAAACCAGAAACTAAATTCTTTACAGGATGATTAAGACCACGATGACCATGATGCATTTTGTACGTTGAAATGCCGCAAGCCAGCGCTAGTAACTGATGCCCTAAGCAAATTCCAAAAACTGGTCTGTCGGCATCCAGAATTTCTTTTACTGTTTTAATAGCATAGTCCATTACAGAAGGATCGCCCGGGCCATTAGAAATAAAATAACCGTCTGGTTGCCACTTATCCATTTCGGCAAAAGTGGTTTTTGCCGGAAATACCTGAACGTAACAACCGCGAGCTGCAAGATTTTTCAAGATGCTTTTTTTGATACCAACATCCAACGCAGCAATTTTTGTAGTGGCAGCTGGATCGCCAACGAAGTATGACTTTTTAGTGCTTACCCTTGAAGACAATTCCAATCCATCCATGGAAGGAACTTTGGCCAGCTCGACTTTCATTTGCTCGGGTGTGAGTGTTGACGAAATCAACGCGTTCATGGCGCCCTTGCTTCTAATGTAGCGAACCAACTTTCGTGTGTCTAAATCTGAGATACCCACTACATTGTGCTTCTCTAAGTATTGCTGTAAACTTTCTGTAGCAGTCTTTCTGCTAAACTCTTCCGAAAACTCATTTACAACTATACCGCTAATCTTGGGACCGTCAGATTCTTGTTCGTCATCTTCCGTTCCGTAGTTGCCAATGTGGGCGGATGTGTTGACTATTATTTGTCCGTAGTAAGACGGATCAGTATAAATTTCCTGATAGCCCGTCATTCCGGTATTAAAACAAATTTCCCCGCCCGAGGTACCAATTTTTCCGACTGCCTTTCCTTCAATTAAAAAGCCATCGGCAAGAAGTAAATACGCTTTAGTGCTCAAATTTTAGTGGTTTTGAGGGCAAAAATACTTGATCTGTTGGAATGCCCGTTACGTTATTGGTTTTTTGTTTTAGAAAACTAAAGAACCCTTTCTTCAATCGAATACGGGAACCATATTGGTCTCATGAGGTTTTCATCGTACTTTCAAATTTGGCAAACTGCCATTCATGAAAGGAGCCATAGCACCCGAAATAAGAAGCGAAGAAGTACAAGAAATAATCAGTCATGTGCCCAATGGCCTTTTGCGCTGGGGGCTTTCTGTTATTTTTATTGTGATGCTTGCGCTGTTAAGTATTACCTGGTTTCCCTAGCCTTTTGATATTACTCAAAGATATTCAATTGGTTAGAAGGAAATAGTTCTTTGACGTTTTATTGTATTGGTTTGTCAAACAGGTTTTCGATAGGCGATTTATCGAATACATTGATGCTCGCCACTTGTAATATCTCGTAGAGCGTCTGCTTGAGGCCGAACCTTTTTTTGGCTATTGCCACGATAACATAGGCGCAGATCGCAATCCAAATTTGTGTTTTCACCGCATTGGCAGAAGTTCCCCATCGTTATTGTTGGTCGCCTGACCAACAATCCTCAACCCTTAATAAATTACAACTCTTCCCAAATCGTTATTGTTGGTCGCCTGACCAACAATCCTCAACTGTTAATACATCTCAACTCTTCCATATGTATAACTAGTCCAAACTCATCGCCCAAACCATCATAATAGCTTGCTGTACTGTAGCCATATTCTGTTGGGTGTTCTGCCAAATTCCAGCGAGATTAACACGGATTATTATGAACGTACTCCAATTTTTGCTTGAAGAACTTTTCAGTTATCAAATCAATGCTCATCGAATTACGTTTCCAAACCTGATACGTCCGATCTTTCAATCCAACGTACAACAACTCCAGTGTTGCTTCTCCTTTTTCTGTTTTTATCTTTTCCACTATTGCCTTAGCCGTAAATTTTAAAAATCTCGCTGCCCTGTTTCCAACTCAAAACCATTTTGAATGCGCCAGATTAAATGAATATGATTAGGCATCCCGATAGCTATAGGGACAACACCCCAACCTTCACTTCACCGCGACTAACTCTAAACTTCAATGCATCAATTACTAGTTGCTTATAATCATCGTCTGTTAACAATTTTTGCCAATCATTAAAGACTGCCGTAAAAAACTGCACCGCATGTCGGGCATATTCCATTCAAGAAAGATAATACTCAACAGATAAATAATGTAAAAATTGTTTAGGATGATAAACATTAAAAAGTTGCGGGTCAGGCGACCCGCAACAACAAATTTTTTGACCAACATCAACTAGGGGAAATGTGTCGAAGTTTGCGCTTGATTGTTTTATAGTATCGCTAGTTTTTCTTCGCAGAGTCTAGGCCTCGGAACCCCGCTTACTTATTTATTGCCCCGATTTTCTATTTGCCATTTATTCCTTCCGAGATCCCAAACGGGAGAATCCGCATGGAGTCAAAAACTGCTACGAGTTTCTCTTATCTTCTACGGCTCCCATCGGACACTTTACCGCCACCTACTTTTTTAATCACAGGAAAATAAATGTTGAAGGCTGCGCCCTTGCCTTCTTCTCCTTCAGCCTCTATAAATCCATCAT
>Ga0209181_10001559_pt1 | contig 39702 bp, 37 predicted proteins | sample MAT05_FD_187208 | JGI IMG/M metagenome (GOLD analysis project Ga0209181, IMG submission 187208) | Freshwater microbial communities from Lake Fryxell liftoff mats and glacier meltwater in Antarctica - MAT-05 (SPAdes) (version 2) | ecosystem: Environmental > Aquatic > Freshwater > Ice > Liftoff... | reverse complement strand
ATGTCATGTGCAAGCCAGAAAATGTAGCCCACATTGTTCAATTCGAAACTGCGCGCAGTCATCTCGACCAATATGCGCGCGCCGACCTTGGTCGTAAGCCATTCCTCGACGTGGTGCAGATCGCCATGCTCCAACAAGCGCTGAAACTGATCGGCTTGGGTGGCGCTCCACATCAGATTCAGTTCTTGCGGCGTACGGCCTATGACTTCGTCGCGCTTGTAAGCAAACGTCTTCAGCCAAGCCTCGCTGACGTCCACGATGTGGTGATCTACCCGACGCATCAGCACCAAAGGTTCGGCCCAGAGTTTGAAGAGTTGCGCGAACTGAGCTTCGCGGTCGCTGAGGTTCTGTTCCATCCGGCGCTGTGCGGTAATGTCGTGCATGTTCCAAAGTATCAGCTTCGACTGCTCCAAGTGAATCAGGCGCGCCGACACTAGAACGGTGACGTCCTCTCCGTTTCTGCGACGCATATACACTTCGCTGCTGGGCAGCTCGCCTAGGCGTAAGAGTTCGGCAAACAACCGCTCATACTCCTTAGGCTCGCGCCACAAACCGAGAGTCAAACTGTCCTTTCCATTGACTTCGTGGGCGCGAAAATCAAAGGCCTTCAACCAGGCTTCGTTGGCGTCCACAAATATCCCGTCGGGGTGTCGCGTGACCGCAATGGGTTCGGGCGTCAGCGCAAAGAAGCTGGCGAATTTTTCCTGACTATCCCGCAAAGCCTGCTCAGCCACCTTGCGCAAAGTGATGTCTTCGATGGTGCCCACAAAGCCCTGTGGTTCGCCAGCTTCGATAATGGGGGCAATATGCGTCCGTGTCCAAACCACCGTGCCGCTTTTGGCTATGTGGTGGCGCTCGCTGGAGAACGAACGGTGTTGTCGCGCGGCGCCACCCATTTCGGCATCGAGCCGAGGACGATCCGCCGGATGCAGCGCGTCCATCCAACGGCCGGCATAAGCATCAGCTTTGCTTAACTCGAGGATTTCACAACTTCGGCCATTGATATAGGCCAGATCGCCATGCTTATCGGTCGCGAATACGCCAAGCAGGGAATTTTCGCTGATAGCGCGAAAACGCTGCTCGGCCATGTGCAAGGTTTGCTCCATTTTCTTGCGTTCGGTGATGTCGTGCCCTTCAGGCACCAGGTACACCACCTGTCCCTCATCGTCCCGGATGGGCGTAAGGAAAAAGTTCATGTATCTGGGATTGCCGTCCGGCCCAAGCGAACGCGACACAAAATTATCGTTGCCGCCGGCGGCAACGCGGCGGATGGCCTCGCGCATACGCTGCTGTTGCGGCTGGTCTTGCATCCACCATACCGTTTCCCAGAAGCGCTTGCCAACGATGTCGCCGTGTTTTATGCCACCGTGCTCAATCGCCGTGCGGTTGGCATCCAACACGGTGCCATCCGGCGCCAGTAAGCCAATCAGACTGCGCGTACTGTCCAGAATGGCGCGATAGCGCTCGCTACTCAGTTTTCCTTCCTCCTGCGCCAACTGGCGCGCATTGGCCTCGTGTTGAAGATTTTTGTTGGCGAGGGACGAGATACGTTGTTGCTTGCGGCTGGTGATAACCAGAATCATCAGCCCGAGTCCGAAGTTGAATATCGGCCCGACCATATAGCTCTTGGGGTCCGTGGGACCACTCAACCACAACGGTGCGGTGAGGCCGAAGCCGACGAACAACACCATCATCCAGCCCGCCACGCCATAGCCGAGGCCGGGCTCGCGGTAGCCTTGGCGCAACATCACAAACGCTGATATGACGTACAGAACGCCGCCTATCAGATAGGGCAGCATCACCGGCAGAACACCGCCTGCCGCCAACGCGCTCAAGACCCAGTTGACAACGACCACCGCCAGCGCGGTTGTCCATGGCGCCTTCAGGTGGTTACCGGTGAATTCGCAAATAGCCACCCAAGCCAGAACCAGGCGCGCTCCCCCCAAGAACATCTCAAGATGCAAGCCCGCTGCGGATCTTTCCAAGGGACCGATGCGCGCCACCATGACCAGCCCGGTGGCCACAAAAAAGATGCCCCATAGTGGAAAGGAGCGCTCCTTGCGGTCCGAAAACCACAGCCAGAAGAACACCCCAGCCACAACAAAGCTTGTCAGCATCGTATTGACGACGATGATGTAGCTGGGCACCAGGGATGTGGTCATTTCCATTGTCGTTATGATACTTGCGTAAATTGACCGGAACTAGTGATAAATTCACGCGCTCCCCACTTTTTGGGACTGGTCGAGCGGCCTGTGTGCCTTGGTTCTGGGGCGCCGTTTCATCGACGTTGATGCCGTCACGCTACCAAGGCCGCGCATCCTACTGATTATGCGCGTTAAAATCGGCTTACGGCCAACCTCGCCCTTGCGTGCAGGCGCTTGATTCATCGCCAAATTTGCCCTACACTGACCATGTGCTGACCATGTGCATAAAGGAGCAACAATGGCTACCGCAACTGAAAGAATTCCTGTTCTGGTGACTAGCGCTGAGAAAGGGCAGATCGCCAAAATGGCGAAAGCCGCCGGCCTTTCCATGGGCGAATATCTGCGGCGCGCGGCCGCATCGTTCCGCCCGTCGGAAGACGATAAGCTGCTGGAAGGCATGATAGAGCAGATGAACAAAACGACCGCCCAGGCCAGTGCCGCCATCGACGAAGCGCTCCGTGTCGTCGAAGCGTCGAACAAGCGCATTGCCGCCATGGAAAAAAAGGCGCGTTAATGGGAGTCGCCGACAAAATGTGGGACGCCATTACCACGGTCATCAAAATGAATGACAAAGTCGAGCGCATGGCCGCAACCGTCGTGACGCAACAGCAGAAGATCGAAACGCTGACCGAACGTGTCATTCGGCTTGAAACGGCGCTGGAGATCGGCTTGGCCAGACCGATTGCGCCCGACAAAACACCAAGAATCGAGCAAAAAAAGCGCTAACCGTCTCGCGCTGGAAGTCGAATTATCAGGCGTTCATGCGACTGTGCGCCTGTTCCAACCGCCCAGAGAACAAGCTGGCCGATACAATCATCGCGCCGCCCAGCCATTCCTTGATACCCATGGCCTCACCGGCGAGCAGCCATGAAGAGATCGCCGCAACCACCAATTCAAACAAAAAAATAACAATCGCTTGATTGGCCGGCGTGTGAGTCAGCCCGAACTGCACGACGAGATTGACCGCCAGCAACACCACTCCCACCAGCAGCACGCGCGACCAAACTAGGGGCTCGGCCAGTGACGTGACGTTGAGCGGTTCGAAGGGCAGCAGCATAAGACCCAGTACGATGACGCCGGCAAATACCGCCATGGATTTCACTTCAATAGTGAGATGGGCTGTCTTGCGGATAAGGACATTGGTCAGCGCAAACAGAAAACCGGCCGCCAGCCCGGTCCACTCGGCAACATTCTGCGGCAGCGGCAGACCAAAGCTAGGTTGCCACAGCATGGCGATAGCACCGCACAACGATAGCGCCACCACACCAGCGCCGGATGCAGTGAGACGCTCGCCGAGCATCAGGCGCGAGAGTAGTACGGTCCATAGTGGCGCCAGGTAAAACAGCAGCAGCACGCGCATCACCACACCATGCACGGTGGCCAGCACGTAGCCCATGTTGCAACCGCCCCCGGCAAGGGCAATAGCAAGCAACAGCCAGGAAGGACGCAGGCCCAGCAAACGGCGACGCAGGACGATCCAACCGAGGACAAAAGCCACAAGGTAAGTCAGCGTCGCCGCCAGGATCGCCGAGAGGCCAGCCTGCTCCAGCACGCGATAAGGTTGCCAGATCAGGCCCCAGACGAAGGCGCCGACAAGCAATGAGACGATGGCGGTATTTTTCTTGGCCGGCATGGCATGCCCACTTATAATTCGTGCTTTCGTCGACTTGACGCACGCCAATGTTGTTCGGCGCACGACACCCCCAGCCGTGAATCCCAATCTAGAAAAACTACAGCCCTACCCCTTCGAGAAACTGCGACAGTTGTTTCAGGGCGTCACGCCACCGAGGGACTTGCGCGAGATTCGCCTCTCGATAGGCGAACCGCAACACGAAACGCCCGCCTTCATCAAGGAAGCGCTGGCGGCGAACCTCGGCGGCCTGGCGAATTATCCCACGACGGCCGGCAGCGACGCCTTGCGCGGCGCTATCGCCAACTGGCTGGCACGGCGTTACGGCCTACCGGCGCCCGATGCGGCGACCCAGGTGTTGCCGGTGAACGGCTCGCGCGAAGCCTTGTTCGCCTTTGCGCAATGCGTTATCGACGGCAGTAAGCCGGGCGCGCTGGTATTCTGTCCCAACCCCTTCTACCAGATCTACGAAGGTGCGGCGTTTCTGGCGGGTGCGGAACCAGCCTTCCTCAACCAGTTGCCGCACAATCGCTTCGCCATGGATTTCGCCGGCGTGCCGGAAGAAACCTGGCGACGCACGCAACTCATCTACGTCTGCTCACCCGACAACCCGACGGGCCGTGTACTAAAGCTGGACGACTGGCGCCTGCTGTTCGATCTGGCCGACCGTCACGGCTTTGTCATTGCCAGTGATGAGTGCTATTCGGAGATTTATATTGACGAGACGCAGCCGCCGCTGGGTGCGCTGCAAGCCGCGCAGCAACTCGGGCGCGCCGATTATCGCGGGCTGGTGGTGTTCTCCAGCCTGTCCAAGCGCTCCAACGTGCCCGGCATGCGCTCGGGATTTGTGGCGGGCGATGCGGCACTATTGAAAAAATTTCTGCTCTATCGCACCTATCACGGCTGCGCAATGAGCCCGGCCGTGCAGCAGGCGAGCATCGCCGCCTGGAACGATGAAGCCCATGTACGTGAAAATCGTCGGCTGTATCGTGAGAAATTCGCCGCCGTCACGCCGCGTATCGCTGCGCATCTCGACACCGCGCTGCCGGATGCCGGCTTTTACCTCTGGGCGCGCACGCCAATCGCCGATACCGACTTCGCCCTGGGCTTGCAGCGTGAATATAATGTGACTGTCTTGCCGGGCAGTTATCTGGGCCGCGCCGTAGCGGGTTTCAATCCCGGTGAAAACTTCGTGCGCATCGCGCTCGTCGCCTCACTCGCCGAATGTCTGGAAGCCGCAGATCGCGTCGCAGCCTATTGCAAAAAACTCTAAGGAAAATACATGCAGCAATACCAAAGCATTATCGAACAAGCCTGGGAAGATCGCGCCGCCGTCAAACCGGGCGAAGCGCCCGCCAAGCTGGGAGAGGCCGTCGACTTCGTACTCAACCGGCTCGATTCTGGCGAACTGCGCGTGGCGGAAAAACTCGGCGGCGAGTGGACTACCCACCAGTGGATCAAGAAAGCCGTGCTGCTTTCCTTCCGCCTTGAAGACAACCGTGTAATGGAAGACGGCGCCATGCGCTGTTTCGACAAGGTGCCGACCAAGTTCGCACGCTACGACCAGGAGCAGTTCGAGCGCGGCGGTTTCCGTGTCGTGCCCGGCGCCTCGGTGCGTCGCGGCGCATTCATCGGCAAGAACGTGGTGGTGATGCCCTCATTCATCAACATCGGCGCTTATGTCGGTGAAGGCAGCATGGTCGATACCTGGGCCACCGTCGGCTCCTGCGCGCAGATCGGCAAGCATGTGCATCTCTCGGGCGGCGTGGGCATAGGCGGCGTGCTGGAACCCTTACAGGCCAACCCGACCATCATCGGGGACAACTGCTTTGTCGGCGCGCGCTCCGAGGTGGTGGAAGGCGTCATCGTCGAAGACGATTGCGTCATCTCCATGGGCGTATTCATCGGCCAGAGCACGCGCATTTACAATCGCGACACCGGCGAAATCAGTTACGGTCGCGTGCCAGCGGGTTCGGTGGTGGTTTCCGGCAACCTGCCCTCCGCCGATGGCAAGTACAGCCTATACTGCGCCGTGATCGTCAAGCAAGTGGATGCCAAGACGCGCGCCAAGGTGGGCATCAACGAATTGCTGCGCGGCATCTGATCCGCCATACACCAGCATCCAGGAGAGGCCATGATATTCGACCAGCTGTTTCAATTGATGGCAGAGAAGCAGGCTTCGGACATTTTTGTCACGGCCGGAGCAGCCATCCACATCAAGATACAGGGCAACACTATCCCGATCAATCAGCAAATTATCGATCCGGCCAACATCCAGAAGATGGCCTATGAAATGCTCAAGCCGGAGCAGATCAAGCATTTCGAACAGAACAAGGAAATCAACCTCTCCTTCGGTGTACGCGACGCCGGTAACTACCGCGTGAATATGTTTTGGCAACGCGGCAGCATCGCCATCGTGGTGCGTTTCATCCAGGGTGTGATACCGCAACTGAAAGAACTGGGCCTGCCCAACGTGCTGTCCGAAGTCATCATGGAGAAGCGCGGCCTGGTGTTGGTGGTCGGGTCGACGGGATCGGGCAAGTCCACCACCATCGCAGCTATGCTGGATCACCGGAATGCCAATCGCTCCGGCCACATCCTCACCGTCGAAGACCCTATCGAGTATCTTTTCAAGCACAAGAAGTCTGTGGTAAACCAGCGCGAAATCGGCCTGGATACCCTAGGCTGGGAAAATGCATTGAAGAACGCCATGCGTCAGGCGCCAGACTGTATCCTCATCGGTGAAATACGCGACAAGGAAACCATGTCGGCCGCCCTCTCCTACGCACAGACCGGCCACCTCTGCCTCGCCACCCTGCACGCCAATAACAGCTATCACGCGCTCAACCGCATCATCAACTTCTTCCCGCTGGAAAACCGCGCCGCACTGTATCTGGATTTGTCGGTCAGCCTGAAATGCATCGCCTCGCAACGGCTAGTTCGCAAACCGGATGGAAAGCGCACACCGACAGTGGAAATCCTGCTCAACACCCGGCACATCCAGGAATTGATTGAGAAGGGCGAAGTCAACAGCATCAAGGAAGCCATGGAGCAGAGTCTGGCGCCCGGCTCACAGACCTTCGAACAGGATCTCTTCCGTCTTTATCGCGAAAAAATCATCACCTTGGAAGAGGCTCTGGCCAACTCGGATTCGCCCACCAATCTTTCCTGGTTGATCAACAATTCGCAGTTAGGCGCCCCCGCGCCGGGAGACGGAAAATCCACCGCTGCCGGCGGCACGATTGAATTCGACAACGCCAATTCGGGCAATGCTTCCTTCAAGGAGTTTTCGCTCAATCTCGACGAAGCGAACGATTAATGAGCGAAACACTGGAATTTGCCAAGCAGTTGATTGCCCGCAGTTCGGTCACGCCGGCCGATGGTGGCTGCCTGGAACTTATCTCGGCACGCCTATCCCCATTGGGCTTCACGCTGGAACGTATGGATCGCCAGGGCGTTTCCAATCTGTGGACGCGGCGCGGCAAGGCCGGCCCCTCGCTGTGCTTTGCCGGCCACACCGATGTGGTGCCACCCGGCCCTTTGGATCAGTGGCATTCCGACCCTTTCCAGCCGACCGTACGCGACGGCATGCTCTATGGGCGCGGCGCGGCGGACATGAAAACGTCCATCGCCGCCTTTGTCACAGCAGTCGAGCGCTTCCTCGCCACCAAGCCTGATCACAGCGGAACGATTTCGCTAATGCTCACCTCCGACGAAGAAGGCAAGGCCGTGGATGGCACGGTGGTGGTGGTCGAGGCTCTTAAAGCGCGAGGCGAGCGCTTGGACTATTGCATCGTCGGCGAACCGACCTGTGTGGCTAAGCTGGGCGACACCATCAAGAACGGCCGGCGCGGCTCGCTCTCCGGCAAGCTCACCGTCAAGGGCGTGCAAGGCCACATCGCCTATCCGCATCTGGTGAAAAACCCGGTGCACAAAATCGCGCCTGCCATCGCGGAAATGGCCGACACGAATTGGGATGAAGGCAACGAGTATTTTCCGCCAACCTCCTGGCAGATTTCCAATTTCCACGCCGGCACCGGTGCCGACAACGTCGTGCCGGGTAGCGCCGAGATACATTTCAATTTCCGTTACTCCACCGCCAGCACGCCAGACAGCCTCCAAACCCGCGTGCATGACATTCTCGATCGTCACGGTGTCGAATACGACTTGCAATGGACGCTCTCCGGCAAGCCCTATCTAACACCGCGCGGTAGCCTGGTCGATGCCGTTGCCGCCGCCATACGCGAAGTCACAGGTGTCGAGACCGAGTTGTCCACCAGTGGCGGCACCTCAGACGGTCGATTCATCGCTGACATCTGTCCGCAGGTAATTGAACTAGGCCCGCTCAACGCCACCATCCACAAGCTTAACGAATGCGTGGCGGTGGCCGATATCGAACCACTCTCGCGCATTTACGAACGCACGTTACAGACATTGCTTGCGCCATGAGCCACGATCACGACCACCGGCACGATGATGGCCACCAGGACGATAGCGGCGCGCCCGAGGAGCTCATCACCCTGCGCGATTTTTTGCGCTGGGCGGTGAGCCGCTTCAACGAGGCCGGCTTGTACTTCGGTCACGGCACGGCGGAGGCCTATGACGAAGCGGCCTATCTCATTCTGCATACCCTGCACTTGCCGCTAGACCGCCTGGAGCCCTTTCTCGACGCGTCACTGACGGCCGATGAACGCGAGACACTCCACGCCATCCTCGTCCGCCGCGTCGAGGAGCGGGTGCCGGCCGCCTACCTCACGCACGAGGCCTGGCTGGGCAGTTACCGCTTCTATGTCGATGAGCGCGTGCTGGTGCCGCGCTCGCATATCGCCGAGTTGTTGGCCGATGAGGCCTTCTCGCCGTGGCTGAGCGATGCCGAAGACATCGCCGATGCGCTCGATTTGTGCACCGGCTCGGGCTGCCTCGCCATCCTGCTGGCTGAGGCGTTTCCGCATGCGCAGGTGGATGCTGTCGACATCTCCACCGATGCGCTCGAAGTAGCGAAGAGAAATATCGCCGACTACGACCTAACAGGACGTGTGCAGCCCATTCATTCGGACCTCTTCGATGGACTACGCGACCGTAGCTACGATCTCATTATTTCCAACCCGCCCTATGTCACGGCCGAATCCATGCGCGCCCTGCCCGAGGAATATCGCCATGAGCCGGCACTGGCGCTGGCGGCGGGTGAAGACGGGTTAGATATCGTGCGCCGCATTCTTGCCGAGACACGGGTGCATCTCAAGCCGGACGGCGTCTTAGCCGTGGAAGTGGGCGGCAACCGCGTCATCGTCGAACGTGCTTTCCCCGACCTTGACTTTACCTGGCTTGAATCGGGCAACGGTGCAGGCATGGTGTTCTTGCTCGTGCGCGAGCAGTTGCCCTAGTTTTGGGCGGGGAAAACGCCGTGGCATAAGCTGGAAAAGCTCAAGATTTGGCTGCGCAGGCCGTTATGGTCTTAGGCAAGTCCGCCCGCATCAGTCGTTGCAGCAGTTCGCGACACTTTGTACTGTTCGGTGCTGGCCTTCGCGTGCCACCGCCTGATCACACCTCCTTGCTACAATATGGCAAGCAGGTGTATTTTGTCGGGCACGATGACCAAGCGCTAACGACGCGGGCAAGGGTGGCAGACGGAAATCATCCGCCAACAGTCATGGGCATGGTGTGGGGTACCTGGGCAGGAGCTGCTCCAAAGCTGGGTGCAATTTTTTGTTTGACGCTTTAGTAACGGGAATAGATAGACATGGCAAGCGACCGTCCGATCCTGCTGGTGGAAGACAACCCCGACGATGAAGCGCTGACCTTGCGCGCATTCAACAAAAATCGGATCAATAATCCCGTGGTAGTGGCCCGTGACGGGGTTGAGGCGCTGGACTACCTGTTCGGCACGGGCGCCCATGCCGGACGCGATGTCAGCGTGATGCCGGCGGTGATTTTGCTGGACCTCAAACTACCGCGTATTGATGGCCTGGAAGTGCTGCGCCGCATCCGCGCTAACGAGCGCACCAGTCTCCTGCCAGTGGTGATTCTCACCACCTCCAAAGAACAGCAGGACATTTACGAAGGCTATAGCCTGGGCGCCAATAGCTATATCCGCAAGCCGGTCGATTTCGAGAAGTTCATCCACGCTGTAGGCCAGTTGGGCGTGTATTGGCTGGTGCTCAACGAACCCGTCGAACTACCCGCCGCCACCTGAGTCAGCGCGGCGGCTCGTAAGCCGGGTAATAGCCGCCCTCGCAAGCGCCGGTCCGCACCGCTGCAAGGAAATCCGCCATACTCGCCACGGGCTGAGAAAAAAGCGTGGCGCAACGCCCTACCGCCTCCACCTTGTGACAATCGCTGCCACCCAGGCTGGGTAGCGCAAGATGGCGCGTGGCGGCTAACGCCAGCTCGTTATCCGTCACCAGATTGCCGCCATTGTGGGTCTCCACGGCGTTGATGCCCGCAAGATCGAACAAGCCTTCCAGCAGACTGCAAACGCCCATTTCGCGATAGGGATGGGCCGGCACACAGATGCCGCCCAGTTCGAGCACACGCTCGATGACGGCCTGCATGGGGAGCCAGGTGTCACGCCCCCAGATATTCCAGGAATCGTCTTCGATACCGTAAGCCAGAAGATGGCCGCGATCCGTGGCGATCTCCACGCCACGCAAGACCAGGAAACCCTCATCCCGGCCGATGGCCTCGACGGGTGCGGAGGCCTCGTAGGAATAGTGTTCGGTGATGGCAACGCCATCCAACCCAAGCGCCTTGGCCCGGCGGATCAAGGCCAGCGGCTCAAGCCAGTTGTCGTAGGAATGTTTGGTGTGACAGTGACAGTCGATCCACATGGCCGGATGGCCAGTTTTCCGGTTTCGAGTTGCGGGTTTCGGGTTTCACGTTGCAGGCTCCGCAATCCAACTCGAAACCCGCAACTCGAAACCCGAAACATTCTTCTTCAGGGCATCTGTAGTTCGAGACTGATGCGCTTGGACGGCACGAACTTGTGGCGGGAGAAGAATTTCTCTAGCGCGAAGTTATCCCAATTCACCAGGGTGTAAACCTTCTGCACACCCACAGCCTTCATATTGGTGAGGAATTGGTCCATCAAGTCGTGCGCGACGCCGCGATTCTGGTGGGCGGGATCGACACCCAGCGTATCGATGGTCGCACTGGCTTCCGGAATTCCGAATTCGCCGAAATACACATCACCCATGATGAAGCCGACGATCTTGCCGTCCAGCTCGGCAATCAGCGAGGTGTTGATATTGTGCGGGTTGTTCACCACGCCTTCGATTTTCCGCGCGTAGTAGTCACGTCGCTGCTGCTTGGTCACCAGCGTATCGATCGCCGCCACAGCGTCGACATCATCCGGCTTCATGACGCGCATTTTCGGTTCTTGCACTGCCATCGCAATTCTCCTTCAGTCTGTATAGATTCGGGCCGGCCTATGCTGCGGATCAGGCCGACAACTAAAACAATTCATCATCAACCAGTTTTGCCGATTTGCCCGACTTGCCGGACGTGGATTCACGGATGTAAACATCGCCATACACCTGCCCCATTTCCGTACCCGCCGTAAAGCAGGTATTGCAGCCGTCGGTCTCCTCGACGTGCTCGATCACATGCACTTCGTAACCGAGCATTTTGTAGTTCTCCACCACTTCCGTCAGGCGCGGCTCGCCGATGGTGGTCTTCTTGATCCAGCCTTGCGACAGCAATTCACCCACCTTGCCACCCTGCACGACCTTCAGCGGTATTTTGATGTTCGCCATGGTTACCACGAGTGCTTGATAGCGCCCGGCGTACAGGCGGTCGCGCAAGGCAGACTGGTGTAGCCGGCGGACGGCTTGCATGGTGAGCAATCGAATGCCAGCGAACGGCGGAAGGCGCCTTTCACTGCGGCTACTTCGTCGTCGTAATCGTCGGTGATAATTTCAAACATGCCCTTCGGGCAACCTGTCAGACAAGCCCGACCGGCGCTGCAACTGGTGCACTTGTCGGTATCGATGCTGATGTAGTACTCGCCTGAACCGTCTTTGTAGCCGTAGTTGGCAATCATGCTGCTCCTCCCGCGACTATGCGCGTGTGGTTGAATCCCTCGGCGCCGACCCACTCAGTGGGAGAGGGGTACTTCGCAAGTCGGCGCGTCGGGATCGTCAGGCCGCCTTCGCGGCAGTTGCGCCCTGCTTCTGCATGAGCGTGTAACCGAACAGCGCGGCGCCCAGCGCACCGGCGATCTGGCTGTCATACTTGGTCGCAACCGCCGTGGTGCCCAGCAATTTTTCGATGCGTTTCACCACACCGGGGTTCTTGGCAATGCCACCAGTGATGAAGAAATCGTTTTCCACGCCGATGCGCTCGATGAGCGACACAACACGTTCGGCCATGGCCTGGCAATAGGCGGCGATTACCTTGTTCTTGGTGTAGCCGGCCTTGAGCAAGCCCAGCGCCTCGGATTTAGCGAACACCACGCAGGTCGAGGAAACAGCCTCCGGCTCGACGTCGACATCGAAGGAACGCGGACCCAGTTCTGCAATCGGTATCTGCATCAAATCGGCGATCACCTCCATGCCACGACCCGTACCCGCCGCGCACTTGTCATTCATGAGGAAGTTGGTGACCTTGCCTTTTTCATCGCAGTGAATGGCCTTGCAGTCCTGGCCGCCCATGTCGAGAATGGTGCGGACCGAGCTGCCCCCCATGTAGTTGGCGCCGCGCGCATGACATGCAATCTCGGTGATGGCCTTGTGCGCAAAAGGCACGTTGACGCGGCCATAGCCGGTGCCGATGACGTAGGTGATGTCTTCCAGCTTCATGCCGGATTTCTCCAGCACAGCGGCAAGGGCGTTGGTGGCGGAGTCGGGGCTGTTGTTGCCCGTGCGCATGCTGTTGTAGCCATACAACTCGCCATCCACGCAGATCACCGCCTGCGAGCTGACCGAGCCGACATCGATGCCCGCCGTGATGATCTTCGCATCGCGCCAGTTTTTCGTTTCGTCGATCCAGCAGTTCTCCTGCCAGCGCCAGTATTCCTTCTTGTCTCCAACGGATTCAGCCATTTTGCTCTCCTTACCCAGATCGATTGATTAAGCGTTGCCTTCGGCCGCAATGAGCGCGGCGCCGAGGGCGCTGATGTATTCCGGCATATCCGGCAGATTGACTTTATCGACACCCAGCGCATTCTTAAGCGACTGGACAAAGCCCGGGTTGTGCACCATGCCGCCGATGAGGATCACTTCATCCTCGATGCCGACGCGGCGCACCATGGCGCAAACACGGCTTGCCACGGCATCGAGCACTGCTTTGGAGATATCCTCCTTGGAAGTCGAGGAGTGGATCAGCGACACCACCTCAGACTCAGCGAACACCGTACATTGCGCGTTCATGGGGATGCTCCTGTCGGAGCGCAGGCTGGCTTCGCCAAAATCCTTGAGGCTCAGTTGCAGGGCACGTGACATGGATTCTGCGAAAGCACCTGCACCGGCGGCGCACTTCTCGTTGCCGGCAAAATCCACCACTTTGCCGTCGGCATTGGCTTTGACGCCGCGCCCTTCTTCGGCACCCACGTCGATGACCGTGCGGGCGGATGGACACATGAACACCGCACCACGCGCCCCGGCGCCAACTTCCGTCATGTCGCTGGTGGCAAACTTGACCTGTTTTCGGCCCGAGCCAGTGGCTACAATCAGCGACACCTGATCGCGAGTAATGCCTGCGGATTTCATCGCATCGTCGAACGCTTTCTCCGCCGCAACGTCCATGTCCAGATCTTCCGGGAACATGATGTGCTTGCCCTTGACGCCCCATTTCAACTGGGGCGCACCCTCTACTTTGAGTTCCTCCACAAACACCACCTTGACGGTGCGGGAACCCATGTCTATGCCAGCGGTAATCATTTTTTCTCCTCCGTAATCAGACGTTGGCGATCAGACGTTAGCCAACTCGCGCTTCAAGCCGAGTGTTTCCATGAATGTATCGACGCGGTTCTGTGTGCGGCCCAAGTCGAATTCGCGTTCGTCGCCCATGTTGCCTTCGTAGGTCATCACCGGTATGCCAGCAGCGGCAAGGCCGAGACGGTTTTCCATGATGCCCAGCGACAAGCCTTCACAGCCGCGGTTCAAGTGCAGCATGACGCCATCAACACCCCATTCCTTGACGATGGTCTTCATCATCTCCGTCTTCAGGCGCGGGTCATAGAAGTGCTGCCATTGCGGCTTGGACAGGTTCCAGTCGCAGTAGAGCTTCATGGCCTTCTCGCGGGTACTCATGTCCTGCCCCTTCTCCATGGCGGTGGTGCGCGGACCCCAGGTGCCGTCGGGCTTGGTTTCCCAGATGCCCTCAAGGCCGAAGGTGTAGAGCGAGCCGATGGAAACAGCGCCATATTCCTCAAGGTAACGGAAGACTTTCAGGAAGCCCCACGGCGGCTGCGTGTCGGACATGACGCGACAGCGCTCGTTAGGCACGGCAGCGATACCGCGCGCCACGCGGTCTTTCACTTCGTCAAGGCACTCCTGGTAGAAATCGGCGCACCACTTCGAGGACTTGGACAAGGTGGCCAGCACGTAGAGCGAGTACATGGTCTTCTCGTCCAGCGGCGCAGGCTTGGCCTTATTCTCAACGCAAATGGCAGCCCACAGCGAGGTCGAGCGCATTTCGTTCTGCACGGCTTCGATGAACAGTTCGTCGTCGAAGGTGCGGCCGGTGATCTTCTCCATCCACTCGATGGATTCGAGACCCTGGTTGGTCACATACATCAAGCGCTCTTCGGTCAGATCCTTGTAGGGCCCCACGCCGACATCAATGTAGAAGTCCGGTGTGTTTTCAATCTTGGACGCATGCTGATACCACTTGGCGTGCGAGCAGCAGATTTGCGTCTGAAAATTGAAATCGGGCCGGGGGAACGGACCACCGTAAAGATACTTGTCCAGATGCAACGAGCCCCAGTAGGTCCGCATATAAGCGCACAGATCACGGGCGAAGCCGGCCGATTCAGCAGCGTCTTGACATTCCTTGTTGAACTTCTTGTCCAGCGCCACAGCGGCGCCGTACGGCTCGCCGGTCAGCGAATGCACATCGCGGCCAAGACCGGCGGGAATCGCATCCAGCGCCCAAGCCGAACCGGACCAGCGTATGCCGCCGTTCTCTTTGGCGCGGGCAAAATCGACGTAGTACTGTTCGCGCAGCTCCTTGGCTTTTTTCCAGCACTTGAGCGGCTCGGTTTTGTAGAGGTTTCCCATTTATAGCTCCTTTTCCGTTTCCTGAATGCGCTTAGAACAGCTCTTCTTCACTCATCGTTTCGAGGAAGGCCTCGATACGGATGCGGAACGGGCCGATCGGGTTGGTGATGTCGAACTCGAGGAACAGCGTGGGGATGCCATTCGATTCGAGATGCTGTTTCAGATCCGGGTAATCGCCTTCGTGCGGATCGCAGAATTTCTGCTGTAGGAAGACGGCTGCTCTGGCGTTGTAGTCTTTGCAAAGACTCAGCACATGGTCAAAGCGGGTGTGCACCGGGTAATCCTTGGTCGGACAAGCCGGACGCTCGCAGTAACGGTCAGCAATCGAGGCGATAGGATCGTCGCCCACGCGCGCTTCGTTCCAGAAATAACGGGTGCCGGAACATTGGTCGTCGATGACGATGGTAGAGCCAACCGATTCCACCATGGCCATGAAAGCAATGTCGTCGTTCTCGGAGCCGATGGTGATGAAGCGTACGCCTTCCTGGCGATCGTTCGCCCGCTTGGGCAACTCTGCCAGCACGCGCTTCAACTCCGTGTTGTGCTCTTCCTTATCAACGAACTGGGCCGTTAGCGCGGCATACAGCGCTTCGACGCCGGTGACGCGCGGGTTGGTTTCCTTGCGGTATTCGTAGAGCTCGCGCAACAGCCGGCGGTTTTCATTCACCACCGCAATACCGCGCTGGAGATCGGCATCGGTGATGGGCTTGCCGATGACGCCTTCCATATAGGTGCGGAATTTCTTGATTTCCGCGTAGTGCTGGGCCTTGGCAAAGCGCGATTGCACTTCATTGGGCATGGGCAGGTAGTAATCCCATTTCACGGTCGGCACATGCATGCGCCAGGAATTGAAGGCCTGTCGATACTGGATGCAGGATTGCGTGAGCGTCACGCCTTCACAATAATCGAAGCGCCCAAGCAGGCCCTGGGCCAACGAATCACGGCAGAACGGGCAGAACATGCCGAAGATGTGCGGCTCGGTCACGTTTTGCGGCTCATGTGCGCCAAGTACGCGTACCGGCAGCATGCCGGCGGCGATCAAGATCTCCTCAGGGGTGTAGGTGCACATGGTAGCGACCACCGTGCCGCCTGTGCGAGCCTTCCAAGCCTTCGCGTAATCGTGACGCTTCTCGTACCACTCTTTGAACTGATCAAATAATCCACTCATCGTCGATCCCCTGATATTGGCAGAAGAAACCGTAGCGTTTCCTCTTACCGTGGCTCCTCATAACCCCGTTGTGCCCATGATGCACTATCCTGCTTTAATTAATAATTAAATGCACGATACCGCATTGAGGCCAATTCTAGAAACCCTTGCGCTACCGCGGTTTGACATAGATCAATAAAAACATAAAAGCCGGAATAATATTTTGCATAAAACACCGTTAAATACATTTAACTAATTGTTTTTAATGTATTGAATACATCATTAGGCGATACGCCCTGCTTATTTCTACCGCTTGCAAGCCAGTCCAGAGGCGTTTACAAGATTCGCCGCTTGTACTGGCGACAGTAACGCCAAGCCATCATAAATTGCTGCAATTGCACAATTCGACGGAATGCTAAGCTCGCGATGAGTCAAAAACAACGCTATGAATTCTGTAATGTTTTTTGGGCCGCGACTTGATGTAGATCAAATATCAGATATCCCATGGTCGCCTAGAATCGTCACTGACGATGCACTGTATTACCTATTGGCTTTAGTTGATGTGTTATTGTGCAGTTTTTGTCGTGATGCGGTAGTGATCGACTAAACCTCGCTAAGCGAGGGCAACATGGAAAGGTGGCGCATGCAGACACAAGCCATTACTTGGTGGAAAAAGCCGGATACCGACGTGCCGGCACAGACGCTGGTGAAAATAACCATCGACGGTCAGACAGTGGAGGCGCCGGCTGGGGCGTCACTATTGTCAGCAGCGACGGCAGCCGGCATCTACATTCCTGCCTTATGCGCGCACCCGGATCTGCCACCTTCTTGCCAACGCGGCGGCGGCGATAGCGGCTGCAATCTTTGCGTGGTCGAAATCGCCGGCAGCACAGGCATGCGCACCTCATGCGCCATCCCGGTGGAAGCCGGTATGAGCGTCACCACCCGCTCGCCCGCCATCGACAAACTGCGCCAGGAACGCATTGCCAAGACCCTCGGCACGCATCCCCACGTCTGTCTGACCTGCCCGCAACGCGACGGCTGTAGCCGTACTACCTGTTCCTTCGGCAATCCGGTGGAGCAGCGCTGCTGCTCCATTTTCAGCAGTTGCGAATTGCGCAAGGTCTCTGATTACATCGGTATCCCCGCGACGACGCTGCCCTACAAATACGTTGAATTGCCGGTCATCAAGAACGAACCTTTCTATGACCGCGACTACAACCTCTGCATAGACTGCCGCCGCTGCCTCGTCGCCTGCAACGACGTACGCGGCGTCGGTTGTTTGGAGGTGAAGAACACCAACGGACGCACCTGGGTTGGCACCATCGCAGACACGCTTATAGACTCCGGCTGCAAGTTCTGCTCCGCCTGCGTCACCGTCTGCCCCACCGGCGCGCTGATGGATCGCACACTAGATGTGGCGCACAAGGAAGAAACGCAGGTGCCCTGCAAGGCTACCTGCCCGGCGGGCATTGACGTGCCGCGCTATGTGCAACTGGTGGGTCTGGGCCTGTACAGCGAAGCCGTCGCCGTAGTGCGCGAGAAACTGCCCTTCCCGGGCATCCTCGGACGCGCCTGTTTCAGCCCTTGCGAAACGGCCTGCCGGCGCAAGCATCTGGACGATCCCATTTCCATCCGCAGTCTGAAGCGCATCGCCGCCGACAACGACACCGGCTTGTGGCGTCAGTATTCCAAGCAATTGCCGCCTAGTGGTCGCAAAGCCGCCGTGGTGGGTGCCGGGCCGGCTGGCTTGACGGCCGCCTACTACCTGGCCAAGAAGGGCCACGCCGTCACCATCTTCGACGCCCTGCCCGCCGCTGGCGGCATGGCGCGCTATGGTATTCCCTCCTATCGCGTGCCACTCGATGTCATCGATACGGAAGTCGCCGAAGTCGAAAAACTCGGCGTCGCGTTCAAATTCAATACGCGCATCGAAAGCATGGACGAATTGTTCGGCCAGGGTTACGAGGCGGTGTTCCTGGGGATCGGCGCACAAGGCGGTGACAAGCTGGGCATACCGGGCGACAGCCTACCGAACGTGGTCGACAGCCCGACCTTTCTGCGCGCCGCCACCTTGGGCAAGATCGGCAGCCCCGAGACCGGCATCGTCATCGGCAAACGCGTGGCGGTGATTGGCGGCGGCAACGTCGCCACCGACAACTGCCGCTCGGCGCGCCGCCTTGGCGCCGAAATCGTCGATATGGTCTATCGCCGCACCGAGGAAGAAATGCCGGCGCGCGAAGACGAAGTGCAAGGCTGTCTCGATGAAGGCGTGAATCTGCGCTTCCTGCTCGCACCCAAGAAAATTGAACTCAATGACAATGGGAACTCGCGCCTGAAGATCACCTACGCCAAAATGGAACTGGGCGCGCCGGACGCGTCGGGCCGCCGCCGTCCGATGGAAATCGCCGGCAGCGAATTCACCGAGGAAGTGGATCTCGTCATCGCTGCCATCGGCCAGTACGCCGAGGAATATCCGGAATTCATTGTGCATACCGGCAAGGCCGGCCGCGTGCAGGTGCGCGAGGACAACATGCTCACCAGCCGGCCCGGCGTCTATGCCGGCGGCGATTGCGTGCTCGGACCATCGACGCTGATTGAATCCGTCGAACACGGCCGTCGGGCGGCCTCGGCCATCGACGCCTTTCTGGGCGGCGACGGCAATATCGAAGAAAAGCTGCTGCCGGACTGGGATACCGATCCACACATCGGGCGCGAAGACGGCTTCAACCAACAGAAACGCCATCACCCCATCTTCATCGCCAACGATCAGCGCAACAACTGGAACGAAGTGGAGCTGGGCTTCGATGCGCCCAACGCCCAAGCCGAAGCGTTGCGCTGCCTCAAGTGCAATCTGGCCGCCAAGATTGAGGATATGGTCTTGCCGCCGGAAGCCTGGCTGGAATTGAACGCCGACAACGTGGCCGGCGTCATCACCGAATCTGGCGTGTATCAGTTGCTTGATGCCGACAAGACCATTCTGCTCATCAAGGGCGTGGAGAATCTGCGCGAGGGTCTGGAAGCCATGCTGGACAAGGCCGATATCGCCCCGTTCTTCGTCGTCGAAGAAGCGCCATTCTTCAGTCAGCGCGAGAACCAAATGGTGCAGGCCTATATGCAGCAATACGGCGGCATGCCGCCCGGTGTGGGCGCGGATGAGATGGATGATTTGTTTTGAAATGCGAACGCAGATTCGCCCCGCAGGAAGTCCCCTTGGGGGACGCTGATGAACACGGATCAACGCAAACCGGAATCTGATCAGCGTTTATCCGCGTTCATCCGTGTATATCCGCGTCAAAAAGGACTCTGACCCAAAATGAGCACATTCAAATTTCTCGACTATCGCTGCGCCGACGGCCTGGTGACCATCACCATCAACCGGCCGCCCTACAACGTGCTCGACATCGCGCTGATGGAGGAACTCAATCACGCCATCGACGATGCGGCGAAAGAGGAATCAGCCAAGGTGCTGATGATTACCGCCAGCGGCGAGAAAGTATTTTCCGCCGGCGTGGACGTCATGGATCACACGCCGGACAAGGTGGTGCAGATGATCGAGGTCTTCCACGGCATCCTGAAGCGTTTGATGGTGTTCCCGCTGCCGACGGTAGCGGCGCTGAACGGTTCCGCCATGGGCGGCGGTTGTGAATTGGCGCTGGCCTGCGACATGGCGGTCGCCACCGAAGACACCAAGCTCGGCCAGCCGGAAATCAAGCTGGGCGTCTTCCCGCCGATCGCGGCGATCTTGATGCCCAAGATCGTACCCTTGCCCAAGGTGATGGAATTGCTTTTGGGCGGTGAGTTAATTAGTGCTCAGGAAGCGCTCAATCTCGGCATGCTGAACCGCGTTTTCCCGCGCGCCACGTTCAGCCAGGACGCCCGCACTTTCGTTGAGCGCTTCATTTCGATGTCACGCGTGGCGCTGATCTACACCAAGCGCGCCATCCGCGAGGCGTCGGGCAAGCCCTTCTTCGAGGCCTTGTTCACCGTCGAGGAAATTTACCTGAAAGAACTTATGGCGACCTGCGATGCCGTCGAAGGATTGAATTCCTTCATGGAGAAACGCAAGCCGGTGTGGAAGAACAAGTGATGCGTGACGCAAGTGACGCGTGACACAAAAGGAGCAACCATGATCCCGACCATGATTCAAACCTGGCAAATGACCGAGCCGGGCACCCTGATCCGCACCGAGATTCCGGTGCCCGAACTCGGGCCGCGCGAAGCGCTGGTCGAAGTGCGCGGTTGCGGTGTGTGCCACACCGACCTGTCCTACTTTTACCAGGGCGTGCCGACGGTGCACAAGGGACCGCTGAGTCTCGGCCATGAAATCGCCGGCGTCGTCGTCGCCGGGCCGCCGCACCTGCTGGGCAAGGAAGTCATCATTCCCTCGGTGATTCCCTGTAATGAATGCGACATCTGCAAGTCCGGTCGCGGCAACCGTTGCCTCAGCCAGAAGATGCCGGGCAATTCCATGGGTATTTATGGCGGTTACTCCAGCCACATCCCGGTGCCGTCCGACGACCTGTGCGTCGTGGGCGACCGCAAAGGCATTCCGCTGGAACATCTGGCGGTGATCGCCGATGCCGTGACCACGCCATTCCAGGCGGCAAAGCGCGCCGATCTCCAGGCCGGTGACCGAGTCATCATTGTTGGCGCCGCCGGCGGCGTCGGCAGCTTCATGACGCAGGTGGCCAAAGGCATGGGCGCCGCAGCCGTCATCGGCATTGACATCAACGACGAAAAGCTCGAATTCATGAAAGGCTATGGCGCCGACTTCACCATCAACCCGCGCGGCAAAAGCGCCAAGGAAGTGAAGGAGCTGTTCAAGGGCTATTGCAAGGAGCAGGGACTGCCGGCGAACTACGGCTGGAAGATATTCGAAGTGACGGGCACCAAGCCGGGTCAGGAGCTGGCGCTGGCGCTGCTCTCCTTCCTCGGCAAGCTGGTGATCGTCGGCTATGGCACCGATGAGGTGTCTTACATGCTCTCCAAGCTGATGGCCTTCGATGCGGAACTGATCGGTAGCTGGGGCTCCTTGCCCTCCTTCTACCCGGACGTGCTGGCGATGTGCGTGGCCGGCAAGATCGCTCTCGAGCCCTTCGTGGAAGTGCGGCCGATGAGCCAGATTAAACAAGTATTCGACGAAGCCCACCACGGCAAGCTCAAGCGACGCGTCGTGCTGACGCCGGATTTTTAAATGCAGACGCGGATAAACGCGAATGAGCGCGGATTAAGGCAGATTTTTCAGGACGTTTGTTTTCATCGAATCTAATCCGCGTTCATCCGTGAAATCCGCGTCAAAAGATTTTTCATAGCTTTGCACAAGGAGATAAACATGGCACTGGAATGGCTGCGCAGGGACAACGAACTCAAGGATCACCAGCTTTTCGATAACAGTCACTTCGGCAAGGAAGCGCCGTCGGTGATTTATGAAGAGCGGCCGGTGCTCGACGACAAAGGCCAGAAGGTCGACGGTCTTTATTCAGCCTGGATCTGGCTCAACAATCCGGCCCAATACAACTCCTACACCACCGAGATGGTGAAGGGCGTCATCGCCGGCTTCCAGCGCGCCTCCAGCGACCGCAAGATCGTCGCCGCCATCTTCACCGGCATGGGCGACAAGGCCTTCTGCACCGGCGGCAACGTGGCCGAATACGCCGCCTATTACTCCAAGCGCCCCAACGAGTATGGCGAGTACATGGACCTCTTCAACGCCATGGTCGACGGCATCCTCAATTGCAAAAAGCCCGTCATCTCGCGGGTGAATGGCATGCGCGTGGCGGGCGGCCAGGAAATCGGCATGGCGACCGACCTCACTGTCTCTTCCGACCTCGCCGTCTACGGTCAGGCCGGCCCCAAGCACGGTTCCGCGCCAGTGGGTGGCTCGACCGACTTCCTGCCCTGGTTCCTCAGCATGGAAGATGCGATGTACAACTGCATCTCCTGCGAAACCTGGAGCGCCTACAAGATGAAGGCCAAGGGTCTCATCAGCAAAGCCGTGCCGGTACTGAAGAAGGACGGCAAGTGGGTAAGAAATCCTTTGGTGCGCACCGACACCTTTGTCGATGATGGTGAAATCGTTTATGGCGAATCCGTCGCAGCCGAACAACTTGCCGGCGCCAAGACCCTGATGGGCGAATGCAAGACCGATTTCGAACTGCTCGACGCCGAGGTGAATCGTCTGGTGTGGAAATTCGCCAACCTCTTCCCGAACTGCCTCATCAACTCCATAGACGGCATACGCGGCAAAAAGAAATTTTTCTGGGATCAGCAGAAGCTCGCCAACCGCCATTGGCTGGCCGCCAACATGAACCACGAAGCGTGGTTGGGTTTCAACGCTTTCGACGCCAAGAAAGTCTCCGGCAAAGACGTCATCGACTTCATCAAGTTCCGTCAGCTCGTGGCCGACGGCGCGCTCTTCGACGACCAGTTCGGCGAACAAGTAATGGCCAAGCCCAAAGGCTGAGCAGGCAAACAACGCATCGCGACCAATTTAGGAGTAAGCCCAAATGACTGAAGCCAAACGCCCCGGTGAGCTCAAGCTCAAGCACCTGTTCCAACCCGGACAGATCGGCAAGTTCAAGACCAAGAATCTAGTGAAGTACGGCGCGTGCTGCGTGTCGAATTACAACGGCCGCGATGGCACCATCTCGCCACGCGAATTGGCGCGCATGCGCGTCATCGCCTCGACGGGCTGCGGCATCATCACCAACCAGGGCGCCTATCCCGATCCGCTCGGTGAAGGCAAAGCCTACTTCCGCCAGGTTGCATTGTTCGACGACAAGTTCCTGCCGCAATTCGAAACCATAGCGCAATACATCCACGATCACGGCGCGGTGGCCATACAGCAGATCCTCCACGCCGGCCGCTACGGCGGTATCGACCTGGGCTATTGCATCCAGCCTTCCGTCGTGCCGCAGACTCTGCCGCACTTCCGCCCGCCCAGAGAAGTCACCAAGGAGCAGATCAAGGCTATCGTGCAACAACACGCCGACGCTGCGCGCCGTTCCATCAAGGCCGGCTTTGATGGCACGGAAGTCACCAGCTTCATGGGTTATCTGCTGGCCAACTTCAATTCGCGCTTCACCAACCAGCGCACCGATGAATACGGTGGCTCGCTGGTGAATCGCGGCCGCTTCATGCGCGAGCTGATCGACGGCATCAAGCAGGCCACGCCGGAGCATCCGCTGGTCATACGCTTGAACGGCGCCGAGTTGATGGATCGCTGGGGCGGCAACACCGAAGACGAATGCTTCGAGTTGATGCAGCAGGCCGTCGATTGCGGTGTGGACATGATCTCCGTCACCGTCGGTTGGCAGGAAGCGCCCGAGTCTTCTATCGGTCGCGACATCGCGCCGGGCCACTGGAACTACCTCTCGGCCAAGGCCAAGAAAATGTTCCCAAACACGCTCATCACATTCGGCAACCGTCTGCCCAATCCGGTCATGGCCGACGAGTGCATCCGGGACGGCGTATTCGATTTCTGGGAGGTGTGCCGTCCGCTGCTGGCCGATCCGGAACTCATACACAAAGCGGCTGACGATCGCCTCGACGAAGTGCGCCGCTGCATAGGCTCGCTCAACTGCCTCTCGCGTTTGTTCCGCGACCTGCCCTACACCTGCACCATGAATCCGGCGCTGGGTCACGAAGTCGAGCCTGAATACCACATCACCGAAGCCACGGTGAAAAAGCGCATCATGGTCATCGGCGCCGGCCCGGCCGGCATGGAAGCCGCCATCACCGCGAAGAAGCGCGGCCATGAAGTCACCATCTACGAAAAAGGCGACCGCATTGGCGGCAATCTCGCCGGCTATGCCGCCAATGATCTGGCCCGACCTGACGATCTGCTGAGCATTATTCGCCACTACGAAGTCATGGCGAAAAAACTCGGCATCGAAATCAAGTTCAACACCGAAGCCAACGCCAAGTTCATGCGCAGCGTGCTGCATCAATACGACGTTTGCATCGTCGCGGCCGGCGCGCGCACCGACATGGCGGCCTTCCGTCACATCGAGGGCTTTAATTTGCTAGTGGACGCGCTGGATATTTCCACCGGCAAGGTCAAGGCGGCCAAACGCCTGGTCATGGTCGGCGGCGGAAAGATCGGCCTGACGCTGGCCGAGTCGCTCACCAAAGCCGGCCATGAAGTGGTGGTCATCGAGGAAGACAAGCGCATTGCCGGCGACGTCATCCCCTCCTTCAAGTGGCGTCATTCGGCCTGGATTGAGGAAATGGGCATCAAGACGCTCACCTCCACCCATCTCGTCAAAGCCACGGCGGAAGGTGCGACGGTGAAGAACGCCAAAGGCGAAGAAACCTTCCTGCCCGCCGACATGGTGGTCATCTCCGGCCCGCGTAAATCCAACCACGATCTCTTCAACGAGTTCCAGTGGATGATAGACGAGCTGCATGGCGCCGGTGACGCGGTGATTGCGCGCGGCATCGATGCCGCGATCCACGAAGGCTATCGTCTAGGCGTGAGGATCTAGCGCTCGTGGAGGATGCCTTTCTCGATTGCGCCGGCTGGCAGGCCATGCTGGAGCGGGCGGACATTCCGACCGCCAGCGCCTGGATAGGCGTACTGCGGCGCGAGGATTTCACCTCGCATCGCGGTACGCTGCTGGTCTGGCGGCGAGAAAGCGACGGTGGCATTGCGCGCGTCACCGTTGCTCTACGCGAGTACCAAGACGCAGCCGGTCCCGACGTCGCACTGCTGCTGGTGGTGGACGGTGCGGCCGTCGCCACCTTGCGCGATCAGGGCCTTGCCACCATGCAGGCGTTGGTACGCCAGGGCAAGCTGCATCCCTACATACTCAAGACCATGGACCAACTTGAAGACGCCGGACTATCCGACTTCGTCGAAGACCTGGGCCTGGTCTTTCCCAAGCATTAAAGCTAGGTTGAGAGGCACACATGGACATGCTGGCTGAACGCGTAGCAAACAGCCTGTTTGGCGATCTCGCCGACTGGCAGGTCATGCTGGACCGCCACGATGAAGTGTTCTCCGGCATGTTGCCCGGCGCCGCCGTGGGTTTTGTGCCACGCGCCGGTTCGGGCATCCAGCCCGGCAAACACGTGGCGGGACTGGTGGCGGCCAATGGTGCAGGCAACATGATGGTGTGGGAAATCGTCGGCGTCCGCATGCAGGCCAGTCTCAAACCTTACACCGGCTTTCAAGACTGCAAGGTCGATTTACTCTTCGTCGCCGAGGACGAAGCCGTGCAGGCCATGCGTGACGCGCTGGAAGATGGCAGCGCCACAATGTCGGTCATGAAGCGGCTGATCCGCAAAGGGAGCATCATGTTCTACGTGATGCGCACGAAATACGAACTGCAAGACGCCGGCTACGAGGAATTTCTCGACACGCTGGGTCTGGCCTTCCTGGGTGCCTGCCGATGATCTTCACCAATCCTAGCGGTGCGCCAGAACTCGCCTGCGACGAATGCGGTTGCCGCTGGTTCGACCGGCTGACCAACACCTGCTATGAATGCGCTGCTGAAGTGACGCCGGAAAATCAGGCCGAGATCAAGAAGGCCCTAGAAGAATTTGAAACGCGCCGGCAGGCGCAAGCAACCTAAGGAAAATCCATGCTGCTCAAGGATAAAGTCGCCATCGTCACCGGCGCCGGGCAAGGCATAGGCGCGGCCATCGCCCAGGCCTATGCGCGCGAAGGCGCCAAGGTCGCCATCATCGACATGAATGGCGAGGCGGCCGACAAGCTGGCCACGGAGATCCGCGCCAGTGGCGGTGAAGCGGCCGGTTTCGCCTGCAACGTGGCGGATCGCACGCAGGTAAACGGCATGGTGGCCAAGGTCGAGGCGCGCTTCGGCGGCGTCGATATCCTGGTCAACAACGCTGGCATTACGCGCCCCGCCATGCTGCACAAGATGACACCCGAGCAATGGACTGCCGTGCTCGACGTACACATGAATGGCAGCTTCCACTGCCTGCAAGCGGTGGTGAACGGCATGATCGAGCGCCAGTTCGGCCGCATCATCAACGTCACCTCTACAGCCGGCTTGCTCGGCACGGTGGGCCAGATCAACTACAGCGCCGCCAAGGCCGCCATTGCCGGCATGACCAAGTCCGCCGCCAAGGAGCTGGGCAAGTACCACATCACTGTGAATGCCATCGCTCCGGGTGCCGCCACCCCGATGACCGAGGTTATCCGCACCGATGATCGTTTCAAGGACAAATATCTGGAGCGCATCCCACTCGGGCGCTGGGCGGAGCCGGATGAGATCGCGCCGGCCTTCGTTTTCCTGGCCTCTGCCGGCGGCAGCTATATCACCGGACAGATCCTCGGCGTCGACGGCGGCCTGACGATTCGCTAAAATGTCGCGCTTCACCTCCCCCTACCCTTTGAACTTTCAAGCTGATTTTCCATATGACCAAACCTCACCACCCCGCCCCCGCCTCATTCAAATGGGACGACCCGCTCCTGCTGGATAGCCAGCTCACCGAAGAAGAGCGCATGGTGCGCGACACCGCCCAGCAGTACTGCCAAGAAAAACTTGCGCCGCGTGTGCTCGAGGCCTTCCGCCACGAGAAAACTGACACATCCATCTTTCGTGAAATGGGCGAACTGGGCCTGCTAGGCGCCACCATTCCCACCGAATACGGCGGCTCGGGCCTCAACTACGTTTGCTACGGCCTGATCGCGCGTGAAGTCGAGCGCGTCGATTCTGGCTACCGCTCCATGATGAGCGTGCAGTCCTCGCTGGTGATGGTGCCCATCAACGAATTCGGCAGCGAAGCGCAGAAGCAGAAGTACCTGCCCAAGCTCGCTAGCGGCGAATGGATAGGCTGCTTCGGCCTGACCGAGCCTAACCACGGCTCCGACCCCGGCAGCATGATCACCCGCGCCAAGAAAGTGCCAGGTGGCTATTCGCTCTCTGGCAGCAAAATGTGGATCACCAACTCACCTATCGCCGACGTCTTCATCATCTGGGCCAAGACCGAGGACGACAAGATTCACGGCTTCATCCTAGACAAAGGCATGAAGGGCCTCTCCGCACCGGTCATCCACGGCAAGGTCAGCCTGCGCGCCTCCATCACCGGCGAAATCGTCATGGACGACGTCTTTGTGCCCGAGGAAAATTTACTGCCGGGCGCCCGTGGCCTCAAAGGTCCTTTCACCTGCCTCAACTCGGCGCGTTTCGGCATTGCCTGGGGCGCCCTGGGCGCCGCCGAATTCTGCTGGCACATGGCGCGTCAATACACCATGGAGCGTATGCAGTTCGGTTACCCGCTCGCCGCCAACCAACTGATCCAGAAAAAACTGGCTGACATGCAAACCGAAATCACCCTGGCGTTGCAAGGTTGCCTGCGTTTGGGTCGCATGAAGGACGACGGCTCGGCTGCGGTCGAAATCACCTCCATCATGAAGCGCAACTCTTGCGGCAAGGCGCTCGACATCGCCCGCATGGCGCGCGACATGCTCGGTGGCAATGGCATCTCCGACGAGTTCGGCGTCATCCGCCACATGGTGAACCTCGAAGCGGTGAACACCTACGAGGGTACCCATGACGTCCACGCCCTTATCCTGGGACGGGCACAGACGGGAATTCAAGCCTTCACGCGTAGCAAAAAAGATATGCCCGGCTCGGCCGTGCATTAATATTTTGTGTTGTTGCGTATATGCAAACGGCAAGGCCAGGCAGTCTGACTAGGAGCTTAAGATGAACTTCGGATTGACTGAAGAGCAGCGCATGATGCAGGAGATGGCCAAGGATTTCGCGCACAAGGAAATCCTGCCGACCCTCAAGGAGGACGAGGCGAATCACACCTTTCGCCCCGAACTGGTGAGGAAGATGGCCGGACTCAGTTTCTTCGGCTGCGGCCTGCCCGAAGAGTATGGCGGCAACGGCTTCGGCTTTCTCGAGTCGGTCATACTCGCCGAGCAGTTCGCCAAGGTCAGCGCTTCCTGGCGGCTGCCCTTCAACATGCAGAACATCGGTCCTGCCATCACGGTCAACAAGTTTGGCACCAAGGAGCAGAAAGAGCGCTTCATCCCCAAATGGGTCAGCGCCGAATCCTTCGGCTTTTTCGCCATCACCGAACCGAACTCCGGCTCCGACGTGGTCAGCATGCGCACCAATGCCGTCGATCGCGGCGACCACTGGGAAATCAACGGCCAGAAAATGTGGATCTCCAACGCTCACGTCGGCGACTGGGGCCTGCTCTACGCCGTCACCGACCGGGCCGCGGGCTACAAGGGATTGACCTGCTTCATCATCAATCTCAAGGACAACCCGGGCATCACGACCGCGCCAATTGAAACCAAGCTCGGGCTGCACTGCGCGCCCACTGGTGAGATTTCTTTCGAATCGGCCAAAATTCCCAAGGATGCCGTTCTGGGTGAGGTCGGCATGGGCTTCCAGATTTGCATGTGGCAACTCAACAACACCCGCATCAGCTGCGCTGCGGGCGCCATCGGCATCGCCGGCGGCGCGATCGAGGCCGCCATCGGCTATGCTAACGAACGCACCCAGTTCGGCAAAAAAATCGGCGCCTACCAGATGATCCAGGCGCAGATCGCCGACATGGTCGCCGAACATGAGGCCGCCAAATTGCTGGTCTACCGCGCTGCCTGGCTCAAGGATCAGGGCCTGCCCAACCAGCACGAGACGTCCATGGCCAAGCTGTTCTCCTCCGAGGCCGCCGTGCATTGCGCGCTCGACACCATGAAGATCTTCGGCAGCTACGGCTTCTCGACGGAGTATCCGGCAGAACGCTTCCTGCGCGACGCCCAGTCGCTGCGGGTCGTCGAAGGCACCAGCAATATCCAGAAAACCATTATCGCCGGCATCTCTCTGGGAGACGCCGTCAATCGTTGATCGTGTCCCATGATCCGATGCTGCTTCCGCGCATGGTCAAGGGAGTGAATTTCAGTCCGAAGTACAAGGCGTGGGGCAGGCATGAGCATAAAAAAATTACCGCTGGGTATCACCGAGGTCGTCCTGCGGGACGCTCACCAGTCTCTGTTCGCCACGCGCATGCGCCTGGAGGACATGCTGCCGATTGCGGAGAAGCTTGACCAGGTCGGGTACTGGTCGCTCGAAACCTGGGGCGGGGCCACCTTCGATGCCTGCATCCGCTATCTCGGCGAAGATCCCTGGGAGCGTCTGCGCGCACTAAAAAAGGCCATGCCGAACACCCGACAGCAGATGCTGTTCCGGGGTCAGAATATTCTCGGTTACCGTCATTATGCCGACGACGTAGTCGAGAAATTCGTCGAGCGGGCGGCCATCAACGGCATGGATGTATTCCGTGTCTTCGATGCCATGAACGATCCGCGCAATCTTGAGACAGCCATACGCGCCGTCATCAAGCAGGGAAAACATGCCCAGGGAACGCTGTCCTACACCGTCAGCCCGGTTGACACCATAGACAAGTGGGTCGCGCTGGGCAAACGCCTCGAAGATATGGGCTCCCACTCCATCTGCATCAAGGACATGGCCGGCCTGCTCACGCCCTACGTGGCCTATGAACTGGTGAGCAAACTCAAGCAGGCGCTGCATATCCCCATCCACATGCATTGCCATGCCACAACCGGCATGTCTATCGCCACCCAGCTCAAGGCAGTCGAAGCCGGCATCGACAACATTGATACGGCCATCTCCTCCATGAGCATGACCTACGGCCACTCGCCCACCGAGACTATGGTGGCCATCATGGCAGATACTGATCGGGCCACCGGACTCGATATGCTGCTGTTGCAGGAGATCGCCGACTACTTTCGCGAAGTGCGCAAAAAATATGCGAAGTTCGAGGGCTCCCTCAAGGGTGTCGATGCGCGGATCATCATGGCGCAGGTTCCCGGCGGCATGCTGACCAACATGGAAAACCAATTGCGCGAGCAAGGCGCCACCCACAAGATGGCCGAGGTGCTGGCCGAAATTCCCCGGGTGCGCGAAGACCTCGGCTTTATTCCGCTCGTCACCCCCACTTCGCAAATCGTCGGTAGCCAGGCAGTCATCAATGTACTGACCGGCGAGCGCTACAAGTCTATGACCAAGGAAACCGCCGCGGTTCTCCGCGGCGAATACGGCGCCACCTCGGCGCCGGTGAACCAAGCGCTTCAAGCCAAGGTTCTGGCTGGCGCCGAGCCCATCACTTGTCGCCCCGCCGACCTGCTCGAACCCGAGATGGAGAAACTGAGCGCCGAACTGAGCGACCTGATCGCAAAGAAAGGCATCAGGACGGGTGCGCATGCGGTTGAGGACGTGCTGACTTACGCGCTGTTCCAACAGGTCGGCCTTAAATTCCTCGAAAACCGAGATAACCCATCGGCATTCGAGCCTGTGCCCAGCGCCGACGATGCCGCCGAGTTTGCCAACACGTTAACCAAACACAAGGCCACAGCGCCTGAAGTCAGTGGCGGTGAAGTATTTACCGTGACTGGCGGGGGGCAGAGCTTCCGTGTTCAGGTGTCCACGCTGGGTGGCCCTGCCGCTGCAGCCGCCGCAGTGGCGCTCGCTACAGCCGGCAGCAGCACGGCGCCCAAGGCAGAGACTGCCGCTCAAGGTATTGCCGCGCCGCTGGCCGGAAATGTGTGGAAAATCGAGGTGGCGCCGGGGCAGCGTGTTCAGGAGGGCGACCTCCTCATGGTGCTGGAGGCCATGAAGATGGAAAACGAGATCATTGCCGAGAAAGACGGGCTCGTAGTCGAACTACTCGTCACGGAGGGACACAAGGTCGCGATTGGGCAAATCCTATTGACCTTGAGTTGAACCACCTTGAGTTGAGCCAACTGAGTTGAGCCTGATTTCCGCCGAATAAAAGGGGTAGCAATGTCACGCAAGCAAACACCACTACGGCCGTACTTCGAGAAAATGCCGGATATCGGCAAACCGCTCAGCGAAGGCGAGATACGGCGCTCCAAAGAAAACGTCGATTTCATTCGGGAACAGCAGGAGATCCTCGCCGGCGAGATCGAGCGGGTGCGGAACGCCGGCATCCCCGCTGCCAAGATCCATGAACGCGGCGGCATGACGATTTATGATCGTCTCAACTACCTGGTTGACGCCGGCACCTGGAATCCATTGCATAGCCTTTACAACCCGCAGGACAACGAAGAAGGCTGCACCGGTGTCGTCAATGGCATCGGCAAGATCGAGGGCAAGTGGGCGGTCATCATCGGTTTTGACAATAAGGTCATGGCCGGCGCCTGGATCGCTGGGCAAGCCGAAAACATCCTCATGGTCACCGACATGGCCAAGCGCCTGCATGTGCCGCTGGTGTGGCTGACCAACTGCAGCGGCGTCAAGCTCATGGAGCAAGAGACTGTCTATGCCGGTCGCCGCTCGAGCGGAGCGCCCTTCTATCGCCACGCCGACCTCAACCACCTGGGCATACCGATACTCAACGGCATCTATGGCACAAACCCGGCCGGCGGTGGCTATCAAGGAATCAGTCCGACCATCCTGATAGCCCACGAGGGCGCGAACATCGCCGTCGGCGGCGCCGGCATCGTCGGCGGCATGAACCCCAAGGGACACATCGACGCCGAAGCGGCGCGTGCGCTCATCGAGGGCACCAAGAACTTCAAGTCCAAGGATCCCGGCCGGGTTGAGACCCACTTTGATCAGACCGCCTACTTTCGTGAAGTCCACGCCAGCGAGCAAGGTGTGCTCGACGGCATCAAGGACTACATGCGCATGATGCCGGCCTACGATCCAACCATGTTCCGCGTTGCCGCACCGGCCGAGCCCAGGTTTCCGGCGGAGGACCTCGACGCGTTACTTCCGGCGAACCAGAAGCGCACCTACGATGCCATTCAGATCCTCGCGCGCCTCACCGACAACAGCGAGTTCATGGAGTACCGCCCCGACTACGGTCGCGAGGTCTACACCGGCATTGCCAAGATCGATGGCTTCCCCGTCGCCTTCATCGGCAACCGCCAGGGCGTCTTTCCCGATTATCCCGGTTATGCCCAGGGTGCTTATCCCGGCGTCGGCGGCAAGCATTACCGCGAGGGTCTCATCAAGCAAGGTGAGTTTGTCACCCTGTGCGGCCGCGATAATCTGCCCATCATCTGGCTGCAAGACACCACCGGCATCGACGTCGGCGATCTCGCCGAAGAAGCCGAACTGCTCGCCCTGGGTCAATCGCTGGTGTACTCCATCGAACAAACCGATCTGGCCATGATGTGCGTCGTACTGCGCAAGGGCACCGCTGCCGCCCACTACATCATGTGCGGCCCGCAGGCCAACAACAACAACGCTTTCACCCTGGGAACACCGCTGACCGAAATCTATGTCATGCACGGCGAGACAGCCGCCGCAGCCTCCTATGCCCGTCGCCTGGTCAAGGAAGATGAAGCCGGGCGTGACATCGGCCCGACCCTGGATAAGATGAACCAGATGATCCAGGATTATCAAGACAAGTCACGTCCGGCCTACTGCGCGAAGAAAGGCTTTGTGGACGAGATCGTCTCCTTGACCGATTTGCGCAAATACATCCAGGCTTTCACCGGCGCCAACTATCAAAATCCGACGTCCATCACGCCGGTCCATCAGTTGCTGCTCCCACGCATTATCAAAGGCTAGACGCTTCATCCATAACAACTGAAAAGGAGCGCTTGCCATGCGCATAGAAATTGCTGCCCCCATGTCCGGCAAAATTCTCGAAATTCTGGTGAAGCTTGGCGATCAGGTGAGCTATGAGGATGAACTGGCGATCCTCGAAGCGCTGAAGATGGAAAACCCGATTTACGCCCCCGCTGACGGCAAGGTGGTCGAGATAAGGGTTGCCGCAGGCGCAACGGTCGAGGCCGAACAGGTTTTGATCGTCATCGAATAGACCAACCAGAATTCGTGCCGCCTCTCACGAGGTGTGGTGGGAGCAGTCTTAAAATAACCGTACGCGGAGGTTAGCGCCATGGAGTCCTTTGGGGATGCGGTCAAGCTTATGCTTTTCATCTATGCGCTGGCGGCCGTCATTTCGTTCGCGGTTGCCTGGATCATCAAGTTGATTTTCGCCGGCATCCGGCTGCAAGGCACTCGCGCCGGCGCGAGTGCCGAAGCAAAAACCAAGCTGGTTCCTGAACCTGGAAATGCCGCGCCGGAAAGGAAAATCTGATCATGCCGCAGATCGAAATTCTTCAGATTTTCCAGGGCATCGCCACCATGGTGGCTTCCGACTGGCTGATTGTTGTCGCCAGGATCGCACTGATCGCACTTGGCATCGCCTTCGTCTACCTGGGCGCCAAGGGCACGCTTGAGCCCCTCATCATGATCCCCATGGGCGTGGGCATGTCGTCGGTCAACGCGGCGGTTCTGTTTCTCTCGCCCACGAAAATGGGCACGCTTTTTGTCGATCCCATGGAGAGCGATCCGGCCAAGCTCTTAGATGTCCTGCAGATCGATTTCCTACAACCCATCTACACATTTACCTTCAGCAACGGCCTCATCGCCTGCCTGATATTCATGGGTATCGGCGTCATTACCGACATCGGATACATGCTGATTTCTCCGTTTCGGAGCATGTTTATCGCGCTTGCGGCGGAACTGGGAACCTTGCTGACATTTCCCCTCGCCGTCGCCATGGGGCTAACCTACAAGGAAGCCGCCTCTATCGCCATGGTAGGGAGCGCCGACGGCCCCATGGTGCTATTCACGTCGCTGATGCTGGCCAAGGACATCTTCGTTCCGATCACCATCGTGGCCTATCTTTATTTGAGCCTGACTTATGCCGGCTACCCCTACCTGATCCGACTGCTGATCCCCAAACATCTGCGCGGGGTCAAGATGGACCTCAAGCAGGTTCCGACCACCACCCGGGCAGAGAAGATGACTTTCGCCGTCATCATCTGCACCTTGCTCTGTCTGCTCTTTCCGGTGGCGGCGCCGCTGTTCATGTCCTTCTTTCTGGGCATCATCATCCGCGAATCAGGGGTGACCCAGTTCATAGACTTTATCGGCGGCCCGCTGCTCTATGGCTCCACCTTCTTTCTGGGACTGCTCCTGGGGGTGCTCTGCGAAGCCGGCACCATCCTCAATCCTAAGGTGTTCACGCTCTTGATCCTGGGCATGACAGCCCTATTGCTCTCCGGCATCGGCGGCATCATCGGCGGCTATATCGTGTATTGGACCAGCGGCCGCACCTATAACCCGGTCATCGGCATCGCCGGCGTGTCCTGCGTGCCAACCACGGCCAAGGTAGCGCAGAAAGAAGTTCGCGACGCCAACAAGTTTGCCGTCATCCTGCCTTGGGCGATGGGGGCCAACATCTGCGGCGTCATCACTTCAGCCATCATCGCCGCCATCTATGTGACCTTGTTGCGCTGACCCAGGGCCTGTTCAAAGTACTTTTGTCGGCATAAATTGGCGGCTTAGGTCATTCCCAACGGGCGGTTTTTCAATATGATTATAGTTTGTTTATAATCACGTTAATATCTGCTTGCGCGAGGCTAGCCATGTCCACACTGCTTGAACGTTCCGACCAGTCTTTGTCCCTCACCGACCTCCTGCGCTCGGCCAAGGATGTCTTTGAGCGACTCGAATCCGGCGAGCAGGACAAGTACGTGGTGATGCGTAACAATGCGCCGGCTGCCGTCATGATGCCTGTTGCCGCCTACGAAGCCTTGATTGACGAACTCGAAGATCTGCGCATCGAGGCCGTCGCGCGCGAACGCTTGCAGACTTTTGATCGCAAGAAGGCGATTTCGCACGCCGAGATGACCAAGCGCTTTGCCAAGTAACACGATGGCCCGGTCGGTCATCTACCATGCGGAGGTTACGGAAGATCTGGTCGCTCTGGGCGCCGTTGGCGCCGGCCGCGCTCTGGCAGTAATCGAAGAGCGCATCATACGCGGCGAGCCGGACAAAGCCGGCAAACCCATGCGCGGTTTGCTCTCAGGCTGCCGCCGCATACGCACCGGCAATATCCGAATTGTCTATCGCGTTGACGGCAAACGCGTTGAAGTGCTTATTGTCGCTATTGGCGCACGTCGCGATGCCGAGGTATATCAAACCGGCGAATCCAGCCGCTAAACGCCGCAAGTCATGCAGCGCCGGGTATCCGCTGCGCCTTAGTCGCATCGCTCTTGTGAAAGCGATAGCAGCCGCCTATCAGCTTAGCGGCGTACATGGCGCTATCCGCGGCCCGAACAAGCTCCTCGCTGTCTTCGGCGTCTTGCGGATACATGGCAATACCGATGCTGACGCCTATGACGACTTCGCGGTTCGTCGGCGCCAGGACGAATTTACTGGAAATCGCGTCCACGATTTTATCGGCTACGGCAATGACATTATCGCAGCCATCCACCTTGGGCAGGATGACCACGAACTCGTCGCCGCCCAAGCGCGCTGCCGTGTCGGACTCACGCACACAGCCTTTTAGTCGCGCAGCCACCATTTTCAGCAGTTCGTCGCCGGCATCGTGGCCCAGCGTGTCATTCACCGCCTTGAAACGATCGAGATCGATATACAACAGCGCTAATTCATGCTGGTCGCGCCGGGCATGCGTGATGGATTGCTTCAAACGGTCGTAGAACAACGCCCGGCCAGGTAGATCGGTCAGGTTGTCGTAGTAGGCCAGATGCGCGATGTGCGCGTCGGCCTGCTTGCGTTCGGCGATATCGCGCAAGATGCCGGTAATGCGACGCACGCCGGCCAATCGGGTTTCGACCAGGTTTAGTTCGACTGGAAACAAGCTCCCGTCTCGGCGTCTGCCGACAAGTTCGCGCGCTCTCCCGCTGGCCAATACTTCGTCCAGCGCAGCGCCGAAACCATCCGGGACATCGCTTTCATCGACGATCATTTCCGGCAGAAGCTGCTTGATACTTGCGCCGACAATGTCCTGCGCCGGATAGCCGAACATACGCTCGGCGGCGCGATTGATAGCGGTAATACCACCACGGCGCGTGAAACTGATGATGCCTTCCACCGCACTGTCCATGACCACTTTGGCCTGCTTCAGTTCGCCCGCCAACGCCACCCGCAAGGGCTGCACGAACATCCACCAGACGAACACGGAGGCAATCGTCGTCAGGACAGTGGCATCGATCAGAGCCGTCGCCCACAGGGGAAAGTCATGAGGCAGCAACCGGTCAAGGGCAAACATGGTCGCACCCTCGACGCAGAAGAGCACGACGAGCAGAACCACGAAAAGGCGCAGCGGTGAGGATTTTTCAAGCATGTTCCGAATCTCCTGCGCAGGTGTCGGAGTCATGCTATCAGGGCTTGGACGAACAACCCGAGGCGGTGCTTGCCGCCCCTTCCTCCTTCTGCTTGCTTATCCAGATAATTGGCTTGGCCGTGCCGCCGGCACGCCCGTCGGTTGCGGCTACGGTGGCGCCATTGCTACCCAGGGCTTTCGTGCGTGCACTGCGCAGCGCCTGCCTGAGCCCATCGATACCGCGGCCCATCATGGCTTCGTTTTCGACCAAACTGTCGAATATCTTGATGAAATCTTCTCGTCCGCGACGGCGCGTCTCGCCATAGCCGCGCACCAGGCTGGCGCAAAGCGCGATGTCCAAGGCTAGATGTCTGTCCATGGCGGCGAATCCCAGGCGCTTCACCGCGCCCAACCAGCGCTCGATCAAGGTTTGCTCCTCGGCATAGCGCGCACTGCCGCGTCGTCGTGACTTGAGTCGTGCCACCAAGCGCAGCGCGAGGAAGCCCAGAACGGAATTACTCTTAAGCTTAAGCGGCACGCGCCACGGCTTGCCACGCCGGCTTTCCCAATCACGCAAGCGCTTGGCCCAGACGGGCGACAACACATCCGCCAACTCTTCAATGCCGGGCTTCAAATAATCGACGACGATTATCGGCTGCTCCGGCTGCGCGCCGGCTTCCATACGCAAACGCGTATAGCGCTCGGGCCGGCTCTTCAAGTCGGCGACGCGCATCACGTCTTCGTAAGCCATCCACAGCGCCAACAGATGCCCCGTTTCGCGCGTCAGCGTGTAGCCATCCTGCGCGCCTTCCGCCTCACGATCCACCGCCAGCACGGCGCGCAGGCGGTCTAGATAGAGGGCAGCGTAGTTGGCGTCCTGATAGTCGATCAGCCGGCGCGTCGCCAGATCCAGGGTTTGCAACAGCTCGGCCGGAAAGTCGCGACCTATGCGCTCGGCCAGCGGATTGGCCACCGGCATGGCGACAGCCTCGCTCACCTGCGTAGCGGCATTTTCCGCAGCGACAGCCGCATAGCCCAAATCGAACGCACGCAAATCGTCGGCAGCACTCAACGCCGTCACACAAGCCTCACGTGTCAGCGGCAATGCGCCGGATGCGGCTAGCGCCCCGAACAGCACGGCAGCCAGCGACACGCCGCTGTTTCGGGCCACCTGCGCAAAGTCGCGCAACAGCGCGCGACTGGCCAGTTGCGGTGCGGCGGCGCGTATTTTCTCGACATCGTAGCGCGCGTCGCCCGCCGCCAGCTTCTCCGTCAGTGTGTAAAGACGATGCGTCGCACTGATGAGCGTTGTGCGTTCCGGCGTCACGTAGCCGGCTTGCATGGCGCGGCCGGCTTCAAGCAGCTCTGAGGCCAGCAGTACATCAACCTCACCGGGGCTGGGTAGCAGCGACAACACCGGCGCTTGCGCATCGCCGCGCAGTGGGAAAATTTCCACGTAGTAACTCGCGCTGCCGGTGCGCTGCGGTAGGCCCGGCAGGCTGGCGCTCTGCGCCGGATAGCCCTCGCGCACGGCGGCGGCAACCAGCCACTGCGCGATCACCGCACTGCCATCGCCGCCAGGCGCGACGATGAGGATGGCATAGGGACGCGTCGCGTTCATGCCGCTCTCCCAGCGCCCATCACGGTGCTCCTTAGGCCGTGTACGAGCTTGTCCCACCACGACGGCTGCTCGATCAATTCAACATGATAAAAAGACGGATCTCGCTCGGCGTGCGCCAACTCGCCACAGGCGCCGCAACCAGTGCAACTCTGATCTATGGTCATCATCGGCTCATCGCGCAGCTTGTCCGGGTTGCTCTTGATGGTGAGTGACGGGCAGCCGGAGAGGGCAATGGAGGAACGATCTCCGCTGCATAGCGCCTCGTCGATACCATAGCGCTTTGTGACTGCGCGCTTTCCTGGCGCCGTCGCCGCAGTGCGCTCCAGTATGCAGTCGCCGTCGGCAATGATGATCTTGAGTCCCACGTCGGATGATGTCAGCGCGCGACGCAGTGCCGTCGTTACGGTGCCCATGTCATACGAAGAAACACGCGTGACCGACGTCGCGCCCATGGCCGCAAGCGTGCGTTCGATGCGCTGCGCACCTTCACCTGTGGCATCGGCGTTGTGCAGCACGATCAGCACTGCGTCGTCTTTGCGCGCCAGCGCTTCTGTCACGCTGGTCACGCCGCCTTGCCAAAATCCCCCGTCGCCCATGACGCTGACGGTGCGCTTGCCGAAATGCGGTGCAAGACCGGCTGCCGCCGCCAGCGCCATGCCGTGGCCCATGACCGTGTTACCCAGGTTGAACGGCGGCAGCGCGGAGAGCGTATGGCAGCCGACGTCGTTGCTGAGATGTATGCCATTCAGTTCCTTGCTGAGTTGCTTTAAGACCGCGAACACCGGGCGCTCAGGACAACCGATGCAAAAACCGGGCGTGCGCAGCGGCAGCGCGACGCCCAATAGTTCCAGCCCAAGCTGTGGCGCTTTGGGCTGACGTTCCAACGCCGCGTCTACCGCCGTTTGATCCACGCCGTCCGGCAAAAGAATGCGCAGAAACTCGCCCAATCCCTTAAGCACCGTCTCGACGGTATATTCACCCGTCGCCGGCAACACGTCCCGGCCGATGACGTGAGTGTCATTCACATCGGCGCGGCGCAGAATGGAATTGATAGCCTCTTCGAGATAAGCCGGTTGTCCCTCTTCCACCACCAGAACCGCGCGCTTGATGGCGCAGAAGCGCGTGAGTTCCTCGGGCACCAACGGATAAGTCACATTCAGCACCAGCAGCGAAATGCGCGTCGCCCCCAAGGCGTCCGCCAAGCCCAACTGTTGCAGGGCGCGCAGCACGGTGTTGTAGAGGCCGCCCGGCACGATGATGCCGATTCGCTCGACATCACCCTCAAAGACTTCGTTGAGCCGCTGACTGAGGATGAACTTCATCGCCGCTGGCAAACGCACCTCGTGCTTGTGTTTTTCTTGCGCGACATTCGCCGGTGGCAGCGGCTGTCGATCCAAGCTGGACAAGGGTTTGACGAGAGGCTTGTGGGCGGAAAACTTCGGCTTGAGATTGTCGTTGCAGACCAGGCTGCCGGTGAGGCCGCAGGTGCGGCTGCGCAAGGCCAGCATCACCGGTGTGTTGCTCGCCTCGGAAAGCTCGAATCCCTTCTCCACCAAACGCGCAATGCTCGCGAAATTCGGTCGTGGATCGAGCAGCCATAGCTGCGATTTCAGCGCATACGCCTGGCTGCGTTCCCGCGCCGCAACGACGCTCTCGGCATGCTCCTCGCCGACAATGAGCATGGCGCCGCCCCTGACACCGGCCGAAGACAGATGCGAAAGCGCATCGGCGGCCGCGTTACTGCCGGCCAGCCCCGACCA
>Ga0209181_10001558_pt1 | contig 39732 bp, 43 predicted proteins | sample MAT05_FD_187208 | JGI IMG/M metagenome (GOLD analysis project Ga0209181, IMG submission 187208) | Freshwater microbial communities from Lake Fryxell liftoff mats and glacier meltwater in Antarctica - MAT-05 (SPAdes) (version 2) | ecosystem: Environmental > Aquatic > Freshwater > Ice > Liftoff... | reverse complement strand
CGCTGGGGGGATAGAAGCCGAGCAAGAGCTTAGCGAGCGTGCTCTTGCCGCAGCCGCTGGGGCCCATGAGCACGGTGAGATGGCCGGGCTTGATGGTGATGTTGAGGCCGCGATAAAGCCAGGGGTGTTGCTCGGAGTAGCGGAAAGACACGGCCTGGAATTCGATGCGCCCGCCCGTGCCTTCCACATTGCCGGCGCGCTGGGGGATGAGGGTGTAGGGCTCGGTGGGAACGTCCATGACATCACCCAGGCGCTTGACCGAGATATTGGCTTGCTGGAATTGCTGCCACAGGCCGACCAAGCGCAGCATGGGCTGGCTCATGCGGCTGGCGAACATTTGAAACGCCACAAGCATGCCGATGGTGAAAACACTGGCACCGCTGGCGGCGTTCTTGGCGCTATCCATCACCAGCAGCGCACCGACGACGAGGATGGCCAACGTCATGGTCTGTTCGAGGGCATTGGCGATGGTGTTATAGGTGTTGGAGAGTTGCTTGGTCTCAATTCCGGCGGCGAGGTAGTGTGCAAGCTGATCGCCATAGCGCTGCTCCAGCACCGGCTCCATTTGCAGCGATTTCACCGTGGCCATGCCGGAGACGTATTCGGTGACGAAGGCCTGGTTGCGCGCGCCAAGCAGAAACTGCTTATTGAGCTTGGCGCGGAAGATGGGGGTGACGGCGAGACTTAAGGCGATGATCACGCCGAGTATGGCCAGCACGATCAAGGAAAGCTGCCAGCTATACCAGAACATCACCGCGAGGAAGATCACCAGGAAGGGGCAGTCGAGCAGTAGCGTGACCGCTGCGCCGGAGACGAATTCGCGGATTTGTTCCACGCCATGCAGTCGCGCCACCAGCACGCCGGTCTGGCGTTGTTCGAAGTAAGGCATGGGCAGGTGGAACAAATGGCGGAAGACGGTCTGGCCCAAGACGGCGTCGACGCGGTTGCCGGTATGCAGCACGAGGTATTGGCGCATCCAGGTCATGACTGAGCTGAAGAGCATAAACATGATGAGGGCGATGCCGACCACCCATAAGGTGCTTTCGGTGTGATGGACGACGACCTTATCGATGACCACCTGAGTGAAGAGCGGTGTCGCAAGGGCGACAAGCTGGATGGCGAGGGAGGCGCCCAGCACTTCTTTCCAGATGCGCTTGTGTTTGAGCAGCTCGGGGATGAACCATTTGAAGCCGAAGGGCTCTTGGCCGACTGGGTTGTCCGCATCGGCCATCTCTACCTTGGTGCGGGCAAAAAGGACGACGTCGGGCTCGAAGTGGGCGGCGAATTCGGTGAGCGGTATGGTGCGCGGGGTTTGGTCGCCGGCTTCGAAGTAGAGCAGTTGCTCGCCGTCGGTTTTGACGAGGAGCGCGGGTTTGCACAGTGGAGGTGCGGAGTCGGCGGGTGGCTGCGATGAAACGTCGTCGGCATCGTTGGCGGGGATAGTGATTGCTGGCGTCGTTACCTGCGTGGCCTCCTCGCCTTTGACGAAAGCCAAGCACGGCATGGGCAGCGTGGCGAGATCAGCGGTGCCTACGAGCTTCTCGCCCACTTTGAATTCGAGCGCCTTGGCGGCATTGAGCAAAGACGCGCGATCGTAAGGCGGTGGGAACTGCTGATGCAGCAGGGCGGGATCGAAGGGAAGGCGGTGCAGTTGGCACAGGCTGCCCAGCACCCAGGCGAAACCTTCGGAAGAAAAGTGCTGCGCAGACAGGTGAGATTCGCAGGGTGCAAGCTCGGCCGATGACGTGTCAGACGGGCGATTTCTGCGCAGACGCTTGTTGAACAGGCTCACGAGTCGGCGCACCATCAGCATGCCGCCTCTAACATGCTGAGCCAGGACGAGTGCGCCGACCGCCCTGCTCGGCGCGCCCCTAAGGGCTCAACCAGACGCTCATCCGACCATTCATCCGCCCATTCACCCACCCAATTTCCGCAGGATAGATGTGGAACCGCCTCGATACGCTGCGGGCCTAACCAAGCCCGCAAGCATCGACCCGCCAACGCGGTCGAAACCAGCAACATGATGCCCCCTTACCTCCCGGATACTGCCTATCGCGCTTCTGCTGAGTCGCTTGTGGTTTTATTATGGCGTCATTCAACCACAGAAATTGGGGCCTATTTCATCGCGGCTAAAAATAAATGATAGGCGCAGAGGGGGCGTGCAGTATCACCCAAGGCGCATAGCGCCGATCGGATAACGCAGGGCTGATGGGTGGCGCGAAACTACTTGCCGGCGATCAGTTGCTTGAGATCGTTGGCCATTTGATCCGGCTTTGCGCCGTGGCTGACGTAGAGGCGTAGCCGACCTTGCGGATCGAACACATAGCTACCGGTGCTGTGATCGACGGTGTAGCTGGTGGGCGAGTTGCCGGGCTGTTTTTGATAGAAGACGTGGAAGGACTGCGCGGTTTTCGCCGTCGCCTGTTGGTCGCCATATAAGCCGATGAAGCCGGGGTTGAAGGCCGGCACATACTGCGCCAATAGCTGTGGCGTATCCCGCTCCGGATCGACGGTGATGAAGAGTACTTGAACTTTCTTCGCGTCTTCGCCCAGCAGCTTGAGGGTTTCTACCAGGGTGACCATGGCGGTCGGGCAGACATCCGGGCATTGCGTGTAGCCGAAGAAAATTACCACCGCTTTGCCGCGAAAATCGGCCATGGTGCGCGGCTTGCCGGTGTGATCAGTCAGCGCGAAATCTTTGGCGTAGTCGGCGCCGGTGATGTCGGTGCCAACGAATTGCGGCGGCTTGTTGTCGCAGCCCCCAAGGATGAGCAGCGCAGCGCACAAGGCAAGAAAGAAAATTCGCCGCATCAGAATTTGAAGTAGTGATCGATCAGCAACGCAGCGAAGATCGCCGAGAGATACCAGATCGAATAACGGAAGGTCTTGTGGGCCAGACGATCGCTGTAGTGGCGGTACAACTCCCAGGCATAGAGCAGGAATACGAAGTCCAACACCACCGCGCTCGCCAGATAAATCAGCCCGCTCATGTTGATCACATAGGGCAGCAGGGTCACGCCGCACAGCAAGACCGTATACAGGAGAATTTGCAGTTGCGTATAGGCTTGGCCGTGGGTGACAGGCAGCATGGGCATGCCGACCTTGGCGTATTCCTTGGTGCGATAGAGGGCCAGCGCCCAAAAATGCGGCGGCGTCCATACGAAGATGATGAGGAACATCAACAAGGCTTCGGGCGCTACCTCATTCGCCACGGCAGCCCAACCCAACACCGGCGGCATGGCGCCGGAAGCGCCACCGATGACGATGTTCTGCGGCGTCGCCGGTTTGAGGAAGATGGTGTAGATGACCGCGTAGCCGACAAACGTGGCGAGCGTGAGCCACATGGTGAGCGGGTTGACGAACTCGTACAGCAGGGTCAAGCCGAGGCCGCCAACGAGACCGGAAAACACCAGGGTCTGGCGGGAGGTCAGTTCGCCGCGCGGCAAGGGTCTGGCGCGAGTGCGGGCCATGACGGCGTCGATTTTCTGCTCGATGAGGCAATTCACCGCAGCGGCAGCGCCGGCGACCAAGGCAATGCCTAACGTCGCGGCGACCAGTACCACCGGCGGCACCGCGCCGGGCGTGGCGAGGAACATACCGATGACGGCGCAAAAGACGATTAGCGACACCACGCGCGGCTTGGTAAGTTGAAAGTACTGATAGAGCCGATGGCTCAGGGTGGGATTGGGCGTATGTATCTGCGTTGAACTCATGGCGTTTGACCTCCGGGTATGACCAGAGCGAGTGCGGAATCTATCATGTTGGCGACGGCGGGGGAAACCCCGCAGATCAAGAAAGTTGCGCGATCCGGTACCTATCCGGCGCCTATGCGGGCCGGCCTGAGCAGCCGGCCGAGGTCTTTGATAATGCGGCTGGGGTCGGGGTTCTCGCCATAGCGCATCATCAGGTTGCCCATCGGGTCGATGACGTAGAGATGGCCTGGGCTACTAGCCGGCAATGCGGCCAACAAGGGAGAGCCGGCGGCCAGGACGACGCGGGTGCCCGCATAGTCAGTCAGCACGGAGCCTGCCGGACGCTGCGTATCTGATATCAGCCAGACGCGCTCCAGCCGTGTCATGTCCTTGCCTTGGGCAAGCCGCACCTGGCGCATGGTGTAGAGCCGCCCGCGACAGCGCTCGTCGCAAACGCCACCATCGACTTGCAGCAGTATCCACTGGCCTTTCAAGCTCGCCAGCTCGAAGCTGCCGCCTTCCAGCGTAGGCAAGGCGGCGTTGGGGAGGCGTGTGGGCGCTAACAGCTCGCCGTGATTCATGCGTTTTTCGGGTTGCCAGTAGTAGTAGGCGATGCACGCCGCAAGCAACGGAAATGCGCTGACTGCCGCGATCAGTAAAATAGTGGTTTTGCCTTTCAAGATTTGCGTCCTTTGAACCAAAAATAAATGAAGAGTCCGGGAAACACCAGGGCGAAGCCATACCACTGGCAAGCGATGAAGTAATGCTTAAAGACATTCACGTCGGGCTTAGGCCAATCACGCTGCAAGCCGTCATCAGCCGCGCCGGTCTGATAAACCACCGCCGGTTGTATTTTCAAGCCGGACCATACACGAAACCGATCGACTGTCAGGTTCTGCCAGATGTTGCCTACGCGTGTGTCGGCAGACAACTCTATAAAACGCGAGGGCGGCTGACGTAACTGTCCGCTGAGTTCCACCAAGCCAGTCGGTGTGGCGATGCGCGGCAGATCGCTGCGCGATGCGGTGGCTTCGACCCAGCCGCGATACACCAGCACGTGCATGTCGCCCCCCTCCAGTTTCAGCGGCGTTACCACGTAGTAACCCACGCGGCCATGATGCAGTTTGTTGTCGACCAACACGGTTTTGTCGGCCGCCCAAATGCCTCGCAAGGCCGCACTGCGAAAATCCACTGAGGCCGGGTCGACGATGGCCGATCCAATATTGATCGCCGGTTCGTGGCGCAAGCTTTCCAGGCGCGCGGTTAAAGCCTCCTTGCCCTGCGCCCGATCCAGCTGCCAATTGCCCAGCAGCACGAAGACGATGGTCACGGCCATACCGCCCGCTGCGGCCAGCGCACGCAACAGGATCGCTTTCACATGCGTGACCGACTAGCCGAACAAATTGAGTGGTCACCCGCAAAAGGCTGGTTTAGACTGCGCCCAATCACGAGGGAATTACCATGCGCATCGTTGTCATCATCTTCATCATTCTGATCCTGGGAAGCATGGCCTCGGCCTTGTTTTACCTGCATCGCGATCGCGGTCAGGGAAAAACACGCGCCGTCAAAGCGCTCGCTATTCGCGTCGGCTTGTCCATCACTCTGTTCTTGATGCTCATGGGCGGGTATTACTTCGGCTGGTTCCATCAGGGCGTCTAGACGGACTTAAGACACCAATAAAAACGCCGCAGTTCTGCGGCGTTTTTACTTTTCTGCTGAGCGGACCTAAGTTGGTGGCCCGCCCGAATCACAGCCAATAGACCACGACGAAGAGCAGCAGCCATACCACGTCAACAAAGTGCCAATACCAGGCCACGGCTTCGAAACCAAAGTGATGCTCAGGCTTGAAGTGGCCGGACATGACGCGGAAGAAAATGACGATCAGCATGGTGGCGCCCAGCGTTACATGCAAGCCGTGGAAACCGGTCAGCATGAAGAAGGTTGAACCGTAGATGCCAGTGCTGAGCTTGAGGTTCATCTCTTGATAGGCATGAATGTATTCGTAGGCTTGGAAGCCCAAGAACGTGATGCCCAGCAGGATGGTGGCCGCCAGCCAGATCTTGAGCTGAGTGCGATTGTTCTTCACCAAGCCCCAGTGCGCCAAGGTCAAGGTCACACCGGAAGTAAGCAGCAGGAGGGTGTTGATCGCCGGGATACCCCAGGCGCCCATGGGCGAAAAATGTTCCTTAAATCCTGGGCCGGCGCTAGGCCAGACACCCGAGAAGCCGGGATAAAGCAGTTGCTGGTGTTCGAGGTTGGCCAGTTCCGGCACCGACAAGACGCGCACATAGAACAGCACGCCGAAGAAGGCCGCGAAGAACATCACTTCGGAGAAGATGAACCAGCTCATGCTCCAGCGGAAGGAGCGATCCACATTGTCGCCGTATTTGCCACCTTCGGACTCGCGGATGACTGTGCCGAACCAGCCGAACAGCATGAACACCAGCACGGCGAAGCCGGCCAGCAACACGTACGGGCCACTAGCGAATTTGTTCATCCACAACACCGCCCCGCTGGCGAGCAGAAACAAGGCCAATGAGCCGACGACGGGCCAATGCGAGGGGTCGGGAACGAAGTAGCGGCTTGCCTGCTGAGTCATGTGTGCCTCCTAAGTCGTGATGCTTTATTAAGCGGTAATGACGCGCACGATCAGTACCAGCGTCAAAACAAAAATTGCGACGAATACAACGCCGACGATCAGAACGTGCAGCGGGTTGAGCGACGCCGCGTCCTCGTCATGCGAACTTTTGCGACGTACGCCAAAAAAAGCCGAGAGCACAGTGCGTACAGCCTGCATGAACCCTGCTTGGCGTTGCGTCATGATGAACTCCACACTTACGCTCCCGGCTTGGAAGTCTGCGTCCGATTAACCGGCGCGGTTCCCGCCACCTCAAAGAAAGTGTAGGACAAGGTGATGGTATTCACTTCCTTGGGCAGATCCTGATCAATCACAAAGACCACCGGCATCTCTTTGGTCTCTCCAGCAGCCAAAGTCTGCTTGGCAAAGCAGAAACACTCCAGCTTCTTGAAATACTGCGATGCAAGCCTGGGACCGTAACTCGGGACGGCCTGCCCGGTGATGGCGTGATCGCTGGTGTTTTTCACCAGGTATTTTATTTGCGCTAACTCACCCGGGTGCACCGCCACACTGCGCTGGCTGGCCTGGAACGTCCACGGCATGTTGAAGGTGTTCGCGTCGAATTCGATAGTGACGGTACGGCTTTTATCTACCTGGGTGTTGCGTGCCGGAGCGTCAGGATTGAGCAGGTTGTTGATGCCATTCACTTCGCAAATTTTTTGGTAGAAAGGCACCATCGCGTAGCCAAAGCCGAACATGACGACCGCCACCACCGCCAGCTTGATGAGCAGGCGTTTGTTGTTGGCTTTGGCTTCCGCTTCCGAACTCATTCAACGATCCACTTGCGCAAGAAGTAAGTGACCAGCATGAGCAGAGGAATGGACGCAAGAATCCAGGCGGTGCGCCGGTTACGCGCTTTGCGCTCCGCCGTGCGGCCGGAATCACGCTCCACTTGGTGTCCCATCCCAATATCCATGCGCAGCGCTTATTTCAATACGGGCGGCACTTCGAAGGTGTGGTGCGGCGCCGGTGACGGCACCGTCCATTCCAGGCCGGTCGCGCCTTCCCACGGTTTGTCGCCGGCTTGCGCGCCGCCGCGTATGGCCTTCAGCACCACGTACAAGAAAAGCAATTGGCTCAAGCCGAAGCCGAACGCGCCTACCGTCGAAATCTGGTTGAAGTCGGCGAATTGCAGCGCGTAGTCGGGAATACGGCGCGGCATGCCGGCCAGGCCAAGAAAATGCTGCGGGAAGAAGGCGACGTTGAAGGACAGCAAGGACAACCAGAAGTGCCACTTGCCAAGCGATTCGTCATACATATGGCCCGTCCACTTGGGTAGCCAGTAATAGACGCCCGCGAAAGCCGAGAACAAGGCGCCGGCCACCATCACATAATGGAAGTGCGCGACGACGTAGTAAGTGTCCTGCAACTGCACGTCGACCGCCGTCATGGACAGCACTAGGCCGGTAAAGCCACCTACCGTAAATAGGAAGAGGAAACCGAGCGCAAAGAGCATCGGCGTTTCAAAGGTCAGCGAGCCTTTCCACATGGTGGCGACCCAGTTAAAGACCTTCACGCCGGTCGGCACCGCGATCAGCATGGTGGCGTACATAAAGTAGAGCTGCCCGGCCACTGGCATACCCACGACATACATGTGGTGCGCCCAGACGATGAAGGAGATCAATGCGATGGAAGCCAGCGCGTAGATCATCGAGGTGTAGCCGAAAATCGGCTTGCGCGAGAACGCCGGAATCACATGCGAGATCACGCCGAAGGCCGGCAGCGCGATGATGTACACCTCGGGATGGCCGAAGAACCAGAAAATATGCTGGAACAGCACCGGGTCACCGCCGCCAGCGGCGCTGAAGAAACTGGTGCCGAAGTGACGGTCGGTCAGCGTCATGGTGACCGCACCGGCCAGCACGGGCATCACGGCGATTAAGAGGTAGGCGGTAATCAACCAGGTCCAGGCGAAAAGCGGCAGGCGCATCAGCGTCATGCCCGGGGCGCGCATGTTCAGGATGGTGGTGATGATGTTGATCGAGCCCATGATGGACGACATGCCGAGGATATGCACGGCGAAGATCGCCATATCCATGCCCATGCCCATTTGCAGCGATAGCGGCGCGTACATGGTCCAGCCCGTCGCGGCAGCGCCGCCAGGCACCAGCATCGAACCAGCAAGCAGGATGCCGGCGGGGGGCAGCAGCCAGAAGCTCCAGTTGTTCATCCGCGCGAACGCCATGTCGGGCGCGCCGATCATGAGCGGGATCATCCAGTTCGCGAAACCGACGAAGGCCGGCATGATGGCGCCGAACACCATGATGAGACCGTGCAGGGTGATCATCTGGTTGAAGAAATCGGGTTCCACATACTGCAAGCCCGGCTGGAACAACTCGGCGCGGATCACCAGCGCCATGATGCCGCCGACGATAAACATGGCGAAGCTGAACCACAGGTACATGCTGCCGATGTCTTTATGGTTGGTCGTGGTGACCCAACGCATCAAACCTGTCGGCGCGTGGCCATGATCGTGTTCGTGTGTCGAATGTGCGTGTTCCGCTGCCATTTCGCTCTCCTGAGATTCCTGGTGTTCGTGTGTGTCTGTTCGGCGCGCTTATCGCCTGCTTAGCGGCTCGCCTTGATGTCGCTCGGCTGCACGGTGTCGCCTGTGTGGTTGCTCCAGGCGTTGCGCGTGTAGGTGATGACGGCGGCGAGCTCAACATCATTGAGCTGCTTGCCAAACGCGGCCATCGCTGTACCCGGCCGGCCGTTGACCACCACAGCGATCTGAGCTTGCTTCGGGCCAAGTACAACTTTGGAGCCGTCGAGCGGCAAAATTGCCCCGGGGATGCCTTTACCCGTCGCCTGGTGGCAGGCCACGCAGTTGGCGGCATAGACCTTCTCGCCACGGGCTTTCAGTTCGTCCTGGGTATAGGTCTTGGTGGGGTCGTCCGCCGCTGCCGCCATGAGCTTCTTCTGCTCGGCGACCCATTGCGTGTATTTTTCCGCCGAGACTGCCTCGACGACGATGGGCATGAAACCGTGGTCCTTGCCGCACAGTTCGGCGCACTGACCGCGATAAGTGCCTTCTCGATCAACGCGGAACCAGGTGTCACGTACGAAGCCGGGAACCGCATCTTGCTTGACCGCCAGCGCAGGCACCCACCACGAGTGTATGACATCGTTCGCGGTCGTCACGAGGCGGATTTTCTTGCCGATGGGCACCACCAGCGGATGATCCACTTCAAGCAAATAGTGCTCGCCCTTGGGCGCAGTGCCATGAATTTGTTCTTGGGGCGTAGATAGATTGGCCTTGAAGCTGATGCCCTCGCCTTCGCCCTTCAGGTAGTCATAGCCCCATTTCCATTGATAGCCGGTGGCCTTGATAGTGAGATCCGGATTCGACGTGTCGCGCATGCTCAACAGCGTATTGGTGGCCGGGATCGCCATGCCGACCAGAATAATCAGCGGCACGACAGTCCAAATGACTTCCACCAGCGTGTTTTCGTGGAACTGAGATGCCTGGTGGCCTTTGGACTTTCTGTGCGCAAACACGGAGTAAAACATCACCCCGAAAACGCCGACGAAGATGACCAAAATGATCACCATCATCAGGTTGTGCAGATCGTAAATATCCTGGCCGATACGATTGGCAGGTTTCTGGAAATTCAACTCGTAGGCGGCTTGCGCGAGGCCGGTATACAGGGTTAGCAACAGCCCAATAATGCTCGCGTGGCGGAACCACTTCGTCTTTGGCGTCATGCTCTAAACCTCGTCACAAAGAATTCTTTTTCGTTGCATGCAGGCGCCTGGCGCCCAAGAAAATCGAGCCCAAGATTGTTTGCGGCAATGGGAATACTGCGATGCGCGAAGACAAATGTCAGACTTTCCCAACCGGGCTGGAGCTTGTATGGAGCTCCTCCCCCGCCAACTCCCTTACCCACCAACCCTTAAACCATCAACCCTCACCATCTACCTGTTGGGGGCTGTGTTTTTATTGTTTTAACCTTAATAAAATTACCACACGAAGGGGGTCTCGCGCAAGCCGAATTGACGCGAATCAAGGCGTTCCTGTCTGGGAATGTCAGTGAAAATCAGAGATCAAGCGCCAACAACAACTTCTCGTGCACTCCGCCAAAACCCCCGTTGCTCATAACCAAAATGTGATCGCCCGGCACGGCTTGCTCAGCAATAGCCGCTACCATGACATCCAAGTCATCGTAGTTGGTGGCGCGTTCGCCTAAAGGCGCCAACGCCGCTTGCGCGTCCCAGCCCAAATTGGCGCCGTAGCAAAATGTCTGGTCGGCCTGCCTCAGGCTATCCGGTAACTGGGCCTTCATCACGCCCAACTTCATGGTGTTGGAACGTGGCTCAAGCACCGCGATGATACGTCCGCTGGTGGTTTGCTGGCGCAGCGCAGCGACGGTCGCGCTGATGGCGGTCGGGTGATGTGCGAAGTCGTCATAAACCGTGATGCCATGCCGTACACCTCGAATCTCCAAACGGCGTTTGACGCCGGCAAAACGGGCTAGCGCCTCCAACGCCGTCGCGGGTGTCACGCCGACATGGCGCGCCGCCGCGATCGCGGCCACGGCGTTGCTGCGATTGTGCGCGCCCGGCAGCGGCAGATTCAATGCCCCTTGTTTTACGCCGTCCAAGCTCACCGCATAACCATCCGCTCCGGCCATTTCGGCCACCGACCAGCCTGCCTGAACGTTGAAGCGTTCTACAGAGGACCAACACCCGCGTGCCAGCACGCGCTCTAGGCTGGCCTCACGGGCATTAGAGATGATCAATCCGCTTTTCGGCAGAATGCGCACGAAATGATGGAATTGTGTCTCTATCGCTGCCAGATCACCGAAGATGTCGGCATGATCGAATTCCAAGTTATTCAGTATTGCGGTACGCGCAAAGTAGTGCACAAACTTGGAGCGCTTGTCGCAAAAGGCAGTGTCGTATTCGTCTGCCTCGATGACGAAGAAGGGCGAGTCCGTCAAGCGCGCGGACAGACCAAAGTTGCCCGGCACGCCGCCGATCAAGAAGCTCGGCCGTAGGCCGGCGTCTTCTAATATCCAGGCCAGCAAGGACGAGGTCGTTGTTTTACCATGCGTTCCAGCAACTGCGAGCACCCACTTATGGCGCAGAATGTTCTCCGACAGCCATTGTGGTCCAGACGTGAAAGGCAGGCCACGTTCGAGAATCTCTTCCAGCAAGGGGTTGCCACGTGAAACGGCATTACCGACCACGAAGAGATCGGGCGCCAAGTCCGCTTGACCGGCATCGTAGCCCTCAATGAGCTCTATGCCCTGCGCCTCCAACTGCGTGCTCATGGGCGGATAGACGTTGGCATCGCAGCCGGTCACCCGATGACCCGCGGCGCGCGCCAACAACGCCAGGCCGCCCATGAAAGTGCCGCAAACGCCGAGGATGTGAATATGCATATTAATCCAGCTAAAATAGCTGCGGATTCTACCCGATCACGCTGGCGCTCGAGGGTGTACGTCAGCCTACGACAACCAAGCCATGCCTGCAAATTCGAAAATTGGCCAACGACAAGTACTAATGCGCAAGAACATCGCCGCGCTCGCCGCTCGTTTGATGGCCGAAGACGGCATCGCCGACTACGGACTGGCCAAACGCAAAGCAGCCCGACAACTCGGCGCACCGGACACCGAAGCGCTGCCCACCAACAGTGAGGTTGAAGCGGAACTCCGCACCTACCAAGCGCTGTATCAGGGCGACGAACAGCGTGCGCGTCTACAACAACTCAGAAAAAAGGCGGTGGAAGCCATGCGTTTGCTAGCGGCGTTTAACCCTTACTTATCCGGCCCGGTGCTTGATGGGACGGCGGGCCGATATGCCGAAATCGAGTTGGAGGCGTTTCCCGACAGCGCCAAAGAACTCGAAATTTCTCTACTCAACCGGGGTATTCCTTTCGAGCAAAACAACGTCCGGCGAACCGGTTTCGATGCCCCTGAGTGTGTGCTTACCTTGGAATGGGATCAGACTTTCATTCGATTGTCTGTTTACCCCCCAGACGCCGAGCGCACTCAGCGACGCGACCCGCATAACGGTCGCACGCTAGAGCGCGCCCGCTTGGCCACGGTGGAAGCGTTGCTTACGGGGTATCAGCCATGAACAGGCTAAGTCGCACCGGGCTGGTAGTAGCGGTGGCCATTTTGGCTGCGGTCGCCGGCTACCAACTCCGCCCGCAGCCCGCCGCAGTAACGCCGGCGATCAGTTCTGGCGATGCGGTGGGGCGGCTGTTTGCGCTGAAGATGAACGATTTACTGGGCAATGCACATAGCCTGGCGGAATGGCGCGGCAAGGTTCTGGTGGTCAATTTCTGGGCGACCTGGTGCACTCCGTGCCGCGAGGAAATTCCGGAATTCTCAAGAATCAGCCAAAAATTTGCAGGGAAAAATGTGCAGTTCGTTGGCGTTGCATTGGATACAGCCGATAAAGTCGCCGCCTTCACCCGCGAAGTGCCGATCCCCTATCAAACGCTGCTGGGTAGTGTGGACAGCATCGATCTGCTCGGCGAGCTGGGCAACACGGCGAAAGGCCTGCCCTTCACGCTGATCTTCGGCAGCGATGGTGCAATCCGCCACCTCAAGCTCGGCGTTTTGCCCGTCGCTCAACTTGAAGAGCAGCTCAATTTAGCCCTTGCCGCCACTTCGCATCAAGTGCAGCACCCAGCGCAGCAACAAACTCCAAACTAGACAAACTGCGTCGATTTGCGGCAAACTTGCTGCTATGAACGCGAAAAAGACATCAGCCGCGAGCAAGAAGCGGGTTAGTCGCGCTTGCGTGCTGGTCATACACGGCCCAAATTTGAACTTGCTCGGCCAACGTGAGCCGGACATCTACGGCCACGAATCGCTGGAGGAGATCAACAGTGGGTTGTCCGCCCAGGCCAAAGCGGCTGGCGCGCAACTCATCAGTTTTCAAAGCAACCATGAGGGCGACCTGATTGACCGCGTGCAGGCCGCCTCAAGTGAAGGGGTGGGGTTCATCATCATTAACCCCGGCGGCTACAGTCATACCAGTATCGCCTTGCGCGATGCCTTGGCGGCCGTGGCAATTCCATTCATAGAAGTGCATCTCTCCAACATCCACTCACGCGAACCGTTCCGGCGGCATTCCTATTTTTCGGATATCGCCGTCGGCGTGATTTGCGGGCTGGGTAGCCACGGCTACAGGCTGGCGCTAGATCACGCGCTGGAACACCTCAAATAGCAACTCGGTCTGCGGCAGAGCTCAGGGCTCGGGCTGCCGCAGCGCAATAGCTCAGGAGAAGAACATGGACTTGAGAAAGCTCAAAAAATTGATCGACCTGGTCGAAGAATCAGGCATCGCAGAACTGGAAATCACCGAAGGCGAAGAAAAAGTTCGTATCGCCAAACACGGCGGGGTGGTGCATCACCACACCCCCACCTATGCACCACCCACTGCCAGTAATGCAGCGCCGGCCGCCGCGCCGGCTGCCGAAGCGACGCCCGTTGCCGAGGGCCACGCCGTCAAGGCCCCGATGGTCGGAACCTTTTATCGCTCGTCCTCGCCGGACTCCAAGGCGTTCGTTGAAGTCGGCCAGTCCGTGCAAGTCGGCGAAACGCTATGCATCATCGAGGCCATGAAGCTGATGAACGAGATTGAGTCGGACGCCAGCGGCACCGTGAAAGCCATCCTCGTAGAAAATGGGCAGCCGGTCGAATACGGCCAGCCCATGTTCATCATCGGATAAAACCCATCGACAGCTCGGCCTGATTAAGCTCTTGCTTAGTCAGGCCGAGTCGGAAAGCCCCCATGTTTGAAAAAATCCTCATAGCCAATCGTGGCGAGATCGCCTTGCGCATCCAGCGCGCCTGTCGTGAGCTGGGTATCAAGACGGTCGCGGTCCATTCCGAAGCCGACACTGAAGCCAAGTACGTCAAGCTCGCCGATGAATCGGTATGCATCGGCCCCGCCGCATCGACTGCCAGCTACCTCAACATTCCCGCCATTATTTCGGCGGCGGAAGTGACCGACGCTCAGGCTATCCACCCCGGCTATGGCTTCCTTTCCGAAAACGCGGACTTCGCCGAGCGCGTCGAAAAATCCGGCTTCGTTTTCATAGGCCCGCGCCCCGAAACCATCCGTCTCATGGGCGACAAGGTTTCCGCCAAGGACGCGATGAGGGCGGCCGGCGTGCCCTGCGTGCCGGGCTCGGAAGGCGCCTTGCCGGAAGATCCCAAGGAAATCGTCAAGATCGCACGTGCCGTCGGCTATCCGGTCATCATCAAAGCGGCGGGCGGCGGCGGCGGGCGCGGCATGCGCGTGGTGCATACCGAAGCGGCGTTGCTCAACGCCGTTACCATGACGCGTTCCGAAGCCGGCGCAGCGTTCGGCAACCCAACGGTGTACATGGAAAAGTTCCTGGAGAACCCGCGCCACATTGAAATCCAGGTCCTCGCCGACAGCTATAACAGTGCGATCTATCTGGGCGAACGCGACTGCTCCATGCAACGCCGTCATCAAAAAATCATCGAGGAGGCGCCGGCGCCGGAGTTGAACCGCCGCCTCGCTGTCCGCGTGGGCGAGCGCTGCGCCGAGGCCTGCCGTCGCATCAATTATCGGGGCGCCGGCACCTTCGAATTTCTGTACGAAAATGATGAATTCTATTTCATCGAAATGAACACGCGCATCCAGGTCGAACATCCGGTCACCGAAATGGTCACCGGCGTTGATCTGGTACAGCAGCAAATCCGCATCGCGGCGGGCGAGAAGCTCAGCATTCGTCAGCGCGACGTCACGCTCAAGGGCCACGCCATTGAGTGTCGCATCAATGCGGAAGACCCGTTCAAGTTCGTTCCATCGCCGGGCAAAATCACCTACTACCATCCGCCCGGCGGACCCGGCATTCGTTTCGACTCGCATGTGTATTCCGGCTACACAGTGCCGCCATACTACGATTCCATGATCGGCAAAGTGATCGCCTATGGCGATACGCGCGAGCAAGCCATACGCCGCATGCGCATTGCCTTGTCCGAAATGGCGGTGGAAGGCATCAAGACCAACATTCCCTTGCACCAGGAGCTGATGCAGGATCATCGCTTCGTAAAGGGCGGCACCAGCATCCACTATCTCGAACAAAAACTGGCCGGCAGGGAAGAGGCTGCCAAAGGCAAGTAAGCCACGCCATGTGGCTCTCGGTTTCATTCGCTGCCGACTCGGCTCAGGCCGAGCTGTTAGCCGACGCGCTGATGAGTTTGGGCGCGCTCTCGGTGAGTCTGGAAGACGCCGACGCCGGCACCGAGCAAGAAACGCCGCAGTTCGGCGAGCCGGGTTGCGAACCCGCGCCATTGTGGGCGCATAGTCGCGTCATCGCGCTGTTCGAGGCCGACGCCAACATCGCCGCCATTGCTGCAACGGCGGCTGTTGAAGCCGGTCTCGTGACAACGCCGGATTACGAAATTTCCGAAATAGCCGAGCAAAACTGGGTGCAATTGACGCAAGCGCAGTTCGAACCCATACGCATCAATGACCGCTTGTGGATCGTGCCGTCCTGGCACACCGCGCCCAATCCCGGTGCAGTAAATCTTGTGCTCGACCCTGGCATGGCCTTCGGCACGGGCAGCCATCCCACCACACGTCTTTGTTTGGAGTGGCTGTGCGAGCATGTGCAGCCTGGCGATAGCCTCATCGACTACGGTTGCGGATCGGGTATATTAGCCATTGCCGCAGCCAAGCTCGGCGCCGGGCCGGTCGGCGATGTCGTCGGCGTGGACATCGACGACAATGCGCTGCGTGCCGCTGCCGACAACGCCGCGCGCAACGAGGTGGCGCTGGTCCTTATGCATTCGAACCAAGTTATCGATAGGCAATTCGACATCGTGGTCGCCAACATCCTCACCAACCCGCTGTGCGTTATGGCGCCCTTGCTTGCCACATTGGCGAAGCCGGGCGCGCGCATCGGCTTGTCGGGAATACTGGCAACGCAAACCGCCCAGGTGCAGGCCGCCTATCGCCCCGCCTTTGAATTACAGGTCGCCGCAGAACGTGAGGGCTGGGTGCTGCTGGAAGGTACGCGCCGATGATGCTGACGCGCTGCCCGTCGTGCCGCACCGCGTTTCGTGTCACACCCGAACAGCTCAAGGCGCGCGCCGGCAAAGTACGCTGTGGTCAATGCAATGCGACCTTCAACGCCTTGGAAGCGCTGGAGGAAGGGGCGCCGGCAATGCCGCCAGCGCCGCCTGCGGCTGAGGCAACCCCTCTTGAAGAGACACCACCCCAGACCACACCGGCAACAAGCGAAGACGCGCCGCCACCGGAGACGTTAGCAACCGAAGGTAACGACGCCTTTGTTGCAGAGATGTGGGCCGATGAGACGGCGACGACGATATCATTTACAAAACCTCCCCCTGCACGCTGGCCTATCGTGGCCTGGAGCGTGGGCGCGCTGGCGCTGGCCTTGCTGCTGGTCGCACAAGCAACCTATGTTTTCCGCATGGAGCTGGCGCTACTTCAGCCTGACTGGCGGCCGACGCTGGTCGGCTGGTGCGTCGCACTGGGCTGCGAGCTGCCGCTGCCGCACAAACCCGATCTGGTGGGTATCGAGTCATCCGATCTACATCCCGATCCGCAAGCGAAGGACCTGCTCGTGCTGGCCGCCACCATTAAGAACCGCGCCCCTTACGCGCAGGCCTATCCGCACCTGGAGCTGACTTTGACCGACACGCGCGACCAAGCGCTGGCACGCCGCGTCATCCTCCCCGCCGACTATGTGGTCGGCAACGACGGGCTGCGCGCGGGTTTGGCGCAGAACGCCGATCTGGCCGTCAACCTTTGGCTCGATGCTACCAGCATTCCCGCGACGGGGTACCGGCTATACCTGTTCTATCCTTGAACATAGCTTTACAATTCCTTCCCCCCAACAAACCAAGGAGAAGCCAAAATGGCTACCGTAACCCTGGGCGGCAACCCCGTCCCACTCGCCGGTCAATTCCCCAAAGCCGGCGATGCCGCACCTGATTTCTCGCTGGTCGGCACCGACCTGAAAGACGTCTCGCTCAAGGACTTCGCCGGCAAGCGCAAAGTGCTCAACATCGTGCCCAGCCTGGACACGCCGACTTGCGCCATTTCGACACGCAAGTTCAACGAGCAGGCCGGCAACCTGCCAAACACAGTGGTGCTGGTGATTTCCGCCGATCTGCCCTTCGCCATGAAGCGCTTCTGCGAAGCCGAGGGCATCAAGAACGTGGTTTCGCTCTCGCTGATGCGCGGGCGTGATTTCCTCAAGAATTATGGTGTGCAAATCGAAGGCGGCCCACTTACCGGCGTCGCGGCACGCGCGGTGGTGGTGCTCGATGAGAACGACCAGGTGAAACATGCTGAACTCGTCCCGGAAATCAAAAACGAGCCGAACTACGACGCCGCCCTGGCGTCGCTGAAGTAAGCAACGCCACACGCAGCCGGCGCTCGGGTTAGCCCAGAGGCCGGCTGCTATAATCGCGCGTCCTTTTCCGGGAACGTGCAATGAGAACTCTGATCTGCGGCTCGATGGCTTACGACACCATCATGGTGTTTCACGACCGCTTCAAGAACCACATCCTCCCCGACCAACTGCATTTGCTCAACGTCTCCTTCCTCGTGCCGGACATGCGGCGCGAGTTTGGCGGCTGCGCGGGCAACATCGCCTATAGCCTCAAGCTGCTCGGCGGCAAACCGCTGATCATGGCGGCGGTGGGCCAGGACAGCCAGCCTTATATGCAGCGGCTGCAAAAACTCGGGCTCGATACCAGTTTCGTACGCGAGGTGCCGGCCACCTACACGGCACAAGCTTTTATCACCACCGATCTCGACGACAACCAGATCACCGCTTTCCATCCTGGGGCGATGAATTTCTCGCATCTCAACAGCGTTGCCGAAGCCGGCAATATCGCGATCGGCATCGTTGCCCCGGATGGACGGGAAGGTATGCAACAACACGCCCGCGAGTTTCATACGGCGGGTATCCCGTTTATTTTCGACCCGGGCCAGGGGCTGCCGATGTTCCAGGGCGAAGAGTTGTTGCGCTTCCTGGAAATGGCGGACTATTGCTGCGTGAATGACTACGAAGCCCGGCTGCTGGCGGAGAAAACCGGCCGCAGTATCGAGGAGTTGGCTGGTATGGTGAAAGCGCTCGTCGTCACACTGGGCGGAAAAGGCTCATCGATATACGTCGAGGGTCGGCGTATCGACATCCCAGGTGTTGAACCAGACGACCTCATCGATCCGACCGGCTGCGGAGACGCATTCCGGGCCGGCCTGCTCTACGGTATCGTGAATGACATGGATTGGGACCAGGCAGGCCGCCTGGCCTCACTCATGGGCGCCATCAAGATCGCGCATCGCGGCGGGCAGAACCACGTGATCGAGCGCGACGATATTGCCGCACGCTATCGGCGCGCCTTCGGGCATGCACTCTGGTAGACGCTCAGCGTACGTCATCTTTCGAACAATCGACTTGAAAGACGGTGTGGTCGGCTAGCCGCACCGCCGTCAAGTGGCCGCCCCATAAGCAGCCCGAATCGAGCGCCAGCAGATTCTCTTCCAGCTTTAGGCCCAGCGCGGACCAGTGCCCCGTGACGAGCACATGGTTGGCGCTCTGGCGGCCGGGCACGGCGAACCAAGGCAGGTAGCCAGGCGGGGCGTCCTCCAATTTGCCTTTAGCGCGAAATTCTATCAGGCCCGCCGGCGTGCAAAAGCGCATGCGCGTCATGGCGTTCACCACCGCGCGGATGCGCGCCCAGCCTTCCAGATTATCGTCCCAACTCGCCGGCTCGTTGCCCCACATATTGGCCAGGCACTCGCGATAGTCGCTCGCCTGCAGCGCCGCTTCCACTTCGTGCGCCAAAGCCCGCGCCCGCGTCACCGACCACTGCGGTAACAAACCGGCATGCACTAACGCATAGCCGTCTTCGACATGCATCAGCGGCTGGCAGCGCAACCAGGTAAGCAGCTCCTCACGATCGGGCGCCCGCAGAATCGCCTCCAAAGTGTCACCGCGCTGCACCTTCGAATAGCCCTCGGCCAGCATGAGGAGATGCAGATCATGGTTGCCCAACACGTTGAGCGCCGCCTCTCCCAGACTCTTGATAAAGCGCAGCACCTCAAGCGAGTGGGCGCCACGGTTAACGAGATCACCAACCAGCCAAAGGCGGTCGCGAAGCGGATTGAAATCGATCTTGTCCAGCAACCGGCGCAGTGAATCGTAGCAGCCCTGGATGTCGCCGATGGCATAGATCGCCATCACTGCTTGCCGTTGCGTGGCTGGTACTCGGGAACGAGCTGCGCAAGCCGTTGCTTGACACTGCGTTCATCGGACGGCGAGCTTTCCAGCCATGCGCGTAGCTCCGCTAAGGCCTCAGCGGGCAGTCCAGACTGCGCCTTGGCAATGCGCAACTTGGGGTGTGGCGTAGGCAAAGTTTGCTCGCCGTCGGCAAGCAATTCCTCAAAAAGCTTTTCACCGGGACGCAAGCCGGTGATTTCGATTTTGATCTCCTCCTCGGTAAAACCCGAGAGTCGGATCATGTCGCGTGCGAGATCGACGATCTTCACCGCCTCACCCATGTCCAGCACGAAAATCTCCCCGCGCGTCTCGCGACGACCCCCCATCAGCCCCGCCTGCAATACGAGCTGTGCCGCTTCAGGTATGGACATGAAATAGCGCGTGATATCGGTATGCGTGACGGTAACCGGGCCACCCCTGGCGATCTGCTCGCGAAATTTCGGTATGACGCTGCCGTTGCTACCCAGTACATTGCCAAAGCGCACCGTGACAAAGCGCATGGCGGACTGCGCTTGCAAGCCCTGGCAAACCAACTCAGCCAAGCGCTTGCTGGCCCCCATGACATTGGTAGGATTCACTGCCTTGTCGGTAGAGATCAGAACAAACGTCTCTGCATTATTGGCCTCGGCCACTTCCGCAAGCCGCCAGGTGCCGAGCACGTTATTACGCACCGCCTCACTCGCGTTCCCGTTCTCCATGAGCGGAACATGCTTGTAGGCGGCCGCGTGAAACACAATTTGGGGGCAATAGGTCTCGAACACGTGCTGCAAGCGCGCTGCGCTCCTGACATCACCGACAACGCAGGCAATAGGCACCGTGCCAAATTGCTCGGAAAACTCTTGCTCGATGCTATAGAGCGCGAATTCTGAATTATCAAAGAGTACCAGCCGCTTCGGTTCGAAGCGTGCAATCTGGCGGGCCAGTTCGCTACCAATCGAGCCGCCCGCTCCGGTTACAAGGACAACCTTGCCTGTCAGCAAGCCGTGTAAACCCGCATCGTCCAATTGCACCTGCTCGCGGCCTAGCAAATCCTCGAGTTCAACTTTGCGTATCTGGGAAATTGAAACCCTTCCAGACAGCAGATCGTCGAACGCTGGCACAGTCAGCACTGTCAGGCCGGCTGCGCTGGCCAACTCCAGCGCGCGCCGTCGCGCCGTCGATGTGGCTCCGGGCATGGCGAGAATGACGTGCTTCGCCATAAGTCGTTCGGCCTGGCGAGCGACGTCACTCACGTTACCCAGCACCGGCGCACCGTTGAGCAGGCGGCCATGCTTCGCGGCATCGTCGTCAAGCAGACCCACCACGCGCCATTCCTGACTGGCGGCAAGTTCTTTGAGTAAACCCACCGCCGCATCCCCGGCGCCAAGCACCAACACCGGTTCGCCCTGCAAGCGCATGCGCCCATAGAGCTGGTGTTCGCGCAATAATCTATAGGCCAGCCGGCTGCCACTCATGCCAACCACCAGCAGGATGGGAGAAAGAATCAGCACCGAACGCGGCACGTTGGCCACATTCACCATGAATACCACGCCAGCCACCAGTACTGCGGAAAATGACACGGCCAGCACAATGCGCTTAAGGTCATGCAGACTGGCATAGCGCCAGATGCCGCGATAGAGGCCGAAGTGCCAAAAGGCGGCTGCCTGTAGCGGCACTATCCAAACTAACGTTTGCCAGGCTGTTTTTGCGTAAACCGGAGGCAGATCGAGGTTAAAGCGCAGCCAGTAAGCCATTAGCCAGCAAATCCCAATCGCCGCTACATCGTGCATGAAGGCCAGCAGGGCACGCCAATTCATGCTGTCACCTCAGTCGCCGCAACGTGGGCGCGCCAGCGACGGTCAATAATTAACATCAGTGCGGCGAGCAGCGCGCACCACAAGATCAAAGCTGCAACTTGTACTCGGGAGGATGCGTGCAACAACGCCAACGCCGAGCCACCGCTCGCTGCCATCAAACAGTATTCCACCAGCGCAGTCCTGCGGTGCCCCCAACCCATCCGCACCAGCCTCTGATAATAGTGCTCGCGGTGAGCTTGCCATACCTTCTCGCCACGCAGCAGTCGCCGCAATAGAGTTACCGTGGCATCGGCAACGAAAGGCAAAAACACCAGCGGCGGAAACCACCAGGGCCACAAGCCAGTAACCCAGCCTTGTAGCCCGAGCGCCGCTGCGAGAAATCCAATTGTTATCGAGCCAACATCGCCCAAGAACAACCGCGCCGGATGATAATTGAAACACAGGAAGGCCAGCGAAGCAGACGCTACCGTGAAGCTCATTTCGGCCAACTGCGTGGCGCCTGAAATTGAGGCGGCGACGCCATAGCCGAAAAAGCCGAACAGCGCCATGCCGCCGGCCAGTCCGTCTGAACCATCCATGAAGTTGTAAAGATTGATCATCCAGACCATGCCAACGACTATCGGCAACACATACCACCAGGTAGCGTCGGAATGAGTGTTCCAAACGAAGGCCACTGCAGCGCCAACGTGCGCGCCGAAACGTAATGCCACTGGCAAGCCACGTCGATCATCAACATACGAAATCGCCGCCAGTGCCAACATCAACAAGAGCAATAAGGGAGCGACATCCAGCCACCACCAGGCCGCAGCGACAACTGGCACCAACGCCAAACCGCCAACACGCGGAACCGACGCCGTATGCAGCGAACGCGCATTGGGCTCGTCCAGCGCTAAACGCAACGCGAGGCCGCTTCTCAGCATGAACCACACTGCCGCCCCACAGAATGCGAAAGCCGCGATCGGCGCAAACAAAAAGGCGCTATAGGCCACAAAATATGACATGCGAGCAAGAACCATCCTAAGGGCTTACAAACTAGCAACGGTCATCAATAAGTGCAAATATCGCAGCTGGCTAAAAAACTGCCGAAGACCCACTGGGCCGTAACAAGCGGGGCAACAACTGCAAGAATAACAGGCAAACACATTTCAATCTCATCACGGTTCCACCATCCCGTGCTAAAGCGCCATCAGGCCACCTCCCAGGACAATCGCATGAACATCATGCCAACCCGAGCAATTCGGCGCGATAGGCGTCGGAGGTGGCAGCAATAAGGCGTCGTGCCTTGATACCGCCCTTGCCTTTGACGGGATCGAGGCGGATGAGGTTGAAGGTGATGTGGGTTATGGGCGGCATGACCGGTACGAGCGCGCATCTGATCGTCCGCGAAGGCGACATCCATACAACAATGCAGCTTGTTTTCCAACGCCCAATGCGCGCGTACCGCTCGGGCCAGTCACTGGGCATTCGGCGGCAGGCTGCTGATGTAGAAGCCCGCTCAAGGGACGACTGCCCGTTGATGTGGCGTTCCGGCTCGATCACCGCGAAGGATTTCAGATCGGGCCATTGCTCGGGTTTGGCCAGGCAGTCCCATTGATTGAAAGCGAAGCAGCGGCGGGTCTCGATCCCACCATGATCCTTCTCAACCGTTTCGGCCAAGGCATGCGGCATGCGCTCCGGGGCCGCCTTGAATTGGGCAAAGAAGTCTCGCATCGAATCGGCCAAGGTCTGCTGATTGTCCTGCACCGCCAGCACGTAATCGGCGCCCCGATTCGGATGGCCTGGACAATGTTGGCCTGGGTGCCCATGGCATCAAGGGTGACGATACAGCCTTCCAGCGCCAGGGTGGCCAGAAGCTCGGGGATGGCGGTCTTCTCGTTCGACTGCTCCGCCGTCGCTCGTTGTCCCTGCACCAGGCCGGCGCCCGCCGCAAAGGCGCTGACCAGATGCAGCGGGGTGGCATCGACCTTGCCCAGCGTCGGCTGGTCTTGCCGTCAATCGCGACCACGGCATCCGGCCCCAAGGCCGGCAGTATCGATCCTACCCTGCGCCGAAACGCCGCTTTGAATTCCGCCGGATCGATCAGCCCGAACAGACGTCCGAAGGTGTCATGCGAGGGAATCCCCCTCTCAAGCGGGAGGCAGCGACGCAACCACTCCAACCTTTCTTGCGCCCACAATTCGATCTCAACGACAGTATCGGCGCCCACCAACACGCCATTGACCGCCACTACCAGCAGTTCAACCAGATCATGCTCCACCTTGCCCGCCTGTCTCGGGCCGGTGATCAATACAAATACATCGGCCAGGCGCAGCTTGCTTTCTGTCTCCATGGAATACCCCAAAAAGACAGAAAACTACACAAATCAACCCACTGTGAACAGCTCCCTCGCAACGCGTTGATCGTGAACCACTTTTTTAAGTGGTTCACGATATTGACATTGATGCGATTGCCCTGACGAAAACCTAAACAATCTTCACCGGAAAGGTTAAAATACAACCATGACATTAGCCTAACCGATTCGCGAAAGACTTTTCGCGCCTATAGAAGAGCGAAAACGCTCCATCGGCCAGCATTATCGACGAGTAAACAAGTACTTCAGGGAAGTAAAATGATTTTAGTAACAGGCGGTGCCGGCTTTATCGGTGCAAATTTTGTGTTGAACTGGTTGGCGCAGTCCAACGAAGCGGTCATCAACCTCGACGTACTATCTTACGCCGGCAATCTCGAAAACCTTGCCTCTCTGGCTGGGGATGAACGGCATCGTTTCGTGCAAGGTGACATCGGGGATTTCACCCTAGTGACCAGCCTACTCACTGAGCATCATCCCCGCGCCATCATCAACTTTGCAGCCGAAAGCCATGTGGACCGCTCTATCCACGGCCCGGAAGACTTCATCCGGACCAACATCGTCGGCACCTTCCGACTGTTGGAAGCCGTGCGTACCTACTGGCCCAACCTACTAGGCGAACCCAAGGGTAATTTTCGCTTCCTACACGTCTCCACCGATGAAGTTTATGGGTCTCTCGCGAAAGAGGAACCGGCTTTTACTGAAGCCCACCGCTACGAGCCCAACAGTCCATACTCGGCGAGCAAAGCCGCCAGTGACCACCTGGTGCGCGCGTATCACCACACCTATGGTTTGCCGGTACTCACGACCAATTGTTCCAACAACTACGGCCCGTATCACTTCCCGGAAAAGCTCATACCGCTGATGATCGTCAATGCGCTCGCCGGCAAGCCTCTACCCGTGTATGGCGACGGACAGCAAATTCGCGACTGGCTCTACGTAAAGGACCATTGCAGTGCTATTTGTCGTGTCCTGGAAGCCGGCACAGTCGGTGAGGTCTACAATATCGGCGGCTGGAACGAGATGCCCAACATCGACATTGTCCACGCGGTTTGCGCCCTGCTCGATGAGTTCTGTACCCGAATAGATGGCGAGAGCTATCGCGAACAAATTTCCTATGTCGCCGATAGGCCCGGCCATGATCGTCGTTACGCCATGGATGCAAGCAAAATCGAACGCGAACTGAACTGGAAACCTGCCGAGACATTTGAAACTGGCCTCCGTAAAACGGTGCAGTGGTATTTGGATAACCAAAACTGGGTCGCCCATGTACAATCCGGCGCCTATCGAGAATGGGTTAAAACAAACTACGAAAGGCGCACAGCGTGACGATGTTCAGGCGGAATCTACGTCAGCATGCGTTAGACGTGAACGTTCGGAACCTCATAGAATCGTGTCCTCGCACGCGTTCGCCAAAGCTCGTGGAACGAAACGGAATTAGTAAATACATCGGCCTGAATTTGCCTCGCCGGCAAAGCCAGCACCTTCAAATGTCTCCTAAGATCTCTGAGAATCGACCATGATCCAACGCAAAGGCATCATTCTCGCTGGTGGCTCCGGCACACGTTTATATCCTGTTACCAAAGTGGTCTCCAAGCAACTACTCCCCATTTACGACAAGCCGATGATCTACTATCCGCTTAGTACCCTGATGCTAGCGGACATTCGAGACATCCTCATTATCTCCACCCCACAAGACGTGCCGCGATTCGAGCAGCTGCTTAGCGACGGTAGCGCATGGGGGCTTAACCTCCAATATGCAGTGCAACCCAGCCCAGACGGCCTTGCCCAAGCCTTTATCATCGGTAAAGATTTTATCGGTACAGCTCCGAGCGCTCTTGTGCTTGGAGACAATATTTTCTATGGCAACGACCTCCATACCCAGCTTGAACGAGCGATGACGCGCAAGCAAGGTGCGACCGTATTCGCCTATCGTGTGCAAGACCCAGAGCGTTACGGCGTGGTTTCCTTCGACGCCAAAGGCCGCGCTACCAGCTTGGAAGAAAAGCCCGCGAGCCCGAAGAGCAACTATGCTGTCACCGGCCTGTATTTCTACGACAACCAGGTCATCGACATTGTTGCTAACCTCAAGCCATCTGCTAGGGGCGAGTTGGAAATTACCGACCTGAATCGAATTTATCTAGAACGCGACCAACTCAATGTGGAAATCATGGGCCGGGGCTATGCCTGGCTCGATACGGGCACCCACGAAAGCCTCATAGAAGCCAGCAATTTTATCCAGACCATCGAACACCGGCAGGGCTTGAAAGTGGCTTGCCCGGAAGAGATTGCCTACCGAAAAGGTTTCATCGATGCCAAGCGTCTAGAAAAGCTTGCTCAGCCACTTGCCAAGAGCGCCTATGGCCAATACCTGTTGAATATGCTCCAGGAAGCAGAGCTTCGATGAAGGCCAACGCCCGCTCATTTTTTAGAGAGCTATATGACAGCCGCAATGTGCTATTGCAACTTGTTTCCCAGCAACTGATACTGCGTTACAGGCGCACAGCCCTGGGGTATTTATGGACACTCATCAACCCGCTGCTGATGATGTCAGTCATGGCCTTGGTGTTCGCCACGCTCTTTAAGGCCGATCTAAAAACTTTTGCTGTTTTTCTGTTTGCAGGGATGATCCCGTGGAATTTTTTTAGCGCGGTAGTGACGCAGTGTGGCGCTTCTTTCATTAATAACGAAGGGCTGATCAAGAAAATTTACCTGCCAAAGGTCATTTTCCCATTGAGTATCACCTTTGCGCTTTTGATAGACAGCGCTCTCTCATTCCTGGCGCTAATTACCATCATTATCGTCATTGGCGGTTCGCTGTCATGGGCTGTGCTGTTCATTCCAATCGCTTACATATTGCTATTTTTCTTTGCATTGGGGATTGGTTTAATCACTTCCGTGGCAACGGTGTTTTTCCGCGACCTGCAGCACGTCATCTTGATTGCCATGCAGGGACTATTTTTCTTGACACCGATCCTTTACAAGCACGATGCACTCGCGGGCAAGGTAGCCTGGTTAATTGGTTTAAACCCCATCGTGCCATTCATCGAACTTTTCCGTGCCCCTCTTTATCAATCCAGCTTGCCGAACGTAAGCATCATCGTTCAAGGATTGCTACTATCCCTGTCCGCCATGTCCATTGGCGCTTTAGTTTTTCTCCGTCACGAGAAAACAATAGTTTTCAGGCTGTGAGCTGACATGTCGAGAATTCGTGTTGAAAATCTCTCGATCAAGTTCCGCATCTATCATGATAGATCGCCATCTTTAAAGGGCTATTTCGCAGATATCTTCAAACGGCAGAGCCGGAATGCTTATTCCGACTTTTGGGCGGTCAAGGATGTTTCTTTTGAGATCGGCGCGGGCGATCGAGTGGGCGTCATTGGCCACAACGGAGCGGGCAAAAGTACTTTGCTTAAAGCCTTGTGCCGGGTGTACGAATCCTCCGACGGAAAAATTGCTGTTGATGGTCGGATCGCACCTCTGCTAGAGATTGGAGCTGGTTTTCACCCCGAGTTTACTGGCAGAGAGAATATTTACCTGAACGGAGCGATTCTTGGATACAGCAAACAGCAACTCAGTTTAATCGAGCCAGAAGTCATTACCTTTGCCGAGCTGGAAGAATTCATTGACACACCGGTCAAGTACTATTCGACTGGAATGTATATGCGATTGGCTTTTTCGCTCGCAACGGCAATGCATCCCGACATACTTGTACTGGATGAAATATTTGCTGGCGGCGATGCTTCCTTTCTGGCAAAAGCAAGGGCGAGAATGCATGCTTTGATCGACAAAGCCAATATCATGATCATGGTTTCTCACGACCACGAGTTAGTGAAATCACTTTGCAATCGTGTTATTTGGATGGATCACGGCAAGGTGGTGGCAGATGGCGCACCGGAGGATATTGTCGAACGTTACCTGACTGGCAAGCTCAATGGATAAGACGCCTCCTGCAATAGCCTCTGAGGAAGTTCTCAACTTGATTCGCCAGCTACGCGCGGATGTGACGCGTCACGAACAACAGATAGAAATGATGCTGCTGCGCCTCAACCATCTGTCTGGGAGCGCGATCAAGCATATCCCAACCTCCGAAAATATCAGGAAGGTTGAGGCCCATCAAACCAACGCACAAGACATCGCTAGTAAATTGCGCGCAACATGGTTAGGGCGGTTATATAAAAAGCATTTGAAGCAGTATGGTGTTATCCGTTATATCGTGCAGTGGATTTGGCGCAACGGATACCCCGTCTATGTGAATCACATTGCAACACGTCTTCACCATGGGAAAGCGAAACGATGGCTTCCACTTGCCAAGTTGGGCGAGTATTCAAAAAAAAACGGCATACCGACCTACAAACTAGCGGATGCAACCCTTGTTGAAACTCCGGAGCCAAAAGTTTTTCCGACTTGTGATCGTGGCTATCTGGTAACGCCCCATGAAAAATATCAATTCCCCGAGATCTTTGTAGCGACCATAAACAACGCGATTACATACGGGGGAACGAACCTCATTCTGGCTGGCGGCGAGGTTGTCTGCCATGACTTGTATGACTTTGATCTTGATTATACTAGCGAAGAACTTCATGGCCGCACACTGGTTGACCCAAAATTTAAGCGCATCCGGTGGTTGCTACACGACGAAGCACCGGAACCAATCTCCGTTGCCGCCACATTTGTTGACGCCTGTGCACCAAACTATGCACACTGGCTGACTGAGGTGCTACCACGCATCGCCCTATTTTGTGCGGAAGCGAAATTTTATGGCGTCCCCATTGTGGTCAACGACGGACTCCACAAAAACATCATGGAATCACTATTTCTGGTGGCGGGTACCGAACGTGAAATTATCACTCTCCCCGTCGGTCGGGCGCTGGCTGTCAATAGACTTTATCTAACATCAGTAACTGGGTATGTGCCATTTGAACCTCGATCACCTAAATTTGCAGTCCGTTCACATGGCAGATTTAGTGCTTGGGCATTCAATGCACTACGAGACAGATTTGTTCCAACTCGACAAGAAGTACAAGCCGGATGGCCGGAAAAGATATATGTGCGTAGAAATTCCGGTGCAAGAAGAGTCATCAATGGCGTTGAAGTCGAGAAACTGTTGGTTAGCTTTGGTTATGTGATTGTTGAACCTGAGAAGCTATCGTTCTCCGATCAAGTTCAACTCTTTCGTAATGCTAAAGTTGTCGTGGCTTCGACGGGTGCTGCATTAGCAAATATAATCTTCAGCCCCGCGGACGCAAAGATATACATTCTTATTTTTAAATACCCGCATGCCAACTACTGGTACTGGCAAAACATCGCGTGTGCATCGGGAAATAAGGTTATTTATTTATTTGGCGAAGTGAACGCCTTGGACCCCAGTGGAATTCACGCCGATTTTAGGATTGAACTACAGAATCTCCTGCTCGAAGAAGATTTCTCTTTATGACCGGCATTGCTTCTCAAGTTGAAAAATTCAGGAGGATTTCAATCCAAGGTGCTTGCATCGATCTCGTACCCTATGTACCGGATTATGCCTTGACTGTTGTGCGGTTGAGAAACCTGCCCGACGTCCGCTATTTTTTGAATCAAGAAATTGAATCAACACTTGATTTGCAGGAGACTTGGTACGAAAACTATGCCAAGCGTGACGATGACATCTTCTGGGTATTGAAAGATAAATCCGGCATCGTGGTCGGCTGCAATCGCATTTACGACATGTATCCTAAAGTACTTGAAAAAGGCAGCCTGATCGTGGACCCTGATTTTGGCCGGTCGCTGCCCATCGCCCTAGAAGCAGATTTGCTGGCCTTGCAGTTCGCTTTTTTCGAAATTGGGGTGGGTACAGTCATTACCCGAACGCGGGATGACAACATCAAAATGCAATCCATAAATTCCCGTTTCGGGTTCAAGGAAACTGGCCAAGAAATCCTCCGCGGAGTTCCTTACCTCGTTTACAGTCTGACGAAGGAGGATTTCAGTCCCGAACCCTTCGAAAGTATCATTAAGCATTGGAGTAGGCGCAATGAGCGTAGAAAAACTTAAGCAGGTGTTCGCCGTGTCACTCGACGTCCCACTGAACAAAATTGTGGATGAGTTTCGCTACAATGCTGTTCCACAATGGGATTCTATCGCCCATATGGCCCTGATTGCTGCAATCGAGGAAACTTTCGATATCTTGATCGAAACGGAAGATGTAATTGACATGAGTAGTTTTGCTAAGGCTAGGGAAATCATTGCCAAGTACGGGATCACAATCTGATGCTGGGTGGTAAGGTTGTTTGGGTAACAGGTGCCTCTCGTGGAATAGGCCAGGCTATTGCGCTCGCCTGTGCCGCCGGTGGAGCCACAACGGTGCTGGTTGCACGTACGGCGGGACATTTGGCAGATACACGGGACAAGATGTCCGCAGGAGGATTTCCAACTCCGATAGTATTAGACTATGACATTACCGATTCTGTTGCTGTTGGCCATGCTTTTCAGGAAGTTTACAAGACAACCAAGCGCATAGACGGCTTGGTGAATAACGCCGGGATAATGCGCGACGCCCTGCTGGGGATGATCTCTACTGCAGATATTGAGCAATCCTTCTCAGTGAACGTTTTTGCGGCACTTCACCACCTACAGTTCGCTTCTCGTCTAATGCGGAAGATTGGTGGGGGTTCCATTGTGAACGTGAGTTCTATCATGGGGCATCGCGGTAGCGCAGGGCAGACCGTATACAGCGCAACAAAGGCAGCACTTATCGGCGCAACATTGGCGGCATCCAAGGAACTTGCACCATTCAATATTCGTGTCAACGCTGTCGCGCCCGGCGTAATCCAGACTTCTCTACTGGATGGTCTTTCGCCAGAAAAACTTGATGGACGTGTGCAATCGATCGCAATGGGGCGTATTGGCACCCCCGAAGATGTAGCGTCGGTAGTTGCTTTTCTGATCTCGAGTCAATCCGCTTATGTCACGGGGCAGGTGCTCGGGATTGATGGTGGCATGACCGCATGAGTTTTTGGATGCTGTCCACTCCTGAAGCGACGCCTGCTCTGTTTTTCGGCTCGCATGCCGTTAACTCAGGCACCGTTACTTACGGCGAGTTGGCTCGTCATGCCGATGAGTTCATAGAACTATTGGGGATTCCGACTCAGAAAAGGCTGGGCGTTATCGTGTGTCGGAACGCGACAGCTGCAATCTACGGTTATATCGGAGCGTTGCGCAGCGGCGACGCCATCATTTTACTCAATGAAGAAACTAACTCTGGATTGTTCCAGGCGCTTCTCGACGCTTACGACCCGGATTGGATACTCCGACCTGCTCGGGATCAATTGCCAGAAGGTTATTCCTCTCACGCATATGAGGACTCTTGGCAACTCCTGCGCAGAGAGGCAAATGAGCAGGGCGGTCCAGTGCATCCGGATATAGCGGTCTTGTTGTCCACCTCCGGTACCACTGGGAGCCCCAAAATGGTGAAGCTTTCCTACCGGAACATCGCAGCCAATGCAAAAGACATAGCGGATTATCTATCTATTGGCCCTGAAGATCGGGCCGTGACGACACTACCGTTCAACTATTCCTATGGTATGTCAGTTATAAATAGTCACCTCACAGCGGGCGCATCGCTGGTATTGACAGAGTCGAGTCTGCTCACACGTGAGTTTTGGGACACTATCACTTATCATCACGTAACCTCGCTGGCGGGAGTTCCTTACACCTACCAGATGCTGCACAGGCTGGATCCGCGAAGGCTGACGCTGGACAGTCTCCGCACGCTGACCCAGGCGGGTGGCCGCTTGTCGCCGCGGCTGGTGGACTACTTTTGCGAACTATCCAAGGAAAGGGGCTGGCAATTTTTTGTGATGTACGGCCAAACGGAGGCATCACCGCGCATCAGTTATGTTCCACCGGCCATGCTCGCAGCCAAGAGCGGAGCCATCGGTATAGCTGTGCCGAGCGGACGTTTATCACTCTCCGAGCAGGGCGAGTTGATCTTCCAAGGACCCAACGTCATGATGGGCTATGCTGAATGCCGCGACGACCTCGCACGCGGTGACGAACTTGGTGGCCTTTTGGCAACAGGTGACCTGGCAAGCATGGATGCCGATGGCTACTTTTATTTGCACGGGCGCCTAAGACGTTTCGTGAAAATCCACGGCAACAGGGTTAGCTTGGACGATATTGAGCAAAGACTGGAAGCTGAATTTCATCTGCCGGTAGCCGTGGTAGGTAAGGATGACAAGCTGGCGATTTATCTGACAGAGGACATCGATCCATCAGCTGCCAAGGACGTGCTTACCAGCACCTATAATCTGCATCCAACCACGTTTAGCATTATTCAGATTGAGACCATTCCGCACACACCTTCTGGCAAGAAGGATTATGCGGGGCTTGCGTAATGACCAACACGCTTCCATCCATTGAATTTTCAGATCCTTTCGCCCCCTTGCAGGCAGATAGGGAGTTAGCCCTGGTTAAGGGGCTTAACGTACTAACGTTGTGGCACCGCGAATATTGTAGCGGCTACGCGAACATGCTCGATGGCGTCTATGGTGCATCTAGCGAAGCAACCTGCCTGGCCGACGTCCCTTACTTACCGGTACGCGTCTTTAAACATTTCGAGCTTAAAAGCGTCCCGAACGAGGTGATAGTACGAAAGCTCACATCCAGCGGTACCACAGGTCAGCAAGTCTCGCGTATTTTTCTCGACGCCGAAACTTCCGCCTTACAGGTACGTGCACTCGCTTCCATCGTCCAAGGGTTTATCGGACGACAACGGTTACCTATGTTGATACTGGACCAGGAGGAAGTCGTCAAGAGTAAGGCCGCGTTCAGTGCCAGAGCTGCCGGTGTCCTGGGCTTTTCAAACTTTGGCCGTCATCACTTTTATGCACTTGATGAACAGATGCAACCCAAATGGCAGCAGATACGTCAGTTCCTGGAAAAACACCAAGGCACACCCATTCTGCTTTTTGGGTTCACCTACGTGGTGTGGCAAAGCTTTCTCCAGGCGGCCATCGCGGCGGGCCAGCATTTCGATTTCGGACCGGATAGCATCCTTGTACATGGGGGAGGTTGGAAGAAGCTGGTCGACCAAAGCATAGACAACCTGGCATTTAAGGGGCTGTTGGCAAAGCATTTCGGCATTCGACGCGTCAGCAACTACTATGGCATGGTGGAACAGGTGGGATCCATATTCATGGAGTGCGAGGCGGGCCACTTTCACGCTCCTTCCTTCGCTGACGTTTTGATGCGTGATCCAATTTCCTTTGAACCCGCTGCCAGTGGGGCAGTGGCCGTATACAGCTTGCTGCCTCGCAGCTACCCTGGCCACGCTATTCTCACCGAGGATATTGGCACCATCTTGGGTTGCGACGACTGTCTCTGCGGACGAAAAGGCAAGTACTTTCATATCCACGGTCGCATTCCGAAAGCGGAGATGCGCGGCTGTAGCGATGTACGCGCCAACTAAAATGATCGACACTCTCCTTCCCAGATCTGTTGGTTCTGACTTGGACTCACTACTGGTTCAGCTTACCGCTGTCCGGGGTAATATGCCCTTCAACGATCAGGTGATGGACTTTGTCGGCACGCTTTCTCGCACGGTCCTTGTAGATCGTAATTTTCGGGAACATCCGGAACTGATGGCGATGGCGCATTGGTTCAGGCCCGCCAGTCTACGTGAGCTGCGCGCCAACTTTTTAGCAGGCAACGAAGCCCGGCAGGACGTATTTGTGCCACGTGGCGTGGTGTTTCATATCGCTCCTTCGAATGTCGATTCGGTATTCATATATTCTTGGCTGTTGTCGCTGCTCTGTGGCAATGCAAATATTGCCCGGGTTTCCCGGCGGCGCTCTCCGCAGATGCGTGCCTTCTTTGACGTCACTGCTGCTATCCTAGAGCGTAACGAATATCGCAGTCTCCGCGAAGCTAACCTAGCGCTAAGCTACGACCACGACGCGGCCTTGACCGAAAGGCTCTCGACGCATTGTCATTTACGAGTCATATGGGGTGGCGACAGTACCATCAGACAAATAAGAATTGTGCCACTACCGCCTTTGGCTACCGAACTTGTTTTTGCCAATCGTTTCTCACTTGCGATCATCAATGCCGAAGCCTTACTCGAGCTGGATGGGGAAGGGCTAGAGGCTCTTGCCCACGGCTTCTATAATGACGCCTTCTGGTTCAATCAGCAGGCGTGTTCTTCCCCACGCACGGTCGTGTGGGTCGGTGAAGTAGGCTCTACGCAACGAGCCAGGACCGTTTTCTGGCCTGTGGTGTCGGAGCAAGTAAGACGAAGGCAACCGGAGAACTTACCGGCCCAAGTGATGGACCGCACCACGAGTCTTTTTCGCCTAGCGCACGATCATGTGCATGCCCGCGCCGAAACGTTACCCGGCTCACTGCCTAGTCGGATATTGGTGCCAAAACTGAAGGAAGAGGATAGAGACACCCACGATGGAAACGGCCTCTTCATAGAGGTTGACACGCCGTCGCTTGACGAACTTGTGCCCATGTTGGCATCACGCGATCAGACCATCGCATATTTCGGTTTTGAGCGAAAGGACTGGTTGTCCTTATTGCATCGACTTCCGCCACACGCAGCTGACCGAATTGTACCTATCGGAAGTGCCTTGGCATTTAGCCCCGTGTGGGACGGTGTCAATCTGCTGCGCTCCTTCACCAGAGAATTGAATATTTCCTAAGAGGATTTTGACGTGAATAGTTACATAGAAAAGTTGGAGTCCATCGCCGATGTTCACATCAACCACGATCCCGCACAGGCGCTCGATAGCAAAGCGCAGGCTCTCGATATGGAGAAAGTGCTCCCGTATGTTGTCGGCCCGGCAGTACTCGAATTGGGTTACGGAGATGGCATGTGGACCCGACGCATTATCGAATTGCACGATAAAACTCATTTGGTTGATGCCTCGGCGAAACTACTCAATCATGCGCGCAGTGTGCATGGGGATCAGGTAACGACGTTCAATGCCTTGTTCGAGACATTTGTGCCACCGGACGATCTACGGTTCAATACAATCGTTGCCACTCATATTCTTGAGCACGTCGACGATCCAGTCGTTGTGCTTGAACGCGCGAAAAGTTGGCTCGCTCCAGGGGGCAAGGTCGTCATTATTGTTCCGAATGCAACCTCGCTGCATCGAAAATTAGCGGTGATCATGGGTATTCAGTCGACCGTTTATGACTTTAGCCCACGTGATCACGTGGTAGGTCACCAGCGCGTCTACGATCTGCCGACATTGCGCGCTGATGCCATGAAAGCGGGATACAACATCGAGTTCGAACGAGGGCTGTTCCTGAAAACCCTTCCCAATTCAATGATGACTGATTTTTCCGACGAGTTACTCAAGGCTCTGGTAGATATTTCGGATGAGATGCCAGCCGAAATGATGGCAAATCTGGCGCTTGTTATATCTCCAAAAAACTAAATCTGCACTTTTTGGACATCGGGCCAGCGATTTCTACAAGAAAGGAAACAAAATGAGCCACGACGAAAAATCACATCTCGACCGACTCTCCGCCGAGTCTCTCTACGCTGTTGGGGCGAACGGGGCCAGTGTGAGATATTCATTCGAGATAGCCAAGCGTCATTTGGTTGGCGAAACGCTCCTAGAGATGGGCCCTGCTGAGGGAGTGATGACCGAGCTACTGGTCACAACCGGAAAAAAAATGACTCTTTTAGAGGGGTCCGGAGTATTTTGCGAAAACCTGCGGAAGCGCTTTCCGGACGTCAATCTCGTCCACTCCTTATTTGAAGAATTCCAGACCGATACGCTGTTCGACAACATTATCCTTGGCCACGTACTCGAACATGTGCAAGATGCCGTAGAGATCGTGAGATTGGCCGGTCGCTGGTTGAAACCCGGCAGCGGGCGGATGTTCGCTGCCGTGCCGAATGCGCGATCTCTACACAGACAGGCAGCGGTCATGATGGGTCTGTTACACCAAGAAGATGAACTGAATGAGATGGATATACATCATGGCCACCGGCGGGTCCTCAACCCAGAGTCATTTCGGAATGCCTTTTACCAGGCCGGGCTAAAGATCGAAATATTTGGTGGCTATTGGATGAAGCCCGTTTCAAACAGGCAGATTGAAGAAACCTGGACAATAGAAATGTTGGATGCTTTCATGCGTCTGGGAGAACGCTACCCTGATATAGCGGGAGAAATTTATGTTGTGGCCTCCCGCCCAGCTGCGGTCAAGGACTGAATCATGGCTTTGGCTGACTGCCGCCTGCTTGATTTACCTAAAATCCTGGACCCTCGGGGAAGCCTTACCTTCGTTGAGAGCGAAAAACATATTCCCTTCGCGATCAAAAGGGTTTATTACTTATATGACGTTCCTGGCGGCGCGGAGCGAGGTGGTCATGCCCATAAGGCGCTTCACCAATTGATTATCGCTATGTCAGGGTCATTTGATATCCACCTTGATGATGGAAGTGAGAAAAAAACTATGCACATGAACCGTAGCTACTACGGCCTTTATGTGTGCCCAATGATATGGCGCGAAATCGACAACTTTTCATCCGGTGCAGTGTGTATGGTTTTGGCGTCCCAGTACTACGACGAACAGGATTACTTCCGGGACTACGATCAATTTATCAGCAGTTCGCTTAGGCTCGATAAGTGAACTCGGTCCCGTTTCTCGATCTTGCCCGACTACACCAGTTAATCCGGGAGCCTCTTGATGCCGCCTACTCCCGAGTGGTTGATTCGGGGTGGTTCATCATGGGGCCCGAATTGGAGGCCTTTGAGGCCGAGTTTTCGCAGTATTGCGACGTTAAGCACTGTATTGGTGTGGGCAACGGTCTGGAAGCGCTCCACCTGCTGTTGCGTGCCTATGGCATTGGCTTTGGCGATGAGGTCATTGTTCCCTCCAATACTTTCATCGCCACTTGGCTGGCAGTTACCCAATGCGGGGCCATTCCAGTTCCGGTGGAGCCGGATCCTGACACATACAACATCAACCCAGCGCAAATTGTTGGCGCCATTACCAATCGCACCCGCGCCATTATCCCCGTGCATCTGTATGGCCAGCCTGCAGATATGGATCCGATCAACGAGGTGGCGAATAAACGTGGGCTTGTTGTGATTGAAGACGCTGCTCAGGCACAGGGTGCTCGATACAAAGGGAGACGCGTCGGTTCGTTGGCACATTCTGCTGCCACAAGCTTCTACCCTGGCAAGAACCTGGGGGCCCTCGGAGATGGTGGTGCCGTTCTCACTAACGACGATGCAATTGCCGGGAAAGTCAAGCAGCTACGCAATTACGGTTCAAAAGTGAAGTATCAGCATGACATCGCTGGCTATAACAGCCGCCTCGACGAGATGCAGGCGGCGTTTCTCCGTGCGAAGCTTAATGTTCTTGATGAATGGAACGCACGCCGCATGGAAGTCGCACGTCGTTATTCAGCCTTGTTAGCGAATACAGACGTATACCTGCCTAACGTGCCTGATTTCGCCGATCCCGTTTGGCACCTGTACGTCATTCGCAGTGAACGAAGGAATGCGTTAAAAATACATCTAGAACAACAAGGGGTGTCCACCGTTATTCACTACCCAATCCCTCCACATCGACAAGGCTGTTACCCGAATTTTATGAATCGCGAGCTACCCCTTGCTGAAAGGATGGCGAAGGATGTGTTGAGTTTGCCAATGTCTCCAATCATGAGCGCTGAGGAAATTGAACTCGTTGTTAAAGCAATCGGTGAGTTCCAATTGCTCTAGTTCGCATCAAACAATATTCATGGAAGAAAAGCAGGAGATTCTCTCTCTGACCGGACTTCGCTTTGTCGCCGCGTTCTACGTCTTTCTGTTCCACATTCAGATCCGATGGCCCATCGTCGATCACTGGTTCGCAAAGAACGTGCTAGAGCACGGGGCATTGGGCATTGGGCATTGGGCATTGGGCATTGGGCATTGGGCATTGGGCATTGGGCATTGGGCATTGGGCATGAGCCTGTTCTTCATTCTAGTTTTGTACTCACGTATCGTTACGCGAAGGGGGCTACCAGCTATCGATCATACGTAATCAATAGATTGGCCAGAATCTATCCAATATACCTTGCCGCAGCCATCATCACGCTTCCCTGGCTAGGTATTACCTTTTGGAATGGTTTCACTGGCGATCTCACCGGGGGAGTTGGCCAGGGATTCCTTCTGATAATGGCAAACCTTTTTCTCATTCAGGCAGTTGGTCGATCTATTGCTCCTCAATAACCACCACGATGAAGTTGTGCATTACCTGCCATATTTCTCCAAAAATATGATGCTCGCGTTTGGCGCTCTGGTATCGCTTCTTGCCCTATCAGCCTTAGCGTATTATGCAATTGAGGTACCGGCGCGCAGCTTTATCAAGGCCTATTCCCAACGACAGGATCCTTCTCTATCCGTTGCCACAATTGCTTGCCAAGAATCGGGTAACAGCGGAGCGCCAAGATGATGTACGGAAATTATGTCTCCATAGGTTCCTTAAGCGAGGCTGTTCTCTTATTGACGAACAGGAATGACGTTGATCAAGCCCTCCGGATAATCCACGCTTTTGTAGAACGCATAGTTACTGAGCCTTTATGCACGTCTCAGGTTTTCGGCTCTAAAGCTCTGGACGACCTTTGTCAAGTTATTGGCAAGGCAAACCTTCCGCAGATTTCCCGAGAAAAAGACGCGAAGCAACGCCAGCACGGCTGGCCCGTTATTACTTACATCGTCACCAAGCTTCAAAAGTCAGGTGGGCATACCCGGGTTATTGAAGACTTCATCAAGGCAGAACCAGGGGCACGGCATGTAATCTTGTCGACAGAGATACATGGGGCGTCAGACACCGATTATCTGATGTCGGTTCTAGCCAAGCAAGGCAACGTTGTGTTTGAGCAAGCGCCGAAAGGAAATTATCAACAGCGGCTATCCTGGTTGCAAGAGCGTCTGCTGGAAATTCACTCAAAAAAAGTTTACCTGTTTAACCATCATCAAGATAGCGTTGCCGTTGCCGCCATTCAGCCAGAAATGAAACTCGATGCCTGGTTTTATCATCATGGCGATCATCATTTGTGTTTAGGGGTTTATCTGCCTCATCTGGGACACATTGACCCTCATCCAATGGGGTATCACAATTGTCGGGATGTACTAGGCATTGATAATGCCTATATTCCGCTTACGGTAGAAGACCAAGGGAAACGCCCTATCGAATGGCCGTTTTTCCAAGATGGCTACCTGACCACCTGCACAGCCGCCAGATCAAACAAAGTCGAAATTCCGTATTTCATAAGCTATCTTGATCTAGTACCCTCACTGTTACATGCTACCGGGGGAAAGCATATCCACATCGGGCGGTTAACTCCCTGGGCGCTTCTTAAAATCCGGTGGCGGCTGAAGCGCCGTGGCATTAAGCCTGAAAGATTTGTCTATGTCCCCTGGGTTCCCAGCGTTTGGAAGGCTCTGCACTCTTATCGAGTGGACTTGTATGTTGCTTCTTTTCCGTATGGCGGCGGCTTGACATCAATTGAAGCCATGGGTGCCGGTATCTCTGTGGCTTTGCACCGACACATTTTTTCCAGAATGTTGAGCGGGATTGACCTTGCCTATCCTGGTGCTTTCAGTTGGCGTTTCCTAGATGATTTGCTCAAATACTGCACGTCATTGACGGCCAGCGATCTTGAGAGAGCTAGTTGCTTGGCTCGTCAGCAATATGAGACGTTCCATAGTAGGTTGGATATCGGCAACGGTGTGCGCGAGTGTCCAAAGCTTACCGATTTACCCGAGAAATTTACTGTCCAAAATGACGAATGGGCGCTTTGGATGGAGCGCCAACTAAGTATACGCAGAATCTTGGCCAGAGCAGCCTCACGAGCAGCGCGACGACTCAGAGCCTGGTGGTAGATAAGCCCCCCGCGTCAGAATAGTTGTCGCCTCGATATGATCTCAAACTTGGGGGCGATAAGGATGAACGATGGCACGGTACGGAGAAGCATTCAGGAACAGAGTGGTGGGGCGGTTGTTACCGCCGGAGAG
>Ga0209181_10001556_pt1 | contig 39786 bp, 34 predicted proteins | sample MAT05_FD_187208 | JGI IMG/M metagenome (GOLD analysis project Ga0209181, IMG submission 187208) | Freshwater microbial communities from Lake Fryxell liftoff mats and glacier meltwater in Antarctica - MAT-05 (SPAdes) (version 2) | ecosystem: Environmental > Aquatic > Freshwater > Ice > Liftoff... | reverse complement strand
GACCCAAGTGGATGCTTTCTGATCGAACAATGAAAAAAACGGGGTGACCAGTGCGAACGCGACCAGTATTCGCAGTACGCCACGCACGCCATCAACTGCAACGTCTGGATGAACGCCACGTGCCCGATCCAATTGCAAATAAGCGCCACCACCAACACCGACGAGCAGTAACACCAGAGCGATACAAAATGCGATCACGAAACCCAGTGTGGGGATCAAGGCAAACGATGCAACGGCCGAAAAAACACCGAACACTGCCAGCCACCAACCAAGGCGTCCTTCGCCAGCGCGTTGCGTGGTCAGTGCCGTACGCAGGACTTTCGAAAACGAATGCGGGTCACTAACATCTGCCGGCGGCACCATCACATATTTATTGCGACCTAGCCACAACACAACGGTGGCAATAAACATCAGTACGCCCGGAATACCGAAGGCAACACTGGCGCCGTAATTTTTGAGAACCAGCGGTATCAATAATGAGGCGAATAATGAACCAAAATTAATGATCCAATAAAAACCGTCGAATACCACTTTGGCAAGATGTTCATTGGACTTGGTGAATTGGTCGCCGACAAAAGAAGCCACCAGCGGCTTGATGCCACCGGCACCCAAAGCAATCAGTCCAAGACCGGTAAAAAATCCGGTGCGGTTATCTTCAAACATTGCCAAGCAGGCGTGACCAGCAACATAAATCAGGCTGAACCAAAGTATGGTGTTGTACTTGCCGAAAAATCGATCAGCCAAATAGCCGCCCAACAAAGGGAAAAAATACACGCCAATCATGAAAGTGTGCATCAAGTCTTTTGCGGCCAGCTCGCGCTCGCTACCTGCCGTGATGTGTTGCAGAAGCAATGAGGTGATCAGGAACTGCACCAGAATATTGCGCATGCCGTAAAAGCTGAAACGCTCGCAACCTTCGTTGCCGATGATGTAGGGAATTTGCCGCGGCATGCGCGAGCTAGCGGTATTATCGATTGCAGACATAGGTCTTCTCGTCTCTTTCAGATTTTAGAATGGTATTAATTATTTTCAAAGCCCCAGGGTGCCGGCGGAATGGCGACGGGCTTGCTTAAATCAAACTCGACCCGAAAATGGCGATTAGGTCTTTTCAGTTCGTAGGCAAAAATATTATTATCGGTAACTTCAAGGGCCCAGGTATTTTCCATCGACACCTTGATGTTGTCACGCTCGAACATGGCTTTTGAGAAAGCGTCGGCAGGAAATTCCTGACGTGTTGCACTGCCTGAGCTAACGGTATCGCCACCGTATTGCGTGAGCTTGTCTTCGCTGCCGTCCTGATGACGATGATCGTGTTTCAAACGCATGCCAGCTGAGGTTTTCGTGATCACCCAGGTGCGCGAACGATCTTCGCCAACATGGAATGGAATCCGGATTTCGTTTTCGCTGCAACTGCGGACATGCATCACGGCAGCACCGCCAAAACTTTTTGTATCACTTTCATTGAAAGCCGTCAGTTTTCCGGCAAATGCTTTGCCGCAATAAGTCGAAAGCTTGTTGAAAAACATATCGGCAGCAACAGGCGTTTTTATTGAGGCGGTGTTTGTGCAGGCAGTAGGGAAAATCAGAAATGCCAGAAACACTAGGTGTGTTTTCATCAGCCGCCTGCCGCTTCGATCTCGGCCTTTTGTTTTTCGGCACCGTCTAATACCTGATCTTCGACTTGTTTGGCTTTTTCAATCGGCGCTTGAATAGCATCGCGCATTTCAGTGTCGGCTTGCTTTTCCGGAGCTGGCTCTGTCACTGGAGCAGGCTCCGGTGTCGCCATACAGGCAGTGAGGCATAATAAAATTAGTACCAGGGCGATGCGCATAGCTTTCTCCGGAATTATTTTTGATCAGCAGTGTTTTTCTGTCTTGCTGGCTCGGCTATGCTACCCCTATTAAGCGAGAGGTGCGAGATGAACACACGTTGGCGCATTGACGGGCAAGTGGCCCTCATTACCGGTGCAAGTGCAGGCATTGGTCGTGCCATTGCTTGCGAATTATTAAGTCTGGGTGCCGATGTATTGCTGGTGGCGCGTGACCCTGCCGTTTTACAAAACTGTGTCGATGAATTGCAGGAAGAGTTTCCGGCCCAATCCATACGATATCTTGCCGCCGACGTCAGCGATGCTGAACAACGGCAGGAAGTATTTGACTGGGTCGAAGATTTACAAGACGGCTTGCAAATTCTGGTCAACAACGCTGGTCATAATATTCGTAAAGCGACCATGGATTACAACGATGACGAATGGCGCAGTATTTTTGAAACGAATATTTTTTCGGCGTTCGAGCTTTCTCGGTTTGCCTATCCCTTGTTAAAACATCACGCCAACTCAAGCATCGTGAATGTTGGGTCGGTATCGGGCTTGACCCATGTTCGTACCGGTTCGCCCTATGGTTCGAGCAAAGCCGCCTTGCACCAGCTAACAAAAAACCTGGCCTGCGAATGGGCCAGCGATGGCATTCGGGTTAATTCGGTTGCCCCTTGGTATATCCGCACACGCCGCACCTCCGATGTATTGGCAATCCCCGAATATCTGGACGAAGTGCTGGAAAACACACCGATGGGCCGCATTGGCGAACCCGAAGAAGTCGCCGCTGCGGTTGCATTTTTATGCATGCCGGCATCGAGCTATATTACCGGCGAATGTATTTCGGTCGATGGCGGCTTTATGCGTTACGGGTTTTGAATTATGTGGTCGGGCTGTAGGAGGGCCTTCTAGGCCCGACCGGACGAGATCACATTCACTCGCAACTATTGCGCACAATTTGCGTGATGCGTGCCAAATCGGATTTACGAAAAGCAGTGGTGTCACTGAAGGCATAACGAAGATCCGATTTTGCCTGCTTTTGTTTTTCTTTCCATCGGTCACAGAGCGCCTTGCCTTCATAACGCACGCAGGAATCTTGCACCCAGCTGCAAGTAGCGCGCTGTTCAGGTGGCAGATATTCCATACGATAACCCTGTGCCCATAAAGGCTCACAACGCGGGTTGGGGTCGTAGTTTTCGGAATCACGGGTTTTGCCTTCGTAATTAGTGCATTGATATAAAATCGGCGGCGGGTCCATCGAAACATACGCCTGTGCGGCAGGCTGCACTGGAGCGACAGGCGTAGATTTGATTGCCGTATTTTTTTTCACGACCGGCGCGTCTTTGGGTCGAAGCATTTCGCGGGTTTCTTGCGTACTGGATTTTGCACACGGGGCATCTTGCAAGCTGACCTTGCCTTTGGCGTCAACACAGCGATACACCTTCACCGTGGCTTGTTCGGCTGCATTTGCAGAAATGCACAGCGCCATACTCAGCAGGCAAATTAGAGCAAAAAAATTCAGAACTTTCATTGGCGGGCCCTCAATATAAACAGGCTACAAAAAAGGTAGCTTACGCTACCTTTTAAGTGAAACTAAAGCAGCTTAGTCATCTACTGGGTAATACAACAGGTTTTAACCTCCGGATTATTCGTCCGGGTTATCCCGTTAATCGTATAACTGAAACTACCTGCGGCATTCGAGCTGAAATTAATCGAATAAGTACCCACCGTGGCCTTACTGACCACAGCACTATTAAACGTCGGTCCAAATGCAGGCCCGCTCACACGCATAACATTGCCGCTATGAATAGTATTGGCACCGTTCCAGGTACCTGACAGCTCATACCAATCAGCACGGCCGGTAGCGTTATAGGTAAACATTAAACCGAAATGACCATTGCCCGGGTAATCAAACCAGGTCAAGCCCCAACCGCCTTCGGCCGGGTTCCACCACGAGCCCGAACGGGCGGTAGCTGTTGTCGATAAACAGCAGGTTTTAATAAGCGGATTGTTGGTGCGTGTCACGCCATTAATCGTGTACGAAAAACTACCTGTCGCAGAATTAGCAAAGCTCATCGAGTAAGTTCCAACATCTGTCTTACTAACAACGGCACTGTTGTAAGTGGTGCTGAATGGAGGACCACTAACGCGCTTCACTACACCGCTATGAATATCCGAACCGGTCCAGTTACCCGACAGTTCATACCAGTCGGCACTACCGGTGGCATCATAAATAAACATCAAACCGAAATGACCATTGCTCGGATATTCAAACCAGGTTACGCCCCAACCACCTTCGGCAGGATTCCACCAAGAGCCTGAATGGGAAACGGTGGGGCCGTTGGCTACGGTGGGTGCCAGCCATTGCTGAACATTTGGAAATGAAACATCCAGTCTTGAATAAAAATCATCGTTACCCGAGGTTGCGGGGTTGCCTGCGTTAGCACATGACGCACTGCCGCCTAATAGGCCGCCGCGCAAATACCAGCCGCCGTCAGCGCCAATGGTAAACAAGCCGGAGCCGCTACTGCCACCCAAGGTCGAACCGCTAGACCAGCCCACCTGATGCTGCGCGCCGTCCTGCCCTTCTTTTATGCCTTGGGATATTTTCTTAGGAAAACCCTGCGGATGATGAATGCCATAAATCGTAGTGTTGTTGGCTAACGCGCCTGAATCCCAACCGGCAAAGAATGTGCCTGCAGGTGGTGCGGTATTGATGCGAACCAAAGAAATATCGGTGGCTGCTTGCGAGTAAAGATAAGTTGCGCCGCCAGTCTGCGGAGAAGGTAAAGCAGCCGTAGTGCTTGAAGTACCGCAAGTCGTCGTCTCGTAATTCCAGTAAAAATTCATCGAACCAGCAGCAGCCTGATCCCCAATGCAATGGTGTGCCGTGTAAAAGTATGGGACTTGTGTTGCTCCGATTGTATCTACTAGCAAACCGCCGGTACAAAGAAAAGTACTTGCGCCTTCAACAAAGGTGATGCGGGCTACGGAGTTTTCCGCATTGACAAAATTTCCGCCCAGTTCGGTGGCACGGCAAATCACGTTCGACATGCAGGTCTGTTCAGCAGCACCCTTGGTGATGACAAAACTTTCTTTGGCGGTGGTAAGCAGATGCGAAACGCTGATTACATCAATACGTACTGGTACAGCGAGCACGTCTTTCGGCAAATAGATTTCAATAATCTGTGTTTCACCATCAGTACCTGGAGTCCAGTAAATATTTTTTGTATCCACCAGACGCTTGGTTTCCGGACCGCTTGCCGATGCAACAACCTGATTGGTAGTATCCGATCCAGAAAACCGCAGCTCGGAACCTGCTGCCAGACCTGAAGTGCGAATACCCACGCGCAAACCAAAAGCATTGGGCGAAGTAATTTCAATACGCGAAACTTTCGCGCCATTACTCAATACTTGCCACTTTAGACTATGCATTGGTTGCAATGTTTCGCGCGAAACGTCCCGACCAATACCAATTTGTAGCGGCTTGATTTTACTGTCGTCGGCATTGTCGCGATGCAATTTTGCGATGCGCTCAGGGGCCAACTCCTTCATACCTAATTTGGCTACACCGCTAGCGGGGAAATTATTTGAACGCCAAACAAGAGGCGCCGCAGCTTTGGTTGTCGACTTGGCAGGCTCACCTTTAACGCGGACAGCCGCAGCTTGGTGGGAAAATGCCAGAGCCAACAGACCCGTGACGATGAATAAGGACAAACGTGAAGTAAACATCATGATAACCACTTTTTTGAAATAGGTTGTAATCCTAACGCAGTATTGATCGGGTTTTATGTATGGATGTTTAAAAGGCGACCAAAATCGGCAAATCTATGGCGTTTGATTGCTTATATTCAGCAATGTCACGAAAGTGACAACCCCGAAGGCCTGAAAACTAAGCTGCAGCGGCTATTGCAATGAATGGGTGCGCTACAAGCACACCCTATGCAGCAACGGCTTTTTTGCTAGCTACTTTTTTGCTAGCTACTTTTTTGTAAGCTACTTTTTTGCTAGCTACTTTTTTGCTAGTTACTTTTTTACTAGCTACCTTTTTCGTCGCTTTCTTGGCGACTTTCTTGGCCACTTTTTTAGTAGCTTTTTTTACAGCGGGCTTGGCGTCGGCGTCAACGACTTTCTTTGCCGCTTTCTTCGCCACTTTTTTGGTGGCTTTTTTCGCGAAGCGTCCGCCCATTTTTCGGACCGGTTTACCTTCGGCTAGCAAGGCAACGCATTCTTCTTGGGTCAATGAAGCCGGCTCGCGGTCCTTCGGAATTTTTCCGTTTTTTTCGCCATCGGTAATATAAGGACCGAAGCGACCGTTGAGCACTTGAATCTCGGTGCCTTCAAAAACTTTGATCGTGCGGTTGGCAATGAGCTCGCGGCGAGCTTCAATCATGCCGTAGGCTTCTTCAAAGGTAATCAGGTACGGGTCTTGTTCTTTGGTCAGTGATGCGTAGGTGTCGCCATGTTTTGCGAACGGGCCGAAACGGCCAACGCCAACGCTGACTTCTTTGTTATCGACCAAACCGAGTTTACGCGGCAGGCCGAATAATTTAAGTGCGGCTTCCAGCTCGATCGTGTGCATGCTTTGACCGGGACGAAGCGATGCGAAGGTCGGCTTTACTTCGTCATCGGCTGTACCGATTTGCACATACGGCCCGTAACGGCCGAGACGTGCAGAGACAGGCTTGCCCGATTCCGGGTCAACACCCAATTCGCGAGCACCGGAAGCTTCAGCGCGATCGACGCTTTCACTTTTTTCATCGATCATTTTCTTGAACGGTTTCCAGAAGCGTTCCAATAATGGAATCCATTCTTCTTCGCCGCGCGAGACCGCATCGAGTTCGTCTTCTAATTTGGCGGTGAATTCGTAATCGACATATTGCAAAAAATGGCCGGATAAAAATTTACTGACGGCGCGGCCCACATCGCTCGGGCGGAAGCGTTTGTTATCGAGCATGACGTATTCGCGATACAGCAATGTTTGAATAATGCTGGCGTAGGTCGATGGACGACCAATACCGTATTCTTCAAGCGTTTTAACCAAACTCGCTTCGGAATAACGTGGCGGTGGCTCGGTGAAATGCTGGTCAGTGTGAATGGAAGATAGCGGAATATTTTGGCCAAGTTTCATTGGCGGCAGCTTGCGACCTTCGTCATCGTCTTCACTGGTTTTCTGGTCTTTGCCTTCTTCGTACACAGCCAAAAAGCCGGGGTCAACAACGGTGGTACCGCTAGCGCGGAACCCATGCTCGCTACCGGCCGCTAATTCAACGGTAACCGTGTTCATGGTGGCTGGCACCATTTGTGATGCGAGGGTGCGCTTCCAGATTAATTCGTATAAACGGCGTTCGTCATCACCCAGAAATTTTGCCATGTTTGAAGGCAGGCGCAATGCCGAGGTCGGACGAATGGCTTCATGCGCTTCCTGCGCATTTTTTGATTTGGTTTTATAGACGTTGGGTTTGTCGGGCAGGGCCTGAATACCGAAATCGCGTGCAATGACATCACGAATTTCCTTGACGGCATCGTCGGATAAATTGGTCGAGTCAGTACGCATATAGGAAATCAGACCGACCGAGCCTTCTTCACCGACCGCAAAACCTTCATACAGCTTTTGCGCGACCTGCATAGTGCGCCGAGTAGTGAAGCCGAGTTTACGCGCAGCTTCCTGTTGCAATGTCGAAGTAATAAACGGCGGCGATGGACGACGTTTGCGTTCCTTGCTTGACACATCGGTGACATGCAATACGTCGCTCGCTGCCTTGATAATGCGATCGCGTGCTGCATGTGCATCTTTTGCATTGGTCAGCGTGAATTGTTCGAATTTTTTGCTATCGAGTTTTACCAAGCGCGCGGTGAAGGCTTGTTGCGGATGAGCACACTCGGCTTCAACACTCCAGTACTCCTGGTTTTTGAAGGCTTCAATTTCTTCTTCGCGATCAACAATTAAACGCAGCGCCGGTGATTGCACACGACCTGCCGATAAACCACGTTGTACTTTTTTCCAAAGTACCGGCGACAAATTAAAGCCGACCAGATAATCCAGAGCACGCCTGGCTTGTTGGGCATCGACTAAATCCGACAGGACTTTGCGCGGATTGGCGACCGCAGCCAAAACGGCTTTCGGCGTGATTTCAGTGAACACGACGCGGCTCACTTCTTTGCCTTTGGTCAAGCCGCGCTCTTTTAGTATTTCTGAAATATGCCAACTAATCGCTTCGCCTTCGCGATCCGGATCGGTCGCCAGCATGATGGTGTCGGCAGTCTTGGCGGCTTTGGCGATGGCTTCAACATGTTTCTCGTTTTTTTCGATCAACTCGTAACGCATGGCGAAGTTTTTATCGGGATCAACTGCACCTTCTTTTGGCACCAAGTCACGCACATGGCCGTAGGACGCCAAGACAATAAAGTCTTTGCCCAGATATTTGTTAATCGTTTTAGCCTTGGCAGGCGATTCAACGATAAGCAGATTTTTGGCCATGGTACGAACTTCTCCAATACAGCGAATGACATATTTCAACTTCAGGTTTCTGAATCCGGCAAAGCCAGCTTGTTCGGCTTTCAGACGGCAAAGCCCGCATTAATGCGGGCCCAGCCTTTTTTATTAAGTGACTGCTTTAGGTCGAGCTGTCAAGCTATTGCTTCAATAATTATTATGCGCCGCAGATAAATTCTATATTAATCAATAAGTTGGCATTTTTCGCCGAAGTGTTCGGGGCTGTGTGATGCCCCACAAGTCCAGTCGCCCTCGCCCGAGTAGCTGTAGCTCAGGGTCCTGAAAGTGTCCCAGGTGATGACAATTTCGCAGGCTTCTTCATTGTCGCTAATGCCTACATAGATATCAGTTGTCATGGGTTTCAAAGGCAGCAGTAAGGGCTTTATTTCAGGGTCGTCGTTGAATAGGCAATGTTGATCCACCGCCACACGCTTGCTGATGGCGTTTTGAATGGGGATAACCAGGCCAGCCATTTTTTTATGCTCAGCGAGTTCGGCCTGCTCTTGTTTTTCAATGAAGTAAAACATCGGCACCATAAAACAGGCCGTCATCAAGACGGGCAACACGAATATACCTACTACCAACACAATAGCACTGCGCTGATTACGATTAATCGGCTTGGCCGATGGCGTTGTGTCGCGCTCGAGCACCAGAGTGTTCGCCAGAAAATCATGCAAGGCTTGCCGCTTCTGGGTAAATGCCGCCATCAGAAAACCGATGTTTTGCGAAAGATGACTCAATGCCGCAGAAAACCAGCGCAAAGCCGCCGTACGCCGGTCTAATTGTCCACCTTGATCGGTTGTGACATGCAAACCCAAATATTGTTTGCCCCAGGAACCCTGGCGCGCGGAGCTTTCTAAATAAATATGATACGAACCACTCATCGCAAAATACAAAAACATATAAGCAAATACCGCACAGACCGTCAAAATAGCAGCCGCATCGGGATCTTTTTCGAATGAGAAGCCCGCTGAAAAATAAACGGCAGCGGCAATACCGAAAATCAGCAGCATGGCGGTCGAGCTCAATAGCCATTGATCAAACACAAAGGCCGCCCAGCGATGAAAGAAGTTGGCGTACTTCACTTCCACACCATTGGCTAATGTACTGCTAGTGCGAGATACATTGATGCCCAGTGCGTCGGCATGATCAGCCAGGCTTTGCCATTGCGGCAGTTCGGCATTCCAGACCAAGCTATCGGAGCGCAGTTCGCCACGCTGATAAGCATCCTTGATCACGCCCGCCGCTGCCGGTCCGTTTTTTTGCTGATTGGCGTCAACGTAGTACCACAGTTTATCTGTCACGTTTGTATTCCTGAGATGAATTACTGGCTGTTGTTACGGCAAGTAGCCGGAAGATATTTATTCTGGATACTGTCGCTGAAGCAGCGCCATTGTGAAGTTTGCGCATCTGTCAGTTCAAAATAAATACTGCCGGTTATAAGGCCTGGGACAAGGGTGTCGGAGACCTTGACTTCGATAGCGCAGTTGCCATTTTCAAGTGCGCCAATATCGATTTTTTGAACCGCATTACTTGCGTAGGACTCGGGTGTGGGCATTTGTGATTCTGCTGCGCTATTACTTGGGCATTGGCTATGCTGCTGAAAATGTTCCGATACCAGCAGCTTTGCTGCGGATGCTTCGTTGATCGCGCCAGAGAGTTTCGCTCTTACCGTGTAATCCTGATAGGCCGGCAGTGCTATTGCGATCAAAATGCCTAAAATCGCAATGCCGACAAAACCAACCACCAAAATCACTATGATCCACATGCCGGCATTACCGCTTTTTTCTTTCTTGCGGACACGCATCGATTCGGGCACGCCGAGTGCATCGACATGCATTGAAAGTGGCTGCCAGGCCGGCATGCCTTCTTGCCACACCAGGCTATTGGTAGTGAGTTGACCGTGACGCAGGGCATCAACTAAAACGCTGGCGTCCATAGGGCCGATGCGTTGCTTGTTTTTATCAACGTAATACCACTGTGACATTTTGATTTCTCCCAACGCTTATTCAAATTTTTATGAATAAAAAAAACCGCCGCATAGCGGCGGAGTGTGTTTAATGCCGAAGTGTGATGTTAATGGATCGGTTCTGGCTCGTCACCAAACATCTGGCTTTCCATCCAGGCAAAGGCAGCTTCGGATCCGGGTTGATTGAACAGCACCATCAATACGACCCATTTCAAATCATCAAGATCGATTTCTTCCTGGTCCAAAGCCATTACCCGATCAAGCACCAACTCGCGCTGATTGGCATCAAGTACACCATGCTGTTCGAGAAACATTAAAAAACCGCGACTCTCGGTATCCAGACGCTGTAATTCAGTCTCTGCAAATAAACGCAGTGGTGCGTCATGACGTTGTGCCGGATTGATCGGGCGATCGCGGGATAACTCTTCAAGCCAATCAAAGGCTTTATTGATTTCGGTAGGACTGAAACCGGCTTGATGAAGATTTTTTTGGAGAGAGTCGCGGTCCCGAACGACGTCGGGGTCGTCGTAAATATAGTTTTCAAACAAGTAGAGCAGTACCTCGAGTATGGTTTCTTCTTTCATTACCTTCGCCTGTGCCGAACCGCGGCACAACGGATGAATTAAGTATTTCGGGTATATCGACCATCTGTCGCCGTGATAATTCCTTCCAACTCCATGATGAGAAGCATGGACGACAGTTCTGGAGTCGTCAATCCCGTCCGTTCCGCCAGTTGATCAAGACTTGTCAAATCATGTCCCAAGGCTTCCCAGATCGGTTTGTATTGAATTTTCACATTGGCTCGCTTTCGTGGGGCTGCCTCCAGCTCAATCGGGTTTAAACGCCCGCGCAAGGCGTCTGCCAACTCTAGCGCCACCGGTTGTAGCGCCTCGACAAGCTCCATAGGTTTTTCTAACAGAACCGCACCTTGTCGGATCAATTTATGGCAACCGCGAGTCATCGGATTATGAATTGAGCCCGGAATCGCAAATACCTCGCGCCCGATTTCACCGGCCAAACGGGCAGTAATGAGTGCGCCAGAGCGTTCGGCGGCCTCTACCACCAAACAACCCAGACTCAAACCGGCGATGATCCGATTGCGGCTGGGAAAGTGTCCTTTTAGCGCTGGTGTGCCTAGCGGGTGCTCGCTAAGCATTGCACCATGCTCGGAGACCGCCTGCATCACATCACGATTTTTTTCGGGATACACAAGATCTAGTCCAGTCGCCACCACGGCAATGGTTCTGCCAATTTGCCCATCCACACGGGCTTCCATCGCTCCACGATGAGCGCTGGCGTCGATGCCTTCTGCCAAGCCACTGGTGACACACCAACCGGCTTGCGCGAACTCACGTGCAAATTGGCGAGCGTTTTCTTTGCCACCTGGCGTCGGATGACGCGAACCCACCACTGCAATTTGCGGATGCCACAGCAAATTGATATTTCCGATAACAAATAAAGCCGGTGGCGGATTTTCCGCTTGCTTCAATAGACTAGGATAATCTTGGCTGTTCCAGCCAATAACATGATGATGCGATTGATCACACCATTCCAGATCCTGCTCGATCCGAATCAGGTCGGGCACACGCATCTGCGCGCAGGCTTTTTCAGATATTCCGGCAGCGCGCCACGCATGTTTACCAGCGGATAAAATACATTGGGCTGTATCGAAAACTTCAAATAATTGCCGTAGTGCGGCAGCGCTATTGGCATAGCGAACCAAAATTAAAAGCGCGGCGGTTTCATCAAAATGTTTTTTCATTGCCCCATAAGTTTACGGCGCCCGAGGGCGCCGTAATGTAGGGATTTATTACTGTGTCGCGTCAGGACTTTTAAGCAAATCGCCGACTCGCACCGGACGAATACCGTCCATCACCAAAGCATAGCTGACTTTGTCAAAAGTGCGGAACACCATTGCATGACCAAGGAAGTCATCGGGCATGGCGACCTTATCTTTCTTTGCTAAATACAGAGACTTGTTTGCAACGGTATCAGGCAGCAAGGCGCCATCATGCCAAAGTGAGAAAGTTGTCCCGTTTTTCACGCCATCACTGGAACCAACCGACAATGCAATGACGAAATGAGGGCCGGCAGTATTAACGCCGTTAGATACCGAAAGTACACGTGCACGCTCCGGAATACTGGTCGCGCCTATTGGCATGAAGCTTGCGTCGTAGGGTGCCGCTTCCGCAGGCAATACACGATCGCCTACATGCACTTCGCGACCTTCATCACGCAAGACCACAACGGCAATCTCGCCTTGAATCTGGGTGATTTCGCCGAGAGCTTGCTTGGATAACTCGATACCCAACAAACCACGACGATTTTTTGGCGCGTCACGACTCGGGCCACCGGCGGCCCAATGTACTGCCCAATTTTGGTGTAAACGATCACCCTGATAATTCAAGTCGCTCGCATAGTCAGCTTTGGTGCCGCGAACATAATCTTGAATCGGACGAGCAATTTGCACAATTTGACCCGGTTGCGCGCCGCTAAGCCCGCGCACATAGGCTACTTGGCCAGCACTGGAAAGCAGACGATCCTCTTCTAGGCCAATCACATACGGTAATGATTTAACATCATTAACGACGGTCAGCTCTTTCAGGAATGGCTCGATTTGCGATAAAGGAATCGCGCCGATCGCATCACCGGTTTTTATCTGCGGGCCTGAGCTCGACAAATAGGGACGGCCACCGATATAGACCAAGCTCAGTACGTCACCGGGATAAATACGGTGCGGATTCTTGACTTGCGGATTGGCTTGCCAGATTTCTGGCCACAACCAAGGCTTTTGCAAAAACTTGGCCGAGATGTCCCACAAGGTGTCACCCTTGCGAACAACATAAGTCGAGGGATGGTCTTGGCGCAGTTCCGCCGCGAAGGCGATTCCGGCAAGGGCGATAAATGTGGCAGTAAAGACTGCAAGTAAGCGTTTAAGCATGACGGCTATCCACCTGATTCCCCAAGGGTTACGGTTGAGACTATAGCCCAAAACTAGGTAAGGAAAGCAAGCCCAAGCAGCTTATAATGCCCAGATTGCCCTCATAATCCTGATTTTGGCCCTAAAACTCATGGCTCTATTACCTATTATTGAATTCCCCGACCCCCGTTTGCGCACAGTTGCCAAGCCTATTGCGCAGGTTGACGGGGCATTACGCCAACTGATCGACGACATGTTTGAAACCATGTACGACGCCCCCGGCATCGGTCTGGCGGCGACCCAGATCAATGTACACCAGCAATTACTCGTCTTGGACGTCAGTGAAGACAAATCCCGGCCATTGGTGTTCATCAACCCGGAAATACTGTCCTCTGAGGGCAGCCAAACCTATCAGGAAGGCTGTTTGTCGGTGCCGGGCATTTTTGCCGACGTAAAACGCGCCGACAAAATTACCGTCAAGGCCCTTGATCGTGACGGTAAGAGTTTTGAGCTCAGTGCCGACGGTCTGCTGGCGGTCTGCATTCAACATGAAATGGATCATCTGGCCGGAAAAGTATTTGTCGATTATTTGTCGCCACTGAAGCGCGAACTAGTAAAAAAGAAATTGGCCAAGCAACGCAAATTAGCCGACGAAGACGAAGGCTAATGACATTGCGAATTGTGTTTGCTGGCACACCGGAATTTGCGGTGCCCTGTTTGCGTGCCGCTGCTCTTTATGGCGATATTGCGGCGGTTTACACACAACCCGACCGTCCCGCAGGACGTGGCCGCCAGCTAACACCGTCACCAGTTAAAGTGAATGCACTCGCGCACGGTTGGCGTATCGAACAACCCGAAAATTTTAAATCGCTCGATAGCAAAAAAATATTGCGTGAACATAATGCCGACATCATGGTTGTGGTCGCTTATGGTTTATTGCTACCGCAATCGGTGCTCGATATTCCCAAGCTTGGATGCTGGAATGTACATGCTTCCTTGTTACCGCGCTGGCGCGGCGCCGCGCCGATTCAACGTGCAATCGAAGCGGGCGATTCGCAAAGCGGGGTTTGTTTGATGCAGATGGAAAAAGGCCTAGATACCGGACCGGTTTTATTATCTTTAAGCACCGCTATTTCTGCCGAAGAAACCGGTGGAAGTTTGCATGACCGCTTATCGGCACTTGGCGCTGAAGTATTGAGCGATGGCTTGAAATTATTACGGGCAGGTATGAAACCGGTAGCGCAAGTTCAGGCACAAACCGGTGTTACGTATGCTCATAAATTGGACAAACAGGAAGCCAAACTTGATTGGACGCTTGCCTGCGAAGTGCTAGCCAATAAAATTCGCGCCTTTAATCCTTGGCCTGTCTGCGAAGCACAAGTGCACGGCGAGCGCTTGCGCATACATCAGGCGCTCGCGATACCACTCGATCATAAACAAACCCCCGGTAGCATTTTAATGGCGAATCAGCACGGCCTCGACATTGCCTGCAGTCAGGGTGCGCTGCGATTACTGCATGTCCAGCGTGAAGGCGGACGCATGATTTCGATAGCCGATTATTTGAACGCGAATCCTGGCTTGCGAGCTGCCTCATGAATACCGGCAATGCTGTCAGCCCGGGCACCGAAGTTCGCATCATGGCGGCAAAACTGGTGGCACAAGTACTGGCCGCTAAGCGGTCGCTCAAAGCGGTATTGCAACAAAATATTACCGACTTAAATGATCCGCGTGATCGCGCCTTGCTCGAAGCGATTTGTTTCACCACGTTACGCCATCATCGTTATTACGAATTTGTTTTATCGCAATGGCTCAGCAAGCCTTTGCCTCGAAAAGATTATCCGATTCAATGTTTATTGCTGACCGGCTTGGCGCAATTGCATGGGATGAAAATGCCGCCGCATGCGGTGGTGTCCGCCAGCGTCGATGCTGCCAAGCAAGTGGGGCAGGAATCGCAAGCCAAACTGGTGAATGCGATTTTACGGCGTGCCACACGTGAGGCCTTACCGACATCGAGCAATCAGGCGATTCAAAGCAGCCATCCCGATTGGCTAATCAAGCAACTGCAACACGAATGGCCGACTAACTTCAATGATATTTTGTGGGCCAATAACGAAGCTGCGCCACTATGGTTACGAGTTAATTCACTACGTGGCTCACGCGCACAAGCGCTTGGCGATTTCCGTGAAGCAAACATTGAATGTGATGCTCCAGAATGCCCGGACAACTCCATTCGCCTGCACGAACATCAGGCATTGAATGCGTTGCCCGGCTGGAGTGCCGGAAAATTTCTGGTGCAAGACGGCGCTGCACAACTCGCGGTCGAAGCGCTTTCGGTTAACTCCGGTGAGTATGTTCTCGATGCCTGTGCTGCACCCGGTGGCAAAACCGCGCATCTTGCCGAACTGGTAGGTGATGGGCGAATTCTCGCGCTCGATATTGCCGCCGCAAGACTAGCCCCGATTAATGAAACCCTTGAGCGCCTTGGCTTGGCATCACCCAATATCGAAGTAAAAATGGCCGATGCCTCGGATTCGGCAAGCTGGTGGGACGGCGAACAATTCGATGCCATTTTGCTCGATGCGCCTTGTTCTGCGACCGGCATCATTCGACGTCAACCTGATATTAAATGGCATCGCAAAGCCGATGACATTGCAAAACTGGCCGGCATTCAATCGCGCATTCTTCACTCCTTATGGCCACTGCTAAAGCCGGGCGGTCGTTTGCTGTACTGCACCTGCTCGGTGTTGAAGCTGGAAAATGAATTTCAAATCAATGCGTTTCTGTCCGAACACAAGGACGCCATCGTGCAGCCTCTGGATGAAAAATTTGGACACGCTAGCGGGCTTGGCAGACAGCGCTTTCCGGGCGAAGACTATATGGATGGATTTTTTTATGCTCTTCTACATAAACGCGGCTAAGCTGTGCTCATGAATACATTGCCCGTATTGAATAGTGACGACCGGAAGCAATTATTCTGGTTTCTATTGCTGGCATTGTTTGTACTGGCGGCTGGTTATGGCTTGCGCGAGCCGTGGCCATCTGATGAGCCACGTTTTGTGCTGGTCGCAAAACAAATGGTCGATAGCGGCAATTATTTATTCCCGCATCGAGGTATCCAGTTATATCCCGACAAGCCACCGGTTTTTTTCTGGATATTGGCCGCTTGCTATCAGCTCATCGGCAGCTGGCGCTGGAGTTTTTTGCTGCCCTCATTGCTATCGGGCATGACGGTACTTTATCTGACTTACGATTTAGGGCGTCGGCTTTGGACCCCGCGAACTGGCATATGGGCGGCGCTAGCCATCCTGTTTAGTTTTCAATTTGTCTATCAATTCAAACGGGCCCAGATTGATCCGGTTTTGGTGTTGTTTACCACCATTGCCCTTTATGGATTTATTCGCCATCTCCTACTCGGACCGCATTGGCGCTGGTTTTATGCAGGCTGCTTTTTTTCCGGGCTCGGCATCATCACCAAGGGGGTCGGTTTTTTACCGCTACTCATTTTTATTCCGTATATCGCGCTGCGATTTGCCAAGGCCGATGGCCTGTCGGTACAAACCAATACAAATGGTTTGCGCTGGTCCGGCGGGCTATTGTTTTTCCTGGTGGCTATTGCCATTTGGCTAGTGCCATTGCTGTGGGCGGTCAAGCACGGTGGCTCGGTCGAACAGCAGGCTTATCTCAACGATATTTTGTTCCGGCAAACCGCTGAGCGTTATGCCAATCCCTGGGGACACCACGAACCCTTCTGGTATTTCGCAGAAATTCTGTTGCTGTTTTGGCTGCCGTTTTCACTCGCCTTTTTTTGGCTCTGGAAACCTTGGTATCAGAGCTTCCGAATAAGGGACGCGAAAGTTTTGTTGCCGCTAGCTTGGGCCGTGCTGGTAGTGGTATTTTTCAGCTTAAGCAGTGGCAAACGCGACATGTATATATTGCCGGCCCTGCCGGCATTTGCGCTAGCAGCGGCACCGTTTATGCAGGCCATGTCGGCACGAATCAGTTTTCGTTATGGCTTGTTTACCCTCATTAGCTTCATCAGCTTGGTAATACTCGTACTTGGTTTACAAGCATTATTAGGCGAGCCCGGTTTTGAGAAAAAATTTATTCTCGAACGCGGAGCCAGCCAGCTTAATCCCCTGTGGTGGATGCTGATTGCCGTTGGTGGTATCAGCTTGATCACGAGCTTGTTTTTTCGACAAAAAAAACCATTGCATAGCTGTCTGGTTTTCTTTGTATTGCTCTGGAGCGGCTATAGTTTTGTTGCCTACCCCGTGCTTGATGGTGCGAACTCATCTAAAGATGTAATGCAGCGCGCCCGTGAACTGGCCGGAGCTGAAGCAACGATTGGCTTGGTCGATTGGAAAGAGCAGAATTTGCTGCAGGCACAAGGCGCAACGACCGACTTTGGCTTTCTGGAGTCACCGACAACACAATTGCAAAAAGGTGTTGTCTGGCTAAAAATATCGCCTGAGAAAAGACGTCTCTTGTTGCAATCAAGCAGGCATACCCAATGCGTCGATTTTAAGAACGCCGACGCTATATCGCTGGGAAATGCCAACCGCAGAAGCTGGTGGCTAATCGGTGAACAAGCGGCTGCAGCGTGCCGTTGAAGCTCCAATGCCATTATTATTTGCTTAAGGGTTATTCTGTTAGGAATGACATGGGAGTCGTATGAAAATTCTTATTCTTGGCGCGGGACAAGTCGGTACGTCAGTTGCAGCGGCGCTCGCTTCTGAAAACAACGATATCACCGTAGTCGATACCGATATCCATCGCTTGCGCGAACTCTCCGAAAAACTCGATATTCGTACCGTGGCCGGTCACGCTTCATTACCGAGCGTCCTATCGCAAGCGGGCGCCGATGAAGCGGAATTACTGGTTGCCGTGACTTCAAGCGACGAGGTGAATCTGGTGGCTTGCCAGGTGGCGGCTAAACAGTTCAAAACCAAAACCCGAGTTGCGCGTTTACGTGAAGCCGAATATTTGTCACTGGCGACCGAAGGCGGCGTGGACGCTGTGGTCAATACCGCGATCAGTCCTGAGCAATTAGTCTGTAAACACATCAAGCGGCTCATTGAATACCCCGGCGCCTTGCAGGTACTCGATTTTGCCGGCGGTCGTGCGCAATTGGTGGCCGTTCGCGCGGTATCTGGCGGCGCCTTGGTGGGCCATGAAATTCGCGAACTACGCCAGCATTTGCCAAGTAATGTGGATGCCCGCGTAGCGGCTATTTTTCGCAATGGCAAACCGGTTCGTCCGCAAGGACATACGGTCATCGAATCGGACGACGAAGTGTTTTTTCTGGCCGACCAAAAAAATATTTCATTGGTAATGAGCGAGCTGCGCAAGCTGGATTCCCGCCCGACAAAACGAATTTTCATTGCCGGCGGCGGCAATATTGGCCGCAATCTTGCGCGCATGATCGAAAAGAAATATTCGGTCAAGGTACTAGAGCGTTCACGTGACCGGGCTAGAAATATTGCCGAAGATTTGTTGAACTCCATTGTTCTGGTCGGTGATTGTGCCGACGAAGATTTACTGCGCGAAGAAAATATCGATCAGACCGATATTTACTGCGCGCTGACCAACGACGATGAAGCCAATATTCTTTCCGCCATGCTGGCAAAGCGTTTAGGCTGCCCGCGCGTAGTCGCGCTGATTAATCGTCCGTCCTACGCTGAATTAGTCGAAGGCGGCAGCATTGATATTGCAGTTAGTCCGCAGCAAGTCACCCTCGGTGCATTGCTGTCGCATATCCGTGAAGGTGCGCCTGCTTATGTCTATCCGCTACGACGCGGAGCGGCCGAAGCGATTGAAGTTATCGTACGCGGTGACCGCCGAAATTCGCGTGTTATCGGACGCTCGGTTGAAGATCTGGAGTTGCCGGAAAACACCACGATTGGCGGCATCGTTCGTGGCGAAACTTTACTCATTGCGCATCATGATCTGGTGATCGAGCCGGGCGATCATGTGATTTTATTTGTGATGGACAAGCGCCAACTATCCAAGGTCAACATGTTGTTTCAAGCCGGAGGCTCCAGCCTGTGAGTCTTCGCATGCAAGCCATGCTTCGCATTATGGGCGCCATTATTGCGGCCTCATCCCTGATCTCGCTGCCACCATTATTGATTGCCTTGGCGCTTGGCGAAAACACCAGCGCAGCATTTCTTGAAAGCATGGCAACGCCCGGCATTATTGGCTTTTTGCTTTGGTGGCCAGTACGACATGTGCAGTATGAACTGCGTTTGCGTGACGGCTTTTTGATCACTACCGCGATCTGGATTATCGCCAGTTTAATTACCGCGATGCCTTTCACTTTGGCGGCACCGCATCTGTCCTATACCGATGCAGTTTTTGAAGCCGCCTCTGGGCTGACCACTACCGGTGCAACGACAATTTTGGGTCTTGATACATTGCCACGCAGTATGCTGTTCTTCCGGCAATCATTAAATTTTTATGGCGGCATGGGCATCGTGATTTTGGCCATTGCCATTTTACCAATGCTGAAAATTGGTGGTATGCAGCTTTTTCGTGCCGAAACCAATGGCCTGCAAAAAGATAATAAATTAACCCCGCGTATCGCTGAAACCGCCCGTGCCTTATGGATGGTCTATCTTGGCCTGAATGTTCTTTGTGCGCTGAGTTACTGGCTCGGTGGGATGAGTTTTTTTGACGCTGTCTGTCACGCGATGTCAACGGTGGCGACGGGTGGCTTTTCTACCCACGACAGCAGCTTTGGCTTCTGGAATGCGCCCTTACTAGACGGCATTGCCGTGATTTTCATGTTGCTGGGCGGAATAAATTTCGGCATGCATTGGTATGCCTGGCGACGTGCTACGGTAAGTCATTATCAAAGTGACTCCGAGCTTAGAAGCTTCGTTATCATTGCGTTGATTGTTTCCTTGATCGTATCGGCCAATCTGTTTCTGAGTGGCCGCTTTGAAAATATTTTCGATGCACTGCGCTTTGGTACTTTTCAGGCCGTCTCGAATATTACGACCACCGGTTTCATTTCAGAAGATTTTACCCGCTGGCCCGGGCTGGCACCTTTGCTGCTTATTTTGATCGGATTTGTCGGCGGTTGTGCTGGCTCAACCGCGGGTGGCATCAAGGTCGCACGTGTGCAGATGGTCGTACGGCAGGGCTTGCGTGAAATCAAGCAATTGGTACATCCGAAAGGACAGTTTCTGGTTACCCTTGGCGGCAAACGGGTGTCGGAAAGCGTAGTAATTTCAGTTGCCGGGTTTTGCACGCTTTATATCTGCAGTTACCTTGTGATGACTTTAATTCTCGCCGCCAGCGGGGTTGATATTGTCACCGCATTTTCCGCCATCGCCGCTTGCATCAATAATATGGGGCCGGGTCTTGGTTTGGTCGCTTCGAATTTTCAGGCTCTGGATGATTTATCCATCTGGGTTTGCAGCTTCGCGATGATTCTCGGCCGTCTGGAAATTTTTACCGTACTGGTTCTGTTATCACCCCAGTTCTGGCGGGAATGAACGTAGGGACGCATTCATAAAATCAAAACGGTAGCGGACCGTTACTGATTTTCGTCGAAAGTTGCGCCATCAAAATATTCGCCTGCTCACGTGACAAATATGGAATGCGGAATGCCGATGACATGGATGTTGCGCCTGCGGTATCCAGATAAAGACTGGCCATGCCGTAGCGGCGATCCAGAATGCCTTCGCGTAAACTCAAGCCCTGTAATTTACTGATTTCGGCAAAACGCCATTCGCGTGAAAGCCAGCCTTCGCGCACGGCGATCAAATGCTCGGTATGGGCAAAGGCCGCATGTGCCGACCACACTTTTGCCCGCAGCAATAAAACTGGAATGAACAGAAAAATCAACGCGGCATAAACCGAGTAAAAAATCGTGGCTGCCATTCCGGCCAGCAAAACAAACAAGGCCGGCATTATAAACTCGCGTTTCCACGTATCGCGGTGCAAGCTCTGCCAAGTGTGAATTGGCCATTGCTCGCTCCCTAGAAAACGGGCAATCAAACTGTCCATTTCAGCTGGCGTGGCTAGCGGCACCAAATCACGCAAGGGCGATTTGCTTTCTTCGTTCACGGCAACACCGGCAGCACTATCGACTTTCAAACTACGTCTTTTGAAGCGCCGATGCAGCCAGCCTTCAAACAAACCGTAGGCTTGAATACGACGCTGCGGCAGACTGCTACGCAAACGCGATAGCAGGCCGCGCTGCACCGTCAAACGTCGGCCTAATTGCGACAAACTGAAATCGTAATATTGCAATAGTGCTAACACTACCGAAAAAATTCGCACGAGTAACAAAAACACGATAACGGCAAAAGCAATACTTATTACCGTAGCGCTGGCCCCTAGATGCAAGCTGTCCGACCAGCCAAACATATAGTTGACCCCAGCCTTGATGAAGTTGCCCATCAAGTCGTTACCGCTTTGAAATGACACGCCGACCGCCGCACCAATAACCACCATTCCACGGTTATTGATCAGCCCGAGTTTTACTACGTCGATAATGGCGAGCTGGTGTAATACCTCGGTATTGGATGAAGCAGAGATTTCGCCTGTGCTGGCAGTGCTGGCAGTGCTGACGATATTGACATGGCTACGAATCAGCTCTTCCAGCTCCTGTGCATCCTTAAGGCTCAGCACCCGCATTTGTGCTTCAGGGGTAACGCCACCGGCAGCTTCGAGTTTTACTTCGGCAACATTAAAAATCCGGTGCAACACGTTTTGCGTAATCGATACATTCTGAATTCGGCTAAACGGAATATGCCGCACGGTTTTTTGAAACACGCCACTACGCACCACCAACTCATTATCCAATACACGATAGCGATAGCTGAAATATTGAAATATCGAATACACCGCCAATACTGCAACACCGATCAAAGGCCATAGTTCGTTGCGGTCGCCGCGCCCGGTAAACAATAAAATAATCAGGGGAAGGGCAAACTGCTTGAGTTGCAGCAACAATACGAATAGCCACGACAAAGGATGCAAACGCCGCTGTAGTTCAGCGACAGGTTCCAAGCTGAGCTCTTCCGGCTTACTCACGATTTGCAAGATCCTTCGGTACTAGCACATCACGCAAATATTCGGCGTCTGCCAGCAATAATCCCGCTTGCCTTACTGCACGCTCATGGCTACCGGCAGTATGTATTACCAGAGTGGCAAGACCGTAACGACGCTCAAGCGGACCACGTTCAAAGTCAAGATGTTGTACACGTGAACGCGGCACGCAAATCTGTTTGAACCAAGTTTTGCCACGGCGCACATACAACGCCTCGTCATCGAGTTTCCAGAAAGTATTTCGCCAGCGATTGAACGCTATATAGCCTGCAATGCATGCGATCAATGTTGCCAATAACAAGGCGCCGAACAAGTACCACCAGGGTGATTCATCTTCAGCAATCACCCCAATACCGGCAGGCACCAGCGTAATCAAAAAAGCCCAAAAACATGCCACAGCAATAAACACATTGCGAGCCGATGGCGCTAGCGAGTGCCATTGGTCTATCGGACTCGGCGCCGGAATTTCTTTGGTGATTTCAGTATTCATGCAGTTTCAGCGAATTTGCCTGTAGGGATTTTTTTCGCCGGTACCCGGCGGCCTTAGCGTGTAACGTTTGTAGGTCCATTGATACTGCCGAAGGTCACGTTTTGCGATGGCTTCTACCTGACCGTTCATTACTTTGGTTGCCTGCAGCAAATCCTTATCGTGAATTTGTTCGTGCGCCGCTTCAAAAAACAAATCAAAACCTTCGGCCGTCGCTTCAGTGTAGGCAAATACCACAGGTGCGTGGCTACGTTCGGCAAGTTTTGGAATCAAGCTAAGCGTTAATGCCTGCTTGCCAAAGAACGGCGCAAATTCACCACCTCCGAATTTGGGTTGTTGATCCGGTGTTATCCCGACTATGCCGCCGGCCTGCAATGTTTTCCACAAAGGCCGCATCGCATTGGTTTCGGCCGGGACCAGAACAACATTTTCGCCGCCGCGCGCTCGTCTTAAAAAAATATCACCCCAGGTTTTTTCCGGCACCCGATAGACCAAGGCAAAAGTAGCCAGCGAGGCCATGTACTCGATCAATAACTCCCAATTTCCGTAATGTGGGGCGGCAATAATCAGACCTTTTTTCTGTGCCTGCGCGGCAACTAAATGTTCAAGACCGTAGATATTTTTTATCAAGGCTAAATTATCCTTGCGTGGTCGCGTCCAGACCCGCAATGTTTCAAATAGATTACGACCGGTCGAGTGCATCACGGCCTTCACCAAACTGTCGGCGGCATTGGCATCGCTTAAATCGTTGTATTCAAAATTCCGTCGCGCTACTTTTACTTCGCGGGTATTAAGACGATACGAGACCGCGCCCAGCATTCCGCCGAGCAAGCGCAGCCAAGATAGTGGCAGACGGCCGACAATGGCTGCGAGAAAAAATAAAAAATGCCCAATCCAAGCCGATGATTTCATTTGCGAAGTCTAAACGGGACGGCTCTGCATTGACCAACTTTTATCAACTCTGTCAGCATGCAGCATGATTGCTCTCATCCAACGCGTGTCGCAGGCCAGTGTCGAAGTCGATACGAAAATTATCGGCGCCATTGATTCGGGATTGCTTGCCTTGGTCGCAGTGCAGCCGGGAGACGATGAAACCCGCATCCAGCGGATGTGCGAGCGCCTTTTGAGTTATCGGGTTTTCGGCGATCAGCAAGGCAAAATGAATCTGTCCCTGCAAGATGTCGCCGGCGGTCTGTTATTAGTCAGTCAATTCACTTTGGCGGCAAACACCACTAGCGGCAAGCGCCCCAGTTTTAGCAGCGCAGCCAGCCCAGAGCACGGCCTGAAAGGCTTTGAGCGTTTGGTAAGCCTTTGCCGCGAGCAGCATCCCAAGGTAGAAACGGGGCGATTTGGGGCAGATATGAAGGTTCAGCTGATAAACGATGGTCCGGTCACATTTTGGCTGGAAACCTAGGCCGAAAATTAAGCCCAATAAAATCAAATACTTGCCGCTTAACACCGCATTCCTATATAATGCTGGGTTCATTCACGTCTGCGGCTTTTTTTCAATGAGCATCGATCGTCCGACGCAACAGTCCGATATTAAACTACTCATCAGCAAAGGTCTCGAGCAGGGTTATTTAACCTACGCCGAGGTCAATGACCATTTGCCCGATGACATCGTCGATCCAGAACAGATCGAAGACATTATCGGCATGATTAATGGCATGGGTATCGAAGTGCATGAAGTTGCACCCGATGCCGAAACCCTGCTGTTGTCCGATTCCACCCCCGTGCAAAGTGCCGACGACACGGTAGCCGCTGAAGAAGCTGCCGCCGCGCTGACCGCACTCGATACCGAGGGAGGCCGCACTACCGACCCGGTCCGCATGTATATGCGCGAAATGGGTACCGTTGAATTGCTCACACGCGAAGGCGAAATCGCCATCGCCAAGCGCATCGAAGAAGGTCTGGGCCAGGTACATGCCTCGCTTGCCAGCTTCCCATGGTCAATTCAATTATTACTCGAAGATTACGACCTGCATCTCGAAGGCAAGAAACGTCTGGCTGAAGTGGTCAGCGGCTTTTTGGATATCGAAGCGCCAGTGGAAGAAATTCCGGTGGAAGCTTTGGACGAAAATGCTGAAATCGCCGTTGAAGAAGTTGCCGAAGTGGAAGGCGAGGATGGCGAAACCGCAGCGGTTGAAACCGGACCGGATCCGATTGAAGTTGCTCGTCGCATGGACATTCTCAAAGTTCTGCACGGCAAATTCCTAAAGCAGCACGCCAAGGGTGGTTCTGCCGACAAGAAGACCCTGCAAATCCGCGAAGAAATGGCCGAAGAGTTTTTGCGCCTGAAACTTCCTAATGCACAAATGGATAATTTCGTCCGTAAATTGCGCGAAGTCGTCAATTCCATTAAAGATCACGAACGTCGCATCATGGACATCTGCACGCGTCTGGCGAAAATGCCGCGTAAGGATTTCCTGCGCGCTTGGCCGGGCAATGAATTGAATACCGCTTGGGCCGACGACGTAATTCGCCGTAAACAAAAATGGTCGTCAGGTGTTCGCGAACATAAAGACGACATCGTTGCCGAACAGGAAAAATTGTCGGGCATCGAATCTTCATTGCATTTGTCTTTGGCCGATATCAAGGAAATCAGTCTCGCGCTGATCCGTGGCGAAGCCAAAGCCCGCAAAGCCAAGAAAGAAATGGTCGAAGCGAACTTGCGTCTGGTGATTTCGATTGCCAAAAAATACACCAACCGCGGTTTGCAATTCCTCGATCTGATCCAGGAAGGTAATATCGGTTTGATGAAAGCCGTCGATAAATTCGAATACCGTCGCGGCTACAAATTCTCCACCTACGCCACTTGGTGGATTCGTCAGGCCATTACCCGTTCGATTGCCGATCAGGCCCGCACCATTCGTATTCCGGTGCACATGATCGAAACCATCAACAAGCTCAATCGTATTTCGCGCCAGATGCTTCAGGAAATGGGTCGCGAAGCCACGCCGGAAGAATTAGCGAAAAAAATGGAAATGCCGGAAGATAAAATCCGCAAAGTCCTGAAAATCGCCAAAGAACCGATCTCGATGGAAACACCAATTGGTGATGATGAAGATTCCCATTTGGGCGATTTTATCGAAGACACCAATGTCGAATCACCGATGGAAACCGCAACCAATATCGGCTTGCGCGAAACCGTTGGCGATGTGCTTGCCGGCCTGACCCCACGCGAAGCAAAAGTGTTACGCATGCGTTTCGGTATCGACATGAACACCGATCACACACTGGAAGAAGTCGGCAAACAATTTGACGTCACCCGTGAACGTATTCGTCAAATCGAAGCCAAGGCATTGCGTAAATTACGCCACCCGAGTCGCTCGGAACAACTCCGCAGTTTTCTTGATCTGGAATAAGCGGTGTAATCAGTAAAAATTTAAAGCCCCGCAATGCGGGGCTTTTTTTGGCAAGGAAATCGTAATTAGAGGTTCCCCAATGGCCTCGCAACAGCGATAATAATGACTGTCGGGCCCATAGCTCAATTGGTTAGAGCAGCGAACTCATAATTCGTTGGTTCCAGGTTCAAGTCCTGGTGGGCCCACCATTTTATGCAGAATACAAGGCAACACAATCCTTGAACGCACTTCTCGAAATCCACGAAATAGAAACCGCTACAAAGCCTTCCTTCAGCATTATCTGGCTGCATGGCCTCGGTGCGGACGGTTTTGATTTCGCGCCGATTGTGCCGGAACTGGTTCGCAAAAACTGGCCAGCGATTCGTTTTGTATTTCCACATGCACCGGTTCGGGCGGTGACCATCAATAATGGTGTTCGTATGCGGGCTTGGTATGACATCAAGAGTTTTGATTTCAATCAGCGGGCCGATGAAACCGGTGTGCGCGAAAGTATGCAGCAAGTCGAGGCTCTGATTGCCCGTGAAAACGAGCGCGGCATTCCGGCATCACGTATTTTTCTGGTAGGTTTTTCGCAGGGCGGCGCGATTGCGCTGGCAACGGGCTTGCGACGCGAATCAGGCCTAGCAGGTGTCGTCGCTTTATCAACGTACTTGCCAATGGCCGATACCATGGCTCATGAAATTACCTCTGCAGGTAAAAAAACGCCGCTGTTTTTCGCTCATGGCAACGGCGACCCGGTAATACCTGTTGCTATTGGCAAGGCCAGCTACGCTGCGCTGACGCAAATGGGTGTGAAAGCGCAGTGGCAGGATTACCCGATGCAACATGCCGTTTGCGCCGAAGAAATATCCGATTTGGCGAACTGGTTAGAACGACAGTTTGCTGTGTAGCCCGACAGCATCACAAGACTTGCAAGCCAGGCTCGGGCCTTGCATGATTCAAGCATGAAAGTTTTGATTGCCGACGATGAAGCATTGGCGCGCGAGCGCACTGCTGAACTGCTGCGTGATATTCCAGATTGCACACTGGTCGGCCAAGCCGTAAATGGTCGTGATGCCGTTGAGCAAGCGATTGCCTTGCAAGCAGACGTGGTGCTTCTGGATATCGCGATGCCGGTGATGGACGGTCTGGAAGCCGCGAGTCATTTACAGGAAGCGGCCAATCCGCCCTGCATTATTTTTTGTACGGCATTTGATGAACACGCACTTGCCGCTTTTGACGCGTCGGCCATCGATTATCTGGTCAAGCCATTTCGCAAAGAACGCTTGCAGCAAGCACTGGAACGCGCGCGCACGCAACGCGCGGGTGCAGAGTCCGCCATCAAAAAAATGGCATCGGCAAAACAGCGTACGCATTTAAGCGCCAGTTTGCGCGGCAGTTTGCGTCTGATTGCCATCGATGACATTTACTACCTGCAAGCCGACGAAAAATATGTCGTCGTACACCATGCTCGCGGCGAAGATCTGATTGAAGAATCATTGAAATCGCTTGAAATCGAATTCGCCAATATCTTTCTGCGTATCCATCGTAATTGTCTGGTGTCGCAAAGTGAATTTCTGGAATTACGCCGCGATAACGACGGTAGCGTGCATGCTATTTTGCGGCACGGCAAACAGGCCCTCGAAGTCAGCCGTCGCTGTGTGCCGGGGCTACGCGAACAATTGAAGCATTTGTAGCAGCGAAAGCCCATGCCCGAATTACCCGAAGTAGAAACCACCCGCGCTGGCCTAGCGCCGCATTGCGAAGGCCGCATTATTCGTAGCGTCATTTTGCGACGCCCGGATCTGCGCTGGCCAATTCCGAAAGAAATCAAAAAAATCCTGCCGTCGCAAACCATCCTGAAAATACGCCGACGCGCCAAATATTTATTACTCGACACCGAACCCGGCAGCGCTCTACTGCATCTGGGCATGTCGGGTTGTTTACGAGTCTTGCCTCATAACAGCAAAGTTGAAAAACATGATCATGTCGATATCGTTCTGGATAACGACACGCTGATTCGTTTTACTGATCCGCGCCGTTTTGGTTGCCTGCTTTGGCAGCCTGCTGGCGATGTCCATAGCTTGCTGCTACATCTTGGCCCGGAGCCTTTGTCGGATTTATTCGATGGCGATTTTTTATTTGAACGTAGTCGTGGACGTCGTACGCCGGTCAAACATTTTTTGATGGATCAATCGGTGGCCGTGGGTGTCGGCAATATTTATGCAGCAGAAAGTTTGTTCAAGGCAGGCATTGCCCCGCAGCGTGAGGCCGGCGATATTTCGCGGGCTCGTTATCAAGCATTGGCGGCGGCGGTAAAAAGTATTTTGAGTTACGCCATTGCCCGTGGTGGCACGACGTTGCGTGATTTTTTGAATGCCGACGGCGCGCCGGGCTATTTTGAGCAAGAATTATTCGTTTATGGTCGTGAAGGCCAGGCCTGTAAGATCTGCGGCAAGCCCATTCAAGACTTAAGAATGAGCAACCGTGCCAGTGCTTGGTGCAAAAAATGCCAGAAATAAGCATTTTTTCGTAACAATTCGTAACAATAAGCCCATTCGGCTTACACTACGGGCATCAACCCGCTAAGACGGGACCGGGGATTATATGGCTGAAGCAGCGGACATTACCTTATGGCTTAACGCTGCGCGTAGCGGCGACAAAAGCGCATTGGATCGCGTGCTTTCCACGCTATATGCCGAGCTGCATACCATGGCGCGGCGACACCTTGGCGGCAATCAGGGTCATACGCTCGATGCCACCGGTTTGGTGCACGAGGCCTATATCAAATTGATCGGTCGCGGCACCGCAGAGTTTGAAGACCGCGCACATTTTTTCGCATACGCCGCTTCTGCCATGCGCAGTGTCGTGGTCGATTACGCACGTCAGCGTCTCGCGGTAAAGCGCGGCGGCGACTTGCATCGCGTGACTGAATTGCCCGAAGACGCTGTCGGTGGTTTGCGTCTGGATGAAGATCTGCTCGGTCTCGACACCGCCCTCAATCGGCTGGCTGCAGTTGATAAAAAATTAGCACAAGTCGTCGAGCTTCGTTATTTTGCCGGACTATCGGAAACCGAGATCGCTGAATTATTAAAACGCTCCGAGCGCAGCGTGCGACGCGACTGGCAAAAAGCCCGCTTGTACTTGCTGGCCTCACTTCAAGACTGAATCTTAAGCATGCATACCGAGCGCTGGGCTACTTTATCGCCCTTACTGGACGAGTTGCTCGAACTCAGTGGCGACGCTCGTGAAATGCGTTTGTATCAAATGCAGGAGCAGTACCCCGAGCTTTCACAAGAATTATTGAAGATGATGGATTTGGAAAAAAGTCATCCCGACTTTATGGCCGAACCACTAGCGAATCTCGATAGTTTAAGTCCGCGTATTGACGATGAAATCGGTCCGTATCGACTTGTCAGTTTGCTCGGTGAAGGCGGCATGGGACAAGTCTGGCTCGCCGTACGTTCCGATGGTTTGTATGAACGTCGTGTAGCCCTGAAATTATTGCGTCCGGGTCTTGGTGATGCCGGGCTTCGACAACGCTTCACCCGTGAACGGCAAATTCTGGCGCGCTTGGCGCATGCCCATATTGCACGATTACTTGATGCCGGCATCATGGCCGACGGCCAGCCCTATTTGGCACTCGATTATGTCAACGGCGAACCGATTACCGATTACGTAAAACGATGGAATCTCGATTTACGCAGTCGGCTTTTATTGTTTCGCCAGGTCTGTGATGCGGTCAGTCACGCCCATGCCAATCTGGTAGTGCATCGTGACTTGAAGCCTTCCAACATCATGGTGACACCGAACGGCGAAGTCATGCTGCTGGATTTTGGCATCGCAAAATTGCTCGATCACAAAAGCGGCGAACATACCGAAATCACCCAGACCGGCCACCGTACCTTTACTTTGCACTACGCGGCACCGGAACAATTACGTGGCGAAATAATCAGCACGCTAACCGATGTCTATGCCTTGGGCGTAGTGTTGTACGAAATTCTGGCCGGCTGTAAACCTTATGCTCCGGAACGTAAAACCGATGCCGCCTGGGAAGAAGCCATCCTGAAAGATGAGCCGATAAAACCTTCACAGGCCTTATTAAAAAATACCTCTGCCATCGCGCAAAGTCATAACAAACGGGTGGCAAAACAATTAGCCAACGATCTGGACAATGTCGTACTTAAAGCCTTGGCGAAAGATCCTGAAGCACGTTACGCCTCGGTGGAATCGTTCAAACAGGATTTATTGCGTTATCTCGATGGCCAGCCTGTGCAAGCACGCGCCGATAGTATTGCTTATCGCGCACAAAAATATATTCAACGCCATGCATTCGCCGTCGTCGCAGGCGTTGGCGTGAGTACGGTTTTAGCGATCGCATTGACTATCACTAGTTGGCAAGCCAACCAGGCACTCAAGGAAGCCAATCGTGCGGAAGCCATGCAGGGGTTTGTGGTGGCGCTGTTTGAAAATACCGGCGACAAGGCAAATCCTGAAGATATTAATGTCCGCGAACTACTCGATGCCGGCGTGCGACGGGCCGACACCGAACTTGTCAACCAGCCACAGGCACGTGCCGAATTACTTGGCTTGATAGCACGCCTGCGCTCGGGTTTGGGCGATGACCGCGAAGCCCTGCGCTTGCTCGATAAACAATCGATGGCCTTCATGCAGCTCGATATCAATACACCGGCGGAATTACGTCTGGAGTCGCTCGCTGTTCGTGGCCATAGTCTGCGCCAACTCGGACAAAACGCAGCCTGCGTGCGTGATTTAGCGCCCTATTTACAAGTGGCCGAAGATATTGCCGATAAAGCACCAAAAGCGAGCTCGGATTATTTTTCCGAGCTTGGTCGCTGTCACGGAGCTCAGGGCGGCGTGAGTGTGGCGCGCGATTTATTCAGCAAATCACTTCAACTTCGCAGAAATATAGATAAGGACAAAGCCCTGCAGGCAGAAAGTCTGGCCGACCTAGCAAAACTTTTAGGGGATGAAAAGAAATACCCGCAAGCCATTACCCAAGCGCGCGAAGCACTTTCGATGTTGCGACAGGCCAGTGGCGAGCGTAATGCGCTTGGTGTCGGCATTTGGTATGACCTTGGTCGGTTTTATCGTGGCGCAGGGAATCTTCGCGAAGCAGAAGCCGGTTTTAGACAGGCACTCGATATTAGCCAGAATCGATTTGGCATTAACCATCCACTCAATGGGCCAAGCCAGCAAGCACTGGCAGAAATCCTGATCGGAAAAAATGAACTAGATGAAGCTGCACGATTGTTGACCTCGAGTAAAGAACATTATCAACGGCAATGGGGCGAAGAAAGTCCGAAGCTCGCTGAAATTTCCATCCAGCAGGCGTACGTCGCGTTACTGCGCGACAACCCGCAAGACGGCATTGCCTTCGCAAACGAGGCTCAGCGCTTGTTTGGCAAATCGCAACAAGCGGCTCAATACGTTGGCGCAACGTGTCTGCTTGCGCAAGCACAGGCGGCACAGGATTTAACAAGTCCTTTGGCCGCACAAACTGCCGAGCAATGCCTGTCACTGGCTGTCAAACAAAAATTGCCGCAACTGCAAAACTACGCGGTTGCAATGGCAAACCTTGCAATGGACCGCGACAATATTGAGCTAGCCGATCAACGCCTCAAAATTGCGACTGCATCCGCCAAAACCAGCTCGGCCGGACTGGTACTTGCCTGGCTTCGTTTACAGGAACTGCAAAAAAGTTTTGCCCTGGATGATTCGATATTCGACCGCGTGCATGCCACCCTAAAGCAACAAACGCCGACGCAACTGGATTTATTGCGTGCTAGTAACGCATTGCGTGCCAATTATTACTGTCGGAATCAACGCTCGTTTGATGGCGAAACATTAAGAGTAAAAGTGTTGGCAGAAGCTGTAAAAGAAAGCCCTGAACGCCGACTGGAAATTCGGCAATTACAATATTTAAGCAAATCCTGCAATTGAAAATCCTTAGAAGGCCGCTGCCACCGACATGGACAGCGGGTATGCGGGCTTTCAACAGACGAACCTAAGGTCAAACACAGCGGCAGTTTTCTGCCCAGCGTTATGGGTGACAAAAATCGGACCCAAGGGTCCTCCTACGTTTTATTATTCGCAGGACGCCAACAATATTTATTCGTCATACTCGGATCTGTCATCCAGCGGCAATACCGCCTGCTGCAAATCGATCCGGCCTTCGCCGGCCATAATCTTTTTAAATTCACTGCGCGACACGGAAACATAACGCTCATTACCGCCGATTTGTACCTGCGGACCTTCTTTAACCGCGCGTCCGTTCTCATCGACACGTACTACCATCGTGGCTTTTTTACCAGTATGGCAAATGGTTTTGATTTCAATCAGTGAATCGGCCCAGGCCAGCAAATATTGGCTGCCTTCAAATAACTCGCCACGAAAATCGGTACGCAAACCATAAGCCAAGACCGGAATATTGTGCCGATCAACAATTTCAGTTAGCTGCCAGACCTGATTCTTGCTTAAAAACTGTGCTTCATCGACAAGTACGCAATCGATTTTCTGGTGCATCGCTATTGCACGATTCAGCAGAATTTCAAGATCGTCATCGCGCTCAAAGGCAATGGCTTTCGCTTTCAGGCCAATTCGCGATGCCACCATGCTTTCGCCTGCACGATTATCGAGTCTTGGCGTAAATATCAAGGTGCGCATACCGCGTTCGTGATAGTTGTATGCACTTTGCAGCAAGGTTGTTGTCTTGCCGGCATTCATCGCCGAATAATAGAAAAATAATTTGGCCATCGAAAATAACCCACTGCGTTGATGACCCTATTATCCCAAACTTAATGCGACATAGTTTACTTTTTATCTATTAGCCTGTCTTTTGTGTTTGGTATTACTTCGAATGGCAAAACTTCAACTTTACCTGATCGAGGACTTTTCCAAGCAATATCCTGCCATTGCCAATATTGCTCAGGCTTCCAGAATTTGTCTTGATAATATTGCGAGCCATCCACGCTAAGCGTACACGCCATTGGATTAAGGCATACGGTCAAGGCGCCAACAAAGCCTACGCGACTTCCTGTTACATTGTTTCTTGCACGCCTAAGAACCCTCTCGAGTCTTACTTTTGCTACATCATCACCATAATATTTGTAAATTTCCAAGCCTTTGGCAATCGCTTGTATGCGCTCACTCTCACTTAGCTGAGACCACATTTTTTCACGGCTCAGCAGCATCGTGGGATAGCTGCGTTCTGCAGCAATGTCCATCCAGACATAGGCTTCAATCTTGTCGGCCTGTACACCCTCACCTTTCCAAAGCATTTCGGCCATCATGCCTTGTGAAGGCTTGTCAGCGAATTTTGCAGCGCGTTTGAAATTAACGAAGGCCTGGATGAAGTGTTTTTTCTTATAGGCCTCGATTCCGCGCATTCTAAACATGAGGTCTGGGTGCCCGCTAATAAAGCTATCAGAATTTACGATAGCCTTGTCATGCGACCGCTTTGCAGCCCCAGCCGAGCCTGAAAATACAATCATACTGATCACAACGACAAAGAAATTCTGTATTGGCTTCATTAAATTCTCTTTACAACAAAACTTCGCTACATAAACAAAGTTGACATAAGCAAGAAGGCATTATTCCGTCGCCAGCTGCCAGCCCATCTTCTGCATGGCCTTTTCATACTCCGCGTCCCATTTTGCAGTAATCCGCATGGCTTGTGAATTTACGGGATGCAGAAATGATAGCTCCCATGCATGCAGCAACATGCGGTGTATTCCCATCATTCGAAACTGCCGATTATGTCGGCCATCGCCATGACTGGTGTCGCCAATCAAATGGTGCGAGAGATGTTTGAGATGCCGTCGTATTTGCCGGAAGCGACCAGTGTAAGGCGTACATTGCATGAGGGCGTAGCGCGAGCTTTCATGGTGGGCAGAAGCCACTTCTATTTCGGCACAAGCTAACCGTTTGAATTCAGTAATGGCAGGCTTTTTATCGGGCTTACCGGGTCCTCCATCCAGATCGTAATCGACAGTAAATGATTCATCTGGCCAACCACGGCAAATGGCGAGATAGTTTTTTTCAACTTCGCGCGTCATGAATTGCTTTCCCAGTGTTGAAGCACTCTGGTTATCGAAAGCCACCAGCAAGCAGCCACTGGTGGCGCGGTCAAGCCGGTGGATAAGAAAAATTTTGCAGCCGAATTGTTCACGCAAGCGATCATGCAAAAAATCATCTTCGCCGCGCGCCAGCGCACTGGCGTGCGCCATCAAACCAGCGGGCTTGTTGACGACTGCGATGTATTCATCCCGATACAACACTTCGATTAAAGGCTTGCCGACAAGCGCTATATCAGACTCTGTCACGCGCGCTTGAACCAGGCAGCCAGCATGGCAATTGCACTTAAACCCAACAATGCCCAGGTTTTTGCATTCAAATAAAAATGCATCGGCGATTGTTTGTCGAACAAATAAAACAGCACCGCACAAACCAGAAAACCAACCGCCAACACCAAACAGGAAATTCGATACTGCCCTTGTCGCGCCTGTCGCGCCAGCTCCGCCAATTCATCTGAATGCATCCGAAGACTGTGTTCGCCGTTGACCTGCTGCGCAAACCAGTTTCGAATCAAGCCGGGCATGTCGGGCGTTTGCGAAATAATTTCCGGCATGCGCTTTTGCAATTCCGACATCAGTGTTGCCGGACTGTAGCGTTCACGCAAAATAGTTTCGAGCACCGGTTTTGCCACCGCGAATAAATCCAGTTTTGGATCCAGTTGCCGTGCGACACCTTCAATATTTAACAAGGTCTTTTGTAGCAGGATTAATTGCGGCTGTACGGTTAATTCATAGCGTTGTGCGGTACGAAAAATCTTCACCAACACTTCGGCCAATGAAATTTCCGACAGCGGCCGAGTGAAATACGGTTCGCAAACGGCGCGAATAGCCGCTTCCAATTCGTCGATGCGAATATTGGACGGCATCCAGCCCGCTTGCACATGCAGTTCAGCAATGCGACGGTAATCGTTTTTGAACATCGCCATGAAATTTTCGGCAAGATAATACTGATCACGTTGCGGTAATTGCCCAACAATACCGAAATCCAATGCGATGTATCTTGGGTTGTCTTTGCGGGTTGCATCGACCCAGATATTGCCCGAGTGAGCATCGGCATGAAAAAAATTATCGCGAAAGACTTGTGTATAAAAAAGTCGCACACCTTTAGCGGCAAGTTTCGAGAGATCAATACCCGCTTCGGTCAAGGCGGCTACATCATCGGAACCGATGCCCGAGACTCGTTCAAGTGTTAGCACGTGTTCGTTGCTGTAATCCCAGAATACTTCAGGCACGTACAGATCGTCCGAATCTTTCCACAGGCGGCGCATGTAACTGGCGTTGGCACCTTCACGTTGCAAATCCAATTCAGCTTGCAAGGTATTTTCAATTTCATCGACGACTTCCTGCGGACGAATTTTTTCGGCATTGGGATGATGGCGATCAGCAAACTTAGCCAGATGTCGCAACAAACCAATATCGGCTTTAATTTGTTCCGCAATGCCGGGCCGCATGACCTTGATGACCACTTCTTGTCCACCATGCAAAGTAGCGGGATGCACTTGGGCAATAGATGCCGATGCTAACGGAGTTTCATCAAAGTCTAAAAACAATTCAGCGACCGGTTTACCTAATTGGGTTTCTACTATTTTTTTTGCGACCGCACCGGGAAACGGTGCCACCTGATCACGCAGCTTTGCCAGTTCATCGGCGATATCTGCCGGTAACAAATCACGACGAGTGGAAAGCACCTGGCCAAACTTGACGAAAATCGGTCCTAATTCCTGCAACGCCAATCGCAAGCGTTGGCCGCGAGGGAAATCGGCTTCTTCAGAGCGCGAGGGAGTAAAAGGTTTTAATAGCCACAACCATTTTCCGAATGCGGTATCTTCCAGCAAGGAATCCAGACGGTGACGCAACAACACTCGGCCAATACGCACGGCACGTAAGGTCGAGCTCATGCATTCGACTCCTGAGCTGGCGGTAGGTTTTTTTCCAGCTTTTTGAAGCGCGCCAGTATCCGTTCGGCACGATCACGCAAATCATCAACGTCCTCATTAAAGGCCGTTTGTTCTGCGCCACTGACCACATCACGTGATTCTTCGGTTAAATAATCGACGCCGTCCTGACTGAATTTTTTTGCAAAACTGGCACCTTGCTTGAAAGCTTCACGCAAAGTTTTCGCAATTTGCGGCCCGATAATGACACCGAAGGCATCCGCGAAAGGTTTATCCCAATCGGGATCGAAATTTTTCGCCAAGGCTTGTAATTGTCGGGCCAATTCGGCGTCACCATTAATCCGTACTTTTCCTACTGGTGCCGCATTGCTGGATCGAAAAAAAGGCAGCTGCGACAAGGCACCGGAAATCGTACTACGAATTCCCAGATCGGCTTCACTGTCTTGCACCGGACCGACTCTTAACTGATTGGACTCAACGGAAATTTCCAAAGCGATTGCCGGCGCCTCCAACGCCAATTGGATCCGGCGTTGATCCAGTTTCGCTATCGCTGCTTGTGTGTCCGGGTCTAAGGCCAGCACGCGATTCAAGGCCTGCTCTAGCGCACGGCCTGCAAGCGGCTTGAGGGATTCAAAAAACGATACGGAAGTATTCATGAGCCTATTGTATCGGGCTTGCGGGTGTTTTGAAGTGATTTGGCTTTTCAATTCATGCAACCGATCTTGGAGGCGCCTGTCAGGCGTAAAAGATCTGGCGTAATTTTTCGGGCCCGGAAGGCCCTCCTACGGAATGCCTTGTATCGATGCTTCCCACCAGGCTCGCAATCGTTTCAGTCCTTCTTCAGTGCTGACCTGCGGCACATAATTAAAATCACGTTTTGCCGCCGAAATGTCATACCAGTGCGGTGTTGAGAGTTGTTCAGCTAAAAACCGCGTCATTGGCGGCTCGCCTTTCAAGGGCAAGACATGCCATAGCACTTCGAGCACTGCACCCACGCTGTAGGCAAGGCCATAGGGAATGCTGCCAGTGACCTGAGGTGCATTCGCGACCGCCAATAATTCATTGACGGTCTCGCACACGGGCTTGGGCTCACCATTAGAAATAAAGTAAGCCTTGCCGGCACAAGCACTGCCAATGTCTAAATGATCGAAGGCTTGCAAATGGGCATACACCACATTATCGATATAGGTCGTGTCCATTTTATTGAAGCCACCGGCAATAAATTTCAGTCTTCCGGCTCGCGCGCGCTCAACCAGACGCGGCAGCAATTGCGTGTCACCCGGCCCCCAAATCAAACGTGGTCGCAAGGACACGGTTGCCAGCGTCGTTGAATTGGCCGCGATAACATTTTTTTCGGCAATGGCTTTGGTCGCCGGATACGGTGCCTTGAAATTTTCGCCGTAGGCCGTGTTTATTTCATTGCCGCCTTCGACCGGTGTACGACCGGCATGGGTCACACTCGGGGTTGAGGTGTAAACTAATTTTCGAATACCGTGTTTGCGGCAGGCTGCCAATACATTGTCGGTGCCGAGCACATTGGCATCGTAATAGCTTTTATAGCTACCCCAGGCACCGGCTTTTGCCGCGCTATGGAAAATCGCCTCTTGGTCTGCCAAGGCATTGATCACTGCTTGCTGGTCAGCAAGATCACCGAGTATTTGTTGTACACCCATTTTTTCCAATGCCGGATAAAACGTGCGTTGAAAGCTGGTCACTTCATGGCCGCGATTCTTCAACGCTGCACAGAGTGCCTGACCTAAAAAACCGCCGCCGCCGGTAACTAGAATTTTCATGATGGATTTCTGTCTCGTGTTTTCGTAGGGGCGCTGCTTGCTGCGCCCAATGTACTTTCCGTATCCCAGGGCGCAGCAAGCAGCACCCCTACGATAATTTTTTTGATGCCCAAACTGCTAATTTCTCGCGGCCGATTTTTGCGTTGTGGCGTATATCGACCGGAAAGCCGGGATGAAACAAGAAGTGATGAATGCTTCCGGTGTGAACAAAACCGTTACCGATTTTTTCTAATTCATGCCGGATTTTATTTTGCAGTTCCGACGATGCTTTTTCGTGAAGCTCGATGCAGAGCACTGGCGTTTGTTCACCGAAGTTACCGATGCCGACCAATGCCGTACGTTTTACTTTGGCATGCGTGTTAAAAACCGGCTCAACTTGTTCGGTAAACAGGGGGCCTTGTGCAGTTTCAACGCGATGTGATTTACGGCCACAAAACCATAAGCGTCCTTGCCGGTCGATCCAGCCCAAATCCCCCATGCGGTGAATAATGCGTTCGCTACCGTCACTTAAAGTTTCACGAATTTTCGCCAAAGCGGTGGCCTGTGGCCTTGCAAAATATTCGTCGGTAGTGGTTGGGCCAGCAACGGTAATCTCACCAACCTGCCCGTTCGCCAATAGAAGATCATCGTGCCAGTCGGTAATTGCCGAGTCGCTGATCGCAATAATGCGAACGGTATTGGCCGACATCGCACAGCCAACACAGGTGCCTGCACCTTGCTCGGTTTGCTCGCGGGTACTTTGCAGCTCCCGACTTTCAATCACCGCTACCGGCAAACACTCGGTCGCGCCGTAAGGTGTCCACAAGCTTCCGTTTTCTGGCAATAGCTCGCGCATTTTTGAAACCACATCGGCAGGCACCGGCGCACCGGCCGACGTAATTCGAAGAATGCTCGGAAGCTTTTGATTGTATTTCGCCAATACGGACACCAAGGCGGGCGATCCAAACAATTGATCAATACCGAACTTATTGATCGCATGATGCAATTTTTTCGGGTCGGCCGATGCCGGTTTGGTCGGATCCATATCGGGAATGATGGACGTCAAGCCGAGCGCAGGATCGAACAAGGCAAACGGTGGAAAGGTCGGCAGATTAACGCCACCTGCTTTTATTTCGAAAGCTTCACGCAATAATTCAATCTGCGCGACAAAATGCCGATGCCGATATACCACGCCCTTGGGAATTCCAGTGGAGCCTGAGGTAAATAAAATCGCAGCCATATCCTCGGGAGCGGTTGCCGCCATTTGATTGGCCGCATTGGCACCGTCGATTTCAATTTCTGCCAAAGTCTTGCCGCCCCAAAACCAGCGCTTGCCGACGGTGACATTCAGACGATTAGTTTTATTGGCCCAGCCCAGAACAATTCTTGCCGCATGTGCGATTGAAATGCCGATGAAGGCTTCCGGCTTCGCTTCCTGCAAGCATTTTTTTAAGGCTGATTTCGCAATGCCAGGATCAACCAAGACCGGTACCGCACCAATTTTGAATAATGCAAACATCAGCAGGAAAAATTCCGGCGATGGTCGCACCATCAACACGGCGCGCACGCCTTGGGTAATACCGTATTGCTTTAAACCGGCAGCAATCGCGTTTGAACGATTTTCAAGTTCTGCGTAAGTCAGCGTTAAATCGTAATTGGCAAAACCGTCGGCAGCGCGCGAGCCCGGGCAGCGCATGGCAATTTGCTCAGGTCGCTCGCTGGCAATTTTCGATAGAACGGCGGTGATGTTGCAGATGTTGGACATGGTTTGATTATGCTACGTAGGAGGCCGCTTGCGGGCGAGAGACTTTTTAGCGCAGGCTCCGGGAGCCGACTGATGATCTGCCGCCCGCAAGCGGCCTCCTACGATTGATCGACAATCTGCCGCCCGCAAGCGGCCTCCTACGATTGATCGATAACCTGCCGCCCGCAAG
>Ga0209181_10001555_pt1 | contig 39807 bp, 42 predicted proteins | sample MAT05_FD_187208 | JGI IMG/M metagenome (GOLD analysis project Ga0209181, IMG submission 187208) | Freshwater microbial communities from Lake Fryxell liftoff mats and glacier meltwater in Antarctica - MAT-05 (SPAdes) (version 2) | ecosystem: Environmental > Aquatic > Freshwater > Ice > Liftoff... | reverse complement strand
TTGCCGCTGAGCCGGTAGTTCATGCGGGTGGATGGCGGCCAGTCGAAGCGGGCGGCGGAGGCCGCTGCTGTGACTGGGACAGCGGCGGTGGCTGCAGCGGCGGGTGGGACAGCGGTGGTGGCTGCGACGGCGGATGGGGCGGCGGGTGTGGCGGCGGGTGTGGCCGGGGGTGTGGCCGGGGGTGTGGCGGCCGGCATGGAGGCCGCAGCGGCGGCCAGGGCCGCAGGCAACTCGGCAGGCGGCAGGGCCAAGGCCGGCAGCGGGGATGGCGGCTCGGCATCGGCCAGGGCCGGCAGCGCGCCCGACGCAGCCGGTGCGGCCGCCGCAGCCGGCTCGCTGGCCGCTGCAGGCGCAGACGCGGCCGCCTTTGCCCGCGCTGCCAGCGCCGGCAGCCGGGCCGGCGGGGCGGGTGGTGGCGCGGGCGCGACGGCAGCGGGCGGTGCTGCGGCGGCCAGCTCTCGCACAAAAGCGACCTCGATGCGCGGCGGTGGCTTGTCGCCCGAGCCCCAGCCCATGCGCTGCTCCAGCACGCGGTTGGCCAGCCAGAAGTGCAGGCCCAGCACGGCGAGGGTCAATGCCCAGACGCCGGCACGCCGTCGCCACGTCAGCGAACGCCCGGCCCGCTGCTTGCCGCCGGCCGCCTGCCCGCCGGCTGCGGGCGGCGCCACCTCAGGCCCCGAGCCAGGCGCGGCGGCGGCTGGCCACCGCCCGGCCCGGCTTGTCCTGCAGGTGCAATGACACGGTATCGGCCAGCGGCGCCGCCATGTCGGGCCGCAGGCGCAGCGTCATCACCCGCTGGTCGCGCACCAGCAGCACGTCGAACGCCTGGTCGCGTGCCACCCAGGACAAGGCCTCGTCGAGCCGGCGGATGCGCCAGCCGTCCACCGCCAGCAACTCGTCGCCTGCCGACACGCCTGCCAGGGCCGCCGCACCGCCGTCCAGCACCGATTTGACCTGCACGCCGCTGACCGGCCCTTCGCTCAGCCGCAGGCCCAGCGCGGCGGCAAAACCGCTGCGCTCGGGCCGCAGTTGCACGCCGGCGGCCTGCAGCAGGTCGGCGAGCGGCAGCTCGTCGGTGCCATGCACCCAGTCGCGCAGCTCATCGGCCAGCGGCCGGCCAGCGACTTTGGCCAGCACGGCGGCGATGTCCTGCTCGGTGATGGGCCGGTCGCCGGTGCATGCCGCACCCGCAGCGCCCGCCGCACCCGACCCGGCGCCGCCAGCGCGTTGCCACAGCCCGCGCATCACCTCGTCCAGGCTGGCGCCTTCGCCGCGCAATGTCAGGTCGAAGGCCAGCGCCACCAGCGCGCCCTTGAGGTAGTAGCTGATGGTGGCGTTGGGCGTGTTTTCGTCGGTTCGGTAGTACTTGACCCAGGCGTCGAAGCTGGACTGTGCGACGCTTTGCACCGCCCGGCCCGGCGTGGCCGCCACCGCATTGAGCGTCTTGGCCAGCAGCTTGAGGTAGCGCGCGGCGTCGATCAGGCCGCAGCGCAGCAAGATCAGATCGTCGTAGTAGGAGGTGAAGCCCTCGAAAAACCACAGCAGCCGGGTGTAGTTTTCTTGCTGGTGGTCCAGCGACACCAGTTCGGCCGGTTTGAGGCGCTTGACGTTCCAGGTGTGGAAGTACTCATGGCTGATCAGGCCCAGCAGCGTGACATAGCCATCGCCGTTGGCCAGCGGGTCCACCCGCTCGCGCGGCAGGTCGCGCCGGGCGGCGATCAGCGCGGTGCTGGCGCGGTGCTCCAGCCCGCCGTAGCCGTCGGCCACCGCGTTGAGCAAAAAGACGTAGCGCTGGAAAGGTGGCGGGCTGTTCGGCTCACCGCCGGGCTGGCCGCCGTGCCACAGCGCGATCTGCTGCGCGCAGATGCGCCGGGTATCCGCCAACAGGCGCTGACCGTCGAAGCCCGGCAAGGCGCCGGCCACCACCAGGTCGTGCGGCACCCCACCGGCCTGGAAGCTTGCGCGCCAGAACCGGCCCAGCTCGACCGGGTGGTCCACCAGCTCGTCGTAGTTGGCGGCGTCAAACGCCAGGGCCAGACTGCCCGGGGTGCTGGCCTGGGCCGTTGCCGGTTTGATAGTGGGTGCCATCGCTGTGGCAACCTGCCAGCCCGGCGGCAAACGGCCCAGTTGCAGCCGGTGCAGCCCCTGCTCGCGGCCCAGCACCCGCAGGCACAGGCTGCTGCCGTTGAAAAACCCCCGTGCGGCATCCAGAAACGCCGCCCGCACCGAGGTGTCGAAGGCATACACCCGGTAGCGCAGCACCAGCGCGCCGCGCCCGCTGCAGCGCACCTGCCAGCGTGTCTTGTCGAGTTGCTCGACAGCCAGCTCACGCTGCGCCTGCTGCGCCGTCAGGCCGGACAGGTGGCGGCCGAACTCACGCACCATGTAGCTGCCGGCAATCCACACCGGCAACGCCAGCTGCTGCTCGGCCGCCGGCCTGGGCACCGTCAGCGTGACCTGGTAGTGGTGGCTGTGCAGGTCGTCGAGCTCGACGCGGTAGAGGATCATCGGTGGCCTGGCGTGTTTGGGGGTTGCGCTTGAGGTTGTCATTGCCGCTGACCGGTGCTGTGAGCGGGATCGCATGCGCGTCCAGGCCGATCAGGTGCCGGCAGCACCCAGGAAGCAGCAGAGCGACGCCACCGTGGACAGGCGAAAGCGCAAGGTCAGCCAGTGGGCCACGCCCTGCACCGGGTAGACGCGGCGGTCCACCGCATAGCAGACCAACAGCATCACACCGTGCAGCACCAGGCCGGCATAGGGCGGCATCAGCACCGCCAGCCATGCCACCAGCGACGGCACCACGCCCCAGATGAACAGCGAGGCCGGCGGCGCCGAGAGGCGAAACGCCAGGCCCCAATGGATGCCACCCAGGAACGACACGATGATCGCAGCGTAGGCCGACAAGGCCAGCGTGACAAAGGCATGCAGGTCGGGCGCCAGCCTTATCCACACCAGCGCCGCGCCCAGCGCAAAGGGCACAAGCCCCAGGTGGCCCAGCATGCGGGCGGTGTCGGACAACGGGGGCTGGTAGACCGGGGCGGCGTGGCTCATGGCCGGCGATTGTCGCCGCGGACCGGGCTGCGCACACGGCCCGGAGATAGCGCCGCCCCTGCACGCACGGGGGCGTTGGTGCGGTCCGCTCGATCAGCGCTTGATCAGCCCTTCTTGGCCGCAGCCGCCATGCGGGACTCGATCTGCGCGGCCGGGATCGCGCCGGGCGCGCGGCTGCCGTCCTCGAACACCAGCGCGGGCGTGCCCTGCACCTTGTACTTGCGGCCCATCTCGGTGTTGCGGTCCAAGGCGCCGGCATCGCAGGCGCCCATCACCTTGGCCGGCGCCTGGCCGTCCACCATCCAGCTGCGCCAGGCCTTGCCAGGATCTTTGGCGCACCAGATGTCCTTGGACTTGGTGGTGGAATCGGGCCCCAGGATCGGGTAGAGAAAGGTGTAGATCGACACGTCCTTGAGCGCCAGCAGGTCTTTTTCCAGCCGCTTGCAGTAGCCGCAGTTCGGGTCACCGAACACCACCAGCTTGCGGGCGCCGGTGCCCTGCTTGACCAGCACCGCGTCTTTGAGCGGCAGGCTGGCAAAGTCGATCGCGGTGAGCTTGTCGATGCGGGCCTGGGTCAGGTCGGCCTTGCTCTTGGTGTCGATCAGCGCGCCCTGGATCAGGTAGTTGCCGTTCTCGTCGGTGTAGACGATGTCGGTGCCCAGGCGCACCTCGTACAGGCCGGCCATCGGCGTCTTGATGACCTCGTCGATCTTCGGGAAGTTGGGCAGACGCTCGGCCAGGTTCTTGCGGATCGCCGCCTCGTCGGCCAGCGCGGCGCCGCCGATCAGGCCGGCCAGCAGCGCGGTCAACAGGGTGTGGGTGACGCGGGCGAGCTTGGGCGTGGAAAGGGTCATCGGGGGTCCAGGGTAACGTCCAGCGTGAAAATCAGGCATCGAGCGCACGCTGGGTCAGCAGGCGCTTGATCGGAGTCAGGTGGTTGAGCAGAGTCATGCCGCGGTTGCGAAGTTCCCGCAGGCCGGGCTGGGGCTGGGCGAACAGGTGCAGCAGGCCGTCGGTCAGCAGCGCCATCGCCCGGGTCGGGCCGGCACGCTCACGCACGTAACGGCGCAGCAGGGTGTCGTCGCCCAGGCTGCGCCAGGCCTCGCGGGCCGCGATCTGACGCGCCAGCGCGGCCACGTCGGCCAGGCCCAGGTTCAAGCCCTGGCCGGCCAGCGGGTGCACCAGGTGGGCGGCATCACCCACCAGCACCCAGCCCGGGCCGCACAGCCGGTCGGCCTGGGCCAGTGCCAGCGGCCAGGCGGCACGCTCGCCGGCCAGTTGCAGCGTGCCGGCAGCGCCTGAGGTGGCCTCGTTCAGCGCGGCCTCGAACTCGGCCACCGGCGCATCCAGCAGCGCCTGGGCGCGGTCAGTGGGCAGCGACCAGACCAGCGCGCAGCTGCGCCCGGGCTGGGGCCGGTCGAACGGCAGCAGCGCCAGCACGTCGGGCGAGCGAAACCATTGCCGCGCAAGGTTGAGGTGCGGCGTGTCGGACACCAGGCGCGCCGCCAGCGCGGTATGGCCGTAGGCGTGGCGGTCAAACCGCACGCCCAGCGCCTGCCGGGTGGCGGACGTCTTGCCCTCGGCCAGCACCGTCAGCGCGGCGCTGGCCGCCTCTGGCGCGCCATCAGCCACCCAGGCCAGGTGGGGCGCAAAACGCGCCGCGGTGTGCAGCGCGGCGTCCAGCGCGGCGGCATCGACGATCCAGGCCAGGGCCTCGGTGCCCTGGCGCCAGGCCGAAAAATCGATGGCCCCACCGGGGCCGTCGCCCTCGATGTGCATGTCGTCCACCGGCGTCACGGCATCGGCCGGCAGCGCGTCCCAGACCCGCAGGTCGGTCAGCAGGCGGCGTGAGGCGGCGTTCAGGGCGTAGGCACGCACGTCCGGCGCGGGGGCGACCCCGCCAGCGCCGGCGGCGTTGACCGGGCCCGCGCCAGGACCGGCGCCAGCACCGGCCGCAACCAGGCCGACCTGCAGCCCCTGCCGCGCCAAGGCCAGCGCCAACGCCAGGCCCACGGCACCGTGGCCGCGGATGCACACATCGAGGGTTGTCATGGCTTGCATTGTAGAAAGCCAGGGTGACAACCGATCGGCCGAATAAAATACCGGGTTCGAGGCGGCCCCGCCGACGCGCATCCCCAGCTTGCCGGCCGCGGGCCCTTGCCGCCCTTCCCTGTCTAGAAAGCCCCTTATGAGCCTGCAATGCGGCATCGTGGGCCTGCCCAATGTGGGCAAGTCCACCCTTTTCAACGCCTTGACCCAAGCCGGCATCGCTGCCGAGAACTACCCGTTCTGCACCATCGAGCCCAATGTCGGCGTGGTGGAACTGCCCGACCCGCGCATGGCGAGCTTGAGCGCCATCGTCAAGCCCGAGCGCGAGGTGCCGGCCATCGTCGAGTTTGTCGACATCGCCGGCCTGGTGGCCGGGGCCAGCACCGGCGAGGGCCTGGGCAACAAGTTCCTGAGCCACATCCGCGAGACCGACGCCATCATCAACGTGGTGCGCTGTTTCGAGGACGAGAACGTGATCCACGTCGCCGGCCGCATCGACCCGATCAACGACATCGAGGTGATCCAGACCGAGCTCTGCCTGGCCGACCTGTCCACGGTCGAAAAAAGCCTGCACCGCTACGTCAAGGCCGCCCGCTCGGGCAACGACAAGGAGGCTGCGGCGCTGGTCAAGGTGCTGGAGAAATGCCAGGCCGCGCTGGACCAGGCCCAGCCGGTGCGCGGCATCGACTTCAGCAAGGAAGAGCGGGTGATCTTGAAACCGCTGTGCCTGATCACCGCCAAGCCGGCGATGTTCGTGGCCAACGTGGCCGAGGACGGTTTTGTGGGCAACCCGTTCCTGGACCGCCTGAGCGCCTACGCCGCCCTGCAAAACGCGCCGGTGGTGGCGATCTGCGCCAAGACCGAGGCCGAGTTGTCGGAGATGGCCGATGAAGACCGCACGATGTTCCTGGCCGAGATGGGCCAGGACGAGCCCGGCCTGAACCGGCTGATCCGCGCTGCCTTCAAGCTGCTGGGCCTGCAGACCTACTTCACCGCCGGTGTCAAGGAGGTGCGCGCCTGGACCATCCATGTCGGCGACACCGCGCCGCAGGCCGCCGGCGTGATCCACACCGATTTCGAGCGTGGTTTCATCCGTGCCCAGACCATCGCCTACGCCGACTTCATCGCCTTCAAGGGCGAGCAAGGCGCCAAGGACGCCGGCAAGATGCGGGCCGAAGGCAAGGAATACGTCGTCAAGGACGGTGACGTGCTGAACTTCCTGTTCAACGTCTGACGCACACTGGCGGGATGAATCCCCTGCCCGCCCCACCACTGCAGCGCAGGCTGCCGGGAGCCCGATGACATCACGGGGCCATAAGTCCACCTTGACCGCAACACCAAGCCAAGAGGGTTGGGCTGGCGCTGTCACTTCAGGTGGCGCTGGGGAGACGGGCGGCGCTGCGGACGGACCCGACCCCGCGCGCCAACGCGGTGGCCTGCTCTGGCCGGTGCTGCTGACAGCGCTGGGCTACTTCCTGGTGGGCAAGGTGGCACTGCTGCTGGCGATCCCGCCCGGCTATGCCTCACCGCTCTACCCCAGCGCGGGGCTGGCACTGGCGGCGACCCTGGTCTACGGCTGGCGCGCCCTGCCTGGCGTGGCGCTCGGCGCCATGGCGGCCAATGCGCCGCTAACCCCCCTGCGCGGGCTGGCCGACCTGGCCGGGCTGCTGGTGCCCTTGGTCACCGGGGTGGGTGCGGCACTGCAGGCCGGCATCGGCACGGCGCTGGTGCGCTGGCGGGTGCGGGGCCCGCTGGTGCTGGGCGAACCCCGCGACGTCGCCGCGTTCTGCCTGTTGGGCGGCCTGCTGGCCTGCACCGTCAACGCGTCGCTGTCCACGCTGGCCTTGGCGGTCGCGGGTGTGGTGCCGGCCGGCGCCCGGGCCTTCACCTGGTGGACCTGGTGGGGTGGCGACACGCTGGGGGTGCTGATCGGTGCGCCCATCGCCCTCACGCTGATCGGCCGGCCGCGCGCCGACTGGGCCGCCCGGCGCATCACGCTGGGCCTGCCACTGCTGGTGGCCACGGCGCTGTTGGCGGGCGCCACCGGGCTGGTGACACGTTGGGACACCGAGCGCAGCCAGCACAGCTTCTTGCGCGACGCCGCCACCATGGGCGCCACGCTGGACGCCGAAATGCGCCAGTCGCTGTATGCGCTGGAGGCGATACACGGCCTGTTCATCGGATCGCAGGAAGTCTCGGACAACGAGATGCGCCGGGTGTCCGCACCTTGGCTGGCGCTGCCGATCCATCTGCAGGCGATGGGCTTCAGCGAGCGTGTGGCGCGGGCCGACCTGACACGCTTCGAGGCCCGGGTGGCGCGCCAATCCGGTCGGCCGTACCGGGTCTTCGACCGTTTGGCCACTGCCACCGCCGACCCGGATGTGGTCGCCATCCGCTTTGTCGAGCCGATGGCGCCGAATCAGGCGGCGCTGGGCCTGAACGCGTTGTCGGTTGCAGCGGCACGCGACGCCATCCTGCGCAGTGCCCGTGACGACACACCTGCCGCCACCACTGGCTTCCGGCTCACCCAGGAGCGCGAAAACCAGGCCGGTGTGGTGGTCTACCGCGCCCTCTACCGGGCAACACGCGGTACGCCGTCAGGGGACCCCAACAGCGGCCAGCCGTCACCGGCGCAGCGCCCTGCCGCACTCAGCGGGGTGGTGTTTGTGTCGCTGCGCATGCAGCAGTCGGTGACCGCGGCCTTGCACGATGCGCCGGCCTACCTGCGCTGGTGCCTGCTCGAGCAAACCGCCGGCAGCGCCAGCCCGAATCGGCTGGCCGGCCCCGACGGCTGCAATACCGCGGCCCCCGCTGCGCTGCACCATGAACGGCCGATCGACTTTGCCGGACAGCGCTGGTTGCTGCGTGTCGATGCCGGGCTGGGCGACGTGCCCGACGCCGGTTTTGCCAACGCCTGGCTGTTCTCCACCGTCGGCCTGTTGTCGGCCGCGATGCTGGCCGCGCTGCTGCTGATGGTGACCGGCCGCACCCGGCGCATCGAAGCCGCGGTGGACGCCCGCACCCAGGACCTGCAACGCGAGGTGGCCGAGCGCCAGCGCGCCGACAGCGCGCTGAGCGAAAGCGAGCAGCGTTTTCGAAACATCTTCGACCAGGCGCCTATCGGCATCATCTACACCGACCTGGCGGGCCGGGTGCGTGATGCCAACCCCAAGCTGCGCGAGATGATCGGCTACAGCGCCGACGAGTTGGCCCGGCACACCCTGGGCGAGTTGACGCTCGACGACGACCGCAGTGCTACCGCGCACGAACTGGCCCGACTGTTGCAGGGCGATCTGCCGATGGTGCAACGCCGCAGCCGGCTGCGGCGTGGCGACGGCCAGATTCTCTGGGTGCAGATGAACCTGAGCGCGCTGCGCGGCCCCGACGGCCAGCCGCAGCGGCTGGTGGCGGTGGTCGAGGACATCACCGAGCGGCGCCTGCGCGAAGACGCCGAGCTCGGCCGCCACCAGGCCGAAACCGCCAACCGGGCCAAGAACGAGTTCCTGTCCCGCATGAGCCACGAGCTGCGCACGCCACTCAACGCCATGCTGGGCTTTGCCCAGCTGCTCGACCTGGACCGCCGGCCCGCGCTGGCGCCGCACCAGATGGCCTGGGTGGCGCAGGTGCTCAAGGCGGGTTGGCACCTGCTGGAGATGATCAACGACACGCTGGATTTGTCGCGCATCGACGCCGGCATGATGCGTATGAGCCTGGCACCGGTCGACCTGGGGCCGCTGGTGGCGCATTGCGTGGCGATGGTCGAGCCGGCCGCTGTGCGGCGCGGCATCACGCTGCAGGTGCAGCTGGCAGGCGATGCGCAGCATGTGCTGGGCGACGAGACCCGGCTCAAGCAGGTCATCAGCAACCTGCTGTCCAACGCCGTCAAATACAACACCCCCGGCGGTCGGGTCGAGGTCAGCACCCGGCGCGTTGCCGACAACCGGCTCGAGGTGCGGGTGCTCGACACCGGCCTGGGTCTGAGCCCGGCCCAGATGGCTGAGCTGTTCCAGCCCTTCAACCGCCTGGGCCGCGAGAGCAGTGACACCGAGGGCACCGGTATCGGCCTGGTGATCAGCCGCCGGCTGGCCGAGTTGATGGGCGGCGACCTGCATGCCGAACGCCCCGCCGGCCCCGGCCAGGGCGCCACCTTCGTGCTGACGCTGCCGGCCGCCGAGGCCGAGACCGGCGTCGATGCTGGCGAGGCCACCCCCGAGACCAGCGCCACACGCTACCGCCACCGGCTGGTGCACTACATCGAGGACAACGAGACCAATGTCGAGGTGATGCGCGGCATGCTGGCGCAGCGGCCCCAGGTGACGCTTGCGGTGTCCACGCTGGGCCTGGACGGCCTGCAGGCAGTGCGCCAGCAGCGGCCCGACCTGATCCTGCTGGACATGCACCTGCCCGACGTGGACGGGCTGGAGTTGCTGCGCCAGTTGCAGCGCGACCCGGCCTGTGCCGACATCCCCGTGGTGGTGGTCTCGGCCGACGCCACCCCGGGCCGCGTCGAGGACGCGCTGGCCGCCGGGGCCCGGCACTACCTCACCAAACCGCTGAACCTGACGGGCTTCCTGGCGGTGCTGGACGAACAGCTGGAGGCCATGGACACACGGTTCGGCTGAAGGGCCGCGGATGGGTGCGCGGCTGTTTGCAAAAGGCACCACGCCGCCAAAGTCTCCGCTCAAGACCCGCAGCATGCGCTGGCGGATGCCATCGATGGCGACGGTGAAACCCATCACGGCAAGGTCACCGCCAAGCTTTTGGCACTCATCTGCAGAGAGTGCTAATATTCCCGGAACCAAAGCCCCCGAGGTCACTCAGACCCCACCATGAACCTGTCTTCGCCCTCCGCTGCGCTGTCCATCCGTGACCCTTGGGCCCTGGTGCCCTCGCTCGGCAACCTGGATGCCTACATCTCGGCCGTGAACCGGTTGCCGATGCTGACGTCCGAGGAAGAGCAGCAGTTTGCCCGCCGCCTGCGCGACGAGGCCGACGTGCAGTCGGCCGGTCGTCTGGTGCTGTCGCATTTGCGGCTGGTGGTGTCGGTCTCGCGCCAGTACCTGGGCTACGGCCTGCCGCACGGCGACCTGATCCAGGAGGGCAACATCGGCCTGATGAAGGCCGTCAAGCGCTTCGACCCGGACCAGGGCGTGCGGCTGGTGAGCTACGCGCTGCACTGGATCAAGGCCGAGATCCACGAGTACATCCTCAAGAACTGGCGCATGGTCAAGCTGGCCACCACCAAGGCGCAGCGCAAGCTGTTTTTCAACCTGCGCTCGATGAAGCAGAGCTTCAAGAGCGGCGCCAGCGATGCCGACGCCCACCGCAACACCTTGTCGTCGGCCGAGGTCGCGCAGATGGCCGCCAAGCTCAACGTCAAGCCGGCCGAGGTGATCGAAATGGAAACCCGGCTGTCGGGCGGCGATGTGGCGCTGGACCCGCAGACCGACGACAACGAAGAGAGCTACGCCCCGATCGCCTACCTGGCCGACGACGCCAGCGAGCCGACCCGGGTGCTGGAGGCGCGCCGCCGCGACGCACTGTCGGGCGACGGCCTGGTGATGGCGCTGGAGGTGCTGGACGCCCGCAGCCGCCGCATCGTCGAGGAGCGCTGGCTCAAGGTCAACGACGACAACTCGGGCGGCATGACGCTGCACGACCTGGCCGCCGAATACGGCGTCAGCGCCGAGCGCATCCGCCAGATCGAAGTGGCCGCGATGAAGAAGATGCGCAAGGCGCTGGAGCCTGCGGTCTGACGCTGAATCCAGTCCACAAAAAAGCCACCGCGAGGTGGCTTTTTCATGCCCGCCTTGCCCCCCGGCGTTCAGGGCTTTTCAGCCAGCAGAATCTTCAGGTCGTCGGTCAACGCCTGGGCGCCGCTGCCGTAGCGGGTGAACAGCCGCACCCGGCCCTGGGCATCAAACACGTATGAGCCGGCGGTGTGGTCCACGGTGTAGCTGGTGGCCGTCTTGCCCGGCACCTTGGCAAAAAACACCTTGAACTCCTTGGCGGCGGCCTGGACCTCGTCGGCGCTGCCGCGCAGGCCGATCAGGTCGGGGCCGAAGTTGGCGACATAGGCCTTGAGCAGCGCGGCGGTGTCGCGCTCGGGGTCCACCGTGACGAAGAGGCCCTGCACCCGGGCGCCGTCCGCGCCCAGGCCGCGCTTGACCTCGGCCAGCTCGGCCATCGTGGTCGGGCAGACGTCCGGACACTGGGTGTAGCCAAAAAACACCACCACCACACGGCCCTTGAAGTCGGCCAGCGTGCGGGCCTGGCCGTCGGCATCGGTCAGCGCCAGCTTGCGGGCATATTCAGCGCCGGTGATGTCCACGCCCTTGAAGCTCGGCTTGGCAGCGACGCCGGGCGCACTGGCGTCACAGCCCGGCAGGCCAGTGGCCAGTCCGCCGACCAGGCCAATACCCGCAAGCGCCATCGCCGCCGACTGCAGCCAGCGACGACGCGGCGCGGCCAGGGGCAGGCAGGCTTCTAGCGACAGCGGTGTCAATTTGGGTTTCATGCGGTCAGTACCAGGGCATCAGGTAATGGTCGACCAGCAGCGCGGCAAACAGCAGCGACAAGTGCCAGATCGAGAATCGGAAGGTCTTGCGCGCCAGTGCGTCGCTGTAGTTGCGCCAAAGCGCCCAGCCGTAGCCAATGAAGCCGGCGCCCAGCAGCACCGCGCTGGCCAGGTAGACCCAGCCGCTCATGCCGATGACAAACGGCAGCAGCGTGCCGGCAAACAGCACCAGGGTGTAGAGCAGCACGTTCAGGCGGGTGAAATCCGAGCCGTGGGTGACCGGCAGCATCGGCAGGCCCGCCCGGCGGTAGTCCTCGACCCGGTACAGCGCCAGGGCCCAGAAGTGCGGCGGCGTCCAGAGGAAAATGATCAGGCACATCACCAGCGCTTCGGGGCCGACATCGCCGCGCATCGCCGCCCAGCCCAGCACCGGCGGCATGGCGCCCGAGGCGCCGCCGATCACGATGTTCTGCGGCGTCATCGGCTTGAGCACCACGGTGTAGATCACTGCATAGCCGACAAAGGTGGCGAAGGTCAGCCACATCGTCAATGGGTTGACCCACCAGTACAGCAGCGCGCTGCCCAGCCCGCACAGCACACCGGAAAACAGCAGCGCCTGCGTGCTGCTGAGGTCCCCCTTGGCGGTGGGCCGCCAGGCGGTGCGCGCCATCTTGCTGTCGATGACCTGCTCGACCAGGCAGTTGAAGGCGGCTGCCGCGCTGGCCACCAGCCAGATCCCCACGGTGGCCGGCAGCGCCAGCGACCAACGGGGCCAGCCGGGTTCAGCCATCAACATGCCGATCACCGCGCAAAACACGATGAGCTGCACCACCCGCGGCTTGGTCAGCGCCATGTACTGGCGCCAACGGGTGGGCGCCGGGTGGCTGGGGGAGAGGATCGAGGCAGTCATGGGCAACGAGGCGCGATTCTAGGCAGGGCGTGGGCCGCCAGCGGCCCGGGTGTGCAATACGGTGGCAACCGCTGGCATGCTTGCGATACCCGACCGGGCGGGCGCACGGTGGCCAGCCTGCAAACGGGCCCAGAGCGATGTCAGCAGCGCCACCAGCGCTGCGGCGCCGGCACTGTGGGCCAGGGCGGCCGCGATGGGCCAGCCCAGCACGACGTTGGACAGCCCGCTGCCGGCCTGCCACAGCAGCGCAGCCGCCAGCCACACGCCGTAACGGCGCAGGGCAAAGCCCGGTTGCCGCCACAAGCGCCAGGCCAGCCACACCAGCGCGCCCAGCGCCAGCACCGCGAACAGCCGGTGCGCCATGTGGATGGCCACCAGGGCCTCGAAGTTCAGGTAATCGCCGTGGCCGGCCCGGCCCAGTTCACGCAGCAGCGTGAAGCCCTGGCTGGCGTCCATCGCCGGCCACCACTGGCCGTTGCAGGCCGGGAACCCGGTGCACGCCAGCACGGCGTAGTTGGTACTGACCCAGCCGCCCAGCGCGATCTGCAGCACCAGCACGGCGAGCACGGCAGCCACGGCAGCAGGCCGGACGGGCCCCGGCTGCGCAACACCGGTCGCCCGTGCGCCCGACCCGTCGCCATCGGGCGCCAGCGGCCGGTTGCGGAAGGACTCATGCTGCAGCACCAGCAAGGCCAGCAGCACCATCGCGCCCAGCAGGTGCAGCGTGACGATGGCCGGGTAGAGCTTGAGGGTGACGGTGTACTTGCCAAACAGCCCCTGGACAATCACCCAGACCAGCGTGAGCGTTGCCCACCAGGGCGAATGTGGCAGTTGGCTGCGGGCGCGCCAACCGATGGCCGCGGACACCGCGATCAGCAGCCCCACTGTCATTGCCAGGTAGCGGTGAATCATCTCGATCCAGGCCTTGGCCACGGTGACCGGGCCGGTGGGCAGCAGGGTCGCCGCGGCATGGATGTCGGCGTGGGCGCCCAGCGGGCTGGCCTCGCCATAACAGCCGGGCCAGTCGGGGCAGCCCAGACCGGAATCCGATAGCCGGGTGAAGGCGCCAAACACGATCAGGTCGAAGGTCAGGAACAGCGTGATCGCTGTCAACGCTGCCAGGCGGGCAGTCAAGCTGCTGCCGCGTTGGCGCAGCCACCACCAGCCCAGTGGCAACAACGCGATGGCGCCGGCCAGCAGCACCAGCCGCAGCAGCGCAGGCAGGTCAACCGCAGGTAGGGATGGCATGGACCCGGCCTCAGGGTTTGCCGGCAGGCGCCGGGCCGGTCGCAGCCGGTGTGGCCGGCAGAGCCTGCAGCGCTGCCGGCAGGGCTTGCTGCATCGACGCAGTCGGGCCGACGATCAAGGCCTGGCGACCCGGCTTGTCCCAGCCCGCCGACCCGCGCAGCAAGCGGTCAACATCGCGCTTGAGCTTGGACGGGTCGGCGTTGGCCGGCGCCCGCATCATCCAGTCACCGACCGGATCGACGATGTAGAGGTGATCCTCCAGCGCCTGGCCGGGTGCCGCTTTCAGCCATCCGGTCACCACCGACCGGGGCAGGCGCAGGATGTTCATGGCCGGCGTCGCCAACAACGCCGATTGCAGCGCCGGCGACAGCGGTGTGTCGTCGATGACCAGCCAGAGCTTGTCGATGCGGTCGCTTTCACGGCCGGCCATCTCGCGCAGCTGGCGCTGCACGTACAGGCGTTTTTCGCAGGCAGCGGCACAGGCTCCGCCATCCACCACCACCAGCAGCCACTGCCCGGCCAGCCCGCGCAGCGCCTGAGGCTGGCCGGCCAGCGTTTGTGCGGCCACGTCCGGCATCGGCACGGCAGGTTGGATCAGCGTGCCATAAGCGGTACCGCCGCTGGGCCGGGCGATGAAATAGGTGTAGTAGCTGGCCAGCACCGGCGCGGCGCACACCAGCAGCACCAACAGCATCTTGACGCGGCCGCTGGCACGTTGAGACCCCGCCGCAACGCCCGGTTGCGGCAACGAATGCACGGTGAAGCCCAGCGGTTCAGGTTGGTTGGCCATGGGTACTCTTGAGACGGGGACGGATGATCTGGAACCAGAGCGCCAAGCCGGTGATCAGCGCACACAGCGCAAACCACTGGAAGGCGTAGCCGTGGTGCTTGCCGACATCGACCGCCGGTGCTGGCCACTGCCGCAGCAGAGGGTCGGTGGGCACGGCATTGGGTAAAACGGCGGCTGGCGTGGCGGCGGTTATGGCGACCTGGGGCGGGGCACCATCGACCTTGGCTTCGGCGTCCGCTAGGCGGGACGCCGACTCGCCCGGATCGTCCACCGCCGTATCCTGGGTCTGCTGCAGAGATACCGGCCGCAAGACCAGACCGATCTCGCTGGCAAATGATGACATGTCGAGATTTTGCCGGATCGGGCCAGACTCCATCCGGCCCAGCTCGAACAGCTTGGACGGCGGCGGGGCGATACGGCCGGTCACCTGCACCTCGCCGGCCGGTGTGGCCAAGGGCGCAAGCCGGTTGCGGTCGGTGAAATCACGGGGCGCCCAGCCGCGCTGCACCAACACGGCGTCACCGCTGGCCAGCAGCAAGGGGGTTACCACATAAAAACCTTGGCGTGCCGCCATCTGGCGGTTGTCCAGGTACACCGTGCGCTCGGCCAGCCAGCGCCCGCGCAGCGTGACGCGCCGGTAGTGCTGGTCGGCGGCCGCCGCCGGCGTGCGGGCCAGGTCGGCCTGCAACAGCGGCGGCAACCCGGCGCGCGACCCGATGCGCTCTTGCAGTGCAATCTTTTGATGCGCGCGGTCCAGTTGCCAGAAGCCCAGCCTGGCCGTGCCTGCGACCGCCAGCAGTGCCGCAACCAGGACCACCGTGCGCCGCCTGCGGCCCGCCGCCAACCGCCCCGTGCTCAACATGGCCTGACCCGGCGCGGATAATCAGGCCCCATGAAAACCATGATCGTCATCGCCCTCGTGCTGGTGCTCGCCTCGCTGGGCGGGGCTGGCTTGTTCATGTTGCGCAAGGGCGGCGGCGATGCAGCCGGGCGCGACAAGCGCATGGCGCGCGCGCTGGCGCTGCGGGTGGGGCTGTCGATCACGCTGTTTCTGTTCATCTTGCTGAGCTGGTCAATGGGCTGGATCCAGCCAACCGGCTTGCCGACCGGCCGCTGAGCACACCCGACCACCTGAAAAGACGCCCAGAAAAAACGCCGCTCGGGGCGGCGTTCTTGCGGTGCCGCGAGGGCGGTCAGAGCCAATAGACCAGGAAGTACAGGCCCAGCCAAACTACGTCCACGAAGTGCCAGTACCAGGCCGCACCCTCGAAGCCGAAGTGGCGGTCTGCGGTGAAATGGCCCTTCTGCAGCCGCAGCGTGATGAACAGCAGCATCAGCATGCCCACGAACACATGGAACCCGTGGAAGCCGGTCAGCAGAAAGAAGGTCGAGCCGAAGATGCCCGAAGTCAGCTTGAGGTTCAGGTCGCGGTAGGCATGGATGTACTCGTAGGCCTGGAAGCAAACGAAGGTGACGCCCAGCACCACGGTGATCCACATCCACGCAATCGTCTTGGCACGGTGACCGGCGAGCAGCGCATGGTGGGCGATGGTCAGGGTCAGGCCCGAGGTCAACAGGATCGCGGTGTTGATGGTCGGGATCGGCCATGGGCCCATCGTCGCAAAAGGTTCGACGGTATTGGCCGGCGAACCGGTGATGCCACCGCCGGCGCTGGGCCAGATCGCCTTGAAGTCGGGCCACAGGATCTGGTTGTCCAGGCTGCCGAGGACCGGGATCGAGTGCACCCGGGCCCAGTACAGCGCGCCGAAGAAGGCCGCAAAAAACATCACCTCGGAGAAGATGAACCAGCTCATGCTCCAGCGGAACGAAACATCGACCCGCTCGGAGTACAGCCCGCTCTCGCTCTCGCCGATGGCCTGCTTGAACCAGACAAACAGCGTGGACAGCAAGATCACCATGCCGAGGATCAGCGAGTACTCACCCCAGCCGACGCCGTTGATCCACTGGCCAGCGCCCAGGATCACAAAAAACAGGCCCAGCGCGGCCATCGCCGGATGCCGCGAAGGGCTGGGCACGAAGTAGTAGGGAGTGATCCCATGGGGCGTCGCAGCGGACATCGGTGTTGTTCTCCTGAAAACCTGAAAAATCTGAAACGTTTGAACTGAGCTTGCGGACTCAGTTGGCAACGCCACTGCCGACCACCCAGCGCACCAGCAGCACCAGCGTGGCCACAAATATCGCCGCGCCGACGATGCCGGCAATGATCACGTGCACCGGGTTGAGCTTGGCGACGTCTTGTGCATAGTCGGCCGAGCGGCGCACGCCAAAAAATGACCAGCCCACCGCCTGGATCGTCTGCAAGAACGAACCCTTGCGCGCAGCCGGATTGCTGTTTTCAGCGCGGTCAGGACGGCTCACAAGCGCTGCTCCGCGCTGACCGCCGCCACCTTGCCGGCCACCTCGAAAAAGGTGTACGACAAGGTGATCGTGGTCACATCCTTGGGCAGCTTGGCATCGACATAAAACACCACCGGCCACTGCCTGGATTCACCCGGCTTGAGGATGTACTCGTTGAAGCAGAAGCATTCGACCTTGTTGAAGTGCGCACCGGCCTGCATCGGCGCGTAACTCGGGATGGCTTGTGCGGCCATGGTCCGGTTCTGGGTATTGCGGAACTCGTACATCACCGTGGTCATCTCGCCGGGATGCACCTGCAGCGAGCGCACCGCCGGCGCAAACTCCCAGGGCCCGCGCGAGTTGGCATCGAACTCGATGGTGACTGTGCGGCTCAGGTCCACCTGGGTGCTGGCCTTGCGGCTGATCCCACCCGCACCCGAGGTCATCCGCTCACTCAGCGAGAGCACGTTGATGCCCAGCGCGTCGCAGATGGTGCGGTACATCGGCACCAGCGCGTAGCCAAAGCCGAACATCGCCAGCGTGATGACCACCAACTTGACCACCATGCGGCGGTTATCGGCGTTCAGTCGCGCAAGTATCGAAGGCAGGGCCATGGCGGCAGATTCTTGACCTGAGGAAAACGGGGTCAGCGACCCAACAGCACCATCTTGGTCATGAAACCAAGAAAGAACACGATAGCCACCGACGCCAGCACCCAAGCCAGACGCCGGTTGGCCTTGCGCTGGGCGTCGGACAGACCCATGACGATGCGCTTGCTCAAGCCAGCACCCGCGTGGCGGTGGCGTCGAGCTTGGGCGGCGTCTCGAAGCTGTGGAAGGGCGCCGGCGACGGCAGTTCCCACTCCAGCCCTTCAGCGCCTTCCCACGGCTTGGCGGCGGCCTTGACACCCTGGCCGCGCATCATCGGCACCACCACAAACAGGAAGAAGTAGACCTGCATGAAGCCGAAGCCGAAGGCGCCTATCGAGGCCAGCATGTTGAAGTCGGCAAACTGCATCGGGTAATCGGCGTAACGACGCGGCATGCCAGCCAGGCCCAGGAAGTGCATCGGGAAGAAGGTGACGTTGAAAAAGATCAGTGAGCCCCAGAAGTGGATCTTGCCGCGGGTCTCGTTGTACATCACGCCGGTCCACTTCGGCCCCCAGTAGTAAACGCCGGCAAACAGCGCGTACAGCGAGCCGGCCACCAGCACGTAGTGAAAGTGCGCCACCACGTAGTAGGTGTCCTGCAACTGGATATCAATCGGCGCCATCGCCAGGATCAGGCCGGTGAAGCCGCCGATCGTGAACACGAAGATGAAGCCCACGGCCCACAGCATCGGGGTCTCGAAGGTCATCGAACCACGCCACATCGTGGCGACCCAGTTGAAGATCTTCACGCCGGTGGGCACGGCGATCAGCATGGTCGCGTACATGAAAAACAGCTGGCCGGTCACCGGCATGCCGGTGGCGTACATGTGGTGGGCCCAGACGATGAACGACAGGATTGCGATCGACGCGGTGGCATAGACCATCGACGTGTAGCCGAACAGACGCTTGCGGGCAAAGGTCGGGATGATGGCGCTGACGATGCCAAACGCCGGCAAGATCATGATGTAGACCTCGGGGTGGCCGAAGAACCAGAAGATGTGCTGGTACATCACCGGGTCACCGCCGCCGGCTGGGTTGAAAAAGCTGGTGCCGAAATGGCGGTCGGTCAGCGTCATCGTGATCGCGCCAGCCAACACCGGCATTACCGCGATCAGCAGGTAGGCGGTGATCAGCCAGGTCCAGCAAAACAGCGGCATCTTCATCAGCGTCATGCCGGGGGCGCGCATGTTGAGGATGGTGACGATGATGTTGATCGAACCCATGATCGACGACGCACCCATGATGTGCATCGCAAAGATGCCAGCGTCCATCGACGGGCCCATCTGCAGCGTGAGTGGTGCGTAAAGCGTCCAGCCGGCAGCCGGTGCACCACCGGGCATCGCGAAGCTGCCGACCAGCATCAGCGCTGCCGGAATCAGCAGCCAGAAGCTGAAGTTGTTCATGCGGGCGAAGGCCATGTCGGCCGCGCCGATCTGCATCGGGATCATCCAGTTCGCGAAGCCTACAAAGGCCGGCATGATCGCGCCGAACACCATGATCAGGCCGTGCATCGTGGTGAACTGGTTGAACAGCCCCGGGTTGAAGAACTGCAGCCCGGGCTGGAACAGCTCTGCGCGGATGCACAGCGCCAAAATGCCGCCGACCATCAGCATGGCAAACGAGAACAGCAAGTACATCGTGCCGATGTCCTTGTGGTTCGTCGCAAACACCCAACGCCGCCAGCCGGGCAAGGGGCCGTGGTCGTGGTGATCGTCGTGATCGTGAGAATGGTCGGGTGACCCGGGATGGAGGACGGCGCTCATGGGCGGTGCCTTTCAGCGATCAGTTCTGGAAAATCTGCGAAGCAGGTCGTAGGCGGTCACTTGCGCAAGGCGACAACGTCGGCGGGTTGCACGATCTGGCCGGTCTTGTTCGACCAGTGGTTTTTGGTGAAGGTGACCACGGCGGCGATCTCGGTGTCGGACAGCGACTTCCACGCCGGCATCGCGCCGTTGTTCTGGCCGTTCAGCAGCACCATGATCTGCTTGGTCTTGTCGGCATCGGTGACCACCGCAGCACCGTCGATCGGCTTGATCGGGCCGGCGCCCTTGCCATCGGGCCGGTGGCAGACCGCGCAGTTGGCGTTGTAGACCTTTTCGCCCCGGGCGGCCAGTGCGTCGAGGGCCCAGACCTTGCTCGGGTCATCGGCCTTGGCCGCCAGTTCTTTCTTCTTGCCATCGACCCACTTGCTGTAATCGTCGGCCGAGAGCACCTTGACGTGGATCGGCATGTAGGCGTGCTCCTTGCCGCAGAGCTCAACACACTGGCCGTAGAAGTCGCCGGTTTTCTCGGCGCGGAACCAGGTGTCGCGCACAAAGCCGGGGATCGCGTCTTGCTTGACGGCAAACGCCGGCACCATCCACGAGTGAATCACGTCGTTGGCGGTGGTGATGATGCGGATCTTCTTGTTGACCGGCACCACCAACGGGTTGTCGACCTTGAGCAGGTAATTGTCGCCCGACGGAAGGCCCGAGTCGGACATCTTGCGGTGCGCCAAATCCAGCGTGGAGACAAAGCCGATGCCTTCGCCCTCGCCCTTGAGGTAGTCGTAGCCCCACTTCCACTGCATGCCGGTGGTCTTGATCGTGATGTCGGCGTTGCTGGTGTCCTTCATCGCCACCACGGTCTTGGTGGCTGCCATACCCATCACCACCACGATCACGAACGGCACGATGGTCCAGGCAATCTCGACCGCCACGCTCTCGTGGAAGTTGGCCGACTTGTGGCCCACCGACTTGCGGTGCTTGATGATCGAATAAAACATCACGCCGAACACCGCCAGGAAGATCACCAGGCAGATGATCAGCATGAAGTAGTGCAGGCCCTGAATGTCGCTGGCGAGCTTGGTGATCGGCGGGTGCAGGTCGAGCTGGTTCTTGGCCGGCCCACCGGCCAGATCGCCGGCCAACACAGCCTGCGTTACCAGCACGGCAGCCAAACCCGCCAGACCTTGGCTTGCCTTGGACAGAAGCGTCTTTGTTGTCATCATCATCATGCTTTATGTTCGTGGTCCACAACCCGTTCACCGGCCATGCGCGCTTGGCGCAAGGCACGGCGCAATTCTTGCGCCAGTTGAACCCTCAACTCGGGCGGCACGTGGCGGCCTATCCGCACCCTGCGCCCCTCGCCCGACAATTCCACCAGCGAACCGTCGGCGGCTACCGGCTCGACCCGCACCCACTCGGCGCGAAAGCTGGTGCGTGTGACCGCCGGCCCGAAGTGCTGCTCGACCGCCAGATCGTGACCCACCATCGTGATCAGTTCGCGGTCGCCGGCGTGGCGCGCCACGACCAGCAAGGCTGCGCCAACCGCCAGCAGTTCCAGGCCGGTGAAAAAACCGACCGCCCGTACACCCTGCCACCAGAAACCCGCTGCGACCGCCAGCGACAGCCCACACAGCAGCGCGTAGGCCAGCAACAACTGCCTGGGTGTGATCGAGACGTTGCGCCGCAACTCGAAAGACCAGCCCCCCGGCGGCGCCTGCTCACGCCCGAAACGCCAACCCGCATCTCGCAGGGAAGACGGCGGCGCGGGCCAGGGACTTGGAGCAAACGTGGCAGACATGGGCGGAGGGCGGTGAGGGCAGGTGGCGTTCGGGGCAAGTAACGTTCGGGACAGATATCGCTTGGCGCTGGTAGCGCTTGGGGCTGCTGGCGGTTGGAAAAGAGGCCCGAAACAATGGCTGAGATAGTAGTTGCCGAAAGCCAAACGCCTGACGCCGAAAAACCCCTTGCAGCGGGTGCTCATCAACAGCACAACATGCGCCAGATCAACGAAACATTCTAGCCGAGCGATAACCCTTGGACTGGCGCAACGGCTCAAGCTTGGTGTTTCGGCAGCTTTGCGCGCAGTGCATCCAGCGATACCGTCGCCAGTTCACCACGCGCCGGGCGCGGTGCGGGCTTGTAGGCGTGGCCATAGACCAACTCGAAGGTCATGCCGATGCGCCCTTGCGCGTCGGCGCGCCGGGCCAGAGCCTGCTGCAGGCGATCGTGCCAGCGCGGGGTGCGCAGCCCGGCGTGGCGATCGACGCCGAGATGACCGCCCAGGCCACGCAGTTCGGCCAGCAAGGCCTGCGGCGAGGACCAGGTCAGCACGATGGTCTCCTGGTCCATCACCGGGTCGGCAAAACCGCCGTGCACCAGCATGTCGCCCAGGTCATGCATGTCGATGAAGGGTGGGTGTGGGTCCGGCCAGCCCATCTCGGCATAAAGCGCACGCAACTCCCGCAGTGTGTCGGGGCCGAAGCTGGAGAACATGACAAATCCATCGACGGACAGCGCGCGGTGCCAGGCGGCCAGCGTGGCGGCCGGGTCGGTGCTGGCGTGCAGCGTCAGATTGGCCCACAGCATCTGCGCCTGGCCGGCCGGCACTTCGGATGTCAACCACACCGGCTGCGCGGCGTCCTGCCGGCGCTGGCCCCAGGCCCACCACGGCGCTTGCAACGCCGCGCGGCTGCGCTGCAGCAAGGCCGGCGTGGGCTCGGCCACGCTGCGCTGCGACTGCGGCCACACATCCCGCACCGCCGCGGCACCCGCCCCGGTGAATCCCCACCAATCCAGCCAGCGATCAGGTGCCTGCAGGATCACCGGCAAGCGCTCGGCCATGCGCCGCGCCACCTCCTGGTGCAACCACGGCGGGGTGGCCGCCTGCGCCAGACGGTCCAGCACATGGGTCAGCGCGACAGCGTCGTTGGCAGGCGGCTCGGCAGGCAAATCGGGCATGGGCGGGCAGTATATTGAGCCGATGTCCGACCCCCGTCCGCCACCCGCACGCCCTGACGGTCAGGGGTCCGCCGGTGGCTGGCTGGGCGGCCTGGCTTGGCCGCGGCACACGGTGAACGGATCTGCGCGGGCCGGCCTGCCCCGGCCCTGCGCGTTGTGCGGCACCTGGGATCGCGCCGGCTTGTGCCGCCACTGCCAGGCCAGGTTCCAGGCCCCGACGCCACTGCGCTGCCCGCGCTGCGCAATCGTCAGCCCGGCTGGCGCAACCTGCGGCGCTTGCCTGCGCGCCCCGCCGCCTTTCAGCGCTTGCATTGCGGCGGCCGACTATGCCTTCCCCTGGGACAGGTTGATCACGCGCTTCAAGTTCAACGACCAGCCCGAGCTGGCGATGTTGCTGGCCGATGTACTGGCCAGCGCCCTGGGCCAGTCTGCCCCGCCGCCCGTGGACCTGGTGTTGCCCGTACCGCTGAGCCCGGGGCGGCTGGCTGAACGTGGCTTCAACCAGGCCTGGGAGCTGGCGCGCCGGGTGGCCAAACGGCGCGGTCTGTCGGCCGACTCGAATTTGCTGCTGCGCCTGCGCGACACACCGCACCAGGTCGGTTTGTCGCGCACCGAGCGCGAGCGCAACCTGCGCGATGCGATGTGGGTCAACCCGGCATCAGCCGCCAGGATCACCCATCGCCAGGTAGCGCTGGTGGACGACGTGATGACCACCGGCGGCACGGCGGTGGCAGCGACGCGCGCCTTGATGGCCGCCGGCGCAGCCGGTGTGCAGGTCTGGGTGCTGGCGCGCACGCCGCCGCCCTCGGCCTGAACGAGCACACTGAGCAACCCCGCGACAATGCCCGCACCATGTTCAACATCGTGCTGGTGCACCCCGAAATCCCCCCCAACACCGGCAATGTGATCCGGCTGGCGGCCAACACCGGCTGCGCGCTGCACCTGGTCGAACCACTGGGGTTCACGATGGACCACAAATTGCTGCGGCGAGCGGGGCTGGACTACCACGAATTCACGGCAGTCCAGCACCATGCCGACTGGGCGGCGCTGCAGGCTGCGCAGCGACAGGCCGGCGGTGCACTGTGGGCCTTCACCACCCGGGGTACGCAACGGCTGGGCGCTGTGGCCTGGCAAGCCGGCGACTGGCTGGTGTTTGGCTGCGAAACCGCCGGCCTGCCTGCCGACGTGCGCGACAGCGTGTCGCCTGAGCGGCAAGTGCGCCTGCCGATGCGCGCTGGCCAGCGCAGCCTGAACCTGAGCAATGCGGTGGCGGTGGTGGTGTTCGAGGCCTGGCGCCAGCACGGCTACGCCGGCGGCTGAAACGAACGCAGTCAGCGCGCACGGGGCCGCACCCGACCGGCTCTAGCCACACCCGGTCAGCGCTCGGCGCGGGCCTCGCGCGCCATCAGCTGCCGCAGCGCCTGTGCCGGCGCCAGCGCGCCCTGCAGCACCGCCACCACCGCGTCGGTGATCGGCATCTCGACCCCGGCGCCGCGCGCCCGGGCCTGAACCATCGGCGCGCTGTGCACGCCCTCGGCCACATGGCCCAGCCGCGCCAGGATGTCGGGCAGCGCCAGGCCACTGGCCAGCAACAGGCCGACCCGGCGGTTGCGGGACAGGTCCCCGGTGGCCGTCAGCACCAGATCGCCCAGGCCCGACAGCCCCATGAAGGTCTCCGCCCGCGCCCCCAACGCCAGGCCCAGCCGGGTGATCTCGGCCAGCCCGCGGGTGATCAACGCGGCGCGGGCGTTCTGACCCAATTGCAGGCCGTCGGCAATGCCGGTGGCGATCGCCATCACGTTCTTGACCGCACCGCCCACCTCGACACCCACCGGATCGCAGGCGGTGTAGATGCGCAAGCTGTCGCTGTGAAAGGCCTGCACGGCCAGGGCGCACAGGGCCTCGTCGGCACTGGCAGCCACCAGCGCGGTGGGTTGGCCGCGCGCCACTTCGAGCGCAAAGCTGGGGCCCGACAACACGCCGCAGCGCAGGTCGGGCCGCACAGCTTGCGCGATCTCATGCCCCAGCGCCCCGCTGCCGGCCTCGAAACCCTTGCACAGCCACAGCGCATGGGCGCCCGCAGGCAACGCGGCCAGACGTTCGCGCAGGCCCGCCATAGGCGACGCGATGACCGCCAGGCCGCGTGCGGCGACGTCCAGCGCCAGCGCCGGGTCGGCGCTGATGTGCAAGCCCTCGGGCAGCGGGATGTCGGGCAGGTAGCGCCGGTTGCAGCGGACAGCCACCATCTCGGCGGCCTGGGCCGCGTCGCGCGCCCACAACAGCACCGGCTGCCGGGCCGCGGCCGCAACCGCCAGCGCCGTGCCCCAGGCGCCTGCGCCCAGCACGACGATGGGCAGCGCGGGCATTGCCGCAGCCTGTATCGGCCCAGGGGCGCTCAGGTCGATCAGTTGGCGCCGGTGATGATGCCGCTGCCGTTGCCGGCGGCTTGTGCCTGCTGGGCTTCGAACATGGCCTGGAAGTTGACTTCGGTCAACATGATCGGCGGGAAGCCGGCCCGGGTGCAGACATCGCTGACGATGGCCCGCAGGTAGGGGTAGATCATTTGCGGGCAGACGATGCTGAGGATGCCTTGCAGCTGCTCCTCGGGCACGTTGCGGATCTCGAAGATGCCGGCCTGCTTGGCTTCGATCAGGAACAAGGTCTTCTCTTTGAGCTTGGTCGTCACGGTCGCGGTGACGCTGACCTCGAAGATGCCGTCAGCCACCGGGGCTGCGGCCATCGCCAGGTTGATATCGACCTGCGGCTGCTGCTGCTCCAGCAGGATCTGCGGCGAGTTCGGTTGCTCCAGCGACAAATCCTTCAAGTACATGCGCTGGATCTGGAACACCGGGGTGAGGTCTTGTTCGGACATGGCTGTGGAATCCTGGAATGAATACGGTAAGCACGTTGCCAAGGAGCGACGGGCTGGATGCGGCGCGGATTATGGCGCAGTGGGGTGACGGCTTGGCCGAAGCGCCCAGCCCCTGCCACGCCAACCGCAGGCAGATCCACTGCTGACCGGCTGACACACTGAACTGCGCCGGTCGCCGGCACTTGCATTGGGCGCTCGGGCACGCTCTGCCCGGCCTGGACGGTCACGCATCACCGCCCCGCTTGGCGCGCAGCCGCAGGTGGGCGTCGCGGCTGCGCGATTTCCACAGGGTCAACCGGGTGCGCCGCTGCAGCACACTCTGGCCGTCGCGGCCAGCCTCACGCAGCAGCATGTGAAAGTTGCGCAGGCGCGCTTCGGGCACCGCCTCGCGCACCGCGCAGCCCGGCTCCTGGTGGTGCTGGCAGTCGCGGAACCGGCAGCGTGTGGCCCAGCGCGCCACATCGCCAAAGGCGTCCGCCAGCTGCCCGGCCTGGTCCAGATTCAGCCGCAACGCACGCAGACCGGGGGTGTCGATCAGGCAGGCGCCACCGGGCAGCGGCAACAGCGTGCGTACCGTGGTGGTGTGGCGGCCCCGACCGTCGTCCTCACGAACCGAACCCGTAGACCGCCGCGCCTGCGCCACTGGCGTCGGGCTGTGGGCGGTGTCCGGCGGCGACCCGGCTGCAGGTCGAACGGATGGCAAGCCGCTGCCCACCCCGGTGTGATCCCAAGCCAGCAAGGTATTGGCCAGCGTGCTCTTGCCTGCGCCGCTGCTGCCCAGCAAAACCAGGGTCTGGCCACGCGACAACCAGGGCGCCAGCGCATCGGCAGCGGCCGGTTGGCGCAGGTCCAGGGCCAGCGCGGCAACATCCCGGGGCAACGCAGCCCTGGCTTGCGCCAGTTGCCGGGCCTGCTGGGCGGGCGCAACCGTATCGGCTTTGCTCAGCAGCAGCACGGCGGCCACGCCGGCCAACTGGGCCAGCGCCAGGTAGCGCTCCAGCCGGCGCAGGTTGAAGTCGCGGTCCAGCCCCATGACCAGCAGGGCCGTGTCGACATTGCTGACCAGCACCTGCCGCTGCGCACCGGCGCGTCCATCGGCATCGCGGCGGGCGGTGCCGCGGGCGATCTGGTGGTGCGGCAGCAAACGACAGGTGACCACCCAGCCGGGGCCCGGCGCCCCATCGGGTTGCGGGCGCGCCAGCACCCAGTCGCCCACCGCCAGGGTCTCGCATTGCTGCTGCAAATCATGCTGCAGGACCTGGCCGCAGCGCGCCCGGTGCGCGCTGCGGCCGTCGTGCAGCAACAGGTGCTCACGCTGGATTTCCACCAGCCGCATTGGCCGGGCCGCGGGATCAGCCACGCCACCCGCGAGTTGTTGGTGAATGCCGGCTGCCAGGCCAATGCCCGAGAGCGCCTCAAAATCGATCAAATCCGTCATGTCGGTATCCGTCTAGCGCGCCGGCCAGATGCGCTGCCCTGCAGAGGACAACGGCAGCGGGCCTGACCGGCCAACGGCGTCGCAGCCCGGCAGGACCGGGCGACGCCAGAACGCGGCCGCGCACAGGGCGCGCCGCAGGGCAGGATCAGGGAGGTCAGCAGGGCGGGCGGGGCACCAGCGCGGCCATCAGGTCACCGGCAGGGGCCGGATGCGGGCCGGGCGCAAACGCGCGCCAGGCAGCGGGACAGGACGGGCAAGGTGTCAGCGCACGCGGGCCGACCAGGGGGCGATGGCAGTTTTTGTCATGACACTCTCCTCAGGATCGGCGGATGCGGGGGCGCAGTGTGCCGCTGCAGCCTCAGCGGCGTCAAGCAGCGCCGCTTGCCACGTCAGCCGCGACAGCCGTGACAGCCGTGACAGCCTTGGCATGTTGTCCGTACGGTCCAGGCCCTTGTCACACACCAAACAAGGGAAAACCCTATACTGCACTGCAACATGAACCCAACCCGGGTTCTGTGCAGACGATGGAGTCAAGACCATGAGCAATGCATCCATGACCTTTGGCCGCCCTACCCGGCTGGCCGTTCCCCGGGGCTCGGTTTGGCTGGGCACGCTGGCCGCCACCCTGATCAACAGCCTGCGCCGGCTGGACAACTGGCAGCTCAGGCAGTTGCGCGAAGAACCCAAGACCGCCGAGGGTGTGCTGGACTGGGCCAGCCGGATCGAAGCCAGCGAGCCCGGCTTTGCCTCCGACCTGCGCGCCGCCGCGCTGCGGTCGATGGGCAGCGACAAGAAGTGAGTCCCCGCCAGGACCGCCGCGGGCGGTCCCCGGCGAAAACCCGGGGCTAGGCGCCAGCCACCTGCGTCGATACCATCCCGATTTTGTCATTTCGACACACAAAGGGCGGGCCGGGCGGTGGGCATGAAGATTCGATCGACGCGCTGCGCAGTGGCGCCACGCGGTACAGCGCCCGGCGTCATGGCCGCTGGCGTCGACGCAGCCGCGGTGCATGCCAGCGGCCGCCGAACCTGCCTGCTCGCGGCGGCCAGCCTGGCCGCCTGCTCGACGTCGGCCCTGCTGTCGGGTTGCGCCACGCCGGCGTCCCCCGGACCGACGCCGGGAACCTCGCTGACCCCACCCGCCGGTGTCGCCGGGCCGATGGCCGGCAGCATGCCCGCACCGGCGCGGGTCACACCGTTTTCCGGCACAGCGGCGGGTGAGGTGCCCGCCGGCTGGCACCCTTATGCGATGCGGCGCGACCTGAAACCGACCCGCTACGCCGTGGTGCGCGACGGCGACCGCAAGGTGTTGCACGCCCGCGCCGCGTCGTCGGCCACCGGCCTGCGTTGCGCGGTACAGATCGACCCGGCGCTGTTCGGCCGGTTGCGTTTCAGCTGGCGGGTGCGCGAAGCACCCCCCCATGCCGACGTGGGTGTGGCCGAGCACGACGACTGCCCGGCCCGGTTGGTGCTGGCGTTTGGCGGCGACGACACCCGGATGCCGCTGCGCGACCGCCTGTTTTTTGAGCAGGTCGAGCTGTTCACCGGCCAGCGCCTGCCGTTTGCCACGTTGATGTACGTCTGGGACGGCGGCAAACACGCGCTGGAATCGGTGCACCGCAACCACCGCACGGCCCGCATCCAGTACCTGACGGTGGAATCCGGCGCGCAGCGTGCGGGCCAATGGCTGCACTACGAGCGTGACGTGGCAGCCGACTACCTGCGGGTGTTTGGTGAGGCGCCCGGCCCCATCATCGGCGTGGGCGTGCTGACCGACGCCGATGCGCTGAAAACCGAGCTGGAGGCCTGGTACGGCGACATCAACTTGTCGCCAAGGCTGCCGGCGCCGGTGAGCCCAGCGGCAGCCACAGGCTGACCTCCAGCCCCGGCTCGGCATTGCGCAGGTCCAGCCGGCCACCGTGCGACAGCGCCACCAGCCGGCACAGGTACAAGCCCAGGCCGACACCGCCGGCGCCGCGGCTGCGGGCCTCGTCGGGGCGGTAGAAGGCCTCGGTCAGGTGCGGCAGGTGGGCCGGCGCAACCCCAGGCCCGTGATCGCGCACGCGCAGGCACACCGCGCCGGCGGCCAGCCCGGTGTGCAGTTCAACCGGCGTACCCGCGCCGTGCCGCAAGGCGTTGTCCAGCAGGTTGCGCACCAGCAACTGCAGCCGGGTGCGGTCCAGCGCCAAGGTCGGCAGGGCTGGGTCCAGCGACAGCGTGATGCCGCGCCCGGCAAACTGGGCCTCGACCAGGTCATGCACCAGTGCGTTCAGGTCGGTGGCTTCACGTTGCAAGGCGGCGCTGCCGGCGGCCAGGCGCTCGCCCTCCAGCAAGTCGCTGATCAGATCGCGCATCTGGCCCAGATCGCGCAGCAGCGCTGCCCGCTCAGCCCCCTCGGCCAGCAGCTCGGCGTGCAGGCGGGCGCGCGTCAGGGGTGAGCGCAGCTCGTGGCTGATTGCCAGCAGCAGGCCACGCTGGCCCTCCAGCATGCGCTGCAGGCTGCTGGCCATGGTGTTGACCTGGGTCGCCAACTCCCCCAGCTCATCGTGGCGGCGCACGGGAATGCGCTGAGAAAAGTCACCCTCGCCATAACGCAGCGCGCCGGCGCGGATATCGTCGATCGGCCGGAACAGCCGGCGCACGACGACATAGGCCAGCGCGGTCAACGTCAGCAGGCCGGCCAGCACGCCCCAGCCCAGCCAGGTCGGGTGATCGTCCCAACGCCAGTCCCCCGCGCCGAAGCGGATGTGGTGGCCATCGGCAGTGCTGCGGCTGAACAGGCTGTCCCAGCGCTCGTCGGCGGCGTTGTCGTGGCTGACGTTCTGGCCGATGTTCTGGCCGATGTTCTGGCCGACGTTCTGGCTGTCGGCATGGCTGTCGGCATGGCTGAAGCGGCGCGGCCGCCCATCCGGCCTGAGCGCGCTGTGCGAGGACCAGTTGACCACCGGCCCGGCGATGCGCACCGACAGCGGCAGCCGGCGTGTCAGCGCCTGGGCGCGCTCGATATCGGGCGGGCTGCCGATCTCGGCCGCCAGGCGGTCGACATAGTCGGCCACCAGCGGCCGGGCCAGCTCACGCCAGCCGACCGCAAACGGCCCGCGCACGCCCCACAGGAACAAGGCTGTGGTGCCCAGCGCCAGCAGCAAGAACATCGTCACCAGCCGGGCCTTGAGCGAGTGCCGCCAGGCCCGCCCCAGCGAGCGACGATGCCGTGGCGTCACGCCCGCCGGCAGCGCTGGCGCGCCGGGTGCGTCGTGATGCGCTGCGGTCATCCCGCCGGCCCCAGCGCCAGGGTGTAGCCGGCGTTGCGCAGGGTCTTGATGCAGACCAGCGGTTCGAGCTTGCGGCGCAACCGGCTGACCAGCAGGTCCACCGCCCGGGTGTAGAGCTCGGCATCCCGGCCGCGCAGGCGGTTGAGGATCTCGTCGCGGGTGAACACCCGCCTCGGCTCGCGCGCCAGCAACAGCAGCAGCTCGAACTCGGTGCTGGTCAGCTCGACCCCCTCGCCCTGCCGCCGCACCTCGCGGCGCAGCGGGTCGATCGACAGACCGTCGAACTGCAGCACAGCGGCGCTGTCGGGCGCTGGCGCTGTCACGCCAGGCGCGACCACGGTTGGCGCGGCCGGCCTGGCCCGCCGCAACAGCGACTGCAGCCGCGCCGCCAGCTCACGTGGCTCAAACGGCTTGGGCAGGTAGTCGTCGGCGCCCAACTCCAGCCCCACCACACGGTCGCTCAGCTCACCCCGGGCGGTCAGCATCAGCACCGGTACGTCGCTGCCTTGGCGGATGCGCCGGCAGACCTCGAAGCCGTCCATCTCCGGCAGCATCACATCCAGGATCACGGCCTCGAAGCTGCCGCCAGCCAGCAAGGCCAGGCCCTCGCTGGGGCGCAGGGCGGCCTGCAACTCGAAGTCGAAACGGCGCAGGTAGGCCGCCAACGGCGCGGCCAGCAATTCGTCGTCATCGATCAGCAAGATCCGGTGCATGGCCGCCATGCTCGCACGGCGCCAGGCGCCCGTGTCGGCAGCGCGCTCAGCCGCGGCCCCAACCATGGCCATGGCCGCGCGCCATGAAGTCGCGCACCTTCTGCTGCTGCGCCGGCTGCAGGCTGTCGTAAAAATCGGCCATCGCCGCCACCACCGTCGGCGCCTTGTCGCGCAGCGCGCCGGTCTTGGCGTCGATCAGCGCCTGGGCCCGGGCGCGGTCAAACTGCGGACCGGTCACCAGCGCGGCCATCTCGCTGCGCGGGTTGGCGCCGCCTGCCATCAGCGCGGCGCGCTGGACCTTGATCGCGTCTGCCAGCAGACCGAGCTTGGTTTTTTGGGCCTCGTCGAGCGACAACTCACGGCTGGCCTTGTCGATGAAGCGCTCGCGCATCTGGGCAATGTCGGCGTCGCTCATCGCGCCGTCGTGCATCCGGTGGTGCGAGCAGGCGGCCAAGCCACCCAACAGCACGGCGCCGCTGAAGAGGCCGATCAGGCTGCGTTTGAGGTTGCGTTTGATCCAGGGTGTCATGGGGTTCTCGGGTGGAGGCTCGTTGTGAGCCGGGTTGAACATGGACAGCATCGTCGCGCAGGGCGGCCGCGGCGTCCTGTCGCTGCGGTATCGGCGTGTACCGTTTTTTGTCAGCGCTATGCTGGCACGGTGACCCTCGACCCGCCTGCGCTTGCGCCGCCCTGCCCCACGCCGGTCCACCTGGACGACAGCCTGATCGTGGTCGACAAACCCGCCGGCCTGCTGGCGGTGCCAGGGCGCGGTGCGGACAAGGCGGACTGCGTCTCCGCCCGGCTGCAGGCGGTCTACCCCGACGCGCTGGTGGTGCACCGGCTGGACATGGCCACCTCGGGCCTGATGCTGTTGGCGCGCGGCGCGGAGATGCAGCGCCGCCTGAGCCAGGCCTTTGCCGGGCGCACGGTGGACAAGACCTACACCGCCGTGGTCAGCGGCCTGCTGGCGGACGATTTTGGCGAGATCGACCTGCCGCTGGGGCCCGACTGGCCCAACCGTCCGCGCCAGCAAGTCGATGTAATGCATGGCAAGCCCTCGCTGACCCGCTGGCGGGTGCTGTCGCGCGATGTGCTGGGTGGCCAAACCCGGTTGGCGCTACAGCCCCAAACCGGCCGCACCCACCAGTTGCGGGTGCACCTGAGCGCCATCGGCCATGCCATCCTGGGTGATGCGCTCTATGCCAACGTCGAGGTCGCCGCCGCGGCACCACGTTTGCTGCTGCACGCCAGCGCACTGGGTCTGGACCACCCGCTGCACGGCGCGCGCCTGGATTTGCACTGCACGGCGCCGTTCTGACGACCCCAGCCGCCAAGCGGCCGGCCACCGGTGGCCTGCTGGCTGCCGCTGCCGTCGGGCTTCAGCCGCCGCCGCACCAGGTCCGCGGTTTGCGTGTCGGCAAGGGTCAGCAGGTCCAGCGTGTAGCCGCGCGGGCCCTGCAGCAGGCGGTCGATCAGCGCACCGGGCCCCGGGCGCGACACGCTGGCCAGGGTCTGCTGGCGGGTCACATCAAACAGCAGCAGCCGGTGCGCCGGCCCCTGCAGCCGGGCGTAGAGCTGATCCGCCACACTGCCCGCACCGAGGGTCGAGTCGACCGCCGACTGCCAGGTGATCACCAGCGGCAACTGCCCGATCCGGCCCGACTCACGGGCGTCCGCCAGGGCAGACTTCAAGGCCTGGGTCGCGCGGTTGACTTGGCGCGAGGCGTTGACCGGGAAGGAGTTGACAGCGACTCGGCCAGCGCCTTCATCGAGTACGGTGAATCACTCAGGCCGTGGATCAACAGCGCCTGGCCCAGCGGCCGTGGCAAGTCCAGCCGCTGCGAGCGGTTGAAGGGCGCGCCGCCGGCCAGCCGCTGCGGCGCGCCGGCCGGGTTGCAGCGGCTGTAGACATAGGCTTCATCGTTCTGGACCCAGCTGGCGGTGGTGCGGGCCAGTTCGTCAAACAGCAGGGTCTCGCGCTGCAGGTAGCCGTCGAAGTCGGTGTCGCCGTGGCGCAGCGCCGAGAACTCCTCCTGCAGCAGCGTGCGGTGCCAGGGCTGCAGCGGCGGCAGCGCGGACACGGCCTAGCGCGTGAAGCCCAGCGCGATGGCCAAACACAAGGCCTCCCCGGCCGCGCCCAGCCACAGTGCTGTGCGCAGCAGCCGCCTGGACGCTCCGGCTGCCCAGGCGCCCGGGCGCAAGCGGGGCACGCCGGCCACGGCCGGTCTAGGCCCGCTCGGCCACTGGCCGCCCCAGCAAACTGAGGGCCAGCGCCTCGGCCGCCTCGATGCCGTCCACGCCGGCCGACATGATGCCGCCGGCGTAACCCGCGCCCTCGCCGGCCGGGTACAGGCCCCTGACGTTCAGGCTCTGGAAGTCCTTGCCCCGCGTGATGCGAAGCGGCGACGAGGTGCGGGTCTCGACGCCAGTCAGCACCGCGTCCGCCATCGCAAAACCCCGGATCTGGCGCTCGAAGGCCGGCAAGGCCTCGCGGATCGCCGCCAGCGCGGGCGCGGGCAGGCTGCCGCGCCCCGGCTCGGCCAGATCGGTCAGCGTCACGCCTGGCTGGTAGGACGGCAACACGCTGCCGACCTGGCGCGTGACCGCCTTGCCGTGGCGGCCGGCGACAAAATCGCCCACCAGTTGCGCCGGTGCCCGGTAACTCTCGCCGCCCAGCACATAGGCCCGCGACTCCCAGAAGCGCTGGAAGGCGATGCCGTCGAGCGGATTGACGGGCCCGCCGGCCAGCCCGTCCTGGCGGTAGTCCTGCGGCGTGATGCCCACCACGATGCCGGCGTTGGCGTTGCGCTCGTTGCGCGAGTACTGGCTCATGCCGTTGGTCACCACCCGGCCGGCCTCGGACGTGGCCGCCACCACCGTGCCGCCGGGGCACATGCAAAAGCTGTAGACCGCCCGGCCATTGCCGGCGTGGTGCACCAGTTTGTAGTCGGCCGCGCCCAGGATGGGGTGGCCTGCGCTGGGCCCGAAGCGTGCCGCGTCGATCAGGCTTTGCGGATGCTCGATGCGAAAACCCACCGAAAACGGCTTGGCCTCCATGAACACACCCCGCCCGTGCAGCATCTCGAAGGTGTCGCGGGCGCTGTGGCCCACCGCCAGCACCACATGGTCGGTATCGATCTGCTCGCCGCTGGCCAGCGTCAGGCCGCGCACATGCCGGGCGCCGTCCAGCCCGGTCTCGATCCGGATATCGGCCACCCGCTGCTGAAACCGGATCTCGCCGCCCAGCGCCTCGATCTGGGCGCGCATCTTCTCGACCACGCCGACCAGCCGGAAGGTGCCGATGTGCGGCTTGGCGACAAACAGGATTTCTTCGGGTGCGCCGGCCTTGACAAACTCGGTCAGCACCTTGCGTGTCAGGTGGCGCGGGTCGCTGATCTGGCTCCAGAGCTTGCCGTCCGAAAACGTGCCGGCGCCGCCCTCGCCAAACTGCACGTTCGACTCGGTCGTCAGGACACCCTGGCGCCACAGCGCCCAGGTGTCCTTGGTGCGTTCACGCACCGCCTTGCCGCGCTCCAGCACAACAGGCCGCAAGCCCATCTGGGCCAGCACCAGCGCGGCAAACAGACCGCATGGCCCAAAGCCGATCACCACCGGCCGGTGCTGCCCGGCACCCGGAAACGCCGACGGCGCCAAGGCAACCGGGCGGTAAGTGGTGTCGGGGCTGGGCTTGAGGTGGTGGTCACCCGGGTGCGCGGCCAGATACCGCGCCAGCACGGCGGGCTCGTCCACACCGGCGGCCAGCGTGACGTCTACGGTGTAGATCAACACCACCGCCGACTTTTTGCGCGCGTCATGGCTGCGCTTGACAACCGTGAGCCCGCTCAACTCGGCATCCGGGATGCCCAGGCGCGCCACGGTGGCCGGACGCAGCGCACCGGGTGCGTGGTCCAGCGGCAGGCGCAGTTCGGTGATTCTCAACATGCGCTCAGCCTGAAAAACTCATGCTGACCCGGGCCGATGACGGCCCAGACCACCCCTCAGGCGCTGCGCCGGCAAAGGCGCAGCCGCCCGACCGGGTCAGCCGCCCTTGCGGGGGCGCTTGCCAGGGTTCTTCTTGCTGCGGGTGTGCGAGCCGCGCTCCAGGCTGATCTTCTGGCCCTTAGGCGCGGTGAAGCAGACGCCAGCAGGGGCTGCGGGGCGCGGGGTGGCCCGGCGTTCGGCTTCGGTGATGATCTTGGTGCCCATGGTGTTGGTCCGGTGAGTTGGAAAGTCAACCCAGGATTAGGCCACAAACTTGGGCTGTTTTGGCCGGAACTTGATCAACTTGCCGGCGCCGACGCCGCCGAGGCGCCCAATCGGGCCTCAAACTCACGCGGCGCAACGTATTGCAGCACGCCCCGGCTGGCCGCACCCACGGTTGCCGCCATGCCGATCGCCGGGTAACGCAGCACCAGGGTGCCACCGGCCACTGCCTGGGTCGACGCCGGCGGGCCGAAGCGCTGGCGCACGTCGGCCTCGCTCAGCCGCACCGCCGGCACAAAGCTCAGGCCTGCCAGGCGCATGCGGCGTGCCGCCTCGCGGTCGGCCGCCAACAACTCGAAACGGCGCACGCCGTCCGTCATCACCTGGGAGCGCGGTGAGTTGTCGCGCCAGCGCCGCAGGTCGGCCGCCGGCACGTCGAAGGCCAGCACCAGCCGACCGGTGACAAAACCGGCGCTATACGGGTCGGTGAGCGCCTCCAGCACGCCGACCTCGCCCAACCGGGCCACCAGCGCCACCGTCAGGTTGTCGCCCAACAGGGTTTGCGCATCGGCCAACGTGTCGCGGCCCAGCACCAGGCCAAAGGCCGCCAGCGTGCCGTCGCCCCGGGCCTGGGCTTGCCACGGCAGGCCGCTGGCCGTTGGTGGCGCAGCGGCCGGGCCTTGCCACATCTGCCACAGCGGCGCGGCAAAAGCCACCAGCAGCACCAGCAGGCCGGCGCCCAGTGCCAGCAGGGCCGGGTGCTTCATCGGGAGGCCCGGGTCTGCCCGGCGACGGGGCGGATTGGCGGCAAGGCGGTATCGAGGCTGGGGGTGATCACAACTCGATTATCGAACCACCCATCAAACCCCCATCGATCACCTACCGAACCCCAAGCCAGCAGGATTTGCCCCACCGCCGACAATCGCCGCTCCCCTCCCGACCCGCCATGCCGCCCCTGCCCCACCGCGTCCTGTCCGTCATCCCGCCGATGACGCAGCTCAACACGCCCTACCCGTCTACTGCCTACCTGACCGGCTTCCTGCGCTCACGCGGTATCGCCGCGGTGCAGGAGGACCTGGCGCTGGCACTGATCCTGGCGCTGCTGTCGTCCGACGGCCTGGCCGCCGTGCACACCCAGGCCTGCAGCCTGCCCGCAGCCCGGCGCAGCCCGGCGGTCGATGCCTTCATCGCCCAGTTCAACCGCTACCAGGCCACCATCACGCCGACGCTGGCCTTTCTGCAGGGCCGCGATGCCACGCTGGCGCACCGCATCGGCAGCCGCAGCTTCTTGCCAGAAGGCCCGCGCTTCGCGTCGCTCGATGTGTATGTCGATGACGACGGCGGCGACCCGATGGCCTGGGCCTTTGGCGCGCTGGGCGTGCAGGACAGGGCCCGCCACCTGGCCACGCTCTACCTCAACGACCTGGCCGACGTGCTGCGCGACGCGGTGGACGCCCGCTTCGAGTTTGTGCGCTATGCCGAATCGCTGGCGATGAGCCAGCCCAGCTTCGAGCCGCTGGCCAGCGCCCTGGCCGCGCCGCTGAACCTGGTGGACCACACGCTGCGCGCGCTGACCGTGGCGGCGCTGCTGCGCCACCAGCCGACGGTGGTGCTGGTGTCGGTGCCGTTTCCGGGCGCGGTGTACGCCGCGTTCCGCATCGCCCAGGCGATCAAGCTGCACGACCCTGGCATCGTCACCGTGCTGGGTGGCGGCTTTGTCAACACCGAGTTGCGCGAGCTGAGCGAGCCACGGGTCTTCGACTATTTCGACTTTGTCACGCTGGACGCCGGCGAGCGCCCGCTGCTGGCCCTGCTGGACCATCTGGCGGGCCAGCGCTCGGCAAGCCGGCTGGTGCGCACCTACCTGCGCAGCCCGGCAGCGCCGGGCAACGCCGCCTCGCGCAGCCCCGCCACCACCGCGGAGGTGCGCTATGTCAACTTCATCGAACCCGACGTGCCGTTTGCCGACGTCGGCACCCCGACCTGGGACGGCCTGCCGCTGGACCGCTACCTGTCGCTGCTCGACATGCTCAACCCGATGCACCGGCTGTGGTCGGACGGCCGCTGGAACAAGCTGACCGTGGCCCAGGGCTGCTACTGGAAGAAGTGCAGTTTTTGCGATGTCTCGCTGGACTACATCTCGCGGTTTGAAGCCGCCAGCGCCGAGTTGCTGGCCGACCGGATCGAGGCCATCGTTGCCGAGACCGGCCAGACCGGCTTCCACTTTGTCGACGAGGCGGCACCACCCAAGGCGCTCAAGACCCTGGCCGCCGAGCTGCAGCGTCGCCGGCTGGCGATCTCGTGGTGGGGCAATATCCGCTTCGAGAAAACCTTCACACCGGCGCTGTGCCAGCAACTGGCCGACAGCGGCTGCATCGCGATATCTGGCGGGCTGGAGGTGGCGTCCGACCGGCTGCTGGCGCTGATGAAAAAAGGCGTCTCGGTGGACCAGGTGGCGCGGGTCACCAAGGGGTTTTCGGACGCCGGCATCCTGGTGCATGCCTACCTGATGTACGGCTTCCCGACCCAGACCGTGCAGGACACGGTGGACGCGCTGGAGTACGTGCGCCAGTTGTTTGCCGCTGGCTGCATCCAGTCGGGCTTTTTCCACCGTTTTGCCTGCACCGTGCATTCCCCGGTGGGCCAGGATCCAGCCGCCTACGGCATCACGCTGCAGCCACTGCCGCCGGTGCCGGCTGTGGGCCACTTCGCCAAGAACGACATCGGCTTTTTCGACCCGACCGGGGTCGACCATGCGGCGCTGGGGGTGGGGTTGAAAAAAGCGGTCTACAACTTCATGCACGGCATCGGGCTGGACGACGATGTGCGGCAGTGGTTCGACTTTCCGTGCCCCAAGCCCAAGGTGGCCCGCGGCCGCATCGCCCGGGCCTTGGCCGCCAGCGACTGACCCCGGCGCCAGCAAGCCCACTGTAGGCCCCGACCTACAGCCAGACCGCCGCTGTCCTGATGGCCGCGGCGGGCGCGCTGCATCAAGCTCTGCGCAGCCCGGCCCCGATTTGGGCGGCCCGGTCAAGGAGCCCTTCGATGAACCCCCCCAGCGCACGCTTTCTTGCCGATTGCCATACCCTTGGTCAGACTGTTGGAGAACCGTTCAACACCACCGACCCGGCGCACCGCCAACCCGGCCAGCCGCTGTGGCTGCAGGCCGCCCGCATGACGCCCTGGCCCGGCGTGATGGGCGTGCTGGGTGCGCTGGCAGCGTTTGCACTGCTGCTGGCTTTCAGCAATGTCGTCAGCGACGGCGTGCAGCAGGGCGCACAGCGCCGCAGCGCGATGGCCTTGCAGGCCGCACCGGCTTGGCGCTGCGATACCGCCGAGCAGCGGCTGCTGCTGCGCTGCGTTGCCGGCAGCGACAACCGCATCGGTCGCGCCGACCCGCCGCCGGTCCGGGTCAGCGCGGACAAGCCCGCCCGCCTGGCATTGGCATCGCGCTGACCCGCCAGCCTGGGGACGAACCACCAAGCCGCCCGGCCAAAACCGTCCATCCACCCAACATCAAAAGCAGACCCCATGAACCACCCTGCCCGCCCCTTCTTCGTCCAGACGCATGCGCGCTGGATGCTGCTTGCCACCCTGGCCATCGCCGGGGCCACCGGCCCCGCCCAGGCACTGAGCCCGGCAGAGTCCAAGACCGTACAGGCGCGTTATCAGCAAGAGCGCAGCCACTGCTTCGACGGCAGTTCAAACCAGGACCGCGCCACCTGTCTGCGTGAAGCCGGAGCGGCCCGCGCCGAAGCGCAAAAAAACGGCCTGGGCAACGGCCAGGACGTATACGCCGACAACCAACGCCAGCGCTGCGCTGCGCTGCCGGGCGACGACCGCAAAGATTGCCTGGCCCGCATGCAAGGCCAGGGCAGCACCAGCGGCAGCGTAAAAGCCGGCGGCGTGCTGCGGGAGTTGGTGACCACTGTGCCGGCAGCCGCCGCCCGGGCCGCGCCCGCAGCGTCACGCCCCAGCCGCTGAGTCAATCTCTGGGCAGTCAGATCGGCGCGTCGCCGCTATGCTGGCGCGCATGCAAACCCACCTCACCATCATCACCGGATCGTCGCGCGGCTTGGGCGCGGCCCTGGTCGCGCAACGCCTGCTGCCCGGCCACACCGTGCTGGGCATGGCGCGCCAGACCAATGCCAGCCTTCAGGCCCGAGCCGACGCGGCGGGCGTGCACTTGGCGCAATGGCCCATCGACCTGATCGACGCTGCAGGCGCCGCGCAGAAGCTGCAAACCTGGTTGTCGGGCTGTGACGGTGCAACCTTCGCCAGCGTTACGCTGATCAACAACGCCGGCGTGGTCGGCCGCCTGGCGCCGCTGGACCGCGTGCCGCTGGCCGAGTTGAGCCAGGCGTTGCGGGTCGGACTGGAGGCGGCGCTGCTGCTGTCGGCCGCCTTCCTGCACGCGACAAATGCATGGCCCGGTACCCGCCGGGTTCTCAATATCTCGTCAGGCCTGGGGCGCAATGCGATGGCTGGCAGCGCGGCGTATTGCGCGGCCAAGGCCGGCATGGACCACTTCAGCCGCGCCGTGGCGCTGGAGCAAAGCGCGCTGCCCAACCCCGCGCGCATCGCCTCGATGGCGCCTGGCGTGATCGACACCGACATGCAGGCCGAGTTGCGGGGCGCCGACCCCGTACTGTTCCCCGAGCGCGCGCGCTTCATGAAGCTGCGGGCCGACGGTGCGTTGGTCAGCCCGCAGGACTGCGCCGCCAAGCTGTTGGCGCGGCTGGATCGCGAAGATTTTGGCCAGACCGTCATCGCCGACATCAGGGACTGACCCAGCACCTGCGGTTTTTGCCGGGATTGTGAGTGGCGGCTTGCGGCTCTGAGCGGTTGTTCGATTGATTGGAATGCCGCCGTTCGACGGGTGCGCCGATGACGACCAAGGCCGTCGGGCAACCGGCTCCCTCCATGTCCCCCGATGCCGGCCAGCTGGCCGACATCTCCTCCTTTACTTACGGGATCCGGTCACCCAACGCCCTTGGCCGCCGCCACCGTTGC
>Ga0209181_10001554_pt1 | contig 39819 bp, 29 predicted proteins | sample MAT05_FD_187208 | JGI IMG/M metagenome (GOLD analysis project Ga0209181, IMG submission 187208) | Freshwater microbial communities from Lake Fryxell liftoff mats and glacier meltwater in Antarctica - MAT-05 (SPAdes) (version 2) | ecosystem: Environmental > Aquatic > Freshwater > Ice > Liftoff... | reverse complement strand
GGTCCTCGGGTCACATCCGTCGAGGATGCTCCCCTGCGGTCCTCACCGTCGCCTTGCCCTCCGGGCGCCTCGACCGCGAGCCTCGATCGACTTGTCCATTCGCGGGCCCTAAGCGCCGATCAGCCCGCCAGCAGGCCGACCAGCACGAGCAGGGCCGCGATCGCGACCAGCGCGGCGAGCACGATCGGCCAGCGCGGCGGCACCCTGACCGCGGCCACCTCGGCGGCGGTGTTGGTGCGGGTGAGCGCGCCGACCACCGCGGTCATCGGGTCGCGGTAGCGGATCGTGGACTTGCCGAGGATGATCCGCGCGCCGTCGCGCACCGCTAGACCGGGCGCGGCGCGCGGCGCGATCATGCCGTCGACGCGGGTGCCATTCTTGGAGCCCAGGTCGATCAGCCACACCCCGTCGGCCCGGTGCTCGATCGCCGCGTGGGTGCGCGACAGATCGGGATCGAGGACGATCCAGCCGGCCTCCTCGCCTCGACCGAGCACCACCCGTGAGCCCAGCCCGGGCAGGCTCAGACGCTGGCCCTGGGCGGGGCCCTCTTCCACCACCAGCTCGGCGCTGGCCACGATCGGTGGCCCGAGCAGATCGCGCATCAGCCGATGCGCCAGGGAGTCGGTCATGGCGCGCAGTATCGTCTGAGACTGGGTCGAGTTGCGGCTTGGCGTACCGCGCCGCATGCGCCACCATCACCTCCGGATGCGCACCGTTGCCCTGGCCGTCTGCCTGGTCGCCCTCGCGGTCGATGGCGCGTGCGCGGCCACGGTGTCGGGCGTGGTCTACGTCGACCGCAACGGCGACCACGTGCGGCAGGCCAGCGAGCCCGGCGTGGCCGGCGCGGTGGTCGCGCTCGAGCGCGGCACCTTCGCGACCACCGATGCCGACGGCAACTACCACCTCGACGTGGCGTCGGCGACCGGGTTGGTCTGGGTGCGCGTGCCCGACGGCTTCCGGCCCGGACCGATCTGGCGCAACGCCGCCGGCCCCGATCTCGACCTGCCGCTGGTCCCGCTCACCGCCGACGAGTTGGCGGCGCCGCTCACGTTCGTCGTGGCGTCTGACTCCCACGCGCCGACCCTCGACCCCACCGATCTCTGGGACGGCGGCGACCTCGCCGACGCGATCGATCAGGCGCTGGCGCTGGGCACGCCGCCGCGCTTCTTCACCATCGTCGGCGACATCACGCAGGGCAACGCGCCGGTGCAGTTCGATCGCGTCGACGCCGCGCTAGCCGGCGTGACCGTCCCGTGGGTCCCGGTGGCCGGCAACCACGACTGGTACGACGGCGGCGCGACCTATCGGAGCCGCTACGGTCCCGACAACTACAGCTTCGACGTCGGGCCGCTCCACGTGATCGTGTGGGACACCAACCTGTCCGAGGCCGCGCAGGTCGGGTTCTTTGCGGCCGAGCTGGCCTTGGTCGATCCGTCGCTCACCGTGGTCGCGCTCGGCCACGGCTCGCCGCGCGACGAGGTCGCCGACCAGCTTCACGCGCTCGGCGTCGACTACATGTTCACCGGCCACTGGCACGCCAACCGCCGCGTCGAGCGGGCCGGCTTCGTCGAGTGGGGCACCCAGACCTTCATCATGGGCGGCATCGACGCGTCGCCGGCCGGGTACCGGGTCGTGACCTTCGACAGCGCCAACCCGCGCGCCGAGCCGACGGTGGTGCATCGCGAGCGCCTGGTCGAGCCGCACCTCGCGGTGGTCTCGCCCCAGCCCGATAGCTGCGCGCCGGCGACCGGCTTCGAGCTCCTGGCCGCGGCCGCCCTCGACGCCAGCACGCCCGACGTGACCGCGAACCTCGACTGCTCGACCACGCCGATCGCGCTGACCGCGGCCGGCGGCTGGAGCTTCCGCGCCGCCATCGGCCCGCTGGCGCCGGGCTCGCACCAGCTCACCTTGCACGCCCGCTCGCCGGGCGGACGCTCGCTCGCTCGCCACGTCGTGTTCTCGGTGTGCGATCCCGCGGCTGCGCCGACCGGCGGCGACTGGCCGCAGCTCGGTGGCGACGCCGCGCACCTGGGCCGCATCGCCACGCCGATCGCGCCGCCGCTGCAGACCCGCTGGTCGCGCGCGGTCGGGGGCGCGCTGGCCTTGGGCTCGCCGGTGGTCGCCGACGGCACCGTGGTGGTGAGCGTCGCCGATCGCGGCGCCGGCAACACCGGCGGGCTGGTCGCGCTCGACCTGGCGACCGGCGCCGAAACCTGGCGCTACCGGACCCCGTACCCAACCTCGAACGCGCCGGCGATCGCCGATGGCCTGGTCGTGGTCGGGCTGGGCAACGGCGAGATCCACGCGGTCGCGCTCGCCGACGGCGCGCCGCGCTGGGTCTTCGACGCCGCGGCCGGTCTGCCGATGCTCGAGTCGTCGCTGTGGGCGGCGCCGACCATCGCCGACGGCGTGGTCTACGTGGCGCTGCAGGGCGCGTTCACCGCGATCGATCTGGCGACCGGCACCGAGGTGTGGCGCGTCGATCGCACCAACAACTATCCGTGGCTGGGCTCGCTGGCGGCGGTCGCGGTCGCCGACGGCACCGCGCTGGCGGCGTTCAACCGCGACGACGGCCTGACCGGCTGGAACGCGACCACCGGCGCCCAGACCTGGGCCAACGTCAGCGGCGCGACGGTGGCGATCAACGCCACGCCGCTCGTCGACCGCGGCGTGATCTACCTGGCCAACGCGCGCGGCGAGGTCTCGGCCGCCGAGCTGTCGACCGGCCGCGTGTTGTGGACCCGCGCCACCGCCACCGACGGGTTCGACTGGGGCTACACCATCACCGCGGCGCCCGCGCTGGCCGGCGGTCGGCTGTTCGTGCCGAGCCAGTGGGACGACCTCATCGCCCTCGACGCCTCGACCGGCGCCGAGCTGTGGCGCTACGCGACCCCGGGCGGGCCTTTGAATTTCGCACATTATCGCTCGACGCAGGCTGGCTTCGTCGCGAGCCCGGTGGTGACCGGCGACGTGGTGTGGATCGGCCGGCCCGACGGCCGCCTGGTCGCGCTGTCGGCCGCCGACGGTACCGAGCTGTTCTCGACGCAGCTGGGCGCGCCGATCGCCAGCGCGCCGGCGCCGGCCGGGGGCTATCTGGTGGTCGCGACCTACGACGGCACCGTCCACGCGCTGGGCGCCGGACCGGTGGTCACCCCGGCGCCGCTGGCCCGCTGCGACGGCGTGGTCGAGCCGCCGGTCGAGGGCGACGCCGCCGGCTGCTGCTCGACCGGGCATCGCGACGGGCCGGCCAGCGCGGCCTTCGCGGCCGCGGTGCTGGCGCTGGTGCTGCGCCGCCGCCGCCGCGTCAGCGCGCGGTGAAGCGCAGCTCGCCGACCATCAGGCCGATCGGGCCGTCGATCGCGAGCAGGTTATCTCCGACGTCGCCCTGGATCGACCACGTCACGGTGGTGGCCTGGCCGTCGAGGGTCGCGCGCACCACGACATCGCCATTCCAGCGCACCACGATCGGCGCCGCGACCACGCCGGGCGCGAGGTCGGCCTTGAGCCACAGGCTCATCGTCAGCCGCTCCGGCAGGAGATTCGGCACGACCGCCTCGGCGTGACGCGCGGTCGTGGGGCGCACCAGCCGGTTCGGGCCCGGCGCGCTCGGTCCGAAACCCTCGACGAGGTAGTCGCGGCTGGCGGGCCCGCCCAGGCTCCACACCACCGCCTGGTTGCGGATCGACGCCGGCGTGTAGTCGGTGGCCGGCACCCATGGGTAGTCACCGTGGAGACGCTCCCAGCGCGTGATCGGGACGCCGCGGCGCCACGCGAAGATCGCGCTCGACGGCAGCGCGAAGGGGTTGCCGATCGCGTCGTAGATCGGCTGGGCGATCGCGCGCTGCAGCCGCGTCACCTGCTTGCAGCACGAGTCGCCGTAGACCGGGCGGCCCTCGCGGAAGTTCGAGACCCGCGCCAGGTTCCACGCCACGAACCAGCCGAGCACGACGACGACCGCGACGTGGCCGATCCACCCGCGCCGCGAGCGCCGGGCCAGCCACACCCCGCCCTGGTGGATCAAGGTCGCGAGCCCGACCACCAGCGGCAACGTCATCGAGCACAGCCGGCGCTGGCCGAAGCTCACGCCGGCCCACCAGTCGAGGATGATCGCGTTGAGGTAGACCTGTAGCACCAGCGCGCCGAGGAGCCCGACGCCGATCATGCGGGCCGGCGGCGCGATGCGCGGGCCGCGCCAGGCCAAGAGCCCGAGGCCGAGCACACCGGCGTAGGCCAGCGGGTGCGTCGACAGCCAGCCGTTGCGCGCGAACAGCAGCTCGGGCACCAGCGGGTGCGCCGGTCGCGTGAAGCCGGGGCCCTGCGGCAGCGCCGACCACTGGCCGTAGACTGCGCGCCACGCGAGCGCCTGCGGGATCATCACGATCGCGGCGACCGCGAGCATGGCGGCGCCGGCGCCGAGGATGCGCGCGCGATCGGGCCACGTCGTGGTGCGTCGCACCAGCACGATCCCCGCCTCGAGCGCGACGACGATGCCGAGCGCCAGCTCCTGGGTGCGGATGAGGCCGGCGACGCCGAGCAGCCCGCCGAGCAGCAGCACGCGCCGCCAGTCCCAGCGCCCGAGCGTGAGCGCCCACGCGGCGAGAAAGCCCGACGCCGCGCCCGCGTCGACGGCGTGGCTGTAGCTCGGCATGTACGTCGCGTAGTAGGTGAGCGAGGTGCCGAGGAGGATCGCGACCCCGGCGTAGGCCGGCCCCCAGCGACCGCCGAGCGTGCGGCGGGCCACCCACATGCCGAGCAGGATCGCGAGCCAGGCCGCGAGCACGCTCGACGCGAACACGATGCGCTGATGCCACAGCGTGTAGCCGTGCATCGGGATGCCGGCGCCGAAGACGTTGGCGATCGCGGCGCTGCCCTGCGCGGTCCACAGCAACGGTGTCCACACCAGCGGCAGGCCGATCGGGTGCGGGATGCCGGCGCGGCCGACCACGGTGCGGCCTTGGGTGAAGGGGTCGCCGAACTGCGCGAGCTCGTCGTCGTAGTCGAGGTCGCCGTCGAGCGCCAGCGACTGCGTCATCAGGTACAGCAGGTGGCCGTCGCCGCGGGCCAAGACCGGGCGATAGACGCCGTCGCCGCGCGGCGAGCGATCGTCGCCGCCCATGTCGTGGTTCGTGCAGTACATCAGGCCGATCGCGAGGAACGCGACGGCGATCAGCACGCGCGGGGAGCGGACGACCACGCGGCAGTCTACTCGAGTAAGATGCCGCCGATGAAGCGGGCCGCGAGCTGGATGGCCCCGTCGGTCGCGGGCGCGCTGGGCGCGACGATCGCCGCGGCGCTGATCGACGCGCTGACGCACGTCGACGCCGATGGCGAGCGCGGGCTGCGGGTGGTGGTCGCGGCGGGCTATGCGGTCGCGCTGGCGGCGCCGCTGGCCTTCGCGCTGGCGCTGCTCGCGCGCGGGATCGTCGCGGCCTGGCAGCCCCGGGCGCTGGTGGCCCGGCTCACCGACGCCCAGGGCGCAGCGCCGGGCCTGGCCGGTGGGCTCGGGGGCGGGCTGGTCGGGCTTGGGCTGCTGGCGCTCGCGAGCAACCAGCTGGTGTGGCTCTTGGCGCGGGTCACCGCATTCAAGCCCCGGACCTTGGCGGTCGTGGTGCCGGCGCTGATGCTGGTGGTCGGGGTGGCGGTGGTGCTGGTGAGCGGCGCGATCGCGATCGGGCTGGGGCGGTGGTTGCGGCAGGTGCGCTGGCGCCGGGGCCTGACGCCGCGTCGCTTGCTGGGGGCCGCGGCGGCGCTGCTGACGATCGGGCTGGGCCTGGCCTGGCTGCTGGTGGTGCGGCCCCTGGTGCGACAGCTGTCCCTCGACGGCGGGGTCTTTACGGCGATCGTAGCCGTTCTATTGATTTTCGCACATATCGCCTGGCCCCACCTGCCGGCCCGCCGCGCGGTGCTCGGGGCCCTGGGGGCCCTCGCGATCGCCCTGGTCGGCACCGCGGTCTGGGCCAGCCAGGCCCGGCCGACCTTGATCTTGACCCTGTGGGGCGACGGCGGGGTCGGCGCGCTCGCGGTCGACCTGATCCTCGACATCGACGCCGTCCGCGCGAGCGTCCCGGCCGCCGATCTGGCGCCCCGCCCGCGCCCGGGCGCGCGCCACCCCGACGTGGTGCTCCTGACCATCGACACCTTCCGACCCGATCGGCTGGCGATCTATGGCGGGCCGGTGGCGGCGCCGGCGCTGACTAGCTTGGCCGCGCGCGGCACGCTGTTCGAGACCGCGATCGCGCCGTCCAACGTCACCCGCCGCTCGATCCCGGCGCTGGTGACCGGCGTCGCGCCGACCCGGGTCCGGGGCCGGGTCAGCGGCTGGGCGCTGCGCCTCGATCCCCGCCACGTCACCCTCGCCGAGCGCCTGCGGGCGTCCGGCTACGACACCATCGGCCTGTTCTGCTGCGAGGGCTTCTGGAGCCGGACCCGCCCGACCGGGCTCGAGCGCGGCTTCACCGAGCTGGTCGTCGAGCGCGACGCCTCGGCGCTGGTCGCGGCGGCGCGGGCGCGCTTGGCTGTCCGCGCACCGGACAGTCCGCCCTTGTACCTGTGGCTGCACTTCATCGAGCTGCACGAGTGGGCCGGCGGCGATCCCGACCTGCGGCCCGAGCGTCGACGGCTCTACGACGACAGCCTGGCCCGGATCGACGGCGAGGTCGGCGGGCTGCTCGCCGCGCTGGCCACGTTGCCGCCCGGGCGCGCGCCCATCGTCATCGTCACCGGCGATCACGGCGAGGCCCTCGGCGATCACGGCGAGCCGTTCCACTCCACCGACCTGTACAACTCGCAGATCCAGGTCCCGCTGGTGGTGGCGGGGCCCGGCATCGCCGCCCGCCGGGTCGACGAGGTGGTGAGCCTCCTGGACCTGGTGCCCACCGTCCTCGACCTGGCCGGCTTCGAGCCACCCGGCCACCCGATCCTCGACGGGCGCTCGCTGGCCGACCTGCTCACCGGCCGGCGCGACCCCGACACCAGCCGCGGACGAGCCTACGCCGCGATGGTGGTCGACCGGTTCGTCCGCACCGGTCCGCGCACGCTGATCCTCGGCCAGTGGAAGCTCATCCATCACGGCGACAGCGAGCGCGACGAGCTCTACGACCTGGCCAGCGATCCCCGCGAGCTCTCCGACCGCGCCACCCGCGAGCCCGATCAGCTGCTGCGGATGCGCGCCGCCCTCTTCGCCCAGCAGCTGCGCGACCGAGCCTCGCCGTTCGCGCGCTGACCCGGGCTACCGCGCGAGCGCGCGCCGCAGCGACGCGACCACACGCTCGACCGCGTCGACGGTGAGCTCGGGGAACATCGGCAGCGAGATCATCTCCTCGGCCGCGCGCTCGGCGATCGGGCACGAGCCGGGGCCCTGGCCGAGGTGGGCGAAGGCCGGCTGCAGGTGGATCGGCCGCGGATAGTGGATCGCGGTGGCGACCCCGTCGGCGCCCATGCGGTTGCGGACCTCGTCGCGGCGAGCCGCCTCGACCTGCACGATCATGAGGTGGTAGACCGGCGTGGCGCCGGGCGCCTCGGCGACCAGCCGCACCCCGGGCAGGTCGCGCAGCCGCTCGCGATAGGCGGCGGCGACGGCGCGGCGGGCCGCGTTGCGGGCGTCGAGGCGGCGCAGGCTGATCGACAGACACGCGCACGAGATCGCGTTGAGCCGCGCGTTGTAGCCGATCTCGCGGTGCAGGTGCCGCGACACCTGGCCGTGGTCGCGCAGCACGCGGGCGCGCTCGGCGACCTCGGCGTCGCCGGTGGTGATCGCGCCGCCCTCGCCGAAGGCGCCCAGGTTCTTGGTCGGGTAGAAGCTGAACGCGGCCGCGTGGCCGATGCTGCCGGCCCGCCAGACCTCGCCGTTGGGCGCGGTGCGGGTCGCGCCGTGGGCTTGCGCCGAGTCCTCGAGGACGGTCAGCCCATGGGCCTGGGCTAGCTCGAGCACCGCGCCGACCTCGGCGAGCTGCCCGAACAGGTGGACCGGCACCACGCACTTGGTGCGCGGGCCGATGCGGCGCGCGATGTCGGCGGGATCGATCGTGAGCGTGTCGGCGAGGACGTCGGCGAGGACCGGCGTCGCGCCGGCCAGCGCGATCGCCTCGGCGGTGGCGTAGAACGAGTTCGCCGCGGTGATGACCTCGTCGCCGGGCCCGACCCCGAGCGCGCGCAAGGCCAGCACGAGCGCCAACGTGCCATCGGACACCGCCACGCCATGCCGGGCCCCGGCGTGGCGCGCGAAGTCAGCCTCGAAGTCGGTGACCGCGGCGCCGCCGACGAAGGCGCCACCGTCGATGATCGTGGCGATCGCGGCCAGGTACGCGTCGCGGTCGTCGCGCACCGAGGCGGCGAGATCGACGAACGGCACGGCGGCGGTCACGGCCGCACCCGCGCGCCGTCCTGGGTCAGCGACCGCTGCGCGGCCTCGAGTACGCGCACCACCCGGATCGCGGCGGCGGCATCCGACGGCGAGGCCTCACCGCGCAGGCACGCGCCGGCGAAGGTCACCGCGACCTGGCTGAGCGCCTCGCGCCCGTCGAGCTTGGGGGCCAGCACGTCGCCGGTGCGGTACTGCACGTTGAGCGCGTAGGCCGATTCGCGATCCATGGTGGCGACGTCGACCGACGACTCGTAGAGCTTCACCGGTTCGATCGGCGAGGTGTCGTCGTAGACCAGCATGCGGCTGGTGCCCGCGATGATGATGCGGCGGGTCTTCACCGGCGCGACCCAATTGACGTGCAGGTGGGCGATGAGCCCGTCGCCGAAACCGATCGTGACGTAGGCCAGGCTCTCGTGGCGGCCGTAGTGCGAGACCCCGAGCGCGGTGACCCACTCCGGGCGGGCGCCGCCGAGGACGAAGTCGAGGATCGACGCGTCGTGGGGCGCCAGATCCCAGATGACGTTGTAGTCGGGCTGGAACAAGCCCAGGTTGATGCGCACCGAGTCGAAGTACAGGACGCGACCGAGCGCACCCTCGGCGATGAGCGACCGGATCTTCCGGACCGCGCCGGTGTAGACGAAGGTGTGATCGACCATGAGCACGCGCTGCTGCTGCTCGGCGAGCGCGGCCAGCTCCTCGCACTCGGCGACGCTCGGGCACAGCGGCTTCTCGACGAGGACGTGCTTGCCGGCGAGGAGCGCGGCCTTGGCCTGCGGGAAGTGGAGGAAGACCGGCGTCGCGATCACCACCGCGTCGACGTCGGGATCGGCGAGCACCGACGCGAGCTCGGCGTGGGTGACGACCCACGGATATTGCACGATGACCGCCGCGCGCCGCTTGGGATCGGGGTCGACCACCGCGACGATGCGCGTCTCGGGGCAAGTCGTGAAGTTGCGGACCAGGTTGGGGCCCCAGTAGCCGAAACCCACGACCGCGACGCGAAGAACCGGAGAGGAAGGCTCAGCCACGCCGGCATTGTTCGTCGCGCCAGCGACGGAGGTCAAGGCGCGTCGCCCCGGTCACGGGGCCCATCGCGGGGCCGGCGGGTTGACAGCGTGCGCCACCGGCGGGAAAGCTCGCGCATCGTGCCCGCCCCCAGCTTGCAGTGCATCGCCGCCGACGTCGTCCTCGGGGAGGGCACGGTCGTGCATCAGTTCGTGAACCTCTACGGCTGCACGATCGGCGCCCACTCGCGCGTCGGCGCGTTCGTCGAGATCCAACGGGACGCCACGGTCGGCGACCATTGCAAGATCTCGACGCACAGCTTCATCTGCACCGGCGTCCACATCGCCGACCGGGTCTTCGTCGGGCACGGCGTCACGTTCGTCAACGATCGCCACCCGGCCGCGTGCAACCCCGACGGCTCGCCCAAGGGCCCGACCGACTGGACCCTCGAGCAGACCTGGATCGAGGACGATGTCGCGATCGGCTCGGGCGCGACGATCATGTGCGGCCTGCGGATCGGCAAGGGCGCGATCGTCGGCGCCGGCGCGGTGGTGACGCGCGACGTGCCGGCCGGCGCGACCGTAGTCGGCAACCCGGCCCGCGTGGTTGGCGCGGGCTCGTGATCGACGCGCTGTCCATCGTCGTCCCGGCCTTCGACGAGGAGGCCTCGATCGCCCAGACCGTGGCCGACGCGCTGACCGCGGGCGCCGCCGCCGCCCACCAGCTCGAGGTGATCGTGTGCGACGACGGCTCGCGCGATCGCACCGGCGCCATCGTCGCCGCCCTGGCCGACGGCGATCCCCGGGTCCGCGTGCTGCGTCACGCCCGCAACCGCGGCATCGAGGCCTCGATCCGCGACCTCTACGCCGCGGCGACCCACCCCTGGATCTTCCTCAACAGCGCCGACCGGCAGTGGCCGATGAGCGCCCTCGCGCCGATGGTCGCCGCGGTCGAGGCCGGCGCCGATCTGGTGATCGGCGTGCGCACCAACAAGCGCGACATCTACACGCCGTACCGCCGCGTGTTGTCGTGGGCCTACGAGCGCGTGGTGCGCGGCCTCGGCGCGCCCGGCGGCGATCCCGGCTCGATCAAGCTGGGACGCAGCCGGCTCCTGGACTGCGCGGTGGTGGCCAGCGGGGTGTTCGCCGAGGGCGAGCGCGTCGTGCGCGCGGCCCGCGGCGGCGCCCGGGTCGTCGAGGTGCCCGTCGAGTTCCATCGGCGCTCGACCGGCAAGGCGACCGGGGCCCGGCGCGACGTGGTGGGGCGGGCCGTCGTCGACGCGGCCCGGGTGGCCTCGTCGCTGGTGGTGGGCTGGCCTCGTCCCGCGCGCACCCGCGGCCAACCGGGCGAGGCCGACGCGTGAGCGAGCCACCGCGCCGGCGCGCGCTGGTGCGGCTGCTCGCCTGGCTGTGGCCGAGCTTGGTCGCGAGCGCGCTCGCGGTGCTGATCGCCGGCGCGGCCGAGGCGCTGCGCAGCGGCGGCGGCGTCCTCGCGATCGTGATCTCGATCGGCCTGGCCGCGGCGCTGGCCGGCCCGATCGCGCTGGTGCTGTCGGTGGGCCTGCGCGGGTTGTGGAGAGGCTGGCGAACCGCCGAGCTGGGCGCGGCGCTGCGCGAGCCGAGCGGCGCGTCGCCCCGGCTGTGGGCCTGGATGGCCTACGGCGCGCTCGCCCTGATCGTCGTCGCGCTCGGCCTCGGCGTCGCGGTGCGCGAGGTCGCGCGGCGCACCGCGTTCAAGCCGCTCGGGGTGTCGCTGCTGCTGCCGGTCTACGTCATCCCGACCGTGCTCGTGCTGATCGCGCTGTCGCGACCGTGCGTCGACGGCTTGGCCGCGCTGGTCCGCCGCCTCGACCGGCTGGTCGCGCGGCGACGCGGTCGTCCCATCGCCACCGCGCGCGCGGCGCTGATCGTCGCGGTGGTGCTCGGGGTGGTGGGGCCGCTGCTGGCGTGGCGCACGATGGTGCGGCCTCGCCTCGGCTTCATCGACACCCGCATCGGCCTGTACCCGGCGATCGCCGCGGTGCTCCTGCCGCTCGGCCATCTAGCGCTGCGGACCCGCGCCCGGCGGGCCCTCGCGGTCGTCGGGCTAGGCGCGGTGGCCGCCTGCCTCGCGGTCGCGCTGTGGGCTCGCCAGTCGCGGCCGATCCTCATCCTCGACCTGTGGACCCGGCCGACCATCGCGAGCGAGGCGATCGATCGCCTGATCGATCTCGAGGCGATGCGCACCGAGCTGTCGACGACGGCGTTCCGGCCGGTCGCGCGTCCGGGTGCCGCCCATCCCGACATCCTGATCGTCACGTTCGACACCGTGCGCGCCGACCGCACGCCGCTGCTCGGCGGGCCGGCCTCGATGCCGCATCTGGCCGGGTTGGGCGCGCGCGGCGCGATCTTCGAATGGGCGATGTCACCCGGCAACGTCACCCGGCGCTCGCTGCCGACCATCGCGACCGGGGCGTCACCGTCGCGCATCCGCGGCAAGGTCAACGGCTGGGCGCTGCGCCTCGATCCCCGCCACGTCGCGATGTTCGAGCGCTTCCGCGCCGCCGGCTACGACACCGCCGGCTTCTTCTGCTGCGAGGGCTTCTTCGAGCCGTCGCGTCACCTGGGCCTGACCCGCGGCATCGACCACGTCGTCCTCGATCGCGACGGCCGCGCGCTCGCGATCGCGGCCCGGACCTGGCTCGACGCACGCCACGCCGCCGGCACCACCGCGCCGGTGATCGTGTGGCTCCACTTCATCGAGTCGCACAACTGGTACGACGAGTCGCGCGAGCTGGTCGGCGCCGACGATCGCAAGCGCTACGACTTCGTGCTCACCAAGGTCGACGGCTTCCTCGGCGAGGTGCTGACCAGCTTCGAGGGCCGCACGCCGATCGTCGTCGTCACCGCCGATCACGGCGAGGGTCTCGGCGATCACGGCGCGCCCTACCACTCGAGCGATCTGTACAACTCGCAGACCCGGGTGCCGCTGGTCATCGCCGGGCCCGGCATCGCCGCGCTGCGCCTGCGCGAGCCGGTGGGCCTCGTCGATGTGGTGCCGACGCTCCTCGATCTGGCCGGCTACCAGCCGCCCGGCCTGCCTCAGGTCGACGGTCGCTCGCTCGCCGATCTGGTCACCGGCCGCCGCGCCGACAACCCCGACGGCGGCTTCGCCTACTCGGAGATGGTCCTCGACCGCTACGTCTCGCACCGCGCGCGCGCGCTGGTCCGCGGGCGCTGGAAGCTCATCGAGCACGACGGCCTCGACGAGCTCTACGATCTGCGCGCCGATCCCACCGAGCGCACCAACCTCGCCACCCTCGCCACGCCGCTCCCCGAGCTCGCGATCATGCGCGCCGCCATGGCCGAGCGCGCGCGCCTCGATCGCATCCCCGCGTTCTTCACGACCCCGTGAGCGACGCCGCCGCTCACCGGACGAAGCTGATCTCGAGCGCGCCGACCTCGACGCCAGCGGCACTCTCGATCGCGAGCTCGCGCGAGCCCAGGCCGGGCTGGGCCAGCTGCCAGCCGACCAGCTGCCAGCCGGGCTGGAGGTCGCGCTCGACGACGATGGTGCCGGCCCAGCGCAGCCGGACGTGGTGGCTGGCGCCGGGGGCCAGCCACAGCTGATAGCGCTGAGGGGCCGGGATGAGGTTGGGCACCAGCGCGCGCGCGCGCGGCCCGGTGCTGCGGAACGGACGCTCGCGATGGTCGATCGGCCCGAAACCGTCGAGGAGGTAGGCGGCTCGCTTGGGCGAGGCGAGGTCCCACGTGCCCTTCTGCTTGCGCCAGGTGCCCGCCGCCAAGAGGTCGCCCTGCAAGATGATCGGGTAGTCGCCGACGGTCTGATCCCAGCGCTGTAGCGACGTGTCGTGGGCGACCGCATAGACCGCGCTGGCCGGCAGCTCGAAGGGATTGCCGATCGCGCCGTAGATCCCCCGCGCCACGCCGCGCAGCCGCCGCGGCACCTGCTCGCAGCAGCTGGCCTCGTGGAGCACCGGCGCCGGCTTCCCGCCATTGAGCAGCCACACCCGGTGCAAGTTCCACCACAGGAGCGGCCCGAACAGCGCCATTGCGACGACGTGCCAGGCCGCGATCGGCGGCCGGCGCCAGCGCGTCACCAGCCGACCGGCGTGGCGAAACAGCGCGGCCAGCCCGACCACCATCGGCAGGGTCACGCTGCACAGGCGACGATTGCCGTACGAGGCCTGGCCCCACCAGTCCATGATTACGCTGTTGAGATAGACCTGCATCAGCACCACCGCGATGAGCCCGGCGCCGACGATGCGGGCCCGCTTCGGCACGGTGAGCAGCCCGATCAACGCCAGATAGACGACGGGCGTGGTGACCAGCCAGCCATTGCGCGCCGACCACAACGTCTCGGCGATCAGCGGCGCGCCCCAGCGGGTGTAGGCATCGCCCTGCGGCATGCTGTACGTGCCATAGACGATCTTCCACATCGCCAGTTGCGGCAGAAATGTCAGGAACGCGACGAAGAGTGTCAGTGCGCCGCGACCGACCAGCCCGGCGACGCGACGCGCGCGCACGCCGATCGCGAGGTCGCGCGCCAGCAGCACGCCCACCCCGCGCGCGACCACCTCGACCGCCAGGGCCAGCCCCATCGCCAGCTCCTGCATGCGGATGAGCGCGGCGACGCCGAGCAGGAGGCCGAGCCCGACGTGGCGTCGCAGATCGTCGCGGCCTACCGTCGACGCCCAGCAGGCCAGGAACGCCGCGCAGAAGAACGCGTCCATGGCGTGGCCGTAGCTCGGCATCACCGCCGCGTAGTACGCCAGCGAGCTGCCGACGAGGATCGCGACCGCCGCGTAGGTCGGCGCCCAGCGTCCGCCGATCACCCGGCCCGCGACCCGTCGGCCCAAGAGCACCGCGCCGCAGCCAAACAGCACGCTCGTGAAGAACACGATCCGCTGGTGCCAGGGCGTGTAGCCGTGAGTCGGAATCCCGGCGCCCAAGACGTTGGCGACGCCCGCGCTACCGGCGGCGACGACCAGCGCCGGCGACCACACCAGCGCCGGGCCGATCGGATGCGGGATGCCCTTGCGGCCGGTCGCCGTGATGGGCTGGCCCCAGGGGTCGCCGAACCGCGCGAGCTCGTCGTCGAAGCGCCAGTCGCGGTCAAAGACCGTCGACAAGGTCATGAGGTAGAGCATGTGGCCGTCGCCGCGGGCCAGCACCGGCCGGTACACGCCGGCCCCGCGCGGCTTGAGGTCGTCGCCGCCTTTGCCGTCGTCGCCCATGTCGTGGTTGCAGGCGTACATGGCGCCGATGAACAGGCAGGCCGCCGCCATCAGCGCGACCGCGGGATCGCGGAGCTGCCGGAGCCACGTCCCCACTCGATCGGCGATGCCGGCCACGCGCCGAGCATACTCGCGAGGCATACTCGCGCGATGACCGACCCCGCCGAAGCGTCTCTCCGCGTCGATCTCGCTGCCTGCTACCGCCTGGTGGCGCTGGCGGGCTGGGACGACCTGGTCTTCACGCACATCTCGGCGCGGGTGCCCGGCCCCGAGCATCGCTTCCTCATCAACCCCTACGGCATGACGTTCGACGAGATCACCGCGTCGAGCTTGGTCCTCGTCGATGGCCACGGCGTCAAGCAGTCGGAGAGCCCGCACCCGGTCAACCCGGCCGGCTTCGTGATCCACAGCGCGGTCCACGCCGCGCGTCCCGACATCGCGTGCGTCCTGCACACGCACACCGTCGCCGGCATCGCGGTCGCGGCCCAGGCCGGCGGGCTCTTGCCGCTGTCGCAACAGGCCACCATCGCGCTGGCCTCGCTCGGCTACCACGGCTACGAGGGCATCGCGCTCCACGACGACGAGAAGCCGCGGCTGCAGCGCGACCTCGGCGAGCACAACGCGCTCATCTTGCGCAACCACGGCCTGCTCACCGTCGGCGCCACCATCGCCGACGCGTTCTTGCAGATGTTCAACCTGCAGCGGGCCTGCGAGATCCAGATCGCCGCCCAGGCCAGCGGCGCCGAGCTGGTGTCGGTCGATGCCCGCATCGTCGCCGGCGTGAAGGCCAACCTGGTCGCGGTCACCCGCGGCATGGGCGGCGCGCTGGCGTGGCCGGCGCTCTTGCGCAAGCTCGACCGCGTCGACCCGTCGTTCCGGCAGTAGTCAAGCGCGCTCGGCGTCGCGCCGGAGGTCGGCGATCATCGCGCGCAGCTCAGCGGTCGCCAGCGCCTCGAGCACCAGGGTTCCCAGGACGCCGAGGAATTCGCGCGTGACCCGCTCGATCACCGCCGACTGGGCGTCTTCCAGCACGTCCACGAGCGCCGCGACCGCGCGGCGATTCCAGGCGTAGTTACGAACGAAGATCTGGATCGCGAGAGTCTGGCGCGAGAAGACCCGCTCCGTGAGCCCGTAGTCATCACCGTCCCGGGTCAGCTCCGCGATCCACCACAGCCTCGAGAACACGTTGCTGTCGTGACGGACCCCGGGCGTCCAGTAGCGGCTCCGCGTCGCGCTCCAGCCCTCGACCTGCCAGCGATGCCGAACCAGCTGCGGACAATGCACCACGGTCAGAAAGCGCCAGATGCCAGGCTGCGCCGCCTGGCGGCGCGTCAGGCGCAAGGCGCGATGCACGGTGGAGACCGCCCGCTGCTCGATCGCCGGATCGAAGCGCTGGGTCGACCGCACAGCGCGCGAAAGTGGGAATCACCCTCCAACTCGTCGCCGGTCAGGCCGTACGTCTGCCGGTCCTCGATCAACAGCACGAGCAGACGCCGGCGATGGTCGAAGTCCGCCAGAAACTGCGCCACCTGGCGACCGCCCTTCGTGTCGGCTGCTGCTTTCAGATGGGGTTCGAGCCCTGTCCACCGGACGGCGGCGAGAAAACTCTCGAGCTTGTCGCCTGTCAGCTCCAGAAACCGGAAATGCACCTCGGGCGCACCGATTCGTTGATCGTTGGCATTTTGCACGACCTCACGCACGAAGCTGGTCAGATTCTGACGGAAGGCATGACTGGCAGGATCTCCGCCGCGGCGGGCGCCCGAAGCCGGCAGCCGATCGAAGACCCAATCGATGCGATCGTCTTCGCGTGCAGTTCGCCCCATCGAGCGGTTGTATCAAGCGCAGTCCGTCAGCGCCGCTGCAGCTCGACGTAGTCGATGGCCAGCATCGCGCCCTTCTCGCTGGCGTGGATGTGGATGCCGACCCGGTGGTGGCCGGGCGTGAGCGTGACCTCGACGGGATGCGGCACGATCGCCCAGGCCGGTCCGTCGGTGGCCAGGCCAGTCGCGACCACCGCGCCGTCGACCAGCACGTCGATGGCCGGGCTGCCCGGGTGCGCCACGACCGCCAAGACCACCGTCATCGGCCCGGCGTCGCCGGCCAGCGCCCACACCGGTAGGGAGAAGCTGGCGTCGGGGCCATCGAGCCTGAAGCGCAGCGCCTCGCCCAGCGACAGCACGACGTTGCCGAGGTTGGGCCCGGTCGCGCGATCGCCGAAACCGCCGCGGGCGTCGTCGAGCGGATAGAGCGCGCCGCCCTCGTGGCGCATCGGCGCGTCGGGCGCGAAGGTCATCGGTGCGAAGCGCTTGCCCTGCATGCGCAGCGGCCGGCGATCGGGATAGAGCCGCGCGTAGCCGGCGTCGGCGGCCAAGCCCAAGTCCTTCACGACCAGCGGCCGGTTGCGCGCGAGGTCGGTCGGGTACTCGGTCACCGTCGCCGGCAAGGTCATCGAGTCGACGAAGACCAGCGCGTCGCGCAGCGCGGGAGCCGCGAGGGCGCGGACCAACGCGCCGTCGAGGGTGCGCGGGCGCTTGCCGCAGTGAGCCTTCACCGCCGGCCACGCCGCCACCATGCCGACGACGAGCAGCGCGGGCACCGCGGCCCCGAGCCCGCCCGCGACGATGGGCGCCGCACCTCGACGCCAGCGCGCCAGCACCGCGCCACCGTCGACGACCGCGGCCGCGCTGGCGATCACGACGAAGGGCCAGGCCAGGTAGTAGAAGCGCGCGCCGTAGATCACGCCGTGATAGAAGAACGCGCCGTAGCCGACCACGGTCGCCGCGAACACGCCGCCCAGCAGCGCGCGCCGCCGGCTCGCCGAGCCGCCGCGCAGCGCCGCCCCGATCAGGCCGAAGATGGGCAGGAGCGCGAGTGGCGCCCAGCCGAATGAATATCGCACCCATGCCTCGAGACGCTTCTTGCTGGTGGCGATGGCATGCTTGGGCTGAAAGCCGCCCGGCCCGAAGCTGGTGTTCTGGGTGTTCGGGCAGTCGCCGACGCCGGGACCGAAGCCGACCCGGAAACAGTCACCGCGCTGCTCCTTGAGCTGCATGTAGCGCTGCTGGGGCGGCAGCAACGCGTCGCCGGTGAGCGCGCGGTTGTAGGCCAGGTAGGCGCCGGCGATGGGCAGCGCGCACGCGATCGCCAGCAGCAGACGAGCCGCGGCGATGCGGCGACCACGCCACAGCCCGACGACGACCGCGGGCGCCAGCACTAGCGCGAGGATGACCGCGTCGAGCTGGCGGGTCGCGCCGAGGAACGCCAGCGCGGCGCCGCCGGCTGCGGCCCAGCGCCGCGAGTCGCCCCACACCACGCCTCGCAGGAGCCCGAGCGCGGCCAGCATCGCGGCCAGCGCCGCGGTCGGGTGGGCCATGTAGCTGCCGGCGTGCATGAGCCGGAACCACGACGCCAGATAGAACAGCACCGCGATGCGCGCGCCGAGGCCTTCGCGCCCGAGCACGTCCTCGGCGAGCAGGAACAGCAGCAGCACCAGCGCCGCGCCCAGCAGCGGGTTGACCATCCACGGCGCGCCAGCGAGCTCGCCGCCGGCGAGGAGCACGCCGTAGCCGGGCGGAAAGACCGCGTACCAGCGGCCGTGATCGTGGACGCCCCACGACACGTAGTGGAACTCGGCCGCCGGCGGGGACGGCGCGGTCAGGTGGCCCGCCGCGAAGGTGCGGGCCTGGTGCAGGTAGCCCAGCTCGTCGGGGACATCGGGCACGCCGCGCTCGATCTTCCAGTGGGCCCAGATGCCGGTGGCCAGCGCGACCACCACGGCTGCGCCGACGAAGACCCGGCGCGACGGCCGGGCCAGCACGCGCGCCGGCGACCAGCCCCGCCAGGCCGCGAGCGCGCCGACCGCGATCGCGCCGACGAGCGCGAAGAGCCGCGCACCGTGCAGCAGGTCGGTGGCGGCGGAGCCGAGGATGCTGCGGGCCCCCCGCGCCAGGCCGACCAGGCAGGCGCCGGCGAGCAGCGCGGCGAAGGCGCGTGCGGCCCACGTCACGACCCGATCGCTCATGCCGGCACCCGGATCCGGATCGGGTTCACGATCGCAAACGGGGTCGCGCCGGGTCGGTGCTTGTCCTGCTGGTAGGTGCCGGTCATCCACACCGGCAGCGGACGATCGCCGCCGGCGTCGACGCCGATCCAGGTCGCGTCGGTCACGTCGACCTCGACGGTGAAGCGGTGATGGCGCGCGCCGTCGGGGACCGGCTCCGTGCGCACGACGGTGCCGCCGACCAGCACGCGGATCGCGTCGGCGTGGACGTACGAGGCCTGGTGCAGCGTGACCGCGACGCGGACGCGGCCGCTGCGTGCCTCGAGGGTCTGGCCCGGGCCCGCGGCGCGACCGCCGCCGCCGTCGGTGACCTTGACGTCGAGCCACGGTCCGGTGGTCGCGACCGCGCGTCGCCCGCGGATCGCCGCGACGAAGGCGGCCTGATCGAAGCCCTGGGCCAGGTCGGCGGCGCGGGGATCGTCGAGGAGCACGTAGGTGCGGGCCACGCCGTCGATCACGCTCTCCAGATGGTGGGTATCACTGGCACCGACCGCGGTGACCCAGGCGTCGTGCCCGACCAGCGTGTAGAAGTCGCGCACCACCTCGTCGATGCGGCGATCGCCGGGCGCGTTGAAGGCGTTGTGGCCGTTGAGCACCTCCACCGCGTCGAACTCGAGCGGGAACGGCGGCGGCCAGCGGGTGCCGTCCCAGCGCGCGCTGTCAAAGAGCGCGTACATGCGGAAGCGAGGATGATTGACCTGCACGATCGCGCCCGGCACCGCGCGGGCCCAGGCCAGGATCTGCTCGCGGCTCCACGGCGCCATGGTCGGCTCGTCGACGCTGCCGCCGCGGGCCGCGGCCCGATCGACCGGCACCGGATACACGCCGACATGGGCCTGAGCACTCGAGCCTTCGTTCGACGCGATTGACACGATCGCACGCTGCAAGCCCAGCGTGGCAATCGCACCGTTGAGATCGCCATTGATCCCATGATTGGAGAGCGCGGTAACCTGAATACCCGCGCACAGCTGGCCCATCACGCGCCAGGCCGGCGGCACCGTCGAGTCGTTGGAGGGCGCCGCATGGACGTGCAGGTCGGCGACCAGCGCATCGTCGGCGCGCCACACCCGCTCGAGGGGCAGCTCGAGGCGCGCGCCATGCTCGGCGGTGACCGTGACCTCGCCCTGCCACGCCTCGTGCTCGAACCCGCGCCAGGCGATCACGCGATGCCGGCCGAGCGGCACCCCGCACCCGCCGCCGATCGGCAAGGACGCCTCGCCATACGGCACCAGCACGCCGTTGGCGGTGCCGACCGCGCGGTCGCCCATCGAGCACGCGCCGGCACCCTGGCGGGTCTGTCCGTAGAGGTCGCGGGTGCCCAGCTCGATCAGGCGATCACCGTCGAAGAACCCGATGCGCCCGGCGATGAGCGGCCCGCCCGCGCCGTCGGTGATGCGGACCACGAGCTGGCCGGCCGGCGGTGGCGGCGCTGGCTTGCCGCACCCGCTCGCGAGCGCGAGCGCCACGCCCGCGGAGGGCAACCGAGACAGCAGCGACACCGCGGCGCGTTGTAGCATGCGCGGGTGCCGAACTCGCTCGTCGCTCGTTGTCTGCTCGCCGCCGCTGTCGTGAGCAGCGTCGCTTCGTGCCCCGGCCCGCCGGCTGCGCCGCGCGCGCCCGAGCCCGCCCCGGTCGTCGAGCCCACACCGGTCGCCGTCGACCCGCCGCCCGCGCCGCTGCCGGTGCCGACCGGCGCACCCTCGCCGGTGTCGTCGCCACGCGCGACCGCCGCGACCATCGCCGCGGCCGAGGCCGCGCTCCTGGGCAAGTACGGCGAGCCGTCGCGCGCCCGCATCGAGCGCGGCGTGGCCCAGGTCGCCTCGCTGTGGCGGCCCGAGGACGGCGATCTGGTCGCCTTCGTCACCGCGCAGTTCGTCGACGCGCCGGCCGCCCTCGACGCGCTGTTCGCGCGCTTCGAGGCTCAGGTCGAGCAGGTCGATGGCCTGGTCCTCGAGCTGCAACGCGCGATGCGCTGGAACGCCGACGTCGACACCGGCCCGATGCTCGGCGTCGACGATCTGTTCGCCAGCTTCGACCCGGGCGCTCACGTAGTCTCGGATCTGTTCGCGACCAAGGTCGCCTTCGTCGCGCTGCTCAACTTCCCGCTCACCACGCTCGCCGACCGGCTGCGCGACGCCACGAGCTACACCCGCCGGCAGTGGGCCGAGGCCCGGCTGACCGGCCGCTTCGACACCCGCATCCCTGGCGACCTCGCCGCCGCCGCCAGCGCCGCCGAGGCCAACGCCGACGCCTACATCGCCGGCTACAACCTGTGGATGCACCACGTCCTGGGCGAGGACGGTGGCCGCCGCTTCCCGTCGGGCAAGCGCCTCATCAGCCACTGGAACCTGCGCGACGAGCTCAAGGCCAACTACGCGGACCCCGACGGCCTCGCCAAGCAGCGCACGATCGTGAAGGTGATGGAGCGCATCGTCACCCAGACCATCCCGGCCGCGGTCATCGACAACCCGCGCCTCGACTGGAACCCGTTCACCAACGCGGTCGTCGAGACCCCGGCCGCCGAGCTCGAGGCCGACCTGCCGCCGGTGCGCACCACCAGCGCCGACCGCGAGCCCGACACCCGCTTCGCGCAGGTGCTCTCCCACCTGGCCGCGGCCCGCGCCGCCGACGAGTTCGCGCCGACCGCGCCGAGCTACCTCGCGCGGGCCTTCGACGAGGCCGAGCTGCCCGAGGAGCGGGTGCGCACGCTCATCGTGTCGATCCTGTCGTCGCCCAACGTCGCCGGCGCCGCCAAGGAGATCGAGGCCCGCCTGGGTCGACCGCTGGGCCCCCAGGACCTCTGGTACGAGTTCGGTGGCGGCGACGTGCCCGAGGCCGAGCTCGACGCCGCGACCCGCAAGCGTTACCCGACGGCCAAGGCCTTCGCCGCCGATCTGCCCCGCATCCTCACCAACCTCGGCTTTCCCAAAGCCCAGGCCAAGACGCTGGCGACCCACATCGCGGTCGATCCGTCGCGCGGCGCCGGCCATGCGATGGAGGCCCGCCGCCGCGGCGACCGGCCCCACCTGCGCACCCGGGTCGAGGCCGGCGGCATGGACTACAAGGGCTACAACATCGCGGTCCACGAGCTGGGCCACAACGTCGAGCAGTACTTCTCGCTGTACGAGGTCGATCACACGCTGCTCGCCGGCGTGCCCAACACCGCCTTCACCGAGGCGCTGGCGTTTCTGTTCCAGGCCCGCGACCTGACGCTCCTCGGGCGGCCCGCGCCCCGCGGCGAGGCCGAGCGCCTGCGCGTCCTCGATCACTTCTGGAACACCTGGGAGATCGCCGGCTCGGCCCTCGTCGAGATCGACGTGTGGCACTGGCTGTATGAGCACCCGACCGCGACCTCGGCCGAGCTGCGCGAGGCGACCGTCCGCATCGCGCGCGCGACCTGGGACCAGTACTACGCGCCGGTGCTGGGCGGTCAGGGCGACACCGCGCTCCTCGGCATCTACTCGCACACCATCTCGTCGCCGCTGTACCTGTTCAACTACGTCTTGGGCCACGTCATCGCGTTCCAGATCGAAGAGCACCTCGCCGGCAAGAACGCCAAGACCTTCGCCGCCGAGTTCGCCCGCATGGCCCGCTTCGGCGCCGTGCTGCCCGACACCTGGATGATCAACGCCACCGGCGCGCCGGTCGGCTCCGACGCGCTGCTCGCCGCCACCACCCGCGCGCTGGCCAAGCCGTAGCGGCTACAGCCGGTAGCGCACGCCGAGCGTGAGCTGCTTGGTGTCGGCGCCGTCATTGGCCACGTCGGGGAAGCCGGCGTCGACCAGCAGGTCGAGCTGGGGATTGATATTGGCAGTGACGAAGACCAGGAACGGGACGAGGACGTCGTCGTCTCCCGGGATGGGCTCGCTGTACAGGCCGGTGCGCACGCCGAGGGCGACGGTGTCGCTGGCGCGGAACGCCAGCTCGAGGGAGCCGACCGGCGCCGGCTTGGTGTCGCGCGAGTAGCCGGAATCGTCCTCGCCCGAGGTGAGCGCGCGCAGCGCGAGCCCGGCCTCGAACCGGAGCGCGAGGCGACGATCGGCGAGCGCCACGCGCCCCGCCACCATCACCTCGAGATCGACGACGAAGTAGTCAGACAGCCGCATCGGCAGCCGGGCCTTGATGCCGAGATCGTAGTCGCCGAGGAAGCGGAACGTCGCCGACGGCGTGAGCTGCTGGGGATCGACCTGCTGCTCGGTGCTTCCGCCGAAGACCGAGTCGTCGTACCCGTCGTAGATGAGCGTGCGCTGGGTCAGGCCGATCGTGAGCGCGTCGGACACGCCGTAGCTCACGCTGGGCGCCAGCTCGTACAGATCCGACTGGCTGTTGAACTCATCGTTGCCCTTCGCGAAGGACCCGCGAGCATCGGCGCCCAGCTCGATCATCCCAGCCGGCAGCGTGATGGTCCGCTCGATCGGCTGGGCCGGCCAGCTGTCGCTCGAGTAAGTCTCCGACGGAATGCCGCTCTGCGCGGCCGCCTTCCCGGCAGAGGCGGCGAGCACGGCGAATACCAGGACCGCGAGGAGCGAGCGCATCGTGCACGAGTCTATCGATTGCTCACCCGCGCGTCGACCACCCAACCGTCGGATACGCGGCGCCGGCGTGGCGGGCGATCGACACCAGGCCCCGACCTCGGCGCACATCACGGCGACGTCCTCGGGCACCGGGCGCAGCGGCGGGCCGACCACGGCCCGAGCCGGCTCGCGCTGCAGCGGACCAGCTTCATGGACCGCACCGAGGATCGCGATCTCTTCGCGCTCACCGACGGCACCTTCGATCTGGTCCAGCTCAGCGCCGCCGTCGACGCGCTCCCCTGCGCATCGTGCCCCACGCCCCGCTCACCGCGCCCGCCGCGCGCCGCCCGCGCCGCCGCGCTCCACGCCGCGCTCAGCCACCGGTTCACGGTCGCCATCGACGAGGTCGTCGAGCTCGATCGCTCGCCGATGGGCAAGCTCGAGGAGCTCGTCGCGCTCGTCGCGCGCTGACTCAACCCCAGCGCCGCTGGGTGTCGAGGATCTGCGCGATGACCGCCCGGTCGACCGGCTTCGCGAAGTGGGCGTCGAACCCGGCGGCCAGCGCCTCGGCGCGATCGCAGTCCCGCCCAGCGCCGGTGAGGGCGACCAGCACGACCGAGTTGCCGAGCACGGCGCGGACCCGCCGGGCGACCTCGTGTCCATCGATCCCGGGCAGGCCGACGTCGATGATCGCGATGTCGGGCTTCTCGGCGAGGATGCAGGCCAGCCCCGCGATCCCATCGCCGGCCTCGACGACATGGTGGCCGCCGCGCACGATCGCCTCGCACGTGAGGCCGCGCAGATCCTCCTGATCCTCGACGAGCACGATGCGGCGGGGCCCGGCCGCGACCGGGGAAATCGTGGCGAGCGCCTTCACCGCCTCGAGCGCCGCGTGGCGCACCACGAAGTCGGGGCCGGTGCCGATCCGATCCAGGAACGCGGTCAGCTGCTCGACCCAGTGGCGCGACGCGGCGGTGTTCTTGGCCCCGGCCTCGAGCTCGAGCTCGGTGCCGATGTCGGTGATGGACTGGAAGCCGAAGCTGGCGCCCGCGCCCTTCATGCCGTGGCCGAGCCGCTCGACGGTCTCGAAGTCGCCGCGCGTCAGCGCCTTCAGCATCGAGACGACGTCGTGGCGCCGGTTCTGTAGGAACGCCGGGATGCGCGCGACCAGGTTGCTTTGGGCCGCCTCGGGGCTGGGAGCGACGAGCCCGTCGACCGTCGGCGACAGCCCGGCCACGAAGCGATCTTTGATCGCCTGCAGCAGCACCGCCTGCTTGATCGGCTTGGTCAGGAACGCGGTGCAGCCGGCCGCGAGGCAGGTCTCGCGATCGCCCTTCAAGGCCGACGCCGTGAGCGCGATGATCGGCGTCGGCGATCGGCCGTTGGCCTTCTCCCACGCGCGGATCGTCCGGGTCGCCGTCAAGCCGTCCATGATCGGCATCTGCCGATCCATCAAGACCAGATCGTAGGACGCCACCGCGAACATGTCGCAGGCGACGACGCCGTTCTCGGCGATCTCGACCCGGTACGGCGTGCCCTCGAGGTACGCGACCGCGATCAGGCAGTTGTCGGGGCTGTCCTCGACGAGGAGGATCCGCAGCGGCGGCAGCGGCGAGTCGGCGTCGACCGGGGCCGGCACCGGCGCACCCGCCATGGCGCCACTCCAGATCTCGAACGGCACGACGAACGCGAACACGCTGCCCTCCCCGTCGACGCTCTCGACCCAGATGCGCCCGCCCATCAGCTCCACGAGGCGCTTGCAGATCGTGAGCCCCAGCCCCGAGCCGCCGAACCGGCGCGTCATCGACGAGTCGGCCTGCGTGAAGCGCTCGAACACCCGGCCGACCATGTCGCGCGCGATGCCGATGCCGCTGTCGGTGACCGAGAACCGCAGCGCGGCCGGCACGGTGGCGTCGTGGTCCATGGTGACCCGCAGCGACACCGCGCCGGTCTCCGTGAACTTGATCGCGTTGCCGAGCAGGTTGAGCAGCACCTGGCGCAGCCGCGTCGGGTCGCCGACCATGGCCGGGCTCACGTCGCGGGCGACCTCCCAGAGCAAGGTCAGCCCCTTCGCGTGGGCGCGGGCTGCCACCATCTCGACGACCTTCTCGAGTAGGTCGGTGATGGAGAAGCCGGTGCGCTCGAGCTCGAGCTGCGAGGCCTCGACCTTGGACAGATCGAGGATGTCGTTGATCAGGTTGAGCAGGTTGTCGCCGGACCGCTGGAAGACCTGCACGTACTTGTCCTGCTCGGGAGACAGCGGCGTCTGCGCCAGGAGATCCGCGATCCCCATGATCGCGTTGAGCGGCGTCCGGATCTCGTGGCTCATGCTCGCGAGGAAGTCCGACTTGGTCCGGCTCGCGCTCTCGGCGGCCGCCTTGGCCTGCTTGAGCTCGACCTCGACGCGCTTGCGCTCGGTGACGTCGCGGGCCGCGGCGAACACACCCTGGAGCGTGCGCTCGCGATCGTAGAACGTCGTCGCGTTGTACGACACCACGGTCCGCGTGCCGTCGCGGGCACACGCGGTCAGCTCGTAGTCGGTGACCTTCTTCTCGCGCATCACCAGGTTGATGCCGGCCTCGGCGTGGTCGGGATCGGTGAAGTGGCTCTTGAACGGCGAGCCGATCAGCTCGTCGCGCGTGCAGCCGGTGAGGGCCTCCATCTCCTTGTTGACGTCGGTGATGATGCCCGTCGGATCGGTGGTCATGAGCGCGTCGATGTTCGATTCGATCAGCGAGCGCGTGTAGAACTGCTGGTCGCGGAGGCGCTGATCGAGCTTCCGCTGCTCGGCCTCGACGAGCTTGCGCGCGGTGTTGTCGGTGCCGATCAGCAGGTAGCCGATGATGACCTCCTGCGCGTCGTCGCGCAGCGCGGTGACCGAGACCACCGCGGGCAGCCGGCTGCCGTCCTTGCGGACGTAGGTCAGCTCGTAGATGTCCTCGATCCCGCGCGACGCCTTGAAGACCAGCGCCTCGAAGCCGGGCGTGATCGGCGTGCCGAGCTCGATGCTCAGCGCCTTGGCCCGCGCGATCACCTCCTGGGGATCCGAGATGTCAGCCGGCGTGATCTGGTTGACCACCTCGGCGGCCGAGTAGCCCAGCATGCGCTCGGCGCCGACGTTGAAGATCTGGATGACGCCGTTGGCGTCAGTGGCGATGCTCGAGAAGTTGGCGCTGTTGAAGATGGCGCGCTGCAGCGCCCCCGCCTTGAGCAGCGCATCGTCGGCCTGGGCCGGGACCTCCGTCGGGTAGGCGTGGGAAACCATCGCGGGCAGCGATGCAAGATGGAGACCGCACCTCCATCGTCCCGGAGCTCTCGAACTGCGCCCCCACCGCTACCCGTCAGCCTCCGGACCGTGCGGTAGGGCTCGCGTGCGCTGGCGCCCGTGCGCTCCTGCCTCAGCGCGCGGAATCGCGCGTCTTGTACTCGTAGTAACGGTCGAGGACCATGCGCACGTACTGGCGGGTCTTGGGATAGGGCGGGACCTGGTCGCCGTAACGCGCGACCGCGCCGGCGCCAGCGTGATAGGCGGCGATGGTCAGGACCAGATCGCCGTCGAACTTGTTGGCCAGGATACGGAGCAGGCGCGTGCCGCCCATGATGTTGTCGCGCGGCTCGAAGACCGCCGCGACCCGCATGTCGCCCTCGACGGCGGGCATGAGCTGCATGAGGCCCTTGGCGCCGACCGCCGACACCACGCGCGGATCGTAGTCGCTCTCGACGCGGATGATGGCGCGGATGAGCGGCACCGGCATGCGGTACAGCGCCGCCGCCTCATAGATGTGCTCGTCGTATCGGTGGAAACGCTCGACCGAGCGATCGTGGGCCGGCACCGCGTCGCCGCCGCGATCGGCCGACGCCTTGCTGCCGCGCTCGGGCATCGCCTGGCTGAGCTTCTTCCAGCCCTTGCCGCGCGGCTTGATGTTGGTGAAATGCACGACGCCATCGTCGTCGGTCCAGGTGAAGATGTCGGCTGCGGCGGTGCTGACCGCGAGCACCAGCACCAGCGCGAACAGGGTCAGCAGCCGGGTACGACGCGGTCGGGCTCGGGCGCGTCGGCGTCGCATTGCGCGAATCGTAACAGCCAGGCGGGCACCGCGCAAAAACCCGCGAGACGGGTATGGTCTCCGGCCATGGCGTCGACCGAGACCGACTACCTCGTCTTGGGCACCGGCATCGCCGGCCTCTCGTTCGCCATCGACGCCGCGGCCCACGGACGCGTCATCCTGGTCGCCAAGAAGGGCGCCAGCGACACCAACACCAACTGGGCGCAAGGCGGCGTCGCGGCCGTGCTCGCCGAGGACGACTGCTTCGAGCAGCACATCGCCGACACGCTCACCGTCGGCGACGGCCTGTGCGACGAGAGGATCGTCCGCATCTGCGTCGAGGAAGGCCCGGCCGCGGTCGCCAAGCTCCTCGAGCTTGGCACCCACCTCGATCGCACCCCGACCGGCGCGCTCGACCTCACCCGCGAGGGCGGCCACAGCCGACGCCGGGTGGTCCACCACGAGGACGTCTCGGGTCGCGAGATCCAGCGCGCGCTCCTGGCCGCCGCGCTCAGCCATCCCAACATCACGATCCTCGACGATCATCTCGCGATCGATCTGCTGTCGATGGCCAAGTACGGCGGCGAGCCGGCCTGCTTTGGCGCCTACGTCTTGGACCGCGCGACCGGCAAGGTCGAGACCATCGTGGCGCGGGCGACCGTGCTCGCGACCGGCGGCGCCGGCAAGGTCTACATCTACACCTCCAACCCCGACGTCGCGACCGGCGACGGCGTGGCGATGGCGTACCGCATCGGCGCGGTGGTCTCGAACCTCGAGTTCGTGCAGTTCCACCCGACCGTGCTGTTTCACCCCCACGCCAAGAGCTTCCTCATCTCCGAGGCGCTGCGCGGGGAGGGCGGCAAGCTGCGCCTGGCCAGCGGCGAGCGCTTCATGGACGCCTATCACGAGCGCGCCGAGCTGGGCCCGCGCGACGTGGTGGCCCGCGCCATCGACAACGAGCTCAAAAAGTCGGGCGCCGACTCGGTCTTCCTCGACATGACGCACCTCGATCCCGACTTCGTGCGGGCCCGCTTCCCCAACATCTACGAGCGCTGCCTCGCCCTCGGCATCGACATGACCACGCAGCCGATCCCGGTGGTGCCGGCCGCCCACTACATGTGCGGCGGCGTGAAGGTCGACGAGCACGGCCAGACCACGATCAAGAACCTGTACGCGATCGGCGAGGTGTCGTGGACCGGGCTGCATGGCGCGTGTCGGCTGGCGTCGAACTCGCTGCTCGAGGGCATGGTCTTTGGCAAGCGCGCCGCCGCGCACGCCCGCCGCGCCGCCGCGACCCGCCCCGGCCACATCATCCCGTGGGAGTCGGGCGACGCCACCGACTCCAACGACGCGATCGTGGTCGCCCTCAACTGGGAGGAGATCCGCCGCTTCATGTGGAGCTACGTCGGCATCGTCCGCTCCGACAAGCGCCTCGATCGGGCGCGCCATCGCATCGAGCTGCTGCGCGAGGAGCTCCGCGAGTACTACTGGAACTTCAAGATCACCGCCGACATGATCGAGCTGCGCAACCTGGCCCTGGTCGCCCACCTCATCATCGAGAGCGCGCGCCGCCGCAAAGAGTCGCGCGGCCTCCACTACATGGTCGACTACCCCGACAAGGGCGAGGTCCGCGACACCGAGCTGCAGTTGACCGACGGACCGCAGGCGTAGCGTCGCCGCCCGGGCGGTTTCACACCACGGAGCGTCAACGGTCGTTCACGCCGGAGCCCAGGACCGCCGGCGAGCCCTGCCGCGACTTGGCACCGCGGTCGCAATGGGTTGCTCCGTACTCTCGCAGCGTACTTCTTGACGGACGGCCACGCGTTGCGAGGGGCCGCCGAGGCATTCCGCCTCGGCGGTTTGTTTTTTCGGCCCGCGGGTTCGCGTGCGCGGGTCCCGCCGATCGCCTATCTTCGACTGCGGAATGAGACGAGCGCTCGCGCTGCTACCGATCGTCGCGCTGACCGCGGGCTGCCTGGGCAGCCTGCGCAACCCGGCGCCGGCGCGACGCGGCGCCGAGCAGGTGATCGCGGCGCTGGCCGGCGGCGATCCCCGCGCCGCCTACGCGCTGTTGTCGAGCGACGCCCGCCAGCGGGTCAGCTACCAGGAGTTTGCGTTGCAGTGGAAGGCCAGCGCGCCCGAGCGGGCCTGGCAGGTGGCGCGCCTGCGCGAGGCCATCGCGGCCGACCCCGACGTCGGCGAGCGCGCCGCGATCACGTTTGCCGACGGCAAGAGCGTGGCGCTGGCCCGCGAGCGCCAGCGCTGGACGCTCGAGACGCCGCTGGTGTCGCGCACCCGCGCCGCCCGCCCCCGCGAGGCGGTGCGCCTGTTCGCCGAGGCTGTCCGCAGCAAGGATCTGTCCGCGGTCCTGCGCTCGCTCACCCAGCGCCGTCGCGACGGGCTCACCCGCCAGATCGAGGGCTTCGTCGCCGGGCTCGACCGCCGCGTCGAGGGCACCATCGAGGAGATCGGCAGCGACCGCGCCGAGCTGCGCTGGGACGATAGCGGCATGCGCTACCGCATCGTCATGCGCAAAGAAGACGACGAGTGGCGCATCGACGACATCCACATCCAGATCGCGCCCAAGGAAGACGACGACGCCACGACCGACGAGGTCGACCCCGGCGGCGACATCTTCTAGCGCGGAGCTACGCGGCCGCGCGCGGGGTAGCTGCCAGCCAGGCGACCGGGAGGCGGAGACGGAACGTGGTGCCCTGGCCAACCCGGCTCTCGACCTCGACCTTGCCGCCGTGCTGCTCGACGACGACGGCGTGGACCAGCGCGAGGCCCTGGCCGGTGCCCTTGCCGACCTCCTTGGTCGTGAAGAACGGGTCGAAGATCTTGCCGAGGAGCTCGGCCGGGATGCCGATCCCGGTGTCGGCGATCGAGATGACCACGCCGTCGTCGCCGTCGAGTGCCGTGGTCACGACGATCTCGCCGCGCTGGTCGGTGCCCTCGACCACGCTGGCAATGGCGTGGGCGCCGTTGACGATGATGTTGAGCAGCGCCTGGTTGAGCGCCCCGATGTGACACTCGATCGGCGGCAGCTCGGCCAGCTCGGTGCGCAAGTCGGCCACGTAGCGGTACTCGTTGCGCGCGATCGTGAGCGTGGTCTCGATCGCGCGGTTGAGATCGGCCGCGCTGCGCTCGGCGCGCTCGGGGTGCGCGAACTCCTTGAGCGAGCGCACGATCGTCGCGACCCGCTCGAGGCCCTCCACCGAGCGCGCGGTCGCCTTGGGCATCTCGTCGAGCAGGTAGGCCACGTCGGATCCGGCCTCGAGGTCGGCGAGCGCCATCGCCGCATCCGCCAGCGCCAGCTCCCCGTCGACGACGCGCACCATGGTCTTGCGATAGCCCGCCAGCAGCGCGCTCAGATCGCCCACCGCATCCTGCAAGAACGTGCAGCTGTCGGACACGAACTGGATCGGCGTGTTGATCTCGTGGGCCACGCCGGCGGCCAGCCGGCCCACCGCCTCGAGCTTCTGGGCCTGGCGCAGCTCCACCTCCATGCGGGCCCGGTCGGCCATCTCGCGCTCGAGCTCGCGCTTGCTGTCGACCAGCGCGGCGGTGCGCTCGGCGACCCGGTCCTCGAGGCCGCGCTGGGCCTGAGCTAGCTGCTCGAGCATCACGCCGAACGCGCGCGCCACCACGCCGATCTCGTCCTGGCTGGGGTCGGGCTTCGCGCGCCGGGCTAGATCGCCGCGCGCGACCGCGGTCGCCACCGAGGCGATGGCGCGCAGCCGCCGGGTCAGCGAGCGCGCCAGCAGCCACATCGCGCCGAGCGACAGCACCATCGCCACGCCCGCGACGAGCAACGACGAGAGCATCGCCTCGCGCTCGCGGGCCTGCATACGCACGGTCGACAGCTCGACGACCAGCGTGCCCCACGGGCCCTCGAGCGAGCGCACCGGGTACACCGCGGCGACGCGGTCGTCGTGCGCGACCACGCGCACGTCGATGACGCCGCGCGCAGCCGCGCTCAGCCAGCGGCTCGGATGGCCCGACTGGTAAAGCACCTGACCGTGCTGGTCGTAGAGCACGACCGCCGCAAAGTCGACCGCCTTCTCGAGCGCGCTCAGCACCTCGCGCGCGGTCGCGCGGTCGTCGAAGGCCACCGCCGAGCGGGTCTGGCTGGCCGCGAGTTGGGCAACCCAGCGCACCCGCCCCGCCATCAGCTGCGCCATCTCGCTGCGCCGGTAGCTGATCGCGTGGACGGTGAGCGCCGCGACGACGGACGTGATGATGGCGACCGCGAGGCCGACCAGCTTGTGGAAGATGCTGATGCGCAACGGCCGCATCGGCGGCGGTTTCGGAGCTTCGGGCGCCATCGGCTCTCGAGTCGACCGGGTCACGCCCGCGTCGAGTGGGGCGCTGTTTGGGCCCGCGCCGCGGCAACGCGCCGTTACGCGGCCAGCCGGTCCTCGAGGGCAACCGGGATGCAGATCGTGAACGTCGTGCCCGCGCCCGGCGCGGTCGTGAACACGATCGTGCCGGCGTGCTTGTCGACGACGACGCTACGCGCGATCGCCAGGCCCTGGCCGGTGCCCTGCCCGACGGCCTTGGTCGTGAAGAATGGCTCGAAGATGCTGGGCTGGACGTGCTCGGGGATGCCGGCGCCGGTGTCGCTGAACGCGATCTCGACGTGGTCGCCGCCGTCGCGGGTCCGCACCGTGATGAGCCCGTGCTTGCCGCTGGTGCCGACCACGTCGGTGATCGCGTGCGCTGCGTTGACGATGAGGTTCAAGAACACCTGGTTGAGCTCACCGACGTGGCAAACCACCGCCGGCAGCGGCGCGAGATCGAGCTCGACGTCGGCGACGTAGCGATACTCGTTGCGCGTGATCGTGAGCGTGGTCTCGATCGCGTGGTTGAGATCGGCGGGCGCCTTCTCCTTGCGATCGGGGTGCGCGAACTCCTTCATCGAGCGGACCAGGGTCGCGATGCGCTCCAGCCCGTCGGTGCAGCGCTCGAGCGCGCGCGGCACCTCGATGACCAGGTACGACAGGTCGGCGGTCTCCTCGGCCGCCCTCACGGTCGCCATCGGCTCGGTGGTGTCCCCGCCGGTCACGACCGCATCGCACACCGCGCGATGGGCGCGCGTCATCGCGAGCAGGTCGTCGAACGCCTCGCGGATGAACGTGACGCTGTCAGCGACGAACTGCACCGGCGTGTTGATCTCGTGGGCCACGCCCGAGGCCAGGCGGCCGACCGACTCGAGCTTCTGGGCCTGGCGCAGCTCGAGCTCGAGGCGGCGCTGCTCGGTGACGTCGAGGAGCACGCCGCGGACGATCACGCCGCCCTCGGTGTTGACGCCGCCGTGCGCGAGGCTGCGCACCGACACCCAGTGGCCGGCGTCGTGGCGCAGCCGGACCTCGAGCTCGTGGTTCGAGCCACGGGCCGCGAGCTCGAGGTGCGCGAACCAAGCGTCGTGATCGTCGGGGTGGATCCGGGTTTGCCAGAAGCCCGGTGCCAGCCAAGCCAGGCGCGGACAGCCGAGCAGGCGTGCGCCCTGGGGCCCGGCGTAGCTGAGCTGCCAGGTGGCCTGGGCCGGCATCTGGAACGGCGTCACCTGCACGGTCTCGACGAGGTGGCGGAACTGCTCGCGGCTGGCCTGGAGCGCCCGGGTGCGGACCACGACCATGTGCTCGATGGTCGCGGTGACGGCGGTGAGGCCGGCCTGGCGCGCCGCCAGCTCGCGCATCTCGCGGTGGCTGCCACGGATGCCCACCACCAGCACCACGTGCTCGAACAAGATCCAGGCCGCGTACTCGAAGAACCGCCACCACTTGGTGGTGTACTCGCCGTAGAGCGAATACGGGATGAACAGGCCGCGCAGGGCGTGCTCGGCGAGCACGACCGCCGTCGCGGTGATCAGCACGCGGGTGTCACGGTAGTAGGCCAGGAACGCCAGCGAGCCGAAGATGTGGAAGTGGGTCTCGACGCGCCCGCCGGTCAGGTGGACCAGCAGCGCCGACCACAGCATCTGGCAGACCGCGACCACTTGCCGGGTGATCGCCTGGCCCGGATAGAGCCACGTCATCAGCACCACCGAGAGCGTGAGCAGCCCACCCACGCCCAGCGCGACGAAGATGTGGGGGTGGATCGACGACGAGGTGCCGGCCCAGGCCTGCGGCGCCAGGAAGATCGCCAGCCCGACGCCGACCGCCAGCTGCACGATCATGAGCCACGCGAACATCCGGTCGCACCGGCGATACACCGCCTCGCGGGCGATCGCGTACAGACCGGAGCTTTGGGGCCCGACCGTCGAGGGCGCCACCGTCGCGTCCTCGGCCTGGCGCAGGAGCTGCTCGCCGGTCTCCGACAGCGGGTCTTCGTAGACGACGTTCACGGGCGCGCTCCGCCCAGGAGGTCGCACCCGAAGACCGGCGCGACCAGCGCGACCGGGACCGTGATCTGGAGCTGCGCGAGCAAGCGCTCCTCGCCGTCGTTGTCGCCGGCGTGGCCGCGTGAGCCGGTGACACCGCCCTGGTAGCGCAGCCGACCGACCGCGTCGTAGAGCACCACCTGTCCCGAGGTGTGAGCGCCGAAGCGCTTGGCCTCGGCGCCGCCGTGGTCGAAGTGGATCGCGACGCCCGGGATATCGGCGGCCGACACCAGCTCGCCGCGATCGCTCCAGTCGGCGGGCGCGCCGTCGGGGACGACCACCCAAACCTGGGCGTCCACCCGACCGCGCTGGGCGTCGACGATGCGGCGCAGCTCGCCCAGGCTGGCCCGGGTACACGGGCAGCGCGGGTGCGCGAACAGCACCAACGTCGGGCGGTCGACCGCGCGCACGATCGTCGACGCGGCCGGCCACCCCGTCGGCGCGTCGCCCGGCTGTCCGGGGGTGCCGGCATGGGTCCACAGCAGCGCCATCCCGGCCAACACCGCGCCCAGCGCCGCCACCAGCACGGCCACGACGACGAATTGCCCAGGGGCTCGCCTCATGGAGGTCCGGTTCGACCGGCACCGGGGATCATCGAGCCCTCGACCTCCGAGCGGACCGGACGATTCGGAACCTCGTGACCGCAATACCTCCGACCGCGAGCCTGGAGCCGCAGCGCCGGCGGATCTTGTTCGTCGACGACGAGCAGCCCGTGCTCGACGGCCTCCGCAACCTCATGCGCAAGGAGCGCGCGGTGTGGGACATGGAGTTTGCACTGGGCGGTCGGGCCGCCCTCGCCGCTTGCGCCCGCCAGCCCTTCGACGTCGTGGTGTCGGACATGCGCATGCCCGAGATGGACGGCACCGAGCTCTTGGCTCAGGTCCGCGACCACTTCCCGGCCGCGACCCGCATCGTCTTGTCGGGCCACGCCGAGCGCGACGCCATCGCCCGCGCGATGATGGTCTCGCACCAGTTCCTCGCCAAGCCGTGCGAGGCGACCGTGCTCAAGCAGGTGATCACCACCGTGTGCGGCATCCAGACGCTCTTGCGCAGCGACGATCTGCGCGAGATGGTCGGGCGGGTCGACAAGCTGCCGTCGGTGCCCGCGCTCTACGTCGAGCTGTGCGCCGCCCTCGGCCACGACAACACTACCGTCGCCGACATCGCCGCCATCGTCGGCCGGGATCCGGCCATGGCCGCCAAGATCCTCCAGCTGGTCAACTCGTCATACTTCGGGCTGCCCCGACCGGTGGCCTCGATCGAACGGGCGGTCGGCTACCTCGGCAGCGACATGATCCGCAGCCTCGCGCTCACGGTCGGCGTCTTCACCCGCCTGCCCGACGTGCCCTGCCCCGGCTTCTCGAGCCAGGCCGTGCAGGAGCGCGCGGTGCTGGGCGCCCGCCTGGCCCGCAGCTTCCTGATCCACGATCCGGCCCGCGCCTCGGACGCCTTCGCGGCCGCGCTGGTGCGCGACATCGGCATGCTGATCCTGGTCGTGGGCTCGACCGAGGCCTACGGCAAGGTGCTGGCGGCCTCGACCGCCGACGACACCGCCGATCTCACGACCCTCGAGCGCGCGACCTTCGGCGTGAGCCACGGCGAGGTCGGCGCGTACCTGCTCGGGATGTGGGGGCTGCCGGCGTCGATCGTCGAGACCGTCGCCCGCCACCACGAGCCGACCCGCATCGAGCACGACGACAGCGACGTGGTCCTGGCGGTTCACGTCGCGTCGCAGATGGCCGACGCGGCCACCATGCACCGTCGCTTCAAGGTGTCGCCCGCGGTGCGCGATGCACTCGGGCCTCGGCTGGCGCGGTGGCGCGCCCAGGCCGGCTCGATCCTGGGCGAGGCTGGCTACAGCCTGGCGGAGGCCGCGTGACCGACAAGCCCCGCATCCTGTGCGTCGACGACGAGCAGCTCGTGCTCGACGGGCTCAAGGCCAACCTCTACCGCAAGTTCGAGGTCTCGCTCGCCACCTCGGGCGCCCAGGGCCTCGCCGTGCTGGCCCAGATGTCGCCGGCGCCGGTCGCGATCGTGTCCGACATGCGCATGCCCGGCATGGACGGCGCGACCTTCCTCACCCAGTCGCGCGTGACCTCGCCGCAGTCGCTGCGGCTGCTCCTTACCGGCCACGCCGACCTGGCCTCGGCCATCGCCGCGGTCAACAGCGGGCAGATCTTTCGCTTCCTCACCAAGCCGTGTCCGGCCGCTGCGCTCAACGCCGCGCTCGACGCCGCGGTCGAGCACCACCGGCTCGTCACCGCCGAGAAGGTGCTCCTCGAGCAGACCCTCACCGGCTGCCTCAAGACGATGACCGACATCCTGTCGCTCACCAACCCGGTGGCCTTCGGCCGCGCCACCCGCATCCGCCAGCGGGTCACCGGCCTGCTCGATCAGCTGGGCATCGTCGACCGCTGGCAGGTCGATATCGCCGCGATGCTGTCGCAGCTGGGCGCGATCACCTTGCCGCCCGAGGTCGCCGAGAAGGTCTACCACGGCCACAGCCTGGGGCCCGACGAGCAAAAGATGGTGGCGCGGCTGCCCGCGGTCACCGAGCAGCTCCTCGGCAACATCCCGCGCCTCGAGACCGTGCGCGCCATCCTCGCCGCCTACCCGCGGCCGCCCAACCAAGCAACCCAGCGCGACGGCACCACCTTCCGCGACGCCGCGATCTTGCGCCTCGCCGTCGACTTCGACAGCCTCGAGGGCCAGGGGCTGGCGGTCGACGCCGCCTTCGACATCCTGCGGAGCCGCGGCGACCTGTACGAGCCCGCGGTGCTCGACGCGCTGGTCGCGCTGCACGGCGTGCGGGCCCGCGAGGTCGTCAAGGAGGTCGGGGTGGCCGGGCTACAGGTCGGCATGATCCTCGTCGACGACATCGTGCGCGAGGACGGCATGCTGCTGCTCGCGCGCGGCGCCGAGATGGCGGCCGGCGTGATCGAGCGCATGCGCAACTTCCGGCCCGGCACCGTGCGCGAGCCGATCCGAGTCTCGGTCATCGACGATGGCGGCGGCGAGCTGCGCCGCATGGCCAGCGCCCGCCGCTGACCGGTCGGTCCGACGCCGGTCAGCCCAACGTCAGCGACCGCACGAACAGCTCGATGTTGCGGCGCAGCTCGCGGTCCTCGCAGTACGGCAGCGAGCGCCGCCAGGTCTCGATCGCGCGCGCGGTCGCGCCGCGCCGGTAGTAGAGGTAAGCCAGGCGGGTCAGCGCCGGGAAGTAGTCGGGCGCGTGCTCGATGACCGCCTCGTACTCGACGACCGCGTCGGATAGCCGGCGCGCCCGTTGCAGCATGTTGGCGAGCGCGAAGCGGACCCGGGCCGCGCTGGGCGCGCGCTCGACGCGGTCGCGCAGCACCCCGATCGCGCCGTCGAGATCGCCGGCCTGGTAGCGGTCGAGGGCGCGGCGCAGCCCGTCGTCGTCGGCGGCCCGCATCGCGGCGGCGCGACGCCGGCCCAAGAGCTCGCGCACGATCCGTAGCAGGCGCGTGGTGTCGAGCGGCTTCGCGGCGTAGCCGTCGGCGTGGTAGCGCACCAGCACCTCGGGCGTGACGCGGCCCGACTCGATCACCGCCGACATCAGGATGACGCCGACCTCGCGCAGCCGCGGCGTGCCCTTGATGGCCCGGCACAACCGGAACCCGTCGACGCCGGGCAGGAGGATGTCGGCGATCACCAGATCGGGCGCGAGGTTGGCCAGCGCGCTGACCGCGTCGTCGCCCGACGCGGCGGTCGCGACCTGATAGCCGCGGGGCTCGAGCTCCTTGACCAGCAGGTGCCGGGTCGCGAAGTCGTCGTCGACGATGAGCACCGACGCCGCGCCACCCGCCGCGCCCGCCGCCGCGCCGCTCGGCCCCGCGGCCATCCGGCGCACCAGGTCGCCGACGTCGGCCTCGCTGTCGTGATCGAGCACCAGATCACCGGCGTCCTCGACGCCGCTCGGCGGCCCCAGGCTGGAAGCGCCCGGCCTCGAGCCGCCCGGCACGCCGGTTCCGGTCCACCGCCGTCCGGTCGGCCAGCCCGCGCCGCGCGACGCCAGCATCCCGACCTCACTGGGCGTACCGTCATCGTCGAGCCCGATCGGCTCGTCATCGTCGGGTGGCGCCGCGCCGATCAGCGACTCGACGTCGAGCTCGCGGGTCACCGCCTCGAGCACGACCCGGGCCGCGTGCTCGGGATCGTGGGAATCGTCCTCGTCACCGGGGGCGTCGTCGTCGACCCCGACCAGCGCCACATGGGGCCGGCGCGCCACCTCCTCGAGAGCCGCTTCGGGCCCGGCCCAGGCCAGCTCACCGCGGGCCCGGGCCGCCAGCGCCCCGCGCAGCGACCGCGCCACCGTCACCGCCAAAGCGATGCCGACCACGACCGGCCCGCGGGTGATCGCCTCGAGGCGGGCGGGGTCGACCTCGTCGGGCCGCGCCGCCGCCACGTAGAGCGTCCCAGCCTCGAGGCACACCGGCACCATCTGCCCGCGCAGCCAGGCCTCGGGCGCCTCGCCGTCGAGCAGGGTCACGTCGATCACCGACTCATCCAGGACCACCGCCGGGCGCCCGGTCGCCGCCGCCAGCACGCCCGCCAGGGTGCGCTCGGGCGCGTAGCCCAGCACGTAGGCCACCGAGGCGCTGGGCAGCCGCTCGGACTGGCGGGCCAGCACGTCGGCCAGCGCGGCGTCGTCCGGGAGCGCGCCCAGCTCGACCAGCCAGCGTCCGAACGAGCTGGACATCGAGGCACGCTATCAGCTGGGCGCCCGGCCGATCCAGGTCGACTCGCGCCCCACATGGACCCACCGGCCAGTGGGATCGCCAGCGCGCCAGGCTGGCGCAGTGGAAGTGTGCTAGTCTGATTGATGGCGGATCAACCCGGCGTTCTCACTCGTGAGATCGCGGGGATCCAGCAAGGCATCCGCTTTGCTGTGAGTACCGCTGATACCTGAAACGCAACAGGAGCGCACACGCATGACCTACAAGATCGGACAGATGGCGGTTTACCCGGCCCACGGTGTGGTGGAGGTGGTCGGGGTTGATACCAAGCAGATCGCCGGATCTCCGTTCTTGTTCTACGTGCTCCGCGTGCTTGAGAACGGCATGCAGATCATGGTGCCCAAGGAGAAGGCCGATCAGGTCGGGCTCCGCTCGGTGGCCACCACGACCGAGATCGACGAAATGTTCGCCGTGCTGCGCGACACCGACGTCATCATCGACAAGCAGACCTGGAACCGTCGTTACCGCGGGTTCATGGAAAAGATCAAGACCGGCTCGTTGTTCGACGTGGCCGAGGTCTTTCGCGATCTCACTCGTCTGCGATCGTCCAAGGCGCTGTCGTTCGGCGAGCGTCGGATGCTCGAGACCGCCCGCACGCTGATGGTCAAGGAGGTCGCGGTCGCGCGGCGCTGGACCGACGGCCAGGCCGGCGAAGAGATCGAACGCGCCTGCGCCTGAGGTCCCGGCGGCGCGCAAGGCCGCTCAGCCATTGCGCAGCCCCAAGTCTCGGCCGGGCGATGTTGAGTTGCGGATTCCGCTCATGTTAGCCTCGCACCGCCGATGCAGGTGCATGTCGCGAACGCGGATCTGGCCACGGTACCCGTTGACGCTATCGTAAGCCCTGGTAATTCCATGGGAATTATGGGCGGCGGGACGGCGGGCCACCTGCGGCGAATCGGCGGCGATTCGATCCAGCACGACGCCATGGCGCGCGCCCCGATCGCGGTCGGCGCCGCCATCATCACCGGCGCCGGCAGCCTGCCATGCAAGTTCATCATCCACGCGCCGATCATGGACGAGCCCGGCATGAAGGTCCCGGCCGAGAACGTCCGCCGGGCCGCCCGCGCCGCGCTGATCGCCGCCGACGTCAAGCAATTCAAGGTCATCGCGTTCTCGGGCATGGGCGTCGATCAGGGCGACGTGCCCATGGACGAGGCCGCGCGCGCGATCGTCGAGGAGATCCGCGCCCACAAACGGACCTTCCCGGAGACCATCTATCTCGTCGATACCGACGCGGACATGGTGGATACGTTCGAGGATGCGTTGCGGAACGCCGTGCAGAATTTATAGCGGGGGCGGGGGCGTGGAGCGCGAGGGTGGTGGGTCTCGCTCGGGCGGGGTTGCGTGGCGCGGGGCGGTGGAGGCGGTTTCGGAGCGTGAGCTCGGGCGGCGGCGGCGGCGGAGCACGGGGCGGCGGCGGCGGAGCACGGGGCGGCGGCGGCGGTTTCGGA
>Ga0209181_10001553_pt1 | contig 39839 bp, 37 predicted proteins | sample MAT05_FD_187208 | JGI IMG/M metagenome (GOLD analysis project Ga0209181, IMG submission 187208) | Freshwater microbial communities from Lake Fryxell liftoff mats and glacier meltwater in Antarctica - MAT-05 (SPAdes) (version 2) | ecosystem: Environmental > Aquatic > Freshwater > Ice > Liftoff... | reverse complement strand
CACGGTCCGGCGAGGTCGCAGACACGGCAGAGGTCGCAGACACGGCAGAGGTCGCAGACACGGCAGAGGTCGCAGACACGGCAGAGGTCGCAGACACGGCAGAGGTCGCAGTCGCGGCAAGGGCCGGCAACCGGCCTGAGCCAGCTGCTGCGTCCGATTCCCGGCCGGCACAGAGCACTGTCGCCGAAACCTCGACCCCGAGCCTGAGGCTGGCCTCATGAGCGCCGCGACGCTGACCGAGACGCCGCAGCAGGCCGAGCGGGTGGAGACGATCTACGAGAAGTCCGTGCCCGGCCGCCGCGCCGCCCAGCTTCCGCCCAGCGGAGTCGGTGAGACGCCGATCGATCAGCTGATCCCGGCGAACCTGTTGCGGGAAAAGCCGGCGGAGCTTGCCGAGGTTTCCGAGCCGGAGATCATCCGCCACTACAACCGGCTCTCCCGCCGGAACTTCGACCTCGACACCGGCTTCTACCCGCTCGGCTCCTGCACCATGAAGTACAACCCGCGGCTGAACGAACGCGTCGCGGCGCTGCCCGGCAACGCGAGGCTGCACCCGGCGGCAGAGCCCGAGGATGCGCAGGGGGCGCTGGAGCTGATGTACCTGCTCCAGGGGTCTCTGGCCGAGATCTGCGGACTGCCACACGTGAGCCTCCAGCCTTCGGCCGGGTCCCAGGGCGAGCTGGCCGGACTGCTGCTGACCCGGGCCTACCACGCCGACCGCGGCCGTAATCCGCGCAAGGTGCTCACTCCCGACACCGCCCACGGCACCAACCCGGCGTCGGTCTCGATGGCCGGCTACGAGGTGGTCAAGGTCGCGACCGACGAGGACGGCGGAGTTGACATCGAGGACCTGCGCTCGAAGGTCGATGAAGACGTCGCCTGCCTGATGCTGACCAACCCGAACACCCTTGGTGTCTTTGACAGAAACATCGTCGAGATCGCCGGGCTGGTCCACGACGCCGGCGGGCTGCTCTACTACGACGGCGCCAACCTGAACGCGATCATGGGCCAGGCCAGGCCGGGTGACATGGGCTTCGACATCGTCCACGTGAACCTCCACAAGTCCTTCTCCCAGCCACACGGCGGCGGCGGACCGGGCGCCGGCCCGATCGCGGTCTCCGAGCGGGTCGAGCCGTTCATCCCCAGGCCGCAGGTGGTCAAGGTGGCCGACGGCGAAGGCGGCTGGAAGTACGACCTCGATGACGACAGGCCGAAGTCGATCGGCCGCATGCGCGGCTTCCAGGGCAACTTCGGAGTGTTCGTACGCTCCTACGCGTACATCCTCAGCCTCGGTGGCGACGGGCTGAGCGAAGCTTCACATCTGGCGGTCCTGAACGCGAACTACCTCAAGCACCGGCTCTCCCAGGGCCGCGCCGGCAAGTACCTGCCGGTTGGCTTCGACCGTCCCTGCATGCACGAGTTCGTCCTTTCCGGTGCCCCGATGAAGAAGCAGCTCGGGATCAGAACATTGGACCTGGCCAAGCGCCTGCTCGACTTCGGTTTCCACCCGCCGACCGTCTACTTCCCGCTGCTGGTCGACGAGGCCCTGATGATCGAGCCGGTCGAGACCGAGAGCAAGGAGGTCCTCGACTCGTTTGCGGACGCGATCGAGACCATCCTTGAGGAGGCGGAGAAGGATCCTGCGATCGCCACCGAGGCGCCGTACACAACACCGGTACGCCGCCTGGACGAAGTGGCCGCCAGCCGCAATCCGGTGATCCGCCAGCCCGTTCCCGGGTGACGGCATGAAGATTTTCTCGGGAATCCAGCCGACCGGGCGTAAGCACCTCGGTAACTACATCGGCGCGATCCGGCAGTACGTCGAGGGCCAGGACCGCGGCGCCCCGGCCGTCTTCTGCATCGTCGACCTGCACGCGATCACGGTCGCCTACGACCCGAAGGAGCTTCGCGAGCGGCTCTACGACACCACCGCCATCCTGATCGCCGCCGGTCTCGACCCTTCGCGCTGCATCCTGTTCCGGCAGTCGGACGTGCACGAGCACACCGAACTCGCCTGGCTGCTGGGGGCGGTTTGTGCCCACGGCGACCTCAACCGCATGACCCAGTTCAAGGAGAAGTCGGCCAGTCAGCGCGAGCTGGTCTCAGCCGGCCTCTTCTTCTACCCGGTGCTTCAGGCCGCCGACGTACTGGCCTACCGGGCAGACGAAGTCCCGGTCGGCGAGGACCAGCGTCAGCACATCGAACTGATGCGCGAGGTCGCCCGCCGCTTCAACGAGCGCTTCGGAGAAACGCTGACCGTGCCGGATCACCGGATACCGAAGATCGGCGCCAGGGTCATGGACCTCCAGGAACCCGAACGCAAGATGTCGACGACGGTCGGCGCCGATAGCGGCCGGGTCTACGTGCTCGACGAAGAAAAGGCAATCCGCAAGAAGTTCGGCTCGGCGGTGACCGACTCCGGCCGCGAGATCCGCCGCGGGGAAGACAAGGCAGGCGTCACCAACCTGATCGGTATTCTCTCGGTCGCCACCGGGGTCTCCGAAGAGAAGATCGAGGCGGACTTCGAAGGCAAGGGCTACGGAGACTTCAAGAAAGCGGTCGCCGAAGCCGTGGTCGGGTTCCTCGCTCCGGTCCGCGACGCCTACCCGGAGATCCGGGCCGACGAGGCCGCTCTGGAGCAGGTCCTGGCCGATGGCGCCGGGCAGGCCCGTGAGATCGCCTCGGCGACCCTGAAGGACGTGCGCGCGGCAATGGGCGTCGGGGTTGCGCCCGCCCGGTGAACGCTGCCCTGAAGAACGGTGTCCTGAGTCCCGGGTTCGGGTAGGAGAGAGCGCATGCCCGGCCCAAAACTCGCGGTCCGGATCACGATCATCGCATTCGGCCTGATGATCCTCGCCGGCGCCTGGCTGGTCTCGGCCGGCGATCCGACGGATACACCCGTGCCTGCCAGGACCCCCGAACAGTCGTCTGCGGAGCCGGCCATTCCTGCGATACCGAAGCTGTCCGATGAGCAGCGCAGGCGGGCACAAAAGATCGTTGCCACCGACCCTTACGTATCGCGTCTGGCTCGGGGCACCGAGCCCGCGATCGCCCGCCCGGCGGTTTGGCACCGCTCCAACGGTGAGTTGCTGGGGGCCGGAGTGGAGGTCCAGTTCCCATCTCCCCAGGATTTCCCGGTCGTCGAGTGGTTGTTCATCACCAATGCGGATGCCCTTTACGAAGAGGACCCCGCGATCATCGAGCCCCGCGTCCGTCCCGAGCCGGGGACCTTCCAGGCGAGCGCCAGAAACGTCGAAGGACTGATCGCCATGGTGGACCTGGCGGTCGGGCGCGTAATCTCGTTGAGCCCGACTGGCGACCGGGTCAACCTGTTCCCCACGGAGGGCCAGGCACTGCCGTTCGAGCTGTCGTCGCCGGGCTGACTCAACCGAACCCAAGGCAAGAGCGCGTTGGAAGCGGTAGCGCGACCGCTTCGCGCTCTACCCTGTGAGCGTGGCTTCCCGGCTTGATCTTGACCTGGACCTGGACCTCGACGTATTCGTCGGGCCCTTTGACCTTCTCCTGACCATCGTCCTGCGGGAAGAGGTCAGCCTGCTCGAGGTGGAACTGGGCGAGGTCGTCGCCACCTACGTGACCCGGCTGGAGGAGCAGGGAGAGATCGAACTTGAGGTTGCGACCGAGTTCCTGGTGCTGGTCGCGGCGCTGCTGGAGCTGAAATCGCGGCTGATGCTTCCGGGGGTCGAGGAGGAGCTCTCCGAGATGGAGCCGGCCGAGGCGGTCGAGGAGCTGGTCGCGCGCATGCTTGAGTACCGCCGCTACCGGGACGCCGGCCGGGAGCTTGCCGCCCACTTCGAGAGCCAGCGTGGCTTCATGTACCGCTCGGCGCCGCTGCCGCCGGACTTCCGCCGGGTCGCCGTCGAGGCGGCAGAGGCCGTCTATGAACCCGACCAGCTGGCCGCCGCCCTCGGGGACCTGCTCCAGCCGCCGGAGCGGCCCGACGTCTCCCACATCAAGTCGACCGTATCCCTCCAGCGACGGCTCAGCGTGCTGCGATCGGCCCTGACCCAGCTTTCCCGCTTCGACTTCGACGACGAGTTCGGACAGGAGGACCGCCTCACCCAGGCGGTCACCATCTTCGCCCTGCTGGAGCTCTACAGCGCCGGAGAAGCGGTCTGGGAGCAGAGTGAAAACTGCGGACCGATCACCGTCAGGCGGATCCGGGCGGGCAACGGCGACGGTACGGGCACGGACGCCGGTGGACAGGCTGTTGGCGCCGGAGAACCAGCGTCCACCGCCGCGATGAGGGCTGGATAGGAGCCATGGAAGAAGACCTCAAGAAAACGGTCCGCGAAATCGAAGCTCTGCTCTTCCTTTCTTCCCACCCGGTATCCGAGATCGATCTCGCCGAAGCCTGCCAGGTGGACGCCGACCACATGGCCGACGCGGTCGCCCAGCTCGAGCGCGATCTCGAACCGGGCAACCGCGGAATCCAGCTGCGCCGGGTCGCCGGCGGCCTGACCCTCGCCACCGACCCTTCGACCGAAGCTGTAGCCCGCCGCCTGCTGGCCAAGCCGCGCACTCCTCCGCTGACCCAGGCACAGGCCGAGACCCTGGCGATCGTCGCTTACCTGCAGCCTGTCTCACGGCCCGAGATCGCCCGGATCCGCGGCGTATCCTCCGAGTCGGCGGTATCCAGCCTCAGCGAACGTGGCCTGATCGAAGAGTCCGGCCGGTCCCGCTTCGGAGCCACCATCTACAGGACCTCGGCCCTCTTCGAGAAGGTCTTCGGCCTCGAAGGACTCGATGCCCTGCCCGATCCGACCCGCTTCGACCCGACACCCGAGGACGAGCGAGACCTCCGCGAACGGCTGCTGGCTGCCGGCGAGCAACGGGCCGAAACCTAGGTGCTGCCCTCGGCGCCCAGGCCTCGACTCCTGAGTTACAATTGCTTTCGAGATCGCAAGGTAGGAGGAGCCGACGGACAGCCATAGCCATAGCGCCCGCAGATACGTCGCGCTCGCACTGACGGGCATTCTCGCCTTACTCGCGTCGGTTTCTTTGGGCGCGCCGGCTTCTGGCGATGAGCTGAAAGCTTCACGGTATGTACTGAACAGATCAGCCGACGGCGCAAAGGTCCAGCTTCGAACCGATCGCTATTCGATCAACCAAGTGAACCTTCTGTTTCCGATGCGATGCTCTGACGGTCGGACAGGGGACCGTATCGGTATTCCACATTTCGGCAGTTCCCGGCGTGAGTGGTGCAGCACGCGGATCTAACCTAGTGACACAAGTTAATCGAAAGTAGAGATCAAAAAAGCATGAATATCCTGCAGAAATGTGTCTTCCTAGCACTGTCCTTAGTCGCGGTCTCCGTGATGTGGGTGGCATTCTATGACGTGAGAGTGGATGGGTTGCAAAGCTGGTGCCTTGGCTTCGTGGGGGGTGGATACACGTTCGGCGCCTTTCTGATGAGCCGCCGTCTCGCGCTGAGAGTGGGTCGCAAAGCTCCCCCATCTGGGCCTGATCCGGAAGAACCTCGGTGAGTGGGAAAAGGCCATTTCGAAAGTCAGACCGGAACTCTCCCGCTCGTCCGGACACGGTTTGGCTTTCAGGGTGAAGCTATCGCTTGAGGCTCTCCGAGGGGGAGGCATGCCTCCTCCTCGAACTCGGCCACTCCGGGAAATCCGGAGTGGAAATGCTATTTTTGACCGGCGCCAGGCCCCAACTCTGAGAGGGAATAAGGCGGAAAACAGTGCGTGATGAACAAAACGGCGTTGCTCCTAGATACCCGCAGCACGTGAGCTGGCTGCGAGCCCCCACCTCGGGCGAATATTGGAAGGTCTTAGGGTTCGCCCTCGTCTATGGGGCGGTCTTCGCTCTGAGCGCGGCCGCCACCCGGGTAACGGCCGATGGGATCAACCAGCCGACCTGGATCACGGTCATTCTTGCTGTCGCAGCTATCGGGATCTCGATCTTCTTACTCATCCGGGGCGCCATTCTGGCCAGTCGCCAGATACGACAGAACACCGGCTATCCGTCCACACCCGACGGACTGATCCTGATGCTTTTTACGTCCAGCATCGCCGCCTACCTGATCAGTCTGCCCTTCGCGATTACCGCGTGGACCTTCACAGTTATCAGCCTGCCCGATCACAAGTATTCCCGAGCCCACTCCTCGTGAAAGCGTCCGAGATGGCATCTAGGAACGAAGGTAAGGAATTTAAGCAAGAAGCGAAAAAGCGAGGTCGGCTTCGAATCGGGTATCGCGTGTGTTACGGCGTTAGTGCGGGTGCTGTTGTGTACGTTTCATTGGGTCTCCTCTACGCACATGGACCGCTGGTTTATGTGGCGGTCGGCCTAACAGGTCTATGCTTGGCAGAAGTGATCTTGGCGAAGCTGTTCAGCCAACCGCTTGAAGGATGGTATTGGGGTTGGCTACAAAAACTTCGAAGTAGGCTTTCGGGATAGCCCTCACACGGACCCGTGGGTTCTGCTCAATACTGTCCTTGGAAACAGTGTTGCCACATAGAACTAGCGCCCCACAACCGATGGGCTGCTTCGCCCCTTCACGGAGGGGATGCTTCCGGGCATCACTATCCACACGAATCTCGACCTGCTCGACGGGATTGCCGGGAGAGAAGACCCGCTCACTGCGAGTCAGTCGGCAGAAGGCCCGACCGTCGACGAGACCTTCGAATGTTCTCAGGCGGCACCAGTTGAGCTCGATCCGGTTGTCGCTCAGCAGGTCGGGCTTGAAAGTCGTACCTCGCGGTGGACGAGGTCCCCGAAGCACCGTCAAGGCTTCTTCCAACGGCCAAGCCTGCCGCTGGCGAGGATCTTGCTGTAGCGCGATCCGGACGCAACCGCACCGTTTGCCAAGACCGAGCCTCCCGATCGCGGCAGTTTACGTCCTGGGCCTTCAGCCAGAAAGTCAAGGACGTGGGTCTTGCACCTGCGATGGGCCAGGTCGGCTCGGCCTTCGACAACGCCATGATGGAGTCGTTTTGGGGCCGGGTCCAGACCGAACTACTCGACCGGCGGAAGTGGCGCACGAGGCTCGAACTCGCCAACGAGCTGTTCGAGTATCCCGAGGTCTTCTACAACAAGCAGCGCCGGCACAGTTCGTTGGAAATGCTGAAGCCCGATGAGCATGAGACGCTCCGGGAACCAAAAGTAAACCCTGCCTGACGCCCACTAGGCGGGTCCACTTTGCGGGGTTCAGACCAAGGATCAATAATGTTGCTGAAAGCGGATTAGGGCCAGAGTTTCCACCGAGGCCGTAGGTTTCGGGCATGCGGCTTTCCAAGTATCTGGCTCATTCGGGTGTTGCCTCCAGGCGAAAGGCGGAGACGATCATCGGGGCGGGACGGGTCCGGGTCGAGGGACAGGTGGTAACCGATCCGGCTCACGGAGTGGAGATCGGCGACGACATCCGGCTGGACGGGCACGCGGTCGTGCCCGAGGGTCGAGAGGTCTGGATGGTCAACAAGCCACTGGATGTGATCTCGACCGCTGATGAGCCCGGCAAGCGGGCGGCCGTGGTCGACCTGGTCGACAGCCCGGCGCGGCTTTATCCGGTAGGCAGGCTCGATGCCGACTCGACCGGCCTGATGCTGCTCAGCAACGACGGCGAGCTGGCCAACCGGCTGACCCACCCGCGCTACGGGGTTTCCAAGACTTACCGGGTCAGGACACGCAACGAGATCGGTGACGGTGACCTGGAGCAGCTCCGGCAAGGGGTCGTGCTCGACGACGGCAAGTCCTTTCCGGCCGAGGTGAAGCGGCTCGCGACCGATTCCTTCGACATCACGATCGGTGAAGGCAGGAACCGACAGGTGCGCAGGATGGTCGAGGCGGTGGGCAACCAGGCGGTTGAACTTCAGCGGATTTCGTTCGGTTCGCTGCGGCTCGGAAGGCTGGGCATCGGCAAGGTCCGGCTGCTTGACGAGGCCGAGGTTGCCCGGCTCTGGAAAGATGCAAGGGATGGCTGAGCAGACAAAAGTGGTTGCGGTGCGCGGGGCGGTTCAGACCGACGAGAACTCGGCCGAGGCGATCCTCGCTGCGACCGGAAAGCTGATTCACGAGCTGATGGAGATGAACGAGCTTTCTCCGGAGCAGATGATCAGCGCGATCTTCACCACCACACCCGACCTCGACGCGGAGTTCCCTGCGGTTGCCGCGCGTGGCGTGGGCCTTGACGAGGTCCCCCTCATGTGTGCCCGCGAGATCCCCGTTCCCGGCGCCATGACCAGGGTGATCCGGGTCATGGTGCACTGCAACATCCCGGCCTCCCGCCACGCCCGCCACGTCTACCTTGGCGAGACCCGCAGCCTGCGGGCCGACCTCAACGCGGCCCAGTAGGTAGCCGGGGGGATGCTGAAGTGAGCGCGAAGTTCAATCAGAGGCTGGCCTCTATCCCGGGTTACACCCCCGGCGTTCCCAAGGGCCAGACGGCCGAAGACGTAGCCGGTTCGGACCTGGCCCAGCTCGCCTCGAACGAGTCGCCGCATCCGCCGCTGCCGCAGGTGGTGGAGGCGATCGGCGAGGCCGCGACCTCGATGAACCGTTACCCGGACCCTGACGCCACCCGGCTGCGCGGTCGGCTGGCCGAAATTCACGGGGTCGGCCCCGAGCGGATCGCCGTCTCGAACGGCTCCTGCGAGATCCTTCTGGCCGCCGGTGGGGCGATACTCGAACCCGGCGCCGGCGTGGTCTACGCCTGGCCGGCCTTCTCCATGTACCCGAACCTGGCGGCGATGGCCGGTGCTGACGAGGTCCGGGTGCCGCTGGCCGAGGGGGAGGTCCACGACCTGGAGGCGATGCTCGCAGCGATCACGCCCGAGACCCGCCTGGTGATGGTCTGCAACCCGAACAACCCGACCGCGACCTACCTGCCACATTCCGAGGTGGGCGCCTTCCTTGAACGGGTGCCGCCGGAGGTGACCGTGATCCTCGACGAGGCCTACATCGAGTTCCAGCAGGGCGATGATCCCTCGGGGTCGGTCCGTCTGGTCGAGGAGTTCGACAACCTGGTCGTGCTCCGAACCTTCAGCAAGTCCCACTCCCTCGCCGGGCTCAGGGTCGGTTACTCGATCTCGTCACCTGAGTTCAAGGCTGCCGTCGATGCCGTGCGCCAGCCGTTCAGCGTCAACGCCCTGGCTCAGGCCGCCGCCACCGAGGCCCTGGACCACGAAGCCGCGATCAACGGGCAGATAGCCGCCTCGATCGCCGAGCGCGAAAGGGTCGAGGCCGGGTTCGCTGCAATTGGACTTGAAACCGCCGAGACGGCGGCCAACTTCTCCTGGGTGTCGCTCGGCGAGCGCGGGGAGCAGATCGAGCAGGCGGTGGTAGCCGACCTGGCCGCGGCCGGGATCGTGGTCCGTCCGGGCAGGCTTCTTGGCGGCCCCGGCAGGCTGCGGATCTCGTACGGCACCCGCGAAGAAAACGACCGGATGCTGGCCTCGCTGGGCGAGTCAGTCGGCAGACATTCGTGACAACACTCGGCCCAACTGATACAAAACGGGTAGTGACGCAGTCAAAGCCGCAGAACACCTCCCCGCCCGTCGGGACCGACGCCCGCCTCGCGGGCTCCCCTGCCGCTGCTGCTTCCTGGTCGTATCTGCGATTTATCTAGGCGTCCGGTGACGCCGGCCTCGAGTCGGCGCCAACACAATCTTCAGCCGCCGGGCGCCGCCCCCCGGGACCCGTTCGTGGTTCCACCGCACCGTCTCCGCGACGGCGCTGAAAGTAGAGTCTTCGCAACTTAAGAAAGGCATTCAGACAGATGATGATCGTGATGAAAGAAGGGGCGACCGAAGAGCAGATCGCCAATGTAGTGGAGAGGGTCGAGCAGGTCGGCTGCACGGCCCATGTCTCCAAGGGCGAGCTGCTCACCGTGATCGGTGCGATCGGCGACCGCGACAAGGACCAGCAGCTCTCGCTCGACGGAACTCCGGGGATCGACCACATCGTCCCGATCGCCAAGCCGTACAAGCTCGCTTCCCGGCAGATGAAGGACGGTGCCGATTCGGTGCTGGAGATCGGCGGGCGCAAGGTGGGCGGTACCAACTTCGCCCTGATGGCCGGGCCGTGCACGGTCGAGAACCGCGACCAGATGCTGGCTTCGGCCGACGAGGTGGCGGCGGCCGGGGCGAGCATGCTGCGTGGTGGCGCCTACAAGCCGCGGACCTCTCCGTACAGCTTCCAGGGGCTCGGCCGCGAAGGCCTTCGCCTGCTGGCCGAAGCCAAGGAGCGCACAGGGCTTCCGATAGTCACCGAGTTGCTCGACCTTCGGGACCTCGACGACGTGCTCGAGGTGGCCGACGTGATCCAGATCGGCGCCCGCAACATGCAGAATTACTCGCTGCTGACCGAGGTCGGCAAGTCGGGCCGTCCGGCTTTGCTCAAGCGCGGTCTTTCGGCCACGGTCGAGGAGCTGCTGATGGCCTCCGAGTACATCCTCAAGGAGGGCAACGAGAACGTGATGCTCTGCGAGCGCGGGATCCGCACCTACGAAACCGCCTACCGTTTCACGCTTGACCTGCTCGCCGTGCCGGCGCTCAAGGAACAGACCCACCTGCCGGTGATCGTCGACCCGAGCCATGCGCCCGGTCGCCGCGACTGGGTCGAGCCGATGTCGCTCGCCGCCGTGGCAGCGGGGGCCGACGGCATCATCATCGAGGTCCACAACGATCCCGACAAAGCGATCTGCGACGCCGCCCAGCAGGTCCCGACCTCGGAGTTCGGCGAGCTGACCTCGAAGATCGAGGCGATCTCGGCAGTGGTCGGCAAGACGGTCTCCCGGGCCTGACATGTTGCGCCTCGCCATCCTCGGCGTGGGCCTGATCGGCGGCTCGATCGGCATGGCCGCGCGTGAGCGCGGTCTGGCCGAGGTCACCGGCTACGTCAGGAACCCCGACCGGGCCGGCGAATGCGTCGAGCTCGGCGCGGCCGACCGCATGGCCGGCTCGATCGAGGAGGCAGTGGCCGGGGCCGACGCGGTGGTCTGTTGCGCCTCGGTCGGCTCGATGGTGGAGATGGCCAGGGCGGCACTCGAAGCGGCCGGGCCGGACTGCGTGGTAACCGATGTCGGTTCGACCAAGCAGGAGCTGGTCGAGGCGCTCGGCGCGGACCAGCGCTTTGTCGGAGGGCACCCGCTGGCCGGGGCCGAAACGGCAGGAGTGGCCAACGCCCGCTCGGATCTCTACGAAGGCGCCCGGTGGTACCTGACCCCGACCGAAGGCACCTCCGGGGTCCTTTACGACCGGGTCCAGAAGCTGGTCAATGGCCTCGGTGCGAGGCCGGTGGCGATCGAGGCGTCAGAGCACGACCAGGCGATGGCGGTGGTCAGCCACCTTCCGCATGTCTTCGCCAACCAGCTCGCGGTCCAGGGCCGTCCCGGGAGCGACCGTCTCGGCGCACTGGCTCCCAGCCTGCGGGATGCGACCAGGGTCGCCGGGGCGAACCCGGCGATCTGGGGCGAGATCTTCGGCACCAACCACGAGGCAGTGGTCGCGGCGATCGACGACGCGATCAAAGGCCTGCGGGAGGCCCGGGAAGTGATCTCCTCGGCCGACGCCGACCGGATCACCCGCTGGCAGTCGGTCGCGGCAGGCGAGCGCGCGGCGCTTTCGGGAGCGGAGACTGAGGCCGGGGCCACCCACGAACTGCGGGTGCTGGTCCCGAATCGCCCTGGCGTACTGGCCGAACTGGCACTGGCGCTCGGCAAGGCGGGAGTGAACATCACCGACATGTCGCTCGACCCAACCCCGGACATGAGCTCGGGCGCGATCTCGATCTGGGTCGTCGGAGAAGAGGATGCGTCCAGGGCCGCGGAATGCATCGCCGGGCTCGGCCACTCGTTCAGCCCGGCTGGAGGGGACTGACATGGGCGAGGCAACCCCGGAACGAGAGGCGAGGTGAGCCACGACCCGGTGACTCGTCCCCCGGAGCCGGTCCGCTTTGAGCCGTCCGGTCCGCTGACCGGCACGCTCACCCCGCCCGCGGACAAATCGATCTCCCACCGGGCAGCGATCATCGGGGCGATTGCCGACGGACCGACCAGGGTGCTCAACTTCCTCGACTCCGACGACACCCGCTCGTCGCTGAGCGCGGTCGCCAATCTCGGCGCGATGCTCAATCCCGAACCGCGGGACTTCATGCCGGACGAGTTCACGATCGAAGGCGTCGGCCCAGGTGGACCACGCAGTCTTGGCCGGATAGACGTCGGCAACGCCGGCACCCTGATGAGGCTGCTCCCTGGCTGGATCGCCGGCTACGAAGGCGGGCTGTGGCGGATGAACGGAGATGCCTCGATCCGCAGGCGGCCGGTCGACCGGATCGCCGACCCGCTGCGCCTGATGGGAGCCGAGATTGAGGTCACCGACGGCAGGTTCCCGCCGATCCGGATCGACGGCCGCCACCTCCACGGGATCGAGTACGAGCTGCCGGTGGCAAGCGCCCAGGTGAAGTCCTGCCTGCTGATCGCCGGCCTCCGGGCCGAAGGTCCGACCACGGTGATCGAACCCCTTGCGACCCGGGACCACACCGAAGTGATGCTTGAAGCCGCCGGAGCGAAGATCGAGCGCGGCGACGACCGGGTTACCGTCTGGCCGAGCCCAGACCTGCGACTGGACCGGGTCGAGGTTCCGGCCGATATCTCTTCGGCCGCCTTCTTCCTGGTTTCGGCCACGATCGTGCCCGGCTCCGAAGTGGTCCTCGACCGGATCGGGATCAACCCGACACGCACCGGCATCCTGAGCATCCTCGGGCGCATGGGTGCAGACATCAAAGTAGAGCCGCAGGACAAGGGGACCGGGCACGGGGGAGGCGCAGGAGGCGGGGGAGAGCCGATCGGCCGGATCACCGTCAGGTCGGCCGGGCTCAGCGGCACTCGTATCGAGGGCGATGAGGTCCCACTGGCTATCGACGAGCTGCCGCTGGTCGCGCTGGCCGCCTGCTTTGCCGAAGGGGAGACGGTGATCGCCGACGCCGAAGAACTCAAGCGTAAGGAGTCGGACCGGATCGCCGTGGTGGTCGAGGCGCTCTCCGGCCTCGGGGCCGAGATCGAGGCCACGGCGGACGGCATGAGGATCACCGGCACAGGCTCTCTGCGGGGAGGCACGGTCAACTCCCACGGCGACCACCGGATCGCAATGCTCGGCGCGGTCGCCGGCATCGCCAGCCGCGAAGGGGTGGCGGTGGTCGACATGGAGGCCGCATCGGTCAGCTACCCCGGCTTCGAGGCCGACCTGCGACGGCTGGCGTAGGGGTCCTGAGACTGCGGTGATGTTCTAGTCGGGGCGGTGCCAGGGGTCCATGCTTGAGTGGTTCTCCAGCGACCACGGGGCAAGTATGAGCAGGAAGCGCGCATCGACGGTGGCCACGAGCGAATGCGGTTCTTCGGGCTCGAACATGAACATGCTGCCGCTCGAACCGGCGGTTTCATGACCGTCTGAGTCGGTGACCTCGATCCGGCCCTGACAGACCAGAACGACAGCCCGCTCGCGAACCTGATGCTCTTCCATCGATTCCCCGGACGGAAGGTTGACAACAATCGCCCTGCCTTCCGGCTTGGTGCCGATCACGCGGGGCCGTTTAGGCTCGACCTCGAGGTCGTTCAGGTTCCAGAACTCCAAATTCATCGCTCCGTTTCGGTCGCGGGCTTGCTTGCTGCCAGCCTATCCGCGCTTGGGTCCGCCGGTGAAACCCCGTTTCGAACGCCTGGGTCGGCGGCGATCTGCTCGCCGAGCCAGTCGTCGATCATCTGCCAGCGCTCGTAGAGCCACTCGGTACGGGCCTTGTCTCCGGCGGGCAGCTCCGAGGCGTTATAGCGCCAGAACCTGACCTTGATCGTTTTGTTGACGAGCACGCCGGCCTGGAGGTCGGCGATCGTACGCACGCCGTCGAGGCCGTGGTGGCCACAGAAGACGATGTCGGTACCGGCGGCGGCCTCGTCGATCAGGGCCAGCGGACCGCCCAGGCGTGGCGGCAGCAGGTGCTTCAGCCGGGCCGCTAACGGTGCGACTTCCGGCCGCCTTTCGGCGATCACTTCCTGGGCACGGGCGATCTTTGCCGGGGTCGGCCTGGTTCCCTCCGGATACACGGCGAGGATCTCTCCCGGGCTCATGTCGTGGGTGAGCCGGCGCACGGCGCCGATCTCGGAGACCGGGTCGAGCGAGCCGCGCTTGACGAAGACGGTCGGAACCCAGCGCCCGCCGATGTCGATTGCCGGCAGGGAGCGGATCTCCTGCTTGATCACGTAGCGGACCCCGATGCCGTAGCTGTGGCCGATCAGGACGTCGCCGAGCAGGTTGTCGAGGATGCTGGCGTGGCGCAGCATCAGGATGTAAGGGCCCTGCGAGGCCAACTCGGCGTTCTCCAACTCGAATTTCAAGCCGAACAGGATGCGCACCGCACCGAGATGGTTGCGGGCCCAGCGGATCCGCAGCACGTAGATCCAGCGGCGCCGGCGGATCGAGCCCGTGCCAAACGGGCCACCGGTCAGCACGTAGATGAACGGCAGCTTGACCAGTGCCTCGAGCTCGCCGAACAGGAAGCACCACAGTCCGGGCAGCAGCCGCACATATACCCACGGCTTGCGACGTTTCAGCCAATGCGTGAGATCGACCACGGCAGCGGCCAGCAGCAGCACCGGGAACAGCACGGTCATCAGTACGAAAGCCAGCAGCTCGGCCGTGATCCCGACTATGCGTCGGCTCAGGCGGGGCAGGAGGGGGCTGTCGTCCGGAAACAGCGGACCGGGGCCGGGAGTCTGGACGCGCATCCGGTGATCCTATTTTGCCGGGTGTGCTGCGGGGGTTCAGCCCGTTCGGCGATTACCCGTACCATGCCATCTTCGATGAAGGTTTTACTCGACTCCAGTTCACCACACTCCACGGCCGGCGGGCCGAATTGGTAGTCGCGATCGACGGGCCGGCCGGTGCCGGCAAGTCCAGCGTGGCCCGGGCGGTCGCGGATAAGCTCGGCTTCACTTACCTCGACTCCGGGGCGATGTACCGGTGTGTGGCTCTGACCTGCCTCGAGTGGGGGGCCGACCCCGACAGGTCGGGAGAGGCGACTTCAACCGCGGAATCGATCGAGATTTCCTTCGACGGACCCGAGGTCATGATCGACGGGGTGGACGTCAGCGAAGAAATCCGAACCCCGGAGGTGAGCGAAGCAGCTTCGAAAGTGGCGGTCCACCCGGGTGTACGCGCCGCGATGGTCACCGAGCAGCGTCGGCTGATCGAAGCCGGACGCTACGTCGCTGAAGGTCGGGACATCGGGACCGTGGTCAGCCCCGACTCGCCGCTCAAGGTGTTTCTCACGGCGACCCCCGAGGTCCGGGCCGAGCGCAGGGCAGGGCAGACCGGGGGCGACGCTACCGAGATCCGGGCCGCGCAGGACGAGCGCGACCGGCGCGACACCGCCCGCGAGCATGGTGCCCTGAAGGCCGCCGACGACGCGGTCGAGATCGACACTTCCGACCTGGCACTTGACGAAGTCGTGACCCGCGTTGCCGACCTGGCCGCCGAGCGCGGGCTGGCCTGAACCGTGGCTTCCGTCCCCACAGTGGCCGTGGTCGGCTTCCCAAACGTCGGCAAGAGCACCCTGGTCAACCGGCTGGCAGGCGGCCGTGAGGCCGTGGTCCACAGCGAGGCCGGCGTCACCCGCGATCGCAAACGTGTGCGCTGCGAGTGGAACGGCCGTGAATTTGACCTGCTCGACACCGGCGGGATCGACCTCGAAGACGATTCGGAGATGGCCACCGACATCCAGCGCCAGGCGCGGCTCGGCATGGAGGAGGCCGACGCGATCGTGCTGGTCACTGATGGTAAATCGGGCCTTCGCTCCGGGGATACCGACATGGCCCGGAGGCTGAGGAGCTCGCCGGTGCCGGTGATCCTCGTCGTCAACAAGTCGGATCGGGCCGAAGACCAGTACGCCGCGGCAGAGTTCCACGCCCTGGGTCTTGGGGAGCCGTTTCCGGTCTCGGCGACTCACGGCATGGGCAGCGGCGACCTGCTCGACCGCATCGTCGAGGCCCTGGGGGACCGGCCACCCCGGATCGCGGACGACGGCAGCGTCCGGGTGGCCGTGATCGGCCGGCCGAACGTCGGCAAGTCTTCGCTGGTCAACCGGATGCTCGGCGACGACCGGGTGATCGTCTCCGGGGTGGCCGGCACCACCCGTGACGCGATCGACACCGAGGTGGAGGTTGACGGCCGCCGGATCGTGCTGGTCGACACCGCCGGCCTGAGGCGCAAGTCCAAGGTGGCGGGCACAGTCGATCACTACGCGCAGCTGCGCTCCGAGCGGGCCATTGAGCGGGCCGACGTGGCGATCATCGTCTGCGATGCCTCCGAAGGGGTGCGCTCCGAGGACCTCAAGGTCGGCGAGATAGCAATGAAAGCTGGTTGCGCCACGCTGATAGTGATGAACAAGTGGGACATCACCGATGCCGACATCGACGACACCAGGGCGAGGGTCGCGCGCAAGATGCGGCTGCGGCCGGATGTCGTCACCTGTTCGGCGAAGACCGGCCGCAACGTCGCCGGGCTGCTGACGCGCGCGGCCGAACTGGCCGACAGGGCTGCCCAGCGTATTCCGACCCCGGCGCTGAACCGTTTCGTCGCCGAGGTGGTCACCACGACTCCGCCGCCATCACGTCGCGGTCGCCGTCTCAAGCTGCTTTACGCCGCCCAGATCGAGGTCAGCCCTCCACGATTCTCGATTCAGGTCAACGACCGCAGGCTGATCATCCGGGACTGGGCTTACCACCTCGAGAACCGGCTGCGGGACGCCTATGGCCTCGAAGGGGTGCCGCTGGTTATCGATTATGTACCGCGCAGCAGCAGTCGTTCTTCGCAATAGGTGAATAGGCTGCCGGCAATGGAATCCGTAAAGAACGCCGCGCCGAAGCTTGCCGAAGGCGAGCACCTCTTCACTTCCGAGTCGGTCACGGAAGGCCATCCGGACAAAATCGCCGACAAGGTCTCCGACACCATTCTCGATGCATGCCTCGAGCAGGATCCGGCCTCCAGAGTCGCCTGTGAGACCCTGGTCAACACCGGTATGGCGGTCATTTCGGGCGAGCTTTCAACCGGTGCCCAGATCGACGTGACTGAACTGGTACGCGACGCGATCTGCGAAATCGGTTATGACAACGGCGAGGTCGGCTACGACGGCAACAGCATCGCTGTGCTGGTCGCGCTCGACAAACAGTCTCCCGACATCGCCCAGGGAGTTGACGAGGGCATAGAAGCCCGGGTCGGCGGATCTTCCGACGAGTTCGATGCCGAAGGCGCGGGGGACCAGGGAATGATGTTCGGCTACGCGACCAGGGAGACCGAAGCGCTGATGCCGATGCCGATCCAGATCGCCCACCGGCTCTCGGAGCGGCTCGCCCTGGTGCGCAAGAACGGCACTCTCGACTACCTCAGGCCCGACGGCAAGACTCAGGCGACGGTTCGCTACCAGGACGGCCGTCCGATCGCGATTGAGCAGGTGTTGATCTCGACCCAGCACGACGAAGGCGTCGACAACGTCAGCACGCTCCGGCCCGATCTCTGGGAGAACGTGGTGATGCCGGTGCTGAGCGAGGGCTACGGCGAGCTGCTCGACGAGAACGCCCTCTACGAGCGCATGCTGGTCAACCCGACCGGCATCTTCGTGATCGGCGGTCCGGTGGGGGATGCGGGGCTGACCGGACGCAAGATCATCGTCGACACCTACGGCGGCGCCGCCCGTCACGGTGGAGGCGCCTTCTCGGGCAAGGACCCGTCCAAGGTTGACCGCTCGGCCGCCTACGCCGCCCGTTACGCCGCCAAGAATGTTGTCGCCTCCGGGCTGGCCGAGCGTTGCGAGGTCCAGGTCGCCTACGCGATCGGCGTTGCCCGCCCGGTCTCGATCATGGTCGAGACCTTCGGCACCGGCAAGCTGCCCGACTTCCAGCTTTCAAAGATCGTCACCGACGAGTTCGATCTCAGGCCCGGCGCCTTCCGGCAGTACCTCGACCTTCACCGCCCGATCTACCGCGACACCGCCGCCTACGGGCACTTCGGACGCAGCAACGAGAACTTCACCTGGGAGCGCACCGACCGCACCGATGCCCTCAAGTCCGCCGCTGGCCTGGACTGAACCGGGGCCCGGGACGGGTCAGATGGGGAAGCCGGTTTCGACGGTTTCCAGCGGCCACTCGGCCTGGGCGAGTTCTTCGATCGCATAAAGGCCGGTCGCGACCCCGACGATCCGGATTCCGATTCCGTGGGCCGCCAGGATGTCGAGCGGTGTGTCGCCGACGGTGATGAAGTCGTCGCGTGATAGTTCGCCACCGGAAGCCTCGATTCCGCGTTCCAGCCCACGCCGGGTCAGAACCGGCCGCAGGTTCGAATCGGAGCCGAAGCCGCCAAAGGAGAAGAACCGGTTCAGGTCACCACGCTCGAGCTTGATCCTCGCTGCCGGCTCGATGTTGCCGGTGGTCAGGCCGAGCAGCAGGCCTTCGTCGGCGAGGCGCTCCAGCAGCGGCACGATCCCGGGACAGAGGCGGTAGCTCTCCGAGGCGGCGACGGCGTCAGGCAGATGCCCCAGGTAGGCGTGGCTGAGTGCGTCCAGCTCGATCGGGCTGGGGTCGCGTCCGAGCACGGACTGCAGGGCGGCTCTGGCAACGGCGCTGTCGGTCATGCCGGACTCGGTGATGCGCGCGATGTCGACCGGCGCGCCATGCAGCTCTTCGCAGGCCTTGCTCCAGGCTGAGGCCCCCGCGCCGCCGGTGCTCAGCAGCGTGCCGTCCACGTCAAAGAGGATGGCCCTGATCGCGTGCTCACGCGCCGCCAGCGTCGGGTTGCTCTGGGGGCGCCGTTCGCCGTGGGGGCGCCGTTCACCGGCGTCAGCTGCGCCGGAGGGATCCGGGCCCTCCGGACTCATGGCCGGCCCTGGGCGCGGCGGTAACGGCGGATCAGGCTGGAGGTGGAACTGTCATGGCCGAGGTCCGGCTCTTCGTCCGACTCCAGCTCCGGGATGATTTTCTGGGCCAGGGCCTTGCCCAGCTCAACTCCCCACTGGTCGAAGGAGTCGATCCCCCAGACTGCCCCCTGGGTGAAGACCGAGTGCTCGTAGAAAGCGACGAGAGCGCCGAGGCTCCTCGGAGTCAGCCGCTCGACCATGATCGTATTGCTCGGCCGGTTGCCTTCGAAGGTCTTGTGTGGGATCAGCTCTTCGGCGACTCCCTCGGCCCGGAGCTCTTCGGCGGTCTTGCCGAAAGCAAGCGCCTCGGCCTGGGCGAAGACGTTCGAAATCAGCAGGTCCTGGTGGTTGCCGAGCGGGTTCAGGGCGTGTTCGAAGCCGATGAAGTCACACGGGATCAGCTCGGTTCCCTGGTGGATCAGCTGGTAGAAGGAGTGCTGTCCGTTGGTCCCCGGCTCGCCCCAGAACACGGCGCCGGTCTGCCAGGAGACCCGCTCGCCCGCGACTGTCACGCTCTTGCCATTCGACTCCATGGTCAGCTGCTGGAGGTAGGCGGGGAAGCGGTGGAGGTACTCGCTGTAGGGCAGGACCGCCTGGGTCTGGCTGCCGAAGAAGTTGCGGTACCAGAGGCTCAGCAGCCCGTGGATAGCCGGCAGGTTGCGAACCATTGGCGCCTCCCGGAAGTGCTCGTCCATCTCGTGGAAGCCGTCGAGCATGTCCTGGAAACGGTCGGGGCCTATTGCCAGCATCGTGGACAGGCCGATCGCCGAGTCCATCGAGTAGCGGCCGCCGACCCAGTCCCAGAAGCCGAACATGTTGCCGGTGTCGATACCGAACTGCGAGACGCCCTGCTCGTTGGTCGAGACCGCGACGAAGTGCCGGGCGATCGCGCTCTCGTCCCCGCCGAGGCCGGCCAGGCACCATTCACGGGCGGTGCGGGCGTTTGTCATCGTCTCCAGCGTGGTGAAGGTCTTGGAGCTGACGATGAACAGAGTCTCTTCGGGCTCGAGGTCGCGGGTGGACTCATAGAAGTCGGTGCCGTCCACGTTGGAGACGAAGCGCAAGTTCAACTCCCGTTTCGAGTAGTCCTTCAGCGCTTCGTAGGCCATCACCGGACCGAGGTCGGAGCCGCCGATGCCGATGTTGACCACGTTGCGGATCGGTCTGCCGGTATGGCCGAGCCAACGGCCCGCGCGCAGCTCTTCACAGAAGGCTGCCATGCGGGTGAGGACCTCGTGGACCTGTTTGACCACGTCGACCCCGTCGACGACCAGCGAGCGGTTGGCCGGCATTCGCAGGGCGACATGGAGCACCGAGCGGTCCTCGGAGACATTGATCCGCTCCCCGGCGAACATTGCGTCCCGGCGGGCCGGCATGCCGGCTTCTTCGGCCAGCGCCGCCAGTAGCGGCAACGTCTCGGGCGTGATCCGGTTCTTCGAGTAGTCGAAGTAGAGCCCGGCGGCCTCGGCGACCAGATTGCCGGGGGCGGGCGCGGCGTCCGGACCAGTTTCGCCGCGGCCGGGCTGCGCCTCGAAAAGGTCCCTCAGGTGGCTGCCTGCAACCTGCTCATGATGGCTCGCGAGAGTCTTCCAGGAGGAAGTCTCCGTGAGCCCCGGCATCGGCTCAGCCCGCTCCGGCGATCTGGTCCTTGGCCGCTTCGACCACCCGGTCGGGAGTGAAGCCGAAGAACTTCTGGAGGTCCTTGAACGGGGCGGAGGCGCCGAAACTGGTCATGCCGATCATCGTTCCGGTCTCGCCGATGTAGCGCTCCCAGCCCATGGTCGAAGCCTGCTCGATCGCGACCCTCGCGGTCACTGAAGGTGGAAGGACCGACTCGCGGTATTCCTTGCCCTGGGAGTCGAAGATATGCCAGGAGGGCAGGCTGACCACGCGGGAGCGGATGCCCTCGACGACCAGCGTCTCGTGGGCCTCGAGCGCGATGTGGACCTCGCTGCCGGTGGCGATCAGGATCACTTCCGGCTCACCTTCGCTGTCGGCGATCACGTATCCACCCTGTGCCAGTCCGGAGGCCGGGCTGTACTTCTCGCGGTCGATCACCGGCACGTTCTGGCGGGTCAGGACCAGCGCGGTCGGCTGCTCCTTGCGAGGCATGATCAGCTTCCAGGCTTCGACGACTTCATTGGCGTCGGCCGGCCGGATCACGTCGAGCTGCGGGATCGCACGAAGCGAGGCGAGCTGCTCGACCGGCTGGTGAGTGGGGCCGTCTTCGCCGAGGCCGATCGAGTCGTGAGTGAACCAGTGGACGACCGGTTGCTCCATCAGCGCCGAGAGCCGGATCGCCGGTCGCGCGTAATCGGAGAAGATCAGGTAGGTGGACCAGACCGGCCGCATGCCGCTTAGCGCCATACCGTTCGACATCGCCGCCGACTCGTGTTCACGCACACCGAGGTGGATGCCGTGGCCGGAGCGTGAGCCGGGTTCGAACACCCCGGAAACCTCGGGGGACAGACCGCTCGAGGCCGATCCGGTGAGGTCGGCCGAGCCGCTCATCAGCCAGGGCACACGGGGCGCGATCGCGTTCAGAGTCTTCTGGGCTGCCTTGCGGGTGGCGATCTGCTCGCCGGCTTCGAAGGACGGGATGTCTGAATCCCAGCCGTCGGGGAGGTCTCCGGCCAGCATCAGACCGACATCGGTGCGCGTTTCTTCGGCAGCGGAGTCGAAGGTCTCGCGCCAGGCTGCGCTCAGCTGCGCACCGCGGGCGCCGATCCCGTCGCGGAAGTTCTCGTAGACGCCGTCGGGGACGAGGAAATGCGCGTCTTCGGGCCAGCCGTATGCCTCTTTGGTGAGGATCGTCTCTTCGGCGCCGAGCGGATTGCCGTGCACGTCGGCGGTGTCGACCTTGTTCGGCGAGCCGTACCCGATGTGGCTGTGCACGATGATCATCGTCGGCCGTTGCTTTTCGGCCTTGAACCGGTCCAGCGCGCCACCGATCTCATCGAGGTTGTTGGCGTCGTGGACGTGGTGAACGGCCCACCCGTTGGCCCGGAACCGGGCGTCAACGTCTTCGGTGAAGGCGAGGTCGGTGCTGCCGTCGATCGTGATCCGGTTGCTGTCGTAGATCCAGCAGAGGTTGTGAAGCTGCTGGTGGCCGGCCAGTGACGAGGCTTCCTGGGAGACGCCCTCCATCAGATCGCCGTCGCCACAGATGGTGTAGACGTCGTAGTCGAAAAGCTGTTCGCCGAAGACCGAACGCTTCCAGAGTCCGGCGACCGCCATGCCGACCGAGGTCGCCACGCCCTGCCCGAGCGGGCCGGTCGTAGTCTCGACTCCGGTGGTGATGTGGGACTCCGGGTGGCCCGGGGTCGGCGAGCCGAGCTGGCGGAAGTTCTTTATGTCCTCGAGGCTGATCGACGGCTCTTCCAGCACGGCACCGTCGTGCTCGACCTTCTTCACACCGGCGAGGTGGATCAGCGAGTAGAGCAGCATCGAAGCGTGCCCGGCCGACAGCACGAAGCGGTCCCGGTTTGGCCAGTGCGGATCGGCCGGGTCGTAGCGCAGGTAGTCCTGCCAGATCCTGAGCCCGAGCGGGGCGAGCGCCATCGCCGTCCCCGGGTGTCCGGAGTTCGCTTTGTCGATCGCGTCGATCGAAAGCGTCCGGATGGTGTTGATGCTCAGCTGGTCAGGACTCTGGGATGCGATGGTGTCGGTCACGCGCGGCATCCTAACGCGATTGCGCCGCCGCCACGATCACATCCGGTGAAGGCCAGTCGGGCCCTCGTTGGGCGGCTCATCGCCCGGCCGGTTTCAGTAGCTGCCACTGGGGTCGCCGAGTCCGTGGGACCCGGCCGCCCCGGCCGAAGTGGCCTGGTCCACCTGGGTGACTACTTCCTGGGGGTCGGCGACACCGCTGAAGACGAAGGTATTCTCGGCATCGGAGGCGGTGTCGAAGTCGACTGAACCCACGTTGAGCATGCGCTCGAATGCCGTCTGGCTGTAGCTGACGTTCTGGACCCGTTCGAGGCGGGTTTCCTGGATGTCACGGGCGATGATTCCGCGTTTGATGTTGAGGCGGCGGTTGGTGATCGTATAAATGGTGGCCACGCGCCTGACGAAACCGATCACAACGGTCAGCCCGAGCACCACCAGCAGGATCACGAAGACCGTGAAGAAGCCCTGGCCGAACAGCTTGGCGGCCAGCGCGATGACCACGGCGAGCAGCAGGCCCTTGAGATAGAAGGCGAGGATCGAGCGCCAGGAAGGGTGCCCCTGGAAGATGATCTGCTCACCCGGACTGGGAGTGAATGACATGTCGGCCAGCATATTCGACGCCCCGGCAGCCGTGGTCGCCGGGGCGGCCCGCCGGGGCTTGCCTCGTCCGGCCAGCCGGGGGGCGCCCCGTCCGGCCTTCGTCGTACCGTTGGCCGGTGTCCATCGCCAGGGTCGAGCCGCTGACGACGGCCCGCGCTCTGCGGGGCCCGTTCGACTACCTGATCCCGGAGCGCCTGCCCGGGATCGTGGTCGGCACCGTGCTCGAGGTTCCGTTCGGGCCGCGGCGGATAACCGGCGTAGTGGTCGATCTGGCGGCGAGCTCGGAGGTCCCACCGGAGAAGCTGGCCGAACCGATCCGGATTCTCGGCTCGGGCACGACCCCTGAACTGGTCGAGCTCGGCCGGTGGATCGCCCGTGAGTACTGCTCTACCCCGGCCCGGGGGATCGGGCTGATGCTGCCCCCGGGGACCGGCACCGGTGGCCAGCGCACCCGGGCCAGGATCGAGACCCTGAGCCGGATCACCGATGCGGGCAGAGCGGCCCTCGAAGACGGCACCAGGCTGGGGACGAAGCAGAGGCTCGCCCTGCGGTCGCTGCTTGAAGGCGAAATGACCGGCCGCGAGCTGATGACCCGCGCGGAGGTTGACTCTTCAGCCCTGAAACGGCTCGAGGCCCGGGGGCTGATCGGGCGTGAGCAGATCCGGGTCCGGCGGCGTCCGGACTCGGGCGCCGTCGGCAGCGTCAGCGCCGCCGCTCCGGAGCTCACCGACGAGCAGCGGGTCGCCGTCAACCACCTCACCGGAGCGCTCGATTCCGGCAGCGGGCACGAGTTCCTGCTGGCGGGGGTCACCGGCTCCGGCAAGACCGAGGTCTACCTGGCTGCCGTCGAGCACGCTCTGGCTCTCGGACGCACTGCGATCGTGCTGGTGCCCGAGATAGGACTCACCCCGCAGGCGGTCGGCCGTTTCGAAGCCAGGCTCGGCGACCGCGTCGCGGTGCTTCATTCGGCGCTCTCAGCCGGGCAGAGGTACGACGAGTGGCAGCGACTCAGGACCGGCGAAGCCACGGTCTGCGTCGGTCCACGCTCAGCCGTCTTCGCTCCCCTTCAGAATCTCGGCCTGATCGTCGTCGACGAGGAGCACGACTCCTCCTACAAGCAGGAAAGCGACCCGCGCTACGACGCCCGCTCCGTTGCCCGGCGGCGGGCGAAGGAGAACGACGCCCTGCTGGTGCTCGGGACGGCGACCCCTCGACCGGAGACCTGGCGGGACTTCGAGCGAATCGATCTGCCGGAACGGGTGGACGGCCTCGCGATGCCGCCGGTGGAGGTTATTGACATGCGTCTGGCCGACCCGCGCAGCGGGCCGATCCATCCGGCGACCTTCGAGGCGCTCAGTGAGGTCAGGAGCGCGGGCGGCAAGGCGATCGTGATGATCAACCGTCGTGGTTTCGCGCCGTGGCTGACCTGCCGGACCTGCGGGCATCACTGGGGCTGTCCGAACTGTGACGTCTCGCTGATCGTCCACCGGGAGTCCGGCCAGTTGATCTGCCACCACTGCAGCCACGCCGAGCCGCTGCCGCGGAGCTGCGGCGAATGTGGCGGCACCACGCTGGCCCAGTCCGGAGCCGGGACCCAACGGATCGAACGCCTGCTGGCCGAGGCGATGGAGCCGATGCCGGTATTCAGGCTCGACGCCGATACCAGCGCGGGCCCGGGTGGCCACGGCCGGGTTCTGGGCGCTTTCGACCGGGCCGAAAGCGCGATCCTGGTTGGTACGCAGATGGTGGCCAAGGGGCACGATTTCCCCGAGGTGACCCTCAGCGTGATCCTCGATGCGGATGCGACCCTGCGCTTTCCCGACTTCCGTGCCGAGGAGCGGACCTTCTCGCTGGTCACCCAGCTGGCCGGCCGAAGTGGCCGTGGTGCGGCCGGCGGCCGGGTGATCGTTCAGACCCTGGCCCCCGACGCCGCGAGCATCCGCGCGGCGGCCGAACATGACTCGCCGGGCTTTCTCGCAGGAGAGCTGGCCCGCCGTCAGGAACTCACCTACCCGCCCTTTTCCAGCCTGATCCGGATCCAGCTCGCCGCCGAAGACGAAACCGCCCTGGACCGCGCCGCCGGCGAGGTTGCCACGCAGGTCGGCGAGGCGCTTCCCGGGGAGGCGGCGATGCTCGGCCCGGCGCCGATGTTCAGGGCCCGAAACCGCTTCCGGCGACGGTTTCTGATCAAGACGACCGCCCGGGAAGCGACGGTGGCCGCGGTTCACGGGACGGTCGAGAGCATGCTCGCCGACCGGGTCTTCCGCGGCATCGTGCTCAGTATCGACGTGGACCCTCAGTAGCCGGGCTTCGGCTCCGGGGCAGCTAAACTCGTACGCGATGAGTGACGAACCTGAAACCGTCGAGGAGGACGGCACGACCGGAGTGGCGCTTGAAGACGGCGAGCCGCCGGCAGCGGCCGGCCTCGACGAAGAGACTCTCCGGCGTCGTGAGGCAGCCCTGGCCCAGGTCGTCCAGTACGGCGATCCGGTTCTGAAAAGCAGGGCATCGCAGATCTCGGAGTTCGATCAGGCGCTGTCGGACGAGATCGACCGCATGATCGTGCTGATGAAGGCGAGCCTCGGGGTCGGGCTGGCCGCCAACCAGGTCGGCAAGCTGCGACGGCTGCTCGTCTTCCAGACCAACGCCGACGTCGAGCCTCAGGCTCTGCTCAACCCCGAAATCGACTGGCTTTCCGAAGAAACGGAGCCGATGATCGAAGGCTGCCTCAGCATCCCGCGGGTCGTCGTCGAAGTCGAGCGTCCTCTCTACGCCCGGGTCCGGGGCCAGGACAAGACGGGCGCCGACGTGCTGATCGAGGCCTCCGGGCACGAGGCCCGTGTGCTTCAGCACGAGATCGATCACCTGAACGGAGTGCTGATCCTGGACCGGGCGGAGCGCTCCCAGCGCCGCGGCGCTCTGAAGGCGCTCCGGCGTGGTGAGAGCTACTCGCCCCCGGACGACGAGTGACTGTGGGCCAGGGCGTCTTCCTCGGCACTTCGGACTTTGCCGCCACGGTTCTTCGCCGCCTGGCCGGCTCTGAGCATTGTCCCGAACTGGTGGTCACGCTGCCGGACCGAAAGCGCGGTCGCGGCCGCAAGCTCCAGTCTTCGCCGGTGGCTGACGCCGCCGAAGAGCTCGGGATAGAGGTTGTGAAGAGCGCCAATGTGAACGCCGACGAGGACCGCGAGCGCATCCTCGCCGTCGGTGGCGAGTGGGCCTCCATCTGTGCCTTCGGTCAGATCATCAAGGAGCCGTTGCTGAGCGAGCTGCCGATGCTGAACGTTCATCCGTCGCTGCTGCCGCGCTGGCGGGGAGCCGCACCGATCGAGCGCGCGGTCATGGCCGGGGACCAGGAGACCGGGGTCTGCGTCATGAAGCTGGTCGCCGGGCTGGATTCCGGGCCGGTCGCGCAGCGGCGTTCGGTCCCGATCGAAACCGAAGAGAACTACGAGCAGCTCTCCGGACGGCTGGCGGAGCTCGGCGGAGAGATGCTGGTCGAAGCGCTGGAACTCTCCGGCGAAGGAGGCATCGAGTGGGTCGAACAGACCGACGAAGGCCTCACCTACGCCGGGAAGATCGAGTCGTCCGAGCGCCGGATCGACCCGGGCATGGCCGTCTGCCCGGTCAACGACCTGATCCGCGCTTTCACCCCGCACATCGGTGCCTTCATCGAACTCGAGGGCGGCGAGCGGCTCGGTGTGCGCAAGGCAAGTCCGGCCGGCGAGGGCCTGTTTGCAGATCTGGCGGCCGGCAGCTTCACCGAGCAGGAGGGCCGGCTCTTCTTCGGCTGCTGCGACGGCGCGCTGGAGTTACAGACTGTCCAGCCGGCCGGCGGCAAGCCGATGGACGCGGGGGACTACCTGCGCGGCCGCGGCCTCCCGGCGGCTTCCACTTGAGCGATGTGACTGCTGAGCGCGACGCCGCTTATGCGGTACTGCGCCGGACCTTCGAAAAGGACGAGTACACCGAGGTGGCCTTCCGCGACGAGGCAGCCTCGCGTGCAATCGAAGGCCGGGCGCGGGCGAAGGCTCAGATGCTCGCCTACGGCGCGGTCCAGCGGCGCGGCACCAGCGACGCGATCGTCGGCGGCTATTCAAAGAAGCCGGGGCAGCGGCCGGTGCCCGAAGCGATGGCGGCACTGCGGCTCGGGTTGTTTGAGCTGCTCTTCACCCGGGACGGGGCAGACCACGCGATCGTCGACCAGGCGGTGAGCCTCACCCGGGCCGCCGGCGCCGGCCATGCTGCCGGGTTCGTCAACGCGATGCTGCGCCGCGCCCTCCGGGAGAAAGAGTCGCTCGTGGCCCGGCTGAGCGATGACTCAAACCCGAAAGCCGCTGCCTTTGCCCACTCGGCCCCGCTCTGGCTGGCGAACATGTGGTGGCAAGAACTGGGTCCCGAGCGGGCCCGGACCGTTCTGGCCTCGGCCAATCAGCCGGCCGAGCGGGCCTTCCGGGTCAACCCGGACCGGACCGACCGCCAGCAGATGATCGAACGCCTGGCCACCGAAAACCTTGAGCTGGAGCCTGCCGGGGGCGAGTGGCCGATGGCCGCACCGGAGCTGATCATCGCGCGAGGCAACCTCGCTGCCGCCGAAGAGGCCGCCGCCGAAGGACTGGTGGTCATGCAGTCCCGGGGTTCGGCTGCGGTCGTGGAGGTGCTCGACCCCCGGCACGACGAGCGGGTGCTTGATCTCTGCTCCGGCCCCGGGATCAAGACCGGTCAGATCGCCTCGCGCGTCGGTCGCCAGGGCAACATGGTGGCCATCGAGATCGATGCCGAACGGGCCGAGCAGGTGGCGCTGCAGGTCCAGAGGCTGGGCTATCACCACGTGATGGTTGCCGAGGCCGACGGCCGCCGCGGCGAGATCCTCTCCACTTTCGACCGGGCCCTGGTGGATGCTCCCTGTTCGGATCTCGGTGCGCTCTCCTCCCGGCCCGATGCCCGCTGGCGAAAGAGCCCGGCGGTGATCGAAAGGCTGCTGCCGCTCCAGGCCGACCTGCTCGACCGCGCCGCCGACTCGATCCGGCCCGGAGGGGTGCTCGTGTACTCGACCTGCACGATCTCGCGCCGTGAAAACGCCGATCAGGTTGCGGCCCTCGCGGAGCGCAAGGGGCTGACCGTGGACGACCTGGGCGCGCTGGCGCCCGACCTTGCCGACAGCGCCGACCCGCGCTGCCTCCAGCTGTTGCCCGACCGCGACCGCACCACGGGCTTCTTCATCTCCAGGCTGCTGAAGCCGTAGTCATCCGAAGTCCCGGGGATAATCGTCCCGTGACTGACGATTCCGAGCGACCGTCCACCGGTGCCGAGGCGCGCCCGGCGTGCCCGGGCTGCGGTGAGCCGTGGCTCCGGCCCACCCAGCTACCGGGTAGATTCCGCTGCGTCTACTGCCTCAGCCGGTACGAGCTCGTCTCGCAATGCCCGGAGTGTGGCGTTCACCAGACCATCGCCAGAATGAGCACGACCGAAGACATGAGCTGCCAGACCTGCGGCGGCTCGATGCTGAGACCAATATGAACCGCGAAGACAGACTCGAAAAGTTCCAGGGAATCCACATCGCCCCGTCGATCCTCTCGGCGGACTTCTCCCGTCTGGGCGCGGCGATCGCCGAAGTGATGGAGGCCGGCGCCAGGGTGATCCACTTCGACGTCATGGACGGCCACTTCGTTCCACCGATAACGATCGGCCCGCTGGTGGCCGCGGGCATAGCCGAGCAGGTCCACAACGCCGGCGGGGTGCTCGACGTTCACCTGATGATTGATCAGCCCGAGCGCCAGTTCGAGGAGTTCGCCAAGGCCGGTGCCGACGCGATCACCTTCCACGCCGAGGCTACGCCTCACGTTCACCGTGCCCTGGGCGCGATCCGTGAGCTGGACTGCCTGGCCGGAGTGGCGATCAACCCGGGGACGCCGGTCGAAGCCGTCTCCGAGCTGCGTGGCTCGGCCGATCTGATCCTGGCAATGACGGTGAACCCGGGCTGGGGAGGCCAGGCCTTCATTGAAGGCTCACCGGAGAAGGTCTCCCGCCTGAAGCCACTCGCCGGAGACGCCCTGATCGAGGTCGACGGCGGCATCGGCACCGCCACAGCCGGCCGCATGGCCGTAGCCGGGGCGACCCTGATGGTGGCCGGCTCGGCCATCTTCGGAGCCAAAGACCCCGCCACCGCCTATGTCGAGATCCGGGCGGCGGCCGAAGCCGGCTGAACCCCCCGGGGTGGCTCTTCCCGTGGGAAGACTCAGCCAGACGGTCGGAGACGGCGCGGCGTCGCGCTCAGGGCACCCCTTCTTCGAGACCGGCGAGTTTGGTTCCGATCTCGTCGGTGCTGCCTTCAAGCGGCAGGCCCTCCTTCGGTCCTGAAGGGCGGCGGTAGATGTAGAAGAGGGTGGAGAGAAGAATCAGGGCGGTCAGGGTGAAGCCGATCTCGACCCGGCGGTTTACGTCCTCGATCAACGGCAGGACGGTCCAGATGATGAAAAAGGCGGCGCAGGAGATCCAGCGGATCGAAGCCCGACGGGCCTGGCCCTGAGCGATCGAGGCCTGGTTGACCGTGACCGCCGCCAGGTAGAAGCCCATGCCGGCGGTGACCAGCAGCAGACCGGCCCGGTCGTAGGTGAACTTGTCGGAGAAGGCGAGCTGCATCAGCTGCGGGCCCGCGATCAGGACCACAACCGCAGTCAGGACGGTGAAACCGGACACGGCCAGCAGTACCGTCTTTACCGAGCGATGGAACTGGGCTTCGGAGTCTTCCTCCTTGCTGTGGTGGAGCGAGGTCAGGTGGGGCAGGATGCTGGTCGAGACCGCCTGGAAGAGCTGCAGCGGAGCCCGCGCGATCATCAGCACGTTGAAAATGAACCCTGCCGCGCCGACCCCTTCGAGCGCACTGACCAGCAGCGGACCGGCGTTCAGGAAGACCTGCTCGCTGAACATGATCAGAAAGAGCGAACCGACAAAGCCGGCTCCGTGGGACATCGAAAACTCGGCCTTCTCGGCGTCCATGTCGAGTTCGGCTTCTTTGCGCGCGGCCCGCTCGTCCGCCTCGCGCCGGGTCCGCTTTGCGATCGCGTACGGAACGACGATTAGTGAAAGAAGCGGTGCTGCGACGATGCCCATCGCGACCATCGTCTGGCCGCTCAGTATGCCGACCGCCACCAGGACCGCGAACAGGGTGCGGAAGACGGATTCGGACAGGATCACCGCGGTGAAAAGGCCGAACTGCTGATGGCCGGCGAAGTAGCCGCGGGCAAAGTAGCTGGCGGCGTAGAAAAGGACCGCGGAGAAGTAGATCCAGTAGAGCGCAGTATTTCCGCCGAGCAGGCCGTTTTCGATCGGCCCCTTGAGGATCAGCGCTGAGGCGGCGAAGGCTAGGCCGAGGGTCAGCTGGATCCGGGCGGCAACCCGCACCGGCCCGGCATCTGAATCGCCGCGTTCGATGTGTTCGGAAATGTGGCGGGACAGCAGTTGGTCGACCGGCCGGTAAAGGGTCGAAACGGTGATGAAGACGGCCGACCAGAGCACGGTAATTTCACCGTAGGCGTCTTTGTCCAGGTTGTGGGCGGCGATGAAGAAGTAGATGTAGGTGATCAGCCCGGTGAGTCCGACGCCGATCGTCAGGAAGCCCGCCGCGCGACCGAACTTCCTGCCCCGGCCGGCGGGCTCGGGCTCGCCGGCGGTTTCATCTACGACGCTCAAGGTGGGCTCAGAACGTGGTCCGGTCGCGGTCCGCGACGGTTCCGGCATCCGGCTTTCCGTCCCGGTTCGAGGATCGGTCACCAAGCAGGTGGGTCGGCTCGACCCCGAGGCTCAGCTCGACCCGTCGGACCCGCTCGAACACACGCTGGGTCATCACGCGCTGGCCGGCCAGCAGGTCCCCGATGATGCCGAGAGCGAAAAGCTGCATCGAGACGATGAACAGGACGGCGCCGAGCAGCAGGGACTGGATGTTGCCGTCGCGATCTCCGTTGAAGATCCAGTCGGTCAGGAAAGGCATCCAGGAAGCGATCGCCAGCACGAAAGCGATCGCGCCCAAGGCGAAGAAGACCTTGAGCGGCTCGTAGCGGGCGTAGATGCGCAGGATCGCCAGCCCGTTCCGGCGCACGTAGGTTGAAGTCGAGCCGAACAGCCTCGACTCCCTCGTCTTCGGGTTGGTCCGGATCTCGACTTCGCTGAGCGCGACCTGGGTCTTGCCCGCCTGGATCAGGCTCTCCAGGGTGTAAGTGAAGTTGTCGACCACCATCAGCTGGAGGGCGGCCTCACGGCTGTAGGCTCGGAAGCCCGAGGTCGCGTCCGTGATTTCGGTGTCGGAGAGCATCCGTACAACCCAGCTGCCGATCTTCTGCAGGGACTTTTTGGAAGGGGAGAAGTGGCCGATCGCGGCGATGTCCCGGTCACCAACGACCATCTCCGCCCGGCCTTCCAGAATCGGCCCGACCAGCTTGGCTATGTCTCCGCCGTAGTACTGGTTGTCAGCGTCGGTATTGACAACGATGTCGGCGCCGAGCTTCAGGCAGGCATCCAGCCCGGCCTGGAATCCGGTTGCCAGCCCCTTGTTGCGGGGCAGTTTGACAACGTGGTCGACCCCGCATTGCAGGGCGACTTCGACGGTGCGGTCGGTGGATCCGTCGTCGATGATCAGCGTCTCGATCTCGTCCACTCCCTCGATCGAGGTGGGCAGGTCGGCGAGCGTCGCGGGGAGGTTCTCCTCCTCGTTCAGGCAGGGGATCTGGATCATTACCTTCATCAGTCGTCAAGATTGTCACATGACCTCCGATCAACCATCCGCCGAGGCGGGCTTCTGGGACAGAGCCGTCGAGCTCGCGCTGCGCGGTCGCGGGCTGGTCAGCCCCAACCCGATGGTCGGTGCGGTGCTGGTCAGGGACCGCCGGGTGATCGGTGAAGGCTGGCACCGGAGCCACGGCGAACTCCACGCCGAGCGCGAGGCGATCGCCGACGCCCGGGAGAAGGGAAACCGTGTCGAAGGCGCGACTATGTTCGTCACGCTCGAGCCTTGCGGCCACACCGGCAAACAGCCTCCCTGCGCCGACGCACTGATCGAAGCCGGGGTGGAGGAGGTCGTTTATGCCTGCGCGGACCCGACCCCCAGGACCGCCGGCGTCGGACCGGAGCGCCTTCGTGCAGCCGGAGTCGAGGTCCGCCAGGCAGAGCCGGAAGAGGGGGTTGACGCCCGCGGGCTGATCCAGGACTTCCTCAAGCGGGCCGCGACCGGACGACCCCTGCTGATTCTGAAGCTGGCGATGAGTCTGGATGGCGCGATCGCGACCCACGGTGGCGACTCGCGGTGGATCTCCGGGCCCGAGAGCCGGAGGATGGTCCACCGGTGGCGGGCCGACCTCGATGCGGTAGCGGTCGGTGCGGGCACATTTTCGGCTGACAACCCCCGGCTCACTGCCCGGCTCGAGACACCCGACGCGGAGCCCGTCGGCGGACTGCTTGCGGTCAGGCAGCCGGCTCGGGTGATCTTCGACTCCGGCCCGGTCGTCTCGCCGGAAGCCGCGCTGTTCGAGGATGTCGAGACCTCGCCGGTCCTGCTTGTCACCGGTCCGGGCGCGGACCGCAAGCGGCTGGCGCGGCTCGAGGCGGCGGGGGCGGAGGTGCTGGTCACGGACGGCGGCGGACGGCGGCAGCGCTTTCTCGAAGCCATGGATCTGCTGGGCGCCCGGGGAGTCGGTTCGATGCTGCTCGAGGGCGGACCTACCCTGGCCGGTGTCGCCCTTGAATCCGGAGAGGTCGACCGGTTCGAGGCATTCGTGGCTCCGATCGTGCTCGGGGGCGGCCGCGCCGCGGTCGAAGGTGACGGACCGTTGAAAATGGCCGACGCGATCCGGGCTCAGGAGATGCTGGTGACCCGGGTAGGTCAGGATGTGCACATGAGCGCTCAACTGAAGGCTTGGTGAATTTTGTTCTCCGGACTTGTAGCCGATCTCGGTCGCCTGGCTGAAGTTTCACACGGGCCCGAGGGCGCCCGTCTCAAGGTCGAGACTTCGCTCGCGGGCGTGATCGAACCCGGTGATTCGATCGCGGTGAACGGCACCTGCCTGACCGCCACCACGGTCGAGACGGACGGCTTCACCGCCGACGCCATGAATCAGACCCTGGAGATGACTTCCCTCGGCGCCCTGGGGGCGGGTGATCCGCTCAACCTGGAGCTGGCCATCAGGGCCGGTGACCGGCTCGGCGGGCACATCGTCCAGGGCCATGTGGACGGAGTCGGCGAAGTTGTATCGGCCGAGCCGGAAGGTTTTTCTCTGCGGCTTCGGGTGCGGCTGGCCGAGCACCTGCTGCGCTACGTGATCCCCCAGGGTTCAATCACTCTCGAAGGGGTCAGCCTGACTGTCGCCGATACGCAGGATGACTGGATCGAGGTGGCCCTGATCCCGGAAACCCGTGACCGCACCAGCCTCGGCTCGTTGAAGCCCGGCAGGGCGGTGAATGTCGAGTGTGACGTAATCGCACGTTACGTCGAGAGAATGGTGTCACCATATGGTGTGGAGGTAACTTCCGGGCCCAACCCCATCGAACAGAACGGCGAGTGAAGCGATGTCCAGCAGCGAGCGGCTACAGTCCGGCAGCGTGACTGAAAAAGACAGCCCTTTCGACACGATCGAGCAAGCGCTCGAAGACATCCGTAGTGGACGCATGGTCGTGGTCGCCGATGACGAAGACCGCGAGAACGAAGGCGATCTCGTAATGGCGGCGCAGTTCGTGACGCCGGAGGCGATCAACTTCATGGCCAAGGAGGGTCGCGGGCTGATCTGCCTGGCGATCACGCCGCAGCGCTGCGATCAGCTCGGGCTGAGCCTGATGACGGCCAAGAACGAGGCACCTCTGGAAACCGCATTTACGGTCTCGATCGAGGCGGCAGAAGGAGTGACGACGGGGATCTCCGCCGCCGACCGGTCGCAGACGATTCAGGTGGCAATCGACCCCGACTCGAGTCCGCGCGACATCGTCGTGCCGGGTCATGTCTTCCCGCTGAAGGCCAAGGAAGGCGGCGTGCTGGAGCGCAGCGGCCACACTGAGGCCAGTGTGGATCTTGCGCGTCTCGCCGGACTCAACCCTTCGGGAGTGATCTGCGAAGTCATGAACGAGGACGGCACCATGGCCCGGATCGACGATCTCATCGGGTACGCGGCGCGGCACGACCTGAAGATGATCACCATCGCCGATCTGATCGCCTATCGCCGGGAGAACGAGAAGCTGGTCGAGCGTGTTGTCTCCACGGCGTTACCGACCTCCTTCGGGGACTTCCGCGCGGTCGGGTACCGCTCGCTGGTGGACGAGAAGCACCACGTCGCGATGGTCAAGGGAGAGGTCGACACCGGCGAGCCGGTCCTGGTCCGGGTCCACAGCGAATGCCTGACCGGTGACGTCTTCCACAGCATGCGCTGTGACTGCGGCGAGCAGCTCGCCGCGGCTCTGGCAATGATCGAAGAAGAGGGCCGGGGAGTACTTCTCTACCTCTCGCAGGAGGGCCGCGGAATCGGCCTGCTCAACAAGCTGCGTGCTTACAAGCTCCAGGAGGAGGGCCTCGACACGGTCGACGCCAACCTCAAGCTGGGGCTGCCGGCCGACCTCCGGGACTACGGCATCGGCGCCCAGATCCTCAGAGACCTCGGCCTGCGTGACATCCGGATCCTGACCAACAACCCGAAGAAGATCATCGGGCTCGAAGGACACGGACTGCGGGTGACCGAGCAGATCCGGATCGAAGCCCCGCCCAACCTCCACAACGAGGCCTACCTACAGACAAAGCGGGACAGGATGGGCCATATCCTCCACCATCAGGGGCTCGCCCTCGACGAGGAGATGATCCATGGCGAGGCGCTCAGCGACCGGGAGAAGCTGGACGACAGCCGCAAGCCCGGCCGCCGCGAAGGCGCAGATTCAACCGGCCTTGGAAGCTCCACCGCCGATGGCTGAACAGCGTTACGCGATCTGCGTCGGCAGCTTCTACGAAGACCTCGCGGATCGCCTGATCGCAGGGGCCCGTAGCGAGTTCGCCGATGCCGGAGTGGGGGAGGCAGACATTGAGGTGTTCGAGGTGCCAGGGGCTTTCGAGCTTCCGCTCGCCGCCCATTACTGCGCGAATTCGGGAAAGTTCGCCGGCGTCGTCTGTCTCGGCGCGGTGATCCGCGGTGAGACCGACCACTACGACTTCGTTTGTGGGGAGGCGGCCCGCGGCATTCAGGACGTGCAGCTGGCGACTGGAGTGCCTTGCGGTTTCGGCGTGCTTACTGTCGAGAACATGGAGCAGGCCCTGGCCAGAACCGGCGGAGGCAAGCGCGACCAGGGCGCCGCCGCCGCCCGCGCCGTTCTGCGGATGAACGAGATCCACACCCGCCTTTTCGGTTGAGGTACGCCTCGACGTCAGTCAGCCGGTCTTTCGGCTAGGATGCTCCGTCCAATGGCACGCGTATGTCACACCTGCGGTAAAGGTCCGTCCTTCGGTAACTCCCGAAGCCACTCGATGATCGCCACCAAGCGTCGGTTCGACGCGAACCTGCAAAAGGTCCGCATCGTCGAAGGCGGCTCGCGCAAGCGGGTCAACGTCTGCACCCGTTGCCTCAAGGCGAACAAAGTAACCAAGGCCGCCTGACCTCCGCATCGCCCGGTTCCGGGTGCGGTTGTCCGGCTTGATCTATAGGCTCGCCGACTGTGGCTGACCCAAGCATCGAACGGTTCCGGCGTGTGGTCGCGTCTGCATACGGATCGCTCGAGGCCCGCCGGCAGGAGGTCAACGACCTGAACGTTTACCCGGTCGCCGACGGTGACACCGGGGAGAACATGGCCCAGACGATGCGGGCCGTGATGGAGGAGCTCGACCGGCTCGACGACGGTCGCTCGCTTGACGAGATCGGCCGCACCCAGCTGGTTTCGGCCCTGGCCCGCGCGGCATTGATGGGTGCCCGGGGCAACTCCGGCGTGATCCTCAGCCAGATCGTCCGCGGCGCCGCCGAGGAACTCGCTTCCCGGCCCGGTGAACTGGTTGATCCGGTCCTCGTCGCCTCGGCTTTCGGCCGCGCCGCGGATGCCGCATACGCCTCGGTCCGGGAGCCGGCAGAAGGAACGATGCTGACCGTCTTCCGCGAGATGGCCCACTCGATATCCCGCCAGCTCGCCCACGCCGATGCCGATCGCCAGCGGCTCAGCCCGGACGCCACTCCCGAAGAGCAGGACGAGCTGCTGGCCGACGTACTCGAACAGGCGATCGCCGATGGCCAGAAAGCGGTCGAGCGCACTACGGAGCAGCTCGACGTGCTGGCCGAGGCCGGAGTCGTCGACGCCGGCGGTTACGGACTCGTACTGATCCTCGCAGGCGTGCTCGCGGCACTGCGCGGCGAAGATGCCGAGCTGCCGGTCATCGACCACCACGCCGCACCGCGTCTCAGCCAGCCCCACCACGAAGACAGCAAGTACCAGTACTGCACCAACTTCATCGTCTCCGGGTCCGGACTGGTCGGACGTAACTTTGTCGGCAGCCTTGAGGGGATCGGCGACTCTGTGCTCGTGGTCGGAGATGAAGCGACACTCAAGGTTCACGTTCACACCGATGACCCTGAATCGGCCATGGAGGTCTTCAGCTCCGCCGGAAAGGTGACCAACCTCGACGTGGCCGACATGCGCAAGCAGGTGGCCGAGCGGCAGGCACGAATGGCCGCACACCGCACCGGGGTCGTGGTGGTTTCCTGTGGAGAGGGGATGAGGGCGCTTTTCGCGAGCCTTGAAGTCCATGTGATCGATGGCGGTGAGACCCTCAACCCGTCAACCGCCGAGCTGCTGGCCGGGATCCGCGAGGTTCCCACTCCCGAGGTGATCGTGCTGCCCAGTTCCTCGAACGTGATCATGGCGGCCGAACGGGCCTGTGAGCTCTCCGAGAAGAAGGCTGTCGTGATCCCGACCCGCACCCAGCAGGAGGGTCTGCTGGCCCTGGTCGAGTTTGACCCGGAGCTCGACGTCGAGCAGAACCGCAAGAAGCTGGAGGCGGCGATCGACGAGACCACGACCGGCGGCATCGCTCCGGCCGCCCGTGACGACGGTGCCGGTCGGTTCCGACGAGGCGACGCGGTCGGTTTTATCGGTGACGAGATCGTCGCCTGGGGTGGCGCCGGCTCGACCCTCGCGACCACGATCGAGATGCTCGCTACCGATGCCGAGATAGTCACAGCGATCGCCGGCGAGGGTGCACCGATACCGCTCGATGAACTGGGCCACCATGCGCCCGACGGAATCGAGCTCGAAGTCCATGAAGGTGGGCAGCCGAGTTGGTGGTGGCTGCTGGCCGGCCAGTAGCGCCGCCGCCTTTCGCGGGTGGCGAGCCGCCCGGGCGCGCCGCCCTGCTTGAGGCGCCGGTCCGCTGGCCGCGCCACGAAGTCTTTGAGGGGCCGCTGTCTCTCCTGCCGGGTATCGGACCCGGGTTTGAGCAGGCCGCTCGTGAGGCCGGGGTCTCAACCGTGTTCGACCTGCTTTGGCGGGTACCCGGCACCTACGGGGAGTCGCCTGGTCGCAGCCTGGTCACGGAGCTCGAGCCGGGAGAGCGCTCGTCGGTGGCGGTACAGGTCGTTTCTTCCCGCCGTGTCCGTGTCCGTCGCCGGGGCCTGAGCGTAGTCGAGGCGGTGGTTGCCGACGACTCCGGCCAGATCAAGGCGGTCTGGTTCAACCGGCACTGGGTGCTCGACCAGCTCCAGCCGGGCCGGGGATTGATCCTCGAAGGCCGACTTGAAAAGAAGGGCTTCGTCGTTTCCGACCACCAGGCGCTCGACGGCGCGCCCGGCGGACCGCCCGGTCTTGAAGAGCAGGCGCCGCGGGCCCGCCACTCCTCAGGTGGCGAACTCGGTCCGGGCCGGTGGCGCCGCTGGTCATGGCAGGCATGTCAGCTGGCTGGCGATATCGCCGACCCGCTGCCCTCCTCTCTGCTCCGGAGGCGTTCGCTGCCAGGCGCCGCTGCGGCACTTCGCGAAGCCCATTTTCCATCGGGTGAAGAAGGTCCTCTGGCCGCCAGATGCCGGCTCGCCTATGAAGAGCTTTTCCTCCACCAGGTTGTGCTCGCCGGGCTCCGGGAGGCCGGCGGCAACCGGAACCTGCCCGCGACACCACTTCAAGCCGCGCCTGCGATCTCGGACGTCTGGTTGAGCAGCCTGCCGTTCAGCCTCACCGGCGAGCAGGAGCAGGCGCTCGCCCGGATCGGGGGGGACCTCGCCCGGCCCCACCCGATGCGTCGGCTGCTGATGGGTGAAGTCGGATCGGGCAAGACGGTGGTCGCGCTCTGGGCGATGCTCAGGGCGGTCGAGTCAGGGCGACAGGCGGCGCTGATGGCCCCGACCGAGGTCCTGGTGGACCAGCACGCTTCGACGATCGCGCGGCTCCTGCGTGGGACCGGCGTCAAGCTCGGAGTGCTCACCGGCTCGAGTACGGCTGCCCAGCGCAGGCAGATCCTCGCCTCGCTGGCGGCGGGCGAGCCTTCGATTCTCCTCGGCACCCAGGCTCTACTGGAGGATCCGGTCGAGTTCGGCTCGCTGTCCGTGTGCGTGGTCGATGAGGAGCATCGCTTCGGGGTAAGGCAGCGCGCCCGTCTCGACTCGAAGGCCTCCGACGGCGAGGGCGCCCACCTGCTCCACCTGTCGGCCACGCCGATTCCGAGGACGCTTTCGCTGACCTCGTACGGCGACCTCGACATCACTTCGATCCGGGAGTTGCCGACCGGCAGGAAACCGGTCACGACCGAGGTCATGGGCGAGGGCGACCGGGCCCGGGTGTTCGAGCGCGTCCGGCAGGAGGTCGACCGCGGCCGTCAGGCGTTTGTCGTCTGCCCGCTGGTCGAAGAGTCCGACTCGATCGAGGCCCGGGCGGCCGAGGCCGAGGCCGAGCGGTTGCGGCAGGAGGACCTGGCCGGTTACGAAGTCGGGCTGGTCCACGGCAGAATGCCCGCCGAACGCAAAGAGATAGCGATGAAGGCTTTCGAAGCCGGCAAGACCGATGTTCTTGTCGCCACCACCGTGATCGAGGTCGGGATAGACGTGCCCAACGCGACCGTGATCGTGATCGAGGGAGCGGAGCGGTTCGGCCTTTCGCAGCTGCATCAGCTCAGGGGCAGGGTCGGGCGCGGCCGGCATGGGGGATGCTGCCTGCTGATGACCTCCACCGGAAGCCCCGCCGCCCGCCGCCGCCTGGCCGCAGTAGCAACCGAGTCCGACGGCTTCCGGCTGGCCGAAATCGACCTCGAGATGCGCGGAGAGGGTGAGGTCACCGGTACCCGCCAGCATGGCCTGCCGCGTTTCCGGGTGGCCCGGCTCCCGCGTGATCTTGAACTGCTCGAAGCCGCGCGCGAGGACCTCGACCGGCTTGTCGCGCAGCACGACGGCCTCGCCTGGCCTGGCTTCGGGCCGATCTCGGGGATCGCCCGCAGTCGCTTCGACCGGACCGGAGCGATCCGTTGAGAGTGATCGCCGGCGAGTTCGGCGGCCGTCAGCTGCTGGCCCCGAAAGGGTGGAAGGTCAGGCCCACCCCCGAGCGCGTGCGTGAGGCGCTTTTCTCGGCCTTGGGGGATGTCACCGGGGCCACCGTCGCTGACCTCTACTGCGGCACCGGAGCGCTCGGGATCGAGGCGATCTCACGTGGCGCCGGAC